>P_2C_Liq_1_UnCtyDRAFT_1000228_pt1 | contig 23978 bp, 33 predicted proteins | sample Pon2CUnioCityCA_2_FD_10234 | JGI IMG/M metagenome (IMG submission 10234) | reverse complement strand
GAATCAGCAATAACCAGGCCATTTACCCGCAATTCGGAATCAGCACAATTGCACTGTTGGCTTGAACTCGTGCACCTACTTCAGGGTCAGTTCCCCAAGCAACTCCGGGGGGTAGCTCCAAATCACACCTGTTGTATAAAAAGCCCTGTGATGGTTGCGGCAAGCTCACTGCAAAACCAAGATTTTCCAAAGTTGACTGGGCTTGTGCCATTTCAGCACCCTTGACCAATGGAATTTCAATGAGTCCTCCTCCAGAGACAAAGATCTCAATCATGCTTCCTCTGGGGATTTCCTCACCGGCAAATGGGAAGGTGTCAGCGACTGCACCTTCTGGTCGGACCGAGTCAACTGGCTCCTCGACAATTTTTGCGTTGAGATCAAGTAGTTCAATTTGCTCGGCTGCCATCAGCGGATCCATTCCCGCAACATCTGGAACCTGAATCGTGATTGGCGACAGGAATCGAGAGTTTGCCGTTGGGAAGGCTTCACCCCCATAAACGTCGTTGACATCAGTCATGATGGTTCGCCAGATTTGGTGCCTCAAGGTGGAAACCGCACTGCCATCACTGCTCTTACCTCGCTGGGTGATTTGGCCTTGAACGTTTCCAACCCAAACAGCTGTTGAAACTTCACTTGAATAACCAACCATCCATGTGTGAATCGCTTCATCAGTAGTTCCGGTTTTCCCGGCCAANGGGATTCCTTGGCCAGTGTTTGAGGCAACTGCGGTTCCCCCGCTGACAACCTCCTGCATGGCATAGGCCAAAGCCGCTGCNACGTCAGGGGTTACTGCCTGTGAACATCTGGATTTAGGAACNTCGAGTTCCTGNCCCGTTCTTCTTTGAGTGACACTGTCAATCGCTACCGGCGAGCAATATGTTCCATTGTTGGCAATTGCCGCAAAAGCACTTGCCATAGTTAGCGGAGCGATTTCATCAACCCCCAAAATCGAGGATGGGACAAAACTCAATTCGTCCCCGTCTGCTCTGTGAACTCCAAAGTCAACAGCGGTGTCTCGAATGTCACAAAGGTCTAGCTGACTGGCCATATCGGCGTAGGCGGTGTTTTGAGAAGTTCGTGTAGCTTGCAAAACACTTAGGTCTTCAACTGTCTCACCACTGTTTCCTGGTTCCCAGGTGCCAACCAAACCACCGCAGCGCGCATTGAATTCGGTTGCTACATCCCACTCGATTTCTCTGCCATCAACATGGTCTCCAAGCGTGTAGCCAGATTTCAGCCAGTCAGCCAGGACAAATACTTTGTAGGTACTTCCTGGTTGGAATCCACTGGAGCCACCAAAGTTTCTGTCGGTGTTGTAGTTCACTGAGGTTCGGCCGATGCCGGGATTATCACTTTGATCAAAGACTCGATTTTGAGCCATGGTGATAATTCTGCCGGTGCCTGCTTCAACCGAAACCGCTGCAGTTCCAAATTCCCACTCATTGTCTGCGGGGAGTGCTTCCATCACAGCTTCTTGAGCAGTTTGTTGAAGGTCCACGTCCAGGGTGGTGTAAATCTCTAAGCCACCTCTGCGCAAAAGCTCTTCGCGCTCCTCGGAGCTAACCCCAAACTCAGGAGAGTTTCTAATTGTCCAAACTACGTAGTCGCAGAAGTAGGCGGTTGTTTGGTCAGCTTCACAACCCTCTTTGGTGTCGGTGATCCGAGTCTGAATAGGTGATGCCTTATATGCATCCGCTTGCTCTTGGGTTAGAAAACCCTCAATCGCCATTTGTTGCAAAACATAGTTTCTTCTTCCCAGGCCGCGATCAAGGTTGTCCGACTCGTCAGGCTTGTAATCATTGGGCGATTTAAGCATTCCTGCCAAATAAGCGGCCTGTGGGATATTCAAATTTGAGGCGCTGGTGCTGAAGTAATACTGACTGGCTGTTTCGACACCGTTGATTTGGTTTCCAAAGAATGCAAGGTTCAGATAGCCGGCAAGAATTTGTTTCTTGGAAACTTCTTTTTCCAAGGCAATCGCTAATCGAATTTCTCTAAGTTTTCGCTCTACGGTCACCTCTGTGGCTTCACGAATAGCTTCTTCGTCGCCAGACTGGCTGGCTGCATCAACCAAAGAATTCTTTACGTACTGCATTGTGATGGTGCTGGCACCAGGTCCTTCACCAAAGGTTGCCAAGTTGGTGAGCGTTGCTCGAACCAGGCTGATCATGTCTACACCGGCATGTTCATAAAACCTTGGATCTTCGGTTGCTAAAACTGCGTTGATGATGTTTGGAGAAATCTCTTCATAGGGAACCTCTACTCGGTTCTCGTGATAGAAGGTAGCCATTTCCACTGGCCTGCCATCCTGCTGGGCATAGATGGTGCTTGCCTCGCTTGAGTTGATTGGTCGGATGTAGGCGGGAAGACCTTCAAACATGGATACACCGGTGGTTGTCAAAATGCCACCCACCGCGACAGCGGGTGCGGCGATTGCCACAGCCAACACTCCTGCAGTGACACTCAAGAAAGTAAACTTGAGCACAGAAAGTATTGGCGCAGATTTATTATTTGCAGCCATAGACTCAAGGATAACTGGTCAAAGCCTAAAGGGAGCTGAAAACATGGTCATATGGGAGTACGTAACAACACCACTGCTGTTGCACAAAGAAACAGACATCTTGAACACATGGGGTGCAAAGGGCTATGAACTGGTAAGCATTCAGACCGGACCGCAGGGTGGTTTGATTGCATTCATGAAGCGCCCCAAGGAGTAATCCGTTGAATTACGAGCAAAACATGCTTTCTCTGGGATACAAACTTCCAGAGGTTGCAAAACCAGCGGGCTCTTATTTGCCAGCAATTACCTCTGGAAACCTGGTTTTCACAGCAGGACAAATTCCGCTAGTAGAGGGCAAGCTTGCAGCGACTGGAAAAGTCGGTTCAGAAATTGAATTAGAACAGGCTCAAGAATTGGCGCGGATTTGCATCCTTAACGGCTTAGCTGCGGTGAAAAGTGAGATTGGCGATCTGCAACGAATAAAGAAGATTGTGAAAATCGTAGGCTTCGTTTCTTCAGATCCCAAGTTCACCCAACAGCCTCAGGTAATCAATGGAGCAAGTGATCTGCTCGCAGAGATTTTTGGAGAGGTCGGACGCCACGCACGCAGTGCTGTGGGCGTGGCGGTCCTTCCTCTAGACGTTCCCGTGGAGATAGAACTAATCGTCGAGTTTGACTAGTCCTCACTCGGGGCGGTCGACATTTTGCCACTAATGGAGTCCATCACGGATGTGTCAGCCAATGTTGTAACGTCGCCAACTGGCTTGTCCTCTGCAACATCTCTCAGCAATCGCCTCATGATTTTTCCACTTCGAGTCTTAGGCAGTTCATTCACCACAAAGATCTGACGTGGTTTAGCGATTGGCCCAATCTCTTTGGCGACGTGGTCTCTCAACTCTCTGGAAACGTCGAGCTCATTCGATGTGTTTTCAGCCTGAGATCTGCGCAAAATACAGAATGCAACAACTGCTTGGCCTGTGGTTTCGTCTTTAGCGCCAACAACTGCGGCTTCTGCAACGTAAGGGTGGGAAACCAAGGCGGATTCAATTTCTGTGGTTGACAGTCTGTGACCTGAAACATTCATCACGTCATCGACTCGACCCAGTAACCAAACATCACCGTCATCGTCGAACTTGGCGCCATCGCCCGCGAAATAAACATTTTCAAACTTAGACCAATAGGTCTCTTTGAATCTCTCCGGGTCTCCCCAGATTCCTCTGAGCATTGAAGGCCATGGCTCGACCAATGACAGGTAGCCACCGTGCCCTGGGCCAACTGGATTACCATCGTCATCCAGAATCTTTGCCTCAACACCGGGCAGAGGCACCTGAGCACTTCCTGGTTTTGCCTCGGTGATGCCGGGGAGCGGGGAAATCATGATGGCACCAGTTTCGGTTTGCCACCAGGTATCAACAATTGGAGCCTTACCGCCACCAATTACATCTCGATACCAAATCCAAGCCTCTGGGTTGATTGGCTCACCAACTGAACCCAGCAGCCTGATCGAGGACAGATCGTAGTGTTGAACAACCTCGCGTCCCATTTTCATGAAACTGCGAATAGCAGTCGGTGCCGTGTACATGATTGTCACGTTGTATTTGGCTACCAAATCCCACCATCTACCCCAGTCCGGGGTGTCTGGTGTTCCCTCGTAAATCACCTGGGTCGCGGCATTTGCCAGTGGACCGTAGGCGACATAAGTGTGTCCCGTGATCCAACCAACATCCGCGGTGCACCAATAAACATCGGTTTTATCGTGGAGGTCAAAGACGTTTTTGTGGGTGTAACTAGCCTGGGTTAGATAGCCGCCCGAGGTGTGAAGAATTCCTTTTGGCTTTCCAGTTGTTCCACTCGTGTACAAAATAAACAGTGGTTGCTCGGCAGGGAATGGCTGAGCCACGTGCTCAGTGTCAACTGTCGCCATTTGTTCGTGCCACCACTCATCGATGCTGTCATCCCAAGCGACATCCTGCTTGGTCCTTTGAACCACGAGGACTGTTGAAACTGAAGGGCACTTTCCATCAGCCAAGGCTCCGTCAACATTAGGCTTCAGAGCGCTAGCTTTCCCTTTGCGATAACCGCCATCTGCGGTGATGACAACTTTTGCCTCTGCATCTTGAATTCTCTGCGCCAAGCTGTCTGCACTGAATCCACCGAAGACAACTGAGTGAACCGCTCCGATTCGAGCAACCGCCTGCATGGCAATGATCGCTTCTGGGATCATTGGCATGTAGATCGCAACTCGATCTCCAGCTTTGACCCCAAGCTTTATCAAAACATTGGCAGCTTTCTTCACCTCCTCCAGCAATTGCTGGTAGGTGTAAACCGCAGTGTCACCCGGTTCTCCCTCGAAAAACAGAGCCACACGCTTTCCGAGATCATTTTCAACATGTCTATCCAGGCAGTTGTAGCTGACGTTTAGTTCGCCATCGTGAAACCATCTGGCAAAAGGTGCGTTTGACCAATCTAGGGTTTCGGTGAAGGGCTTGTGCCAGTGCAAATTATTTGCCTGTTCTGCCCAGAAACCCAGTCGATCCGACTTGGCTTTCTCGTAAATATCCGGCTGAGCAATTGCGTTTGCAGAGAACTCAGCAGTTGGTGGGAAACGTCGAGTTTCCGAAGATAGGTTTGCGATCTCTTGATCGTTTGACATCATTGTCCTCCAGTCGACTTTGACATTTTTTATCTTGCCACAAAACTTAATTCTTGGAATTCACTCATATTGGATTGCTCACGCTCAACAAAGGCATAGACTTTGTCTGTCGGTTTACCGACTGAGAGCCCTGTTCCCCCAATCGGGCTCTCATGGCGGCAGGTTTCCCCCCATTCCTGCCGCCTCTTTTCTTTTCCACAGGTTTTGATTTTCACAGTCGATATCTCACCTGTTTGGACATGCTGGGTTGATGAAGATCAACAATGCTCTCTCCCAGTTGTTAGAAATCAACGGGGTCAGTGATGTTTTGCTGCAGGGCGCAGACCACACCTTCATTTTCGATGGAAATTGGAAACAGGTTGCAAACCCATTTAGAGATGAAGCGAAACTTCGACAACAGATAATCGATTTGGTTCTTGCAACCGGAAAGCGCTGGGATATCGCAAGACCGCATGTTGATTTCAGTATCGAAAATTTTAGATTCCATGCCTTGATGGGTGGGGTGGTGTCTCCCTGCACGACCAGCTATCAATCCGTATTCACAAAACTGATTTGGATTTTCAATTAGCTCCCAAGCTAGAACTGATTGCTAAATCCAATGAGAGTTTTCTAATCAGTGGCCCCACCGGTTCGGGCAAAACAACCTTGCTTGCCAAAATGTTGAAGGCCAGTCCGGGCAGAACCGTTTTGATTGAGCAAACAGCAGAGATTGAACTTCCCCCGCCCTCGGCGAGTATTCGGTCCAGGGAATCAAACATTGAGCTGGCAGGCGAGCTCACGATGTCGGAGTTATTGAATCAAGCTCTTCGAATGCGACCGGACCGGGTGGTAATAGGAGAGATTCGAGGCAAAGAAGCGCTTGCTCTATTACTTGCAATAAACAACGGGCATAAAGGGGCAGCTGCCACCATCCACGCCCAATCCGCTAAAGCGGTTCCTGATCGTCTTCGCACGCTTGGGTTGATGGCTGGTGTTGCTGGCGAGCTGATGCTTGATCTGGCAGGTTCGATTGATTGGTTGATTCATGTCGATAACACCGAGTTGCAAGGAATCTATCGTTGGCAGGATCTATGAGTTTGACCTCACTGATTTCTGGCATCAGGGCCGGGTTGACCCCGGCTGAAGTGATTGCGATTGAAACCTCGAACATCGAAAAGCTCAGCTTTCAAGACCGAGAGGATTTCTGGGAGCTTTGGAATACGGCAGTCAATACCGGTTCACCAATTGCAGAGGCAATTGAAATGATTCAGATTTCAATCGAACACCGCCGAAAGTTTTTCTCAGAGCTGGAAATAATTTCCTCAGCTCCTGCTGCAACCAGGGAACTCCTGGCCTGGTTGCCGCTGATTGGCCTAGCGGTTTCCCAGGTAATAGGTCTAAATCCATTTTCAGCGCTGGATTCAACCTTCGGGGTGATTGTTTTTGCATTTGCCTTTGGCCTATTTGCCACTGGAATGGTTTTGTCTAAAAGGATTCATGACAAACTCTCCACCGTCGCACCCAGGACTGATCTGGCTCCTTTGAAGGCAGCTATCCAGCTGCGGGCAGGTATGCCAATTTCAAAAGTGAATGTGAAAAACAAAGTTCTAAAAAAGGCAATTCACGCAGGAGCGCCTATTTCTCAGGTCTTGGTGGAGCAATATTTGATGAACCAACAGCTTGAGTTCGAGAAAAAGAGAAAGCTATTGGCCAAAGATTCAATCAAGATGTTGATTCCTTTGGGCCTCACATCCTTACCCGCATTTATTTTGCTCAGTGTTTTCCCGCTGCTGATATCAAGTTTTCGACTGGTCAACCTATGAAAGGAAAAACATGAAGCTAATGAAAAGCGAAAGTGGGGCAGCAACGGCTGAGTATGCAATTGCGATGATGGCGGCGGTTGCATTCGCCGGGCTGCTGGTGGTGATTATGAGAAGCGACGAGGTTAGAACAATTTTGTTTGATCTCATCAACCAAGCGCTAACCATTGAGACAACTGAATCGTGAGTCTGGTTTGGTGACCGCTGAATTTGCTCTCACCATCCCAAGCTTTGTAATCCTGTTGCTTGCACTGCTTGGCTCTTTTCAACTTGGCATGGAGCGAATCAATAATCAGCAGCTTGCGCAGTCAGAGGCAATCAAGGTTTCACTTGGCGGAGAAACTGATCATCAACAAACCAGAGTGGATCAGATGGTTTGTGTGAGCGTGAGCGGAACCCTGGAGGTGTTAGATGCAAAAGCCTGTGCGCCAGATTACAGATTCACAAGGCTTGGCTACAGCGATGATGCTGGGGCTAATGTTTTTGGCAACTAGCCTGATTTTTGTCTCGGTAACCGCATCTAATCTTTTGTTCTTATCCCAGAAACTTAGCTTCGCGGCTTCTCAGGGAGCGGTGTTGGCGGCCGATAGTTTTCGAGGAGTGAGCCATGGCTTTCCCTGTGAAGCGACGGCGAGTTTGGCGAGCCAACTTGACTTGAATCTAGTTTCATGTCGTATTGTCAAGGGCGTTAGTGAAGTTGAAATGACCAAAAATCATGGATTATTTCTTCTGAGCTACAAAGCATTTGCGAAATAGGAGAGCGTTTGACCAAGAAGCTAGTTGTCGTGGAGTCACCAGCTAAAGCCAAGACCATTAAGAAATATCTGGGCAGTGATTTTGAGGTTTTAGCGAGCGTTGGGCATATCCGTGACCTAGCTGATCCCAAGGATGTTCCAGCGGATAAGAAAAAAGGCTCAATGGGAAAATTTGCCATTGACATCGAAAATGACTTTGCGCCTTTTTATAAAATCTCCCCGGGCAAGACCAAAACCGTTTCTGAATTGAAGTCGGCCCTGAAAGATGCCGATGAATTGTATTTGGCGACTGATGAGGATCGAGAGGGTGAGGCAATCGCGTGGCACCTACTGGATGTTTTGAAGCCAAAAGTCCCAGTGAAGCGAATGGTTTTCAACGAAATCACCAAAGAGGCAATTGAGCAGGCCTATCAGCACACCAGGGACATCGATGACAACTTGGTGCAGGCACAGGAAACTAGGAGAGTCGTTGACCGTCTGTTTGGTTACGAGCTTTCACCAATTTTGTGGCGAAAGATTAATCGTGGTCTGAGTGCTGGTCGTGTTCAGTCGCCAGCGATGAGGATGATTGTTCAGCGTGAGCGGGAGCGAATGGCACACGTTAGTGCCGATTACTCCTCGGTTACTGCAACCGTGAGCCATAGCGAGGCAGATTTTGAAGCAAAACTGTTTGCAATTGATGGCAAAAAATTAGCTACCGGTAAAAGCTTTGATGCTGATGGAGCACTCAATGGCGATTACATGGTTTTGAAAAACCAAGAAGCCGCTGAGCTCAGTGAAAAATTACAGGGAGAGAAGCTAAAGGTAATAAGTGTTGAGGCAAAGCCCAGCAGCAGAAAACCCTCGGCTCCTTTTACTACCTCTACTTTGCAGCAGGATGCATCCAGGAAACTGGGTTTGAGCGCGAAGCAAACCATGGATTTAGCTCAACAGCTTTATCAAGAGGGACACATTACTTATATGCGAACCGACTCAGCCAATCTTTCTGCTCAGGCCATCCAGGCTTCAAGAAAAGAAGTGGAGTCTCGTTTTGGTAAGGAATACCTGCCAGAGAAGCCAAGGCAGTACGGGTCTTCCAATAAAAACGCACAAGAGGCGCACGAAGCGATTAGGCCAAGTGGTGACAATTTCACCTCCCCTGACAGCATTCCTAAATCACTCTCCGCAAAGGCGATTGCTCTTTACGAGCTGATTTATAAACGCACCATCGCATCTCAGATGATGGAGGCAAAGCTTTCAACAACCTCAGTCAAGCTCAGCTTGGAAAAAGAGCAGGACTACACCTTTACAGCTAGTGGGACGGTGATCCTGTTCAAGGGATTCATGGCCGCCTACGAGGTCAGTGAAGACAAAGAGCAGAACAGTCAGCCGAAGTTGCCAGCAGTAAGCGAGGGCGAGAGCCACCCAATTTCATCGCTGGAAGCAAAGGATCACTCCACTCAACCACCAGCAAGATTCACTGAGGCTTCACTTGTGAAAGCTTTGGAGGAGGCAGGCATTGGTCGCCCCAGCACCTATGCGGCAATTATCTCCACGATTATCAATAAAGGCTATGTCTCAAAGCAGGGAAGTGCGCTGGTTCCAGAGTGGATTGCCTTTACGGTAACAAGATTTTTGGAGCAGAACTTTGGTGACATGGTCGAGTATGACTTCACAGCCGGCATGGAGGCAGACCTGGACCGGATCGCCACCGGAGATCTAAACAGAAGCACTTGGTTGAATGAGTTTTATTTTGGCGGTGAAGACAGAGGTCTTACCAAAATCATCGAGGGTGTCGGCGACAGCGATCCAAGGGAAATCAACAGTTTTGAAATATCGCCAGGGGTGACGCTTAGAACTGGCAAGTATGGACCTTATATTGAACTTGCTGGAAAGCCTGAAGATGAGGGCTTTGATGAAAACGGCAGAAGAATCGTCAATATCCCCGAGGGAATGGCTCCGGATGAACTCACCCCCCAACGAGCTCAGGAACTAATTGATGCACCAATTGCTGGAGATCGAGTGCTGGGTGATGATCCAAAGACCGGAAACCCAATAGTTGTCAAAGATGGGCGCTATGGGCCATACGTTCAGATTCAGGATGAATCAAACCCAAAGCCCACTACAGCATCTTTATTCAAATCAATGTCCCCAGCCGATGTCACATACGAGCAGGCGCTAGAGCTACTGTCATTGCCAAGAGAGGTCGGCGAAGACAAAGAGGGCAAGATGATTACTGCCCAAAACGGTCGCTATGGACCCTATTTGAAAAAGGGAAATGATTCTCGAAGCATTGACAGCGAGGAAAAGTTATTGACCATCACCGTTGAGGAGGCAGAGGAAATCTTCGCTCAACCTAAATACGGTGGCCGTAGAACAGCATCAACTCCTTTGCGTGAATTCGGCGAAGACCCAGCAAGCAAGCTACCCGTGGTTGCCAAGACCGGGCAGTTCGGTGACTATGTTTCCGATGGTGTTGTCAATGCCACAATCCCTGGCGATGAGGCCTTGGATGAACTAACCAATGACCGAGCCTTCGAGTTATTGGCCATAAGGCGTGAGAAACTAGGGGTTGAGCCTGGGCAGAAGCCAAAAACCGCGGCTAAACGAAGAAGAAAGTAGCTCTAATGTTCATCACCTTCGAAGGAATCGATGGTGTTGGTAAATCCACACAAATTGATGCCGTTGAGCGTTGGTTGGATAAAAAGGGCAAAAAATTCATTCGTTCTTTTGAGCCGGGTGGCACTGAACTTGGGCAGGAAATCAGGCATTTGCTTCTTCACCGCAAGGGTGATGTTGCCCCTCGAAGTGAGGCGCTTTTATATGCAGCTGATCGAGCCCACCACGTTGCAACAAAAATAAAGCCAGCCCTGGATAAAGGCCTGGTGGTTTTGGGGGATAGGTATTTTGATTCCTCTGTTGCCTACCAGGGCGCAGCCAGAGAGCTTGACCTGCACGAAGTTCGAGACATTTCTTTATGGGCGGTGGACAATTTATTGCCAGATCTAACCGTTTTGTTGGACTTGGATGCCGAGCAGGCCATGCAGCGAAGAAATCAAACCGGCGAGGGACCTGACAGGCTAGAGAAAGAAAAAGTCGATTTCTTTGAAAGAGCCAGAGAGGCTTATCTGACCCTGGCCAAAAATGAGCCCGCAAGATTTTTGGTTTTGGATGCCTCAGAGAGCATTGCACAGATCTCCGAGAAGTTGATTTCTGAGCTTGAAAAAAGGTTTGATTAGATAAATGACTCAAGCGTTTGTTGACCTGACGGGGCAGCCCGAAGCGTTGCAACAGTTGAACACTGCCCTGTTGGACAAAGTTAGCGGAGTTCATCACGCTTGGCTGTTTGTTGGCCCTCCCGGATCTGGCAGGTCAAACATGGCACACGCCTTTGCCCAGTCTTTGATTTGTAAGCAAAACGGTTGCGGTGTTTGCAAGGATTGCCAGCTGGCGATTGCGGGACACCATCCGAACATAAGTGTTTTGACCACTGACAAAGTCGTCATCACAATCGAACAGGTCCGATCAATGGTCGCCTCCAGTGCTCTGGGCTCATCCTCGGGTGGTTATCGAGTGATGCTGATTGAGGATGCTGATCGCATGGCAGAGCGAAGCTCAAATGTTTTACTAAAGGCACTCGAGGAGCCTCCAGAGAACACAATCTGGTTGTTGTGTGCACCAAGTGAAATGGACATGCTTCCGACGATTCGTTCACGAGTTCGAAAGGTGAACCTAACGGTGCCAAGTGCGGTTGAGGTGGCAAGACTGTTGACCGAAAAAGAGGGAATCGACCCTGAGCTGGCAATCAATGTTGCTCGCGAAGCCCAGTCACACATAGGCATGGCAAGAAGACTCGCAACTAGTTATGAGGCAAGGTCGCGGAGATCTGAATCCATTCAAATTGGACTGAACATAAGTGATTTGGGGAAGGCCATGTTTGCCGCCGAGAAATGGTTGGCGCTAGCCAAGCAAGATGGCGAAGCTTTGGCTCAAGAAGAGTCTGAAAATCAACAGCGGGCCTTGCTGTCATCCGTGGGGCTGGGACCAGAGGATAAGGTTCCCGCTCAACTGAAGTCAGAGTTGAAGGCTCTTGCCGATGATCAAAAAAGACGCACAACCAGAGCTATTCGTGACGGCCTTGATCGAATTTTGCTGGATCTAGCAAGTGCTTACCGAGACATAGCAACCATTCAGTTGCAATCAGGGCTTCAATTGGTGAACGAAAGCATTCGAGATCAGTTAGAGATGCGAGCAAGGGCCAGCAGAGTGGAGAGCACTCTGGAAATTTTGGATGAAATTAAGCTTGCTAGGAAACGCATCGAAAGAAACGTCAGAGACTTGCTGGCAATGGAGGCGCTCGCCACCAAGATGATTTTCAGGGGCTGGGGCAATTGAAAAGGCTTTGGCTAGCTCTGCCATTGCTTCTTAGTGCTTGCTCGCCGGTGCCAGTTGAACAGGCTCCAGAGGTTGAAGCAATTGATTACTACGAGCAGACCGTTGACTGGGAAGCTTGCGGGGATTATCAGTGCGCGGAGATAATCGCACCACTTGATTGGCAGTTCCCAGAGTTTGCAGCTATCAACCTCTCCCTGCTGAAACTAGAAAACCCAAATTCAGAAGAGGTGTTATTCCTAAACCCAGGTGGCCCGGGAGTGAGCGCTAACCAGTGGATGCGTGATCGAGGAGCAAACATCGCCACCCCAGAGATTATCGAGGCTTTCGACTTGGTCACCTTTGACCCCCGCGGAGTTGGAGAGTCAACTGCTGTTAGTTGTGAAGATGATGAACTCAAAGACAGATTGCTTTACGGTCAGCCAGAATCAGTTGCCCAGAGCGAAGCGCTCATCGATGATTACATCCAAGACTGCATTGACAACAGCGGAGCCATTCTGGAATACGTCGGCACCAGAAACACGGCCAGGGACATGGATTTGATTCGCTCAATCATGCAATTGCCCAAGGTTAACTTCCTCGGCTACTCATACGGAACCGAATTGGCAGCCACCTACCTGGCACTATTTCCAAACAGGGTCGGCAGGTTTGTTTTGGACGGAGCAGTTGACCCAAGCATTTCGCCCAGGCAGGCAACAATCAATCAACTGATTGGTTTCGATGAGGCTTTTGAAAACTACCTTCAAGACTGCGTTAGCGGATCGTGTCCCCTGGGGAATGATGCTCAAGAGGCAAAACAAACAGTCGCTGAGCTTTTTGAAAGCATTGCCGAGAAACCAATAGCGGTGGGCTCCAGAGAACTCACCGGGGCTGGATTGGTAACGGGCATAATTGCAGCACTCTACCAACAGGCGGCATGGCCGATTCTGACCCAGGCTTTTGAAAATGTGCTGGCGGGTGATGGTGCAAGAATGCTGTTTCTTGCAGATTTTTATAACGAGCGAGAAGAAGATGGAAACTATCGAGGCAACCTGATTGATGCGAATATCGCTATTAATTGTGCTGACGGTCGATTGAGCTCGGATGAGTCAGAGGTTGAACAACTTAATCAGCAATTGGCAGACCTAAGTGACGTGTTTGGCGAGTCCTGGCAGGACGGGCATTTGATGTGTGCGGATTGGCCGGGGGCACCACCTGCGGAAAGTCTCGACTTTCGGCAAGCAACTGATGCAACACCTCTGGTTATTGGAACTACTGGTGACCCAGCAACTCCTTACTCCCAAGCGGTGAGTTTGAGCGAGTTATTGCAGGGGGCATTGCTTCTAACCTTTGAGGGCGAAGGGCACACCATTTACGGTCAGGGGGTGGAGTGCATTGACGGCCAGGTCAATGAGTATCTACTGACTGGGACACTGCCCCAAAAATTGGTTTGTTAACCTGGTTAAATATCTTCAAATAGTAAAAACAGGAAAATTTTTTCAAGTGTAAAGTTTGATTCAGGCTCAGGCCTTGGTTGCTGACAAAGAGGTCAGCACATTAGAACAAAGGAGTTCTATTGGAGACAAAAAACCAATCGGAAGTCTGGATTAAATATCAGAATTCTGACGAGTTCATCGCTCACCGCAAGCGGTTCCGATCGTTTGCCTTCCCATTTGCTGTGGGATTCCTAGTTTGGTATTTCTCATTCATCCTGTTGACCACGTTCGCTCGCGACTTTGTGTCAACACCAGTGTTTGGAAACATCAACCTCGCCTTCGTTCTGGCTATCTTGCAATTCGTTACCACGTTCGTTATCGCATGGCTCTACGACCGTTACGCAACGAAGAACCTTGATGGACCAGCAAACGATTTGAAAGAAAAAATTGAAAAGGAGTTGCAGGCATGACCGTAGATACGACACTTTTGGCGACATCGCTATTTGTTCTATTCATTCTGGTGACCCTTTTCATGGTCTACCGAGCAAACCAGCAGAGCAAAAAGTCATCTGACTTTTTTAATGCTGGTGGTTCGCTAAGCGGTTTCCAAAACGGTTTGGCAATTTCCGCCGACTATATGTCAGCGGCCAGCTTCTTGGGAATCGCCGGACTAATCTCTCTATTCGGATTTGACGGATTCCTGTATTCGATTGGTTTCTTGGTTGCTTGGCTTTTGGCCTTGTTGCTGGTTGCAGAACCATTGAGAAACTCAGGACGATTCACCATGGGTGATGTTGTCTCATTCCGTATGAGCCAGCGCCCAGTTAGAACTGCTGCTGCAACATCAACAGTTATTGTTAGCGTTTTCTATCTGCTCGCGCAGATGGTTGGTGCGGGTGCACTGGTTGCATTGCTGCTGGGCTTCACTGACCCGCTGCTAAAAACTGGATCATCGTCGGTGTTGGTTTGCTGATGATTCTGTATGTGACAGTCGGTGGAATGCGCGGAACAAGTTACGTTCAGATCACGCAGGCGTTTTTGTTGATCACTGGAGCAACTGCAATGACTGTGATGGTTTTGTGGAACTTCAACTTCGACCTCACCGGCTTGCTAGACAAGGCAGCCGAGATGAGTGGTCAGGGAATGGCGTTCTTGGAACCTGGAGGCAGATTCGGAGTTGACATCGTGGGAGACCCGGTAGCGACGCTGATTGGAAAAATCGACCTAATCTCACTAGCGCTTGCGCTGGTTTTGGGAACAGCTGGTTTGCCACACATTCTGATTCGTTTCTACACCGTGCCAAGTTCAAAGGTTGCTCGCAAGAGCGTGAACTGGGCAATCGGAAACATTGGTGCTTTCTACCTGATGACAATCGCCTTGGGATTCGGAGCAGCAGCTTTGGTTCCAAGAGAAGTGCTGGGAATGGGGCTCAATGATGATGGATCGGTTGTCAATCGAAGCGGTAACGTTGCAGCACCCCAGCTAGCTCTTGAGCTTGGTGGCGGAGCAGGAAGCCTCGGTGGTGCCATCATGTTGGCATTCATTGGAGCTATCGCGTTCGCGGTTATTTTGGCCACCGTTTCTGGTCTGACCCTGGCAAGCTCGACATCTTTTGCACACGATTTGTATGCGAAGGTGATCCGCAAGGGCAAAGCAACAGAGGCTGAGGAAGTTAGGGCAGCTCGTGTTGCAGCTTTGGTAATCGGACTGTTGGCCATTGTGCTGGCAATCTCCGCTCAGGGGCTGAATGTGGCCTTCTTGGTGGGATTGGCATTCGCAATTGCCGCCAGTGGAAACCTGCCGGCGGTGCTGTTGACGATGTTCTGGAAGCGCTTCAACACTCGTGGTGCAGTGTTTGCAATCTATGGAGGTTTGGGAGCGGCGTTGTTCTTGCTGATTCTCTCACCAAACTTCACAGGTGCTGCAAACAGCTTCATCCCGTTGGAGACAGGCATTGACTTCAACATCTTCCCACTGCGAAACCCAGGACTAATCTCGATTCCATTCGGATTCTTCATGGGATGGTTGGGAACCGTTACCTCAAATGAAAACACCTCTGCCTACTACGCAGAGTTGGAGGTAAGGAGTCTTACCGGTGCTGACATCGGAAAGCCTTCCTCAAACAAGTAATAAAGTAAAAAAATTCAACCCTCGGGCATCACGCTCGAGGGTTGAATTTTTTATTTGAGAAACCACTTGCATTGAGTTTGATAGCTGTGGCAGACTTGGACAGTTCTAAAGCAGGGTCTTAGGCCCCCACTGCAGACATTGTGAACAGGAAACTGGTCCGGTCGTAGATAGATCCAAAACTAAATCTTCCATTGTTGGTGACCGCTGTTTGAAAAAACACAACTACCGGCACTTGGAGTTGAAGCCAACTGGCTTTGACAACTTAACAGCGTAAGTAGAAGTGCAGAGCAAATAGCTCTGACTGACAAGAGAGCGAGCAGCTATGGCGGCGAACAAGATTCGCATCCGGTTGAAAAGTTACGACCACCAGGTCATTGACTCATCAGCCAGCAAAATCGTCGACACGGTAACCCGTGCGGGAGCAAGTGTGGTTGGACCAGTTCCGCTACCCACAGAGAAAAACGTGGTTTGCGTTATCCGCAGCCCCCACAAATACAAGGACAGCCGTGAGCACTTCGAAATGCGCACACACAAACGTCTAATTGACATCGTCGATCCAACGCCAAGGCAGTGGATTCGTTGATGCGTCTTGACCTGCCCGCAGATGTCAACATCGAGATCAAGCTCTAAGGATCACAATGGCTACCAAAACTAAGAACGTAAAGGGCCTGCTGGGCAAGAAGCTCGGCATGACTCAGGCCTGGGACGAAAACAACAAGATTGTTCCAATCACCGTTGTCGAGGCTGGCAGCAATGTCGTTAGCCAGATCAAGACCCTAGACACCGATGGCTACTCAGCTATTCAGGTTGCCTACGGTGCAATTGATCCTCGCAAGGTAAACCAGCCAAGCAATGGTCACTTTTCAAAGGCAGGAATCAACCCTCGCCGTCACCTAGCTGAAATCCGCACCGACGATGCTCACGAGTATGAGCTGGGCCAGGAGCTCGGTGTTGAGATTTTTGAAGTTGGCATGAAGCTGGATGTAGTTGGAACCAGCAAGGGTAAGGGTTTTGCCGGACACATGAAGCGCCACGGATTCTCCGGTGTTAGTGCTTCGCACGGTGCTCACAAAAACCACCGCAAGCCAGGTTCGATCGGTGCCAGTGCCACCCCATCACGTGTTTTCAAGGGCACCAGAATGGCTGGACGCATGGGCCACGACCGCGTTACAACTTTGAACCTAACTCTGCATGCAATTGATGCAGAAAAGGGCCTACTACTGATCAAGGGTGCTGTTGCAGGTCCTAAGGGTCAGTTGGTATTCGTACGCAATGCCGTGAAGGAGGGCAACTAATGACCGCTGTCAACCTAGTCGACGCCACCGGTAAGAAAGCCGGCTCAGTTGATCTACCAGAGGCAATCTTTGATGCCCAGACAAACGTTCCACTAATTCACCAGGTAGTTGTTGCGCAGCAAGCAGCAGCCCGCCAGGGAAGCCACTCAACGCTTCGTCGCGGAGAGGTTTCAGGCTCTGGTCGCAAACCCTTTAAGCAGAAGGGAACCGGTCGTGCCCGTCAGGGTTCGATTCGTGCCCCACAGATGACCGGTGGTGGAATTGTTCACGGACCAAAGCCAAGGGATTACTCACAGCGCACCAACAAAAAAATGATTGCAGCAGCAGTCAGAGGTGCTCTCAGTGACCGTGCCCGCGCAGGTCGCATCCACGTTGTAACTGAGTTTGGAATCAACGACAAGCCATCCACCAAGCAGGCATCAGCCGTTATCAATCAGCTAGCGAAGGGTCGCAAAACCCTTGTTGTCATCGATCGCTCGGATGAGTTGAGTTACCTATCGCTTCGCAATCTGAAAAATCTGCACGTGTTGCCAGCTGATCAGATCAACGCCTACGACGTGTTGGCAAGCGATGACTTGATTTTCACAGCAGCCGCCCTAGAGGCATTCGTTACAGCCAAGAGTGAGGTGCAGGCATGAGTTACGGAAAAGATCTAAGAGATGTCATCATCAAGCCTGTTATTAGCGAAAAAAGCTACAGCTTGATTGATGAGGGCAAATACACCTTCGAGGTGGAGCCCACGGCAAACAAAACCTGAAATCAAGCAGGCCATTGAGTTTGTCTTTGATGTGAAGGTTGCCTCCATCAACACCCTTAACCGCAGCGGCAAAACTCGCCGCACTCGCTTCGGAATGGGAAAGCGCAAGGACACCAAGCGTGCCATTGTCACCCTGAAGAGCGGGTCAATCGACATCTTTAGTCAGTAGGGAGTAAACAGATGGCTATTCGCAAACACAATCCGACCACTCCGGGTCGCCGTGGCATGAGCGTTTCTGACTTCAGCGAGGTCACACGCACCACTCCGGAAAAGTCACTGCTTCGCCCACTACCAAAAACTGGTGGACGTAACTCAGCTGGACGCATCACCACCCGTCACATTGGTGGCGGACACAAGCGCCAGTACCGAGTAATTGATTTCCGTCGTCATGACAAAGATGGAGTGCCTGCCAAGGTTGCTCACATTGAGTATGACCCAAACCGAACAGCAAGAATTGCTCTACTTCACTATGCAGATGGTGAAAAGCGCTACATCATTGCCCCAAACAACCTGGGTCAGGGAGATGCAATCGAGCAGGGACCGGCAGCTGATATCAAGCCTGGAAACAACCTGCCTTTGAAAAACATCCCGGTTGGAACAGTTCTGCACGCCATTGAGCTAAAGCCCGGTGGTGGAGCAAAGCTTGGTCGCAGTGCTGGTGCTTCTATTCGTTTGGTAGCCAAAGATGGACCAAATGCACAGCTTCGTTTGCCAAGTGGCGAGATTAGAAATGTTGATGCCCGTTGCCGCGCCACCGTTGGTGAAGTTGGTAACGCCGAGCAGATTAACATCAACTGGGGAAAGGCTGGACGTAAGCGCTGGAAGGGTGTTCGCCCAACAGTTCGCGGTGTTGCCATGAACCCAGTAGATCACCCACACGGTGGTGGTGAGGGACGTACCAGCGGTGGTCGTAACCCAGTATCGCCATGGGGTCAGAAAGAGGGCCGCACACGCAAGCCCAATCTGCCAAGTGATCGCCAAATTGTCCGTCGTCGCACCGCTAACAAAAAGCGCAAGTAGGAGAAGCTAAATGCCAAGAAGTTTGAAAAAGGGCCCATTCGTGGATGAGCACCTAATGCAGAAGGTGCGCACTCAGAACGAGGCCAGCAGCAAAAACGTAATCAAGACCTGGTCACGCCGCTCAATGATTGTTCCAGCCATGCTGGGTCACACCATTGCGGTGCACGATGGTCGCAAGCACATCCCGGTTTTTGTAACCGAGACCATGGTTGGCCACAAGTTGGGCGAGTTCGCTCCAACCAAGACCTTCCGCGGACACGTGAAAGACGATAAGAAGGGACGCCGCGGATAATGGAAGCTGTAGCTAAGATCAAGCACATTCGAGTAACCCCGATGAAGGCTCGCAGAGTTGTTGACCTAATCAGGGGCAAGCAGGCAAGTGAAGCGATGGCGATTTTGAAATTTGCCCCGCAGACCGCTAGCGAACCCGTATACAAATTGGTGCAGGCAGCAGTTGCCAATGCAAAGCACAAAGCAGACAGCACCAATCAGTTTGTGGATGAAGAGGACCTAATCATCAGCGAGGCATTCGTTGACGAGGGTGTCACTCTAAAGCGTTTTCGACCACGTGCCCAGGGAAGGGCATTCCGAATCAACAAGCGCACCAGCCACATCACCATCAAGGTTGCAACTCCTGATGAGATTGCTGCCAAGCGAGGCCAGAAGGCGAGGAGCAACTAATGGGTCAGAAAGTAAATCCTTACGGCTTTAGGCTGGGAATCACCACCGATCACAGATCACGTTGGTTCTCAGACAGCACCGCCAAGGGTCAGCGCTACAGCGACTACGTAACCGAAGACATTCGCATCCGCGAACTGTTGAACAAAAAACTAGACCGCGCTGGCATTTCCAGAATTGAATTGGAAAGAACTCGTGACCGCGTTCGTGTGGACATCTTTGCTGCCCGTCCAGGTTTGGTAATCGGTCGTCGTGGAGCTGAGGCTGAGGTTTTGAGAACCGAGCTTGAGAAGCTAACCGGCAAGCAGATTCAGCTAAACATCCTCGAGGTGAAATCACCGGAGGCGGATGCTCAGTTGGTTGCTCAGGGAATTGCTGAGCAGTTGAGTGCACGTGTTGCCTTCAGAAGAGCTATGCGTAAAGGAATTCAGGGAGCTATGCGAAGTGGCGCCAAGGGAATCAGGGTTCAGTGCTCTGGTCGTTTGGGTGGCGCTGAGATGAGCCGCAGTGAGTTCTATCGCGAAGGTCGAGTTCCACTACACACTCTTCGCTCAAACATCGACTACGGCTTCTATGAGGCCAAGACCACCTTCGGTCGCATCGGTGTAAAGGTTTGGATCTACAAGGGTGAGCTAACCAACAAGGAGCTAGCTCAGCAGCAGGCAAACCAAAAAGGTCGTGGCCGCGGCGGACGTCGCCCAGAGCCAGCAGCAACCGGAAGTGAGGCATAAATATGTTGATTCCACGTCGAGTTAAGTTCCGTAAGCAGCATCACCCAAAGCGTCGCGGCCAGGCAACTGGTGGCACCAAGGTGAGCTTCGGTGAGTATGGCATTCAGGCTCTAACCCCTGCATATGTCACTAACCGCCAGATTGAGTCTGCTCGTATTGCAATGACCCGTCACATCAAGCGTGGTGGAAAAGTTTGGATCAACATCTTCCCAGACCAGTCCATTACCAAAAAGCCAGCCGAAACCCGAATGGGTAGCGGTAAGGGTTCACCCGAGTGGTGGGTAGCAAACGTAAAGCCTGGAAGAGTTATGTTCGAGGTTGCCGGTGTTAGTGAAGAGCTAGCTAAAGAAGCTCTAACCCGTGCGATTCACAAACTCCCACTGAAGGCAAGAATCATCGCCAAGGAAGAAGGTGACGCATGATCGGAAGCAAGGATTTGGCTCCAGAGGAGCTGGACAAGATTGAAAACGCTTTGTTGATCGAAAAGCTAAAAGACGCGAAGGAAGAACTATTCAACCTCCGCTTTCAGTCAGCCACCGGTCAGCTGGAAAGCCACGGACGCATCAAGGCCGTGAAGCGCGACGTTGCTCGCATCAACACTGTAATTAGAGAGCGTGAACTGGGCATCAGGGTTGTTCCTGAGCCTGTGGAAAAAGTCGAGAAGAAGCCTAAAAAGGCTGAGGCGGAGGAGAAGTAATGGCTGAGCAAGCATCTGCTGCCACCCAGGATCGCGGTTACCGCAAGTCCAGGCGTGGATATGTAGTCAGCGACAAGATGGATAAGACCATCGTGGTGCTGGTGGAAGAGCGTAAGAAACACCCGCTGTATGGCAAGGTCATGCGTCTGAGCAAGAAGGTGAAAGCTCACGATGAGCAGAACACCGCAGGCATCGGCGATCTAGTGCTAATTGACGAGACTCGTCCATTGAGCGCAACAAAGAACTGGCGTCTAGTCGAGATTCTCGAAAAGGCGAAGTAACACCCAAGGTCAAGGCCGTCGGAATGGTCTGACAGAAACAGGAGTAACAAAGTGATTCAGCAGGAATCCCGACTCAAGGTAGCGGACAACACCGGTGCCAAGGAGTTGCTAACGATTAGAGTGCTGGGAGGCTCGGTTCGACGCTGGGCTGGCATCGGCGACACCATCGTGGCAACCGTGAAAGACGCAATCCCCGGTGGCAACGTCAAAAAAGGTGACGTAGTCAGGGCGGTTATTGTGCGCACTGTTAAAGAAGCTCGCAGACCTGATGGAAGCTACATCAAGTTTGACGAGAACGCAGCGGTGATCATCAAAAACGATGGCGAGCCACGTGGAACCCGTATCTTCGGGCCAATCGGACGTGAGCTTCGTGACCGTCGTTTCATGAAGATCATCTCACTCGCTCCGGAGGTGTTGTAAATGGATATTCGCAAGGGCGATCTAGTTCAGGTCATCTCAGGCTCAACTGAGGCTCGCGGTGGTTACCGCGGCAAGCAGGGGCGTGTTTTGAGCGTTGATCTAGAAAAGAACAAGGTAATTGTTGAGGGCGTAAACCTAGTCAAAAAGCACACTCGTGTTGGCCAGGGAGAGCGTGGCGGCAAGACCGGTGGAATTGAGACCATGGAGGCTCCAATCCACGTGTCAAACGTTGCATTGATTGATCCAAAGAGCAAAAAGCCAACCAGGATTGGTTTTGTTACCAAGACTGTGAAGCAAGACGGCGTAGAGATCACCAAAAAGGTTCGCGTTAGCAAGAAAAGCGGGGAGGAAATCTAATGGCAGTTGCAGAGAAGACTCAGCCAAGACTGAAAGCCACCTACCGCAATGAAATCATTGCCAAGTTGCAAGAGCAGTTTGGTTTCAAAAACATCAACCAGGTTCCAGGGCTTACCAAAGTCGTTGTGAACATGGGTGTTGGTGAGGCTGCCAGAGACGGCAAGCTAATCGAGGGTGCGATCAGTGATTTGACAAAAATCACCGGCCAGAAGCCCAAGGTAAACATCGCCAAGAAATCAATCGCTCAGTTCAAACTGCGTGAGGGNCAGCCAATTGGTGCAGCAGTCACCATGCGTGGCGACCGCATGTGGGAGTTCACCGACAGATTGCTGAACCTAGCCCTTCCTCGAATTAGGGACTTCAGGGGTTTGAGTGCCAAGCAGTTTGATGGAAATGGAAACTACACCTTTGGTCTAAACGAGCAGAGCATGTTCCACGAAATCAACCAGGACGACATTGATCGCCCACGGGGTATGGACATCACAATTGTGACCTCCGCCAAGACTGACGAAGAGGGCAGAGCACTTCTTCGCGAACTAGGTTTTCCGTTCAATAACTAAATACCAATCATGTAGGTCTCCAGGGCCTGAAAGCGCTGGAGATACCGCACGAGAAAGGCAACAAACATGACAATGACAGATCCGGTAGCAGATTTTCTGACCCGGCTGCGCAACGCGAACCTGGCTCAGCATGAGTCAGCCAGTGTTCCCTTCAGCAAGATCAAGGGAAACATCGCCGAGATTCTGAAATCCGAAGGTTATATCAAGGGTTTCTCAATTGAGGACGCAAGGGTTGGTAAGACCCTTACCGTGAACCTGAAATACGGTGAGTCAAAAGCAATCTCCGGAATTAAGCGAGTCAGCAAGCCTGGTTTGCGTGTTTATGCGAAAAGCGATGAGCTTCCTCGCGTAATGGGTGGATTGGGAATTGCAATTATTTCCTCCTCATCTGGATTGCTAACTGACCGCCAAGCAGCAAAGAAGGGAGTGGGTGGCGAAGTCGTCGCCTACATCTGGTAAGCGCTATGTCAAGAATTGGAAAAATGCCTATTGCCATCCCACAGGGGGTGGAAGTTAACATCAACGGCCAGCAGGTTAGTGTCAAAGGTCCCAAGGGTGAATTGAGCCTAGAGATCAGCGAACCGATCAAGGCCAAGGTTGAAGAAAACGAAATTGTTGTGACACGTCCTGATGAGGAGCAAACTTCAAAAGCTCTNCACGGACTGTCAAGAACTTTGATTGCAAATAACGTGCAGGGTGTCTCCCAGGGTTTCCAGAAGTCATTGGAAATCGTTGGAACTGGTTACCGCGCAATGGCTAAGGGCTCAAGCATTGAGCTGGCACTTGGTCTTTCGCACCCAGTAGTGGTTGACCCACCTGCAGGTGTTACCTTGCAGGTCGAAGGCCAGAACAAGATTATTGTCAGCGGAATTGATAAGCAGGCCGTCGGTGAGGTGGCTGCTAACATCCGCAAACTTCGTAAGCCAGAGCCATATAAGGGCAAGGGAATTCGTTACGAGGGTGAATACGTTCGCCGCAAGGCTGGAAAGGCTGGTGCCTAATGTCGCTAAGAGCTAATAGAGGAAAATCAGCAACCGCTGCTCGTAACCGTCGTCACCTAAGACTTCGCAAGAAGGTAAACGGAACCGGCGAAAGGCCAAGATTGGTTGTTACTCGCAGTGCCAGGCACCTGTTTGTGCAGGTGGTTGATGACACTCAGGGTCACACCCTGGCCAGTGCCTCCACCATGGAAAAGGGTCTACGTAGCCACGATGGCGACAAGACCGCCAAGGCCACAGAGGTTGGCAAGTTGATTGCTGAGCGCGCAAAAGAAAAAGGCGTGACTCAGGTTGTGTTTGATCGCGGAGGTAACCGCTACGCAGGACGCGTAGCAGCAATTGCCGACGCTGCCCGGGAAGGAGGGCTGGTCCTGTGAGTGAAGAAAACAAAGCGCCAGAAACAGAGGCGAACTCTGAGTCAGTGGTTGAGGCCACTCCTCCAACCACGGTTGACCCAAATGAGCGCGAACAGCGCCAGGGCCGACGTGAGCGTGGACCAAAAAACGAGCAGCGCCGCGAGCGTGAGGACAAGTCCAGTCCATTCTTGGAGCGTGTTGTAAC
>P_2C_Liq_1_UnCtyDRAFT_1000227_pt1 | contig 24007 bp, 20 predicted proteins | sample Pon2CUnioCityCA_2_FD_10234 | JGI IMG/M metagenome (IMG submission 10234) | reverse complement strand
GCGCAACCCCAACCAATCATTCCCATACCGAGCAGCCCCATCCCACCCCCGATGACACGATCGAGCCTCCCCTGGACACCGCTTCGCACAACGGCCGCGCGCCAGCCGGTGAACACCAGATAAAGCGTGAACAGGCTTATCAAGAGTAGAAATGCATTCAGGTCCAGCAGAGCGAGCACAAGCGCGCTCAAAACAGCGACCGACATGGCCAGCGCGTAGATCCGACCGAACCGTCGATGGATCGTGGCGCCCTTGCGACTGAAAATCGCAATACCGGCGGAACCGAGTGCCATCGTTCCCGCCGCCACATGCATCGTGAGTATGATGTTGAAGACAGTGACAAACACCGTGCCTGCGCTCCCGTTCTAGAATCGATGGCTTCGAAACTTACCCGGAAAGGGCAGCGCAGGAAGACTGAAAATGCGCGAATGCAAGCGCAATTACGTGGACGACAGGCCGTGTGTCATTGACGATGCGTGAACAGTTGACCGATACGCTCCCACATCTGGTCCTGCCCTTGGGCGCCGGTCTGGCCCTGGGCGTGATCGGCCCTTTCGGCACCTATGAGCTCTTGCCCCTCCACATGAGAGTGCTCTACTGGGTCACCATTTTTTCAATCAATTGGTTAATCGCTGACGCACTCATACGCCGCGCAGCGCGGGTGCTCGATCATCATCAGGTAGGAGGCGGCCTACTGAGCACCCTCGCCGGTGCGCTTCTTGCGGCGCCACCAGCGACCGGGCTCGTTGCACTTGCTAACGCGATCTTTGGCATTGGGTGGCCAGAGAACATCCCACGCTTGGCCGGCCAGGTTTCATTTCTTCTGATCGTCGTGTCCATCGCCGTTTCCTCCTGGAGACGGACTCTCGGGCGCGGCTTATCCGGAGGGCACGACGGGGCAACTCAGCGAACCGTTGAAAAAGTGCCCCCCCTCGACGGGAAGACCGCCATGACAGAGTCAGGCGTCGAAAGATTCATGTCGCGGCTCAACGATTCCTCCGGTAGCTATCCGATCTGTCTTCAAATGCAGGATCACTACTTGATTGCGTATCGGGAGGCCTCGTCGGAAATGATCCTCTGCAGGATGGATCTGAATGCATTCGGGCAGGACTCCTGCTGATAGGCTGAAAGCGGATCATAACCCCGAGCGCGTCTCGACAATCGGAGCGATAGCATTATGTCCAACCCCCCATCCCTGACCTTCCTCGCGGGCAGCGCTCGTGAGGACTCCGTCAACAAGAAGATCGCTCATGCAGCCGCTGCCATGGCGGAGGCGGCCGGCGCGAAGACAACCTTCCTCGACCTGCGGGACTACCCCATGCCGCTGTACGACGGTGACCTGGAGGACCGGGAGGGATTGCCCGAGGCGGCAGTCGAGCTGAAGGCCATCTTCCGCGCCAGCGATGGATTGTTCATCGCCTCGCCGGAGTACAACAGCTCCCTCTCACCGCTGCTGAAAAACACCATCGACTGGATCTCACGACGGGCCTCGGCCGATGAACCACCGCTGGTGGCCTACAAGGGCAAGGTGGCGGCGATTGCCGCCGGCTCGCCGGGTGGATTAGGTGGCCTGCGCGGGCTCGTGCCCCTGCGCATGCTGCTCGGCAATATCGGCATGCACGTCGTGCCCCAGCAGCTCGCCATCGCCGGCGCTCCGAATACATTCGATGCCGACGGCCAACTCATTGACACGCACCATCGCGACGCGCTCGAAGGCATTATCGCGCAACTCATCAACACGGCGACGGCTTTGCGCCAGGCCTGAGCGGGCCGCCCCTCTACCGAACAGATCCCCGACAGGAGAGGCAATAGAGAATGAACACGAAAAAAATCACTTTCAGCGGACACAGTGGCGACACCCTCAACGCTCGCCTGGACCTGCCGGATGGCCCCGTACGGGGGGCGGCACTGTTCGCATTGCTTCACCTGCTCGAAGGACATCCCCGCCGCGCGACGGATCGCCGGGCGGTTGGCCGCGCAGGGTATTGCCGTTCTGCGTTTCGATTTCACCGGGCTCGGGCACTCCGAGGGCGAGTTCGCCAACACGAATTTCACCTCCAACGTGGAGGATCTGCGGCTCGCCGCCGACTACCTGCGCGACCATGTCGCCGACCCACAGCTACTCATCGGCCACTCCCTCGGTGGTGCGGCCGTCATCAAGGCGGCGCCGCAGATCGAGGGAGCACGCGCCGTGGTCACCATCGGTGCGCCGGCGGATCCGGCTCATGTCTCGAAGAACTTCGCCGCGCAGCTCGATGTGATTCGCGAGACGGGCGAAGCCGAAGTGGATCTGGCCGGGCGGCCGTTCCGCATCCGCCGCCAGTTTCTGGAGGATATCACCGAGGCGAAGCTGGACGAGGCGTTGAAGCATATGGATGCCGCGCTGCTTGTCCTGCATTCGCCCCACGACACCACGGTGGGCATCCGCAATGCCGCCGAGATATTCCAGGGGGCGATGCACCCGAAGAGCTTCATCACGCTCGATGACGCCGATCACCTGATTACACGCGCCGAGGATGCCGAATACGCCGCCGATGTCATTGGGGCGTGGTCGACCCGTTACGTGGAACTGGCGGCCGAGACACCGCCCACCGGAGCCCCCGAGGGGGTGACTCGCGTCTCGGAGGCCGGCCCGAAGGGCTTCCGCCAGGACGTCAACATCTCCGGCAAACACATGCTCACGGCCGATGAACCGGTCAAGCTCGGGGGTACGGATCGCGGGCCCTCACCGTACCAACTCGTCGCCGCCGGCCTGGGTGCCTGCACCAGCATGACCATCCGAATGGTTGCCCGACGCAAGAACATGCCGTTAGAGCATGTCTACACCGACGTGACGCACGACAAGGAACACCGCACGGACTGCGAGCACTGCGGCGAGGGGGGTGCACGCATTGATGTGTTCCACCGCCGCATCAGCCTGGCGGGCAAACTGAGCGCCGAAGAACGTCAGCAGCTTCTGGAGATTGCTGATAAATGCCCTGTCCATCGGACACTCGAATCCGAGGTGGTGGTCAACACCGAGCTGATCAAAGACGACGAATGATCGGTCTCAACGATCGGCCGACTCGGACGTTACACTGACCGACGAGCAGCAGAGGCAGATTCATGAAAGCATTGCCCGCGACGCGGACAGATCCGGTCATTCCCACCCGAGTCACGCCATAGTGCTAGCCGCACTGCCGGCCGCCCTGCTGGGGCTGGTGACTTTTGCAGCGGTGGTGCTGATCCACTACCACCATCTCCGCAGCCGGTTCGCCAGCATGCCCATGCAGACGCTCGTGCTGGGCGCCATGCTGGGCCTGGGAACCGTCCTGTTGATGCTCCAGCCGGTGGAAATCCAGCCCGGCGTATTGATCGATGCCCGTATCCTGCTCATGGGCTTTGCCGGATTGCTGGGCGGCTGGCGTGGCGCGGGCGCAGCGTTGATCGTGACGGTGCCGGCGCGGATCATCATCGGCGGCCCCGGCGCTGCGGTGGGGGTGGCAACGCTGACAATCGCCACGCTGGTCGGGCTGACCTGGCGCTTAGTCGAGGCGCGATTCACGCTACGCGCGCCCTGGACCTATATCGGGTTCGGGCTGTTCCTGTCGCTGGCGCTGGTGACGATATTCTTCTTTCCGGCTGGCGCGCTCGCTGGTGGGCTCGCGGCCGCTCCGGCGTTGGTGCTGGTCAACCTCGTGGGCGCTTCGCTGGCGCGCTGGATGGAAGCGGGTATTGACGAATCCGTGCAAAAGAAGGAACGCCTCGCGCGCCTTTCCCGGACCGATACGCTGACTGGCATCGGCAGTCGGCTCAGCCTGACCGAGGCCGTCGAGTCGCGTCTGGCGGCGGCCGAGAAGAGTGGCGAGTCGTTTGCGCTCATTTCAATGGATATCGATAACCTGAAGAACATCAATGGCACCCTCGGCTATGCCGCCGGCGATGCGGTGCTGCGTTCGCTGGCGCAGCGCCTGTCATCGGCCAAAAAGCCGACGGAAGTGATGGCCCGTGTGGCGGGCGATGAATTCGTGATTGTACTGCCGCCAAGCGGCCAGACCGATGTCATGACCCGGGCGGACGAATTGCTCCAGGCGGCCAAGCAGCCCCACGGCGTCGATTCCTATGCGGTGCTGACCACGATGAGCGCGGGGGTGGTGTGGGCGCCCGGCGACGGCATGACACCGAGAGAGCTGATACAAAACGCCGAAATTGCAATGGAGTCCGCCAAGCGTCAGGGCCGCAACCAGGCGATCAGTTTTGACGCGCAGATGCGCGAGGTGTTTGATCGCCGTGCCGGTCTGACCCAGGCCCTGCAACGCGAACTCGACGCGCCCCAAGGCCTTTGGCTTGCCTATCAGCCGCAATGCCACCTCCGCGATGGCCAACTCTGTGGCGCCGAAGTGCTGTTGCGCTGGGAGCATCCGGAACTCGGCAGCATCAGCCCGGGTGAATTTGTTCCCGTGGCCGAGGCCGCCGGACTGGTGCGCAAGCTTGACGGGTGGGTGTTTGATCAGGCGTCGGCCCAGCTCGCCGCCTGGCAGCGCCGGGGCCATGACTTCAAGCTCTCGGTCAACCTCTCGGTGCTCAGCCTGATGATGGAGGGGACCGCCCGGGAGATCCTCGATCGGCTCGCGGCGCATAATGCCGATCCGGCCATGCTGACTGTAGAAATCACCGAATCCGAGGCCCTCGAGGACTCGGAAACCGGCCTGAGTAATCTACAGATTTTCCACGCCGCCGGCGTGTCGCTGGCCCTGGACGACTTTGGCACGGGCCACTCATCGCTGCGCTATGTCCAGAAGCTGCCGCTCAATGCGCTCAAGATTGATCAGAGTTTCATCCGCTCCATCGACACCGATGAGGGCAAGGCTCGCGCCATCCTGCGCGCCACCCTGGAGCTTGCGCGGCAACTCGAGCTCACGGTGGTCGCCGAGGGCGTCGAGACCCAATCGCAATTCGACTGGCTGCGGGATCGCCACTGCGAGGTGGCGCAGGGATTTCTACTGGCCCGGCCGATGAATGCGGCCGCCTTCGAGACCGACTGGCTGGACAAACCCGCCGAGGCGCAATGATCCGCGGGATCGGCATCGTTGTGCTGGCAATGGGCGCTGTGATGGCGCAAGCGCCAACGGCAGAAGTGCGCCTGCCGCCTGAGCGGATCATCGACTGGCAGCCCCATGCCTTTGCCGGTGAAACCGACTATGCACTCGCTTCAACGGCCGAGGGCACCGCAGTGCGGGCGGTCTGCGAGGACGGCACCGCCTCGGGGCTTGTCTATCCGGAGGCGATCGATCTGGACAAAACCCCCATCATCGAGTGGCGCTGGCGCGTGCTGGATCCGGTGGCAACCGGCGACCCGCGCCGCCAGTCCGGTGACGACTATGCCGCCAGGCTCTACGCCGTCGACGAACATCCGATCCTGCGCTGGCGGACACGCGCGATCAACTACGTCACCAGTACCCGCGCCCAGCCGGGCGAGCAATGGCCCAACGCCTTCGCCAGTCAGGCCCGGATGGTGGTTGTCGACTCTCTGGACGGTGCCAGCACCGGCAACGATGGCTGGCGTGTCCACCGCCGCAATCTGCGCGAGGACTTCGCCCGTTTGCATGACCGTGCCATTGACCGTATTGATGGGCTGGCGCTGATGACCGACTGTGACAACACCGGTGATCGCGCCGAAGCCCTATACGGCACCCTACGACTACTCCCGGAGTCATGAATCATGCGCAACGCCCACGATCTGGTCATCATCGGCGGAGGTGTCGGCGGGTTGATCACTGCCAGCGTCGCCGGGCAACTCGGCCTGGATGTCGTGCTTATCGAGCGCGAATCGGCACTGGGCGGTGACTGCCTGCACTCGGGCTGTGTCCCCAGCAAGGCCCTGATCCGTAGCGCCGCCGTCGCTCAGGCCGTGCGGCAGGCACCGGCGTTTGGGATTGACGCGGCAGCGCCGGCCACTGATCTGGGTGCCGTCATGGATCGGGTTCGCGCCGTCATTGCCCAGATTCAGCAGCATGACGACCCGGCGCGTTTTCGCGGCTACGGCGTCGATGTGCGGTTTGGCGAGGCGGCTTTTCGTGATCGCGAGACCGTTTTGGTCAAGGGCCAGGCAGTCCGCGGCCGGCGGTTTGTGATTGCCACCGGCTCAAGCCCTGTCATTCCCGCCATTCCCGGGTTGGAAACAATCCCCTATCTGACCCACCAAAGCGTTTTTGACGAACGCGACCTGCCCGATCGCCTGGCGGTGATCGGGGGTGGGCCCATCGGCACGGAACTGGCCCAGGCGTTTGCCCGACTCGGCAGCCATGTGACGTTGATCGAGACCGGCCCCCGGATATTGCCCCGCGACGAGCCCGCCCTTGCGCACGCGCTGGGCGAGCACCTGCGCGACGAGGGGATCGACCTGCGTTTGAACACCACGGTGACCCGGGCGCAGCAGGATCACGACGGTGCGCTGCTCGACCTGGAGGCCGGCGCCGGGCCCGAGACCATCGGCTTTGATCGCGTGCTCGTCGCCACCGGTCGGCGGGCCAATACCCAGTCCATCAATCCCCAGGCGGCGGGGCTCGCCATCAACGCCGATGGCACCCTCGCCGTGGATCGGCGCCTGCGAACCCGCCAGCGGCATATCTACGCCATTGGCGACTGCGCCGGTCCACTGCCATTTACCCACATGGCCGAGTACCAGGCCGGGATCATCATCAGCAACGCCATTTTTCGCCTGCCACGAAAAGTNGACTACAGCGCCGCCCCTTGGGTGACCTACACCGACCCGGCGCTCGCCCACGTCGGGATGACTCAGGCCACGGCGGATGATGCCGGCTTGCGATACGACAGGGTCGGCTTTGACCTGGCGGATGTGGATCGCGCCATCGCCGATGGCGAATCCACCGGCGAACTGCAGTTGCTGATCCACCGGGGCCGGATCATCGGTGCCAGCCTGCTGGCGCCCCATGCCGGTGAGATCATCCACGAACTGGGCCTGGCCATTGCCGAGAAGGTGCCGCTTCGGCGCATCGCCGGGATGGTGCACGCCTATCCGACCCTGGCGCAGATCATCAAACGCGCGGCAGGCGCCTACTATGCCCCATCCCTGTTCTCGCCGCGCACGCGGCGCGCGGTTCGATGGCTCCACCGAGTGTTGCCATGACCCGGCGCTGGCTGCTGGTCGGTACGGTCATCGCAATCATCATCGTCGGTATCACGATCCGTGACCAGATCAGCCGCGAGGCCATCGCGGCCTGGCTCAGCGGGCTTGGGCCATGGGCAGGACTGGGCTTTGTCGCGGCCTATGCCCTCGGGACGGTGGCGTTTTTGCCCGGCCTGGTCTTCACCATTAGTGGCGGCGCGTTGTTCGGGCCGGTCTGGGGCACTTTCTACAGCCTGATCGGTGCCACCGCCGGCGCGACGCTTGCCTTCGTCGCCGCCCGGCATGGCCTGGGCCCTGCCGTCGAGCGGCGCAGCGGCGCCCGGCTGAATCGCCTCCAGGCCGGTATCGATCGCGAGGGCTGGCGCTTTGTCGCGCTGATGCGGCTGGTTCCGCTGGTCCCCTTCAATCTGCTCAACTACATGCTCGGACTGACGCGCATCCGCTTGCGCGTCTACGTGCTGACCTCGATGGTTGCGATGGCACCGGGCGCGCTGGCCTATGTGTGGATCGGGCATGCCGGCCGCCAGGCGCTGACAGGCGGGGGGAATGTCGTGCAGGCGCTATTGATCGCGGTGGCGCTGGTCGCGAGTCTGGCCTTTCTGCCGCGCCTGATACGCAGCCTGCGCGGCGGTCTGCCGGATGTTGATGATCGACCCCCGGGGGATTCGCACGGATAGAGATTTCAATGCTGCTCGAATCCGATATCATCGACACAGCCGCGCGGGTCGACGCGGGAGGAGAGACTGGCCAAGTACGCTTATGGGGCTGAACGCATCGGACGAATCCGCGCTACTCGAGGCGGTGTATCACTCCGCCGACGTCGGTATCTGCGTTACCGACGAGCAGCGTCGCTTTGTCAAGGTTAATCAGGCCTACTGCGAGACCTACGGCTACACCGCCGACGAACTGATCGGCAAGCCCTTCACCGTCGTCTTGCCCGCTGATCGACGGGCGGCCGCCGAGCGCATCCACGATGCCTTCCTGCGGGGTGGCAACGAGAGCGCCGGGCAATGGCAGGTCGTTCGCAAGGACGGCGCCCTGCGTGAGGTCTGGGTCACCGCCGCGCGCGTCGTTCTACCCAACGGACGCCGCTACAAAGCGACGACGGTCACTGACATTACCGAACAGGCGCGTGACAAACAGCGCCTCGAGCATCTCGCGCTCTACGATCCGCTGACGGGGTTGCCAAACCGGCTACGGCTCAATGAAGCACTCGGCCATGCCATGAATCGTCATCACGGGACCGACAAGCAGCTCGCCGTCGCGTACATCGATCTCGATGACTTCAAATCCGTCAATGACACCCATGGCTTTGCTCGGAGTGACCGGATCCTCGCCGGCATTGCCCGGCGCATTGCCACCGCGCTGCGCGATGACGACATGCTGGCACGTGTCGGCGGCGATGAGTTTGTCGTTGTCATCGAGGGTGTCCGCGATGTCGAGGAGGCCCGGCGGCGTATTGCCAGCGCCCATCGCGCGCCGCTGCGCTCAGCCGCTCGCCGGCCTCGGACGAACGTACCGTCCGCCAGCATTGGGCTGGCGCTCTACCCCCAGGCCGCGGCGCTCGAGGCGGAGCAGCTTATCCGTCAGGCCGACCATGCCATGTACGCCGCCAAACAGGCGGGCAAAAACCGGATTGCGATCTTTGACCCCGACCACGACTCGGCGGTGCGCGATCAGAACGAGACCATTGACGCCGTTCGTCAAGCATTGGGCCGGCGTGAATTCACACTGCACTACCAACCCAAGGTCCATCTACCGGATGGCCGGGTCATCGGCGCCGAGGCGTTAATCCGCTGGCAGCATCCCGACCACGGTCTGCTCCCGCCCGGTGATTTCCTGCCCGCCCTCGAGGCCACACCGGTAAGCGTCGAAGTCGGTGACTGGGTGCTCGAGACGGCCGCCCGGCAAGTGGTGGCGTGGCGCGAGCAGGGCTATGCCCTGCCTGTCAGCATTAATGTCGATGGCTATCAGATCGCCCAACCCGACTTCATCGATAAGCTCGAGCGCTGCCTGGCCCGGCATCCCACCCTGCAACCCGGCGACCTCGAGCTGGAAGTCCTCGAGAGCAGCGCCCTGGACGATATCGCCCGAGTCAGATCCGTGATCGACGCGTGCCGGCGGCTGGGGATCGGATTCTCACTGGATGACTTCGGCACCGGCTACGCGACCCTCAATTACCTCAAGAATCTGCCCGCGCCGCAGTTAAAGATTGATCGGACGTTTGTCGGTGACATGCTCGATGACCCCGATGACCTGGCGATTCTCGATGGTGTCCAGAGCCTGGCCCGCAAACTGGCTCGCCAGACCATTGCCGAGGGCGTCGAGACGCTCGATCACGGCACAATGCTGCTCGCGCTTGGCTGCGAGCGCGCCCAGGGTTTTGGCATTGCACCGCCCATGCCAGCATCCGCCCTCGTGGACTGGCTGACTCAATGGACTCCCCCCGCGCAGTGGCGCTCCATGGCGCCGGTCACNCCGGCCGACATGCCCGCAGTGTTCGCCCTTGTCGCCTATTCGCAGTGGCTCGGTCAGGTCGAGCACGCCCTCTATCAGAATCAATCCGTGCCGCCGGCATGGGGCGCAGAGCAAGCATTGCAGCAGTGGCTGGATGCCAACATCAAGCCAGTCTCCGAGGCATCCCTGACGCCCGTCGATCGCGAGCGGCGATCCGCGCTCATCCGTATCCGCGACCTCCACCGTTCGATCCACAATGAGGCGCTGCGTTGTCTGAACGCGACACACCAACCGTCACCGGAGCGCTGGCAGTCATTGATGCAACAGCGCGATGAACTGCTCCGCGCCCTGCTGAGCGCGCTCACCCATACCCCGCGTGACCCGGACCGGCAGCAACCGCTGGGACCGGGACCTCGATTCCCCGTNTCTTGAATGGACTCACCAGTGATGCAGCGATCCCAACTCATCCTCAAAGACGCCACCGACGAGCTGCCCAGTCCCAACGGCGTGGCCCTGGCCATCATGGAGCTCTGGCAGAATGCGGCCCCCTCTGTCGACGAGGTGACGCAGCTCGTCGAGACAGATCCCGCACTCAGTGGTCGTCTGCTGCGCCTGGCTAACGCAGCAAGCGAAGCGGCGCGTCCGGTTGTCTCCATCCGAGAGGCGGTCATGCGGGTGGGAGTCGATACGGTCAAGCAGGTCGCCGTCGCGTTCTCGCTGGTCGACCGCCCCGGGCAGCAACGCTGCACGGCATTTGACTATGGCGGCTTTTCAGCCCATTCGCTGCTGGCAGCGATGATTGCGCGCGACCTGGTTGGCGAGTCCAGTACCGCACCGCGGGACGACATCTTTGCCTGCGCGTTGCTAGCCCGGATCGGCTGTCTGGCCCTTGCGACCGCCTACCCCCACGAATATGCGGAAGTCCTCACCCGAAAAGAGGGGTCGATCAGCGTTGGCGAGCGCGAGCGCTTCGGCTTTGATCACAATGACCTGTCCTACGAAATGATGCGCGACTATGGCGTGCCGGAGCCACTCGCCCGGCCCGCCGCTCATCACGAGAGGCCCGAGCAGCTCGACGCCACCGTCGATGCCCGTTCGTTCCGTATCGCCGCCTTGTTCCATATCGCCTTTCAACTCGCTAATGACGGGATCATGAGCGGTGATCAACCGGTATCCGCGCAGGACCGCGAGGTCCTCGAAGGGCTCGCGGCCGACGCACTCAACATGGATCCGCAAACCCTGAGTGCCCGCTTCGCCGATGCCGTGACGGAGTGGCGCCAGTGGGCGCCGCTGTTCAACCTGCCTGAGACGCCGGCTCATGAGCCGGTCGCCACCGGTTCGGAAACATCGATCGCGCGGGCCGATAGCGACTCCGCCGACGACGAGAAAACCGCGCTCATCCTGCAGGATGCGGCCGAGGGCCCGTTGGTCGCGGGGGCCCGCGCAGCGGGTTTTTCGGTCTGTCAGCATGACGACCCCGAGCAGATGCTGCGAACAGCGGTGGACCGCCAGCCTGACCTGCTGGTTCTCGATTACTCAAACATCGAGGGCTCCGCGGAACGTCTGTTGCGGCTGATCCGCGCGACGGAATGGGGGCAGACCACGTACATCATGTTCGTCGCCGATGGTCTGGATGCGGCAGCCGAGGCGCGGCTTTTTGACGCCGGTACCGACGCCTGCATCGATCGATCCGTTGACGAGCGTACGCTTGCAAGCCGGTTCGCCCCCGCGCACCGACTCGCTGCACTGAGAGCCATGTGGGTTGCAGACCGGCGCGATCTGCGTCGGACGGCAAACCAGCTGGTCATCAGCCGTCGCAAATTCGAGACGCTATCGATGACCGATGCCCTCACCGGTCTCCCCAATCGACGCGCTGCAATGAGCGAGCTCGAGCGCGCCTGGGGCAAGTGGGCACGCGGCGGACCCGCCGTCGGCCTCATCGCGCTGGATATCGATCACTTCAAACGGATCAATGACAAACACGGCCACGCGGCGGGCGATCGTATGCTCAGCGAGGTGGCAAGCGTGTGGTCAGGCATGACCCGTCAGGGCGAAATCCTATGCCGAACCGGCGGCGAGGAATTCCTCGTGATCACCACAGGGATTGACCTGACCACGATGGCGCGAATCGGACAGCGACTGCAGACCGCAACCCACGCCATCGCCGTCCAGTGGGACGGGGCAGAAATCGGGCTGAGCGTGAGCATCGGTATCGCCCATAGCAGTGACGCCGGCGATCAGGAGGCCCTCCTGCAAAATGCCGATAAAGCCCTGTACGCTGCGAAAGACCGGGGTCGTGACCGGATCTGCATGGGCCACCAGAATGCTTATTACGATGTCTGAACAAGACCCTGACCACGAGCGGCTCACGCAAGGCCTGCGCCTGAGCATGGAGATCGTCAACGATCTGCTCGGGGCGCGCCCTGACGATCTGGACCGGGCGATTCAGGCGGCGCTCGAAAAACTCGGCGTATTCACCGAGTCCGATCGCACTTACGTGTTTCGTATTCGCGATGGCGTTGCCCTGGATAACACCCACGAGTGGTGTGCTGAAAACACCGAACCCGCCATCGACAAGCTCCAGGATCTGCCCGTCGATATTGCCGCCGACTGGTGGACGTTGTTCGATAATGAGGGCGTCGTCGACATTCCCGATGTGGGGGCGCTGTCGGATCGACGCCCCGAAAAAAGCATCCTCGAGGATCAGGGCATCAAGTCGCTCCTGGCGGTCCCCATGATGATGCACGGGGAAATCGCCGGTTTTATGGGCTACGACTCGGTACACGCTCACCGCCACTTTCTGACCGGCGAGATCGATCTGCTGCGTACAGTCGCCAATGTGGTTGCGTTTACTCTCGATAAGCGCGATCTCGAGCGGCAGGCGCGTCGGGCACTCTATGACTCCGTCACCCAGATGCCCAACCGCCACAGCCTGCACATGGCGCTAGCCCGCAGCGGCGCGGCGGAAACCGGCGACAACGGCGAGCGCGATCGCGATGCGGACCGCCATGCCGCCGTCATCTTCGTCGACCTCAACCACTTCAAGGAGATCAATGACAACTACGGCCATGCCGTCGGCGATCGTGTGCTCACGCGGATCGGCGAGCGCATCAATGGGCTCCAGCGTCCTGACGACGCCGGTTATCGCTACGGTGGTGACGAGTTCGTGGTCATCGCCAGGGATCTGGACTCCACCGGAGACAAAGCCCGCGAAGAGGCCGGTGTCATCGCGCGGCGGCTCGTGGATGGCATCAGCCAGCCCATGACCGTCAGCAATGACCGCCGCGAGCTGACGTTTCGAGTCGGGGCCAGCGCCGGCGTTGTCGTCACGCACAACGAGTATCAAGGTTGGGACGCATTGCTGCGGCGTGCCGACCAGGCCATGTATCAGGCCAAGGCATCGGGCGAGCCGTACGGGTTCGGCTAGCGGTCAGGCCAGATACCGATCCAGGGCATCGGCAAAGGCCTTGCGATCGGCATGCGTGAGCCCCGCCGGCCCCCCGGTATGAATCCCGCTACCGCGCAGTGTCTCCATAAAATCCCGCATCTGAAGCCGAGCACGGATGGTCTCGCGTCCCATCACCTCGCCGCGGGGGCTCAGTACGTGGGCCCCCTTGTCGATCACTTCCGCGGCCAGCGGGATATCGCTGGTGACCACCAGATCCCCCTCGCCCACTCGCCGCACGATCTCGGCGTCGGCCACGTCATAGCCCGCCCCCACCTGCACCGATTCAATCAGTGCCGAGGGCGGCGTCGGCACCGGCCGATTGGCAATCAGTGTCAGCCGGGCGCTGACACGCTGCGCGGCCCGAAACAGGATTTCGCGGATCGGCACCGGGCAGGCGTCGGCGTCCACCCACAAGTGCACCGCGTGCACTGCGCCAGGGTTTTGCATTGCGCGCCTCCCGACGCTGACCAGGGAGGCAACAACCTACTCGTTCAGCGAGAGCCTGTCACCGCGCCTCGAGCAGTTCTCCGTCCCGGAACACACGCAGGTGACTGTCCATCACGCGCAGCTCGATGGCATCGCCCACCGTCCCGCGCCAGTCGTCGAGCCGGGCGCGGAATCGGGTACCGCCGCTATCCAGCTCGAGGACCTGATCGAGGCCCTCGAACCAGATCCGCTTCACGCGGGCATCCACGCGATGCCCCTCGCCACCAAGATTGACGTGCTCGGGGCGGAAGGCGATTTTCAGATCATCGCTGCCGCGCATGGCCGAAGTCATCGGCACCTGGAGCTGGCCGTCGAGCACGCCCAGCGCATCCGCACTCTGGGCGGCCGGCAGGAAGTTCATTGCCGGCGAACCGATAAAGTAGCCCACATGCTCGGTCCGGGGATTATCGAACAGGGTCTGCGGATCGCCCTGCTGCACGATCTCGCCGTGGTTCATCACGATGATGCTGCGGGCAAACGTCAGCGCCTCGTTCTGGTCATGGGTCACCAGCACCATGGTGATATTGAACGCCTGATTGACCTCTTTCAGCTTGCGACGCAGCTCGAATTTGAGTTGCGGGTCGATCACCGTGAGTGGCTCATCGAGCAGCAAAGCACTGACATCGTCACGCACCAGTGCCCGTCCCAGTGAGACAAGCTGCTTCTGGTCGGCCGTGAGCGCTACCGCCGGGCGATTGAGCACGCGCTGCAGCCCCAGCAGCTCGGCCACATCACCGACCCGCCGATCAATCTCCGCGCGTTGACGACGCCGGCAGACCAGCGGAAACGCCAGGTTCTGGCGCACGGTCATGGAGCGATAGATGACCGGAACCTGAAAGACCTGGGCGATGTTGCGCGCTGCCGTGCCCCGCCCGGTTACATCGTCGCCGTCGAACAGCACCCGTCCGTGGCTCGGCTGGATAAGGCCCGAGATGATGTTGAGCATGGTGCTCTTGCCGCAGCCCGAGGGACCGAGCAGCGCATAGGTCTCGCCATTGCGCCAGGTCATGTCGAGGGGCTTGAGCGCATACTCCGGCGACGTCGCCGCCGGGTCGTAGGAATGGGCCAGTGATTCGAGATGGATATCCGCCATGGGTGTTACTGCCTTGAGTCCGCACGCTGACCGGGCTGCGCGACATGCACACGCCTGCCATTGCGATCGAATACAAATACCGTCGAGAGCCGCGGCCGAATGTGGATCTGGCTGCCAACCGGGTGATTGACCACCGCACGCTCGTGCAGCACCAGATGGCATCCCGCCATGTCGAGATGCGTGACCGTCTCCGAGCCACTGACCTCGGTGAGCGTGACCACCGCCGGGCGTCCCTCCGGCGCCAGGGCCAGATCACTGGCCCGCAATCCCAGATAGTACTGCCCGGGCGGCAGCCCCTGATCGCCGACCAACCCGAGGCGCTCGACACCCAGCAGCGTTTCGAGCGAAAACCAGCCCAGGCTTTCAACCTCGGCGGCGTCGGTATCCAGCGTCATGGACAGAATGTTCACCGGAGGGTCATTGACCACTCGCGCCGCGCCCACGCTGGCCGGCGCGTCAAAAACCTGCCGCGGCGGCCCCTCCTGAACCACGCGCCCTTCTTCCATCACCAGCAGGCGGGCGCTCATCTGCAACGCCTCCGACGGCTCGGTGCTCGCATAGATCACAATGGTCGACTGACGCCCCTCGAGCAGCTCGACCAGGTCCTCGCGCATCTGCTCGCGCAGCTTGTAATCGAGGTTGACCAGGGGCTCGTCGAGTAACAGCACCGGGGCATCCTTGGTCAGCGCCCGGGCGATGGCCACACGCTGCTGCTGGCCGCCGGACAGCGCACCGGGGCGGCGATCCGCCATCGCCGCCAGCCCCACCCGCTGAATGGTCTGCCAGGCCTGTTCGCGGGCCGGTGCCGCGGCAACGCCGGCGCGACGCAGCGGGAAGGCCACATTATCGAGCACCGAGAGATGCGGATAGTTGATGAACTGCTGATAGACCATGGCCACCGGCCGACGCCAGGGAGCCAGACCATCCCAGCGCACTCCGCCATGCTCGATGGATCCCGCGTCCAGCGTCTCGAGACCGGCAATCGCCCGTATCAGGCTGGTCTTGCCGGCGCCGGTGCGCCCTAGCAGGGTGTAGAGCGCGCCCGGCTCGAGATGCAGCGAGATATCATCCAGCCAGGTCTCGTCCCGCACGCTCAGATTAAGATTCTGCAACGTCAATGCCGACATGGGCCTACCTCACTGCACCGGCCAGGCCACCCCGCGAGAGGAAACGCTCGACCACAAAGGCCAGCAGAATCAGCGGGGCGACAGAGATGAGAGCGGAGGCCGAAAGCGACCACCACGGTGTTACCGACGAGTTGAGCGCGACGATTGCCACCGGCAATAGCTGGGTGTCGGTGAACGTGAGCGTGAAAGCAAAAAAGAAGTCGTTCCAGCCAAAGATCAGGCAGAACATGCCGGCAACGATCAGACCCGGCACGGAGTTGGGCAGGATGACGCGGTAGAACGTCGTCATCGGCGTACACCCGTCGAGCCACGCCATCTCGTCGAGCTGGCGCGGTACGTTGTTGAAGAAGTCCACCATCACCCACACCGCGATGGGCAGCAACAGGGCGATATACACCAGGATCAGCCCGGCCAGCGTATCCAGCAGCCCCAGCTGCCGCAGCAGCAGAAAAAACGGGATCGCCAGCACGATGGGCGGCATGATCCGCTGCGAGATGAAAAAGAACGTAATGTCCGCATTGCGGATAAAGCCCGCCTTGAACGTAAAACGCGACAGGCCGTAGGCGGCCAATGTCCCCAGCACAATGCTGATCAGCGACGCCGAGCCGGTGACGATGATGCTGTTGAAATAAGGGCCGGTGATATCAGTGCCACCCGAGCCGCCAAACAGCGACTGCCAGCCCTGCAGACTCGGCTCGTACTGCAGCCAGGGGATCCAGGTGGCTCCGCCCGTCACGCCGTTGGCGGTCTTGAACGAGGTCGTCACCGCCCAGAGAAACGGGAACAGCACAAAGCTTGACCACAGCAGGATCGCCAGATACTTGATCGCCAGATACACGGTTTTCATGTTCGATCCTTCACGAAGAGCCTCACGAGCACCTTGGCGATGATCGTCAGGCTGATGATCATGATCACCAGATAGGTCACCGACAGCGCCGATGCGTATCCCAGCTGGAAGTCGCGCAATCCGCGGATGTAGATGTAGTAGGTGGAGGTCTCGGTGGCGGTACCCGGCCCGCCCGACGTCATGACGTAGACCGACTCCATGATCTTCGAGGCCTCAATCAGCCGGATCAGGATGGCCGCGATGGAAATGCCCGCCATGGCCGGAAAGGTCACGGCAAAAAACGTCCGAATGGGGCCCGCGCCGTCGATCCTGGCCGCCAGATAGGGCTCGCGCGGCAACGACACCAGGCCTGCCAGCAACAGCAGGAACATGAACGGCGTCCACTGCCAGATCTCGACCATCATGACACTGGCAAACGCCAGCGCCGGCTCGGACAGCCAGGGCACGCCCTGCAGCCCCAGCGCCTGGAGCAGGCCATTGAGCGGTCCGATGCTTTCATGNAACACCGTGCGCCAGATCACCGACATGATCACTGGCGTGGTCATCATCGGCACCAGGAACAACACCCGAAAAAAGCGCCGGGCCTTCAAGTCACCCCAGACCAGCAAGGCCAGGGCAAAGCCGAGGGTGTACTGAATCAGCACCGTCCCGACCGCCATGATCATCAGGCGTCCCAGCGCCCCCCAGTAGCGCGCGTCCTCGAGCAGGCGGCCATAGTTGGCGCCGGCAATCCAGTCCAGCCCGGGCTGGAAGACGTCCCAGCTGGAAAAACTGACCCGGATGGTGAACAGCAGCGGGAAAATGATGATCGCCACCAGCACCAGCAAACCGGGTAAAAGAAAGAGATGTTTCTGTCGGTACATGTGCCCCGCTCCGCACGGTCAGACCGTCGTCGATCCCATCAACAGGGGCGGGCCGACAACGCCGACCCGCCCCCCGGGGATGACGAGCTAGCGCGCGTCCTCGATTTCAACCACGTTGGCGTAGGCCTCGCGGACGCGATCCTTGCCAATCCGCTCGACCGTGCGTGACCACTCCTCGGCCACTCCATCGAGCGCCTCCTGCGGCGTCGCCTGACCGGCAACCGCCTCGGCCACGCCGGCCGCGAGCGAGGTCATGAACTGCCCCACGCCAGGCACTCGCAGATCAAAGACCCGGTTGTCGTAGGCGTCGATGCGCTCGAGCGTTTCCACGTACTGCTCGGCCATGTCCCGATCCCAGCCCAGGTCGTCGGCCCAGAAGTCGGCATCGAAGTGGCTGGTGCGATAGGGATTGACGCCAAATCGACCGATCTGCAGGTCATGGCGGGTATTGGCCTCGTTGGAGAAAAAGCACAGATAATCGAACGCCATGTCCTTGTTGCGGCTCGACTGCGCGACGGCACTGGTCCAGCCCCAGGTGATGTAGGCCGCGCGGTTGGGCTCCTCGAAGGTATCCCATTCACCGGTCTCGCGGTTCCATACCTCGCGGGCGCCCGGCAGCATCTGCGTGCGGACATCGTTGCGGATGGGGCTGTCGGCCTGCTGGGCCTGGATGAGCGCGTCATCCCAGCTGTAGCTCATCAGCGTCTCGCCCCCACCAAACGAGAAGATCTCGTCGCCCAGGCCAAAGTTGGTGCCGCCGGGCGGGAATGACTCCTGCGCCTCGACGAACAGCTCAAGCCCGCGAACCCATCCCGGGTTATTGATCAGCGGCTCCATGGTCTCGAGATCAAAGAAAAACCCGCCGCCCACATCGGGGTGCTTGGCATAGGGCGCGGCCCGGCTGATGAACGCCGAGAACATCAGGTCATCACGCTTGACCACCTCGGCCGAGCCATAGTTGGGATCACCGTCGCCATCCCAGTCCCAGCCGGTGAACACGCGGGCAACTTCGTTGTACTCCTCCCAGGTCTCGGGGACGGTCAACTCGCGGCCCGTTTCTTCCTCGAAGCGCGCCTGCATGTCGGGATCGCTGAAGATATCCTCGCGGTACTTCAGATAATGGCGGTCACCATCCATGATGTACTGCTTCATCTCACCGCCCCACATCCCGACATCGCGGGTCGTGTCGGTGAGCCCCTGCATCCCCGCCGTGGACTGATACTCCTCGGGCACATTGGCAAGATAGGGGTTGTAGTCACCGAGCCAGAGCGAGGCGTAGAACAGCACGTCGTAGGCGTCCTGACCGGTCTGGAACGGGATCATGATGCGCTGGAACAGATCGCCAAACGGCACATGCACCACTTCGACGTCGGCGCCGGTGAGCTCCGAGAACTGCTCGGCGTGCAGCTTGGTGGGCTCGCCGATAACCGGAATGGCATGGGTGATCACGGTCAGTTCACGACCGCTGTAGTCCTTGGCATCAATGGACTCGTAGCTGCACATGCCCGGCACGTCTTTTTCAATGCCAAACCGGGTGTAGTCCTCGGCCGACGCCACGCCGGCCGCAAGCCCCAGCGCCGACGAAGCGGCCAGGACCTTTGCTGAACGCAACAGATTTTCACTGCGCATGATTCTCTCCTCGTTTCTTTCTTTTTTAACGGCTCCGGGATCAGAGCATGACTTCGCCACCGTTGGGCGAGATGCAGGTGCCATGGAAAAAGCTGCCGTCATCGGAGGCGAGCAGCAGCGCCGACGGCGCGATCTCGTCGACATCGCCGAAGCGGCCGATCGGAATCGCCGCTTTCAGTCCATCGAGAACCTCCTGGGCGAGCGGCGTGAGCAGATCGGTGTGCGTGACACCGGGGGCAACCGCGTTGACCCGCACGCCCGTGTCAGCACACTCCAGCGCCAGCGCCCGGGTGAACGTCATGTTCGCGCCCTTCGCCGAGCAGTAGTGGGTCAGCGCCGGCGCCCCCTTGTAGGCAAGCTGCGAGGTGACATTAATGATTCGGCCCTCGCCGCGGGGCTTCATGTCGCGATACACCGCCTGGGTCATAAAGTAGGTGCCCTTGACGTGCACCGACCACATGCGATCGAAGCTTGCCTCGCTGATGTCCTCGAACGGCTCGGTGATGTTGTGGCCGGCGTTGTTGACCAGGATGTCGATCTGGCCCAGCGCCTGCTTGGCATCGGCGTAGAACGCCTGCACGTTGGCGGGCTGACTCACATCGCACTCGGCAAAATAAACCCGACGCCCCATCGCTTCGATGGCCTGGGCGGTCTCGCGGGCACGCTCATCATCGTTGTAATGGCAAAACGCCACATCCGCGCCATTCTCGGCAAACAGCGTTGCAATCCCCTTGCCGATTCCCCGCGAGCCGCCGGTAATCAGGGCTCGCTTGCCCGCTAGTTTCTGTGTACTCATCGTCGATCTCCTCCTGCTGTTGTATCGCTCGTTACTATCAATACAGGAGCCAGAACGAAAATTGCAAGTACCTGATTATAAACGCTTTTTGTGTTCATTTACTGGACACCGCCCGGCCACTGTCCAGTATCTGGACAACCCGGGAGCGTCTGCGCATCGATCACTTGATCGGCTTTGTGAACCCGGGTAATTTCGATGCTGTTACGCCAGAACCCCACGGCATTCGCGTTCATTAAAAAACGGGGTCGGCGCGAGGAGGACAATATGGCTATCCCGTCGCGAGAGATCTCGAGGGCCAGGCAGTCGCTCGAGCGACGCGGGCGTGTCTCCACCGCATCGCTCCCGCCGGATATCGCCGAGAGCTGGCAGCGCTGCGTCGATCTTGGCCTCGACCCCCTGGGCCCGGCGCGTCTCGCGGATCTTGATGCCGACGCGCTGCGCGATGCCTGTGAGTCACATGATCAGCTCATTCGCTTTGCCCGGCCCGAGATCGAACTGCTCTACGATCAGATCGCCGGCTCCAACTTCATGATCGCGCTGGGCAGCTCGGATGGCCTGATTCTGCAGACACTGGTCGACCATCAGTTCGCCGACAATGCGGCCGCACACACCGTGGTGCCCGGCTCGGACTGGACCGAAGTGGTTCGCGGCACCAACGCCCTCGGCATCGCGCTCAAGACCGGTCGACCGGCCCATGTCTATGGCGAAGAGCACTACCTGCGGGCCAATGCGGGGGTCTCGTGCATCTGCACGCCGATCTTTGACGGTCGTGGGTCCATTGCCGGGCTGCTCGACGCATCCACCACGGCCGCGCACCGCCAGGAGCACACCGCTGCCCTACTGCAGATGTCCGCGGGCAATATTGAGAACTGCCTGATTCGCTCGCGCTGCGAGGATCAGCTGATCCTGCTGTTCCATCCGCGCCCCGAATATCTGGACACCCTGAGCGTGGGGGTGCTGGTGCTGGATCGGGACTACCGTATCGCCGCGTTCAACCGGCGCGGCGGGATCTTTCTGGCCGGGCTGAGCGATCTGATCGGCCGATCATTCTCGGCAGTCTTCGAGGAAACCCTCGAAAGCCTGGCCAGCCGCCTGGGCCGCGGCGAGACTGTGCGGGTGCGCGACCGCTTTGGCTCGGCCGCCTCGATGCGCTGCCTGTCCAACCGCGCGAGTTTCGCCTTGTCCACCCGAGCGGTCCCGGTGACAACCCGGCCATCCGCCGATAATGCCGCCGCCCATGGCCCCAGCCCCGCGCTGATCCTCGAGGACACGACTGTTGCCAAGCGCGTCACGGGGTTACCCCAGGCCGCACACCACGGTATGTCCATCAGTATTGCCGGTGAAACAGGCACCGGTAAAACCGCCCTCGCCGGCTTCATCCACGCCAGCACCGGTCGCGAGGGGGCGTGGCACAGCCTGCGCCCCGGCGACTCGGCCGAGGCGATCACACCGGCGGCTCTGCGGGGCGGCACCCTCTCCATCGACGCGCCCGGCGAACTCGACGCGCCGACTCAGGCCGCCCTGCTGCGGCTGCTCGAGCGGGCGGAGCACGACGATGTCCTGGTGATCAGCGCTGGCCTCGACGCCCCCGCCCGCGAGGCCAGCCGCGGGCGATTACGCGCGGATCTGGCCTATCGCCTGGCGGGGTTTGTCGTCGCGCTGCCGCCATTGCGCGAGCGCGATGATCTGGAGGATCTGATTGAGCACTGCCTTGCCGAGATCCGGCCCGATCTGCGCATTTCATCCGCCGCTCTGGAGGTCCTGCATGCGCATCACTGGCCGGGCAATCTCCACGAACTCAAATCGCAACTGCAACGCGCGAGCATGCGAACCGCGGGCTTTGAACTGGGCGTCGAGGATTTCCCCGATCTTGCCGCGGCCACGGCTGCGCCGGTCTCCACCGGCAAAATCGCTGAGGCGCTGATGCAACTCACCGACCATGGCCTGAAGTGGCGGGACGTCCATGGCCAGACGATCGCGTTGATGGTCGAGCAATGCGAGGGCAACGTGGCGGATGCCGCCCGGCGCCTGGGGCTTTCCCGCACGACCGTCTACAAATACCTGCAGTCGCCACCGGAGGCGCCCTGAATGCCCGCCACCCATCATCTGTCCGCCACCCCCCAGACCGTTGCCTGGGGCTATCTGGACGCCGCCCGCGACGCGGTTTTGCACGTGCAATCCGGCGATGAGGTGGTGATCGACACCCTGTCGGGTGAGCCCGACAACCTCCCTGCCGACCCGGCGCGCGTGCTGGCCGACCACCGCGCCGTACTGAATGCCCAGCGCAAGGAACGTGGCGAGGGCGTGCATCACCTGACCGGGCCCGTGCATGTGCAGGGCGCCCGGCCGGGCGGCTGCCTGCAGATCGACATCCTCGCAGCAACGCCGCGGCAGGATTGGGGATTCTGCGAGATCCTGCCCCTCAAGGGCTTGCTGCCGGACGAGTTCACCGACTATCAGCAGGCCCTGATCGACATCGACCTTGATACCGGTATGGCGACACTGCCCTGGGGCCCGGCGTTCGAGCTCGAGCCCTTCTTTGGCATCATGGCGGTGGCGCCACCGCCGGCGTGGGGCCGTCTGCCATCCCCCGTGCCCTGGGCGTTTGGCGGGAATATCGACAACAAGGCCCTGATCCCGGGGACCACCCTGTATCTACCGGTTTTCAATGACGGCGCACTGTTCAGCGCCGGTGATGGCCATGGCCGCCAGGGCGACGGCGAGGTCTGCATCGATGCCCTCGAGACGGCGCTGCAGGGCCGATTCCGGCTGACCGCGCGGCCCGACCTGAACGCGCACCGGCCCTTCGCCGAATCGGCAACTCACCTGATCAGTATGGGGTTGCATGCCAGTCTGGAGCAGGCCGCCGAGCAGGCGGTCCGGCAGATGACCGAGCTGATCACCGCCCGCAGCCAGCACGACCGCCATCAGGCCTACATGATGTGCAGCATGCTCGGTGATCTGCGCATCACCCAGGTGGTGGACGGCAACAAGGGCGTGCACATGCTGTTCCCCAAATCGATGCTCTAGCCTTGCCGCGGCTCTAGCAGACCCACGGCTATTACGCCGTCCGACTCCACCAGCATCCCGGCGTCGAGCAGCGCCTGGAGCGGCGCATGCAGGCGGGTACGGGCACCGGCGGTCAGGCGCGTGAAACCGATGGCGTGAATGCCCTCGTTCATGGCGGTTTCGCGATCCCCGCATTCACGATCAAGCACCGCCCGATAGATCGCGAGCATGAGCTCGGCATCGCTCACGTAATCCAGCTGCCGCGTGCTCTCCGGGGCGTCTCGCCAGTCGCGGTAGGCCGGCCGGCGAGACTGTTCCGGCAGCGCGGCCCACGGGGTCTGCGCACGGATGCCCTGCTGCCCCGACGCCCAGGCCGCCAGGCGCTCCTCAATCCGCGCCCGGATCCGCGACCCGAGTCGCCCCGCGCCCGCCGCCGCAAGCAGCCGGTCGGCGAGCACGTCAAAATGCACCGGCCCTTCGACATGGATGATCCGCTCGATGGCGGCATCCAGCGACGGCGTCGGAATGGCGTGGAAATCGTCGTACCCGGCCAGATCGAGGCGCGCCGGATCGACGGCCGCATAGGGCCGCCGGGGCAAAAGATCAGGCGTCCATTGCGCTGAGTCATCGAATCGCCCCGGGTGCAGGGCACTGGCGGTACCAGCCGGATCGGGCTGTCGGCGCAGTGCCGCGTAAATGTCCACGGCGGCCGTCAGGCCCCCGGCCTGTTCACCGCTCATCGCTCCCCCGCCATTGTCAGTTCCACAGCCATGGATTCGACCAGAATATCCAGCATCGCATCCTGCAGAATCGTGCGCGCGCCCAGCGCCAGACAGGCGTCGTCCACGGCAAACACGGTCTGCGTGCGGGTCGACTCGTCGACGCGCTCGGCAAAGGCCCTCGCGATGTGGTGGAGAACGCCCAGCAGCGGCGCCGGGTCATCGCTGCTTGCGGGATCACCCAGCCAGGCCCGGAGCGATTGCGCGGCGACATTGACATCGGCAATCAGCGCCCGGGCGAAGGGCGCCTGCGCCTTATCCGCGCTGGCCGATGACCCCTCGAGGCTGTCGTCGCCGCGGCCCATGAGCGCCGTTAGCGCAATCAATGCCGCAAACAGATCGCG
>P_2C_Liq_1_UnCtyDRAFT_1000226_pt1 | contig 24035 bp, 22 predicted proteins | sample Pon2CUnioCityCA_2_FD_10234 | JGI IMG/M metagenome (IMG submission 10234) | reverse complement strand
CCAACCCGCCAAAAACGCCCCATAGCCCAACCCCCCCAACACCCCAGCCCCCACAAGCAAACCCAGCACCGTGCCACGACGGCGACGTAACCCCCAACACATCATCGCCCCAGCCGACGTCCAAAGCAGAATCCAGACCGCCTCCCACCCAGACGGCCAAACCCGAATCAGCGGGCGATTGTCCAACGCCGCACTGATCATCTGACTCGTTAAATTCGCCTGAAACTCAACCCCTGCCATACGATGAGGGCGATCCAAATCCCCCCCCAACATCATCTGACTATAAGGCGTATAGAAAAAATCATTAAGACTCGGCGCCAAAGGGCCAATCAAGACCACGCGATCGCGGATGTCCTCTGCACTCACCCGTCCATCCAAAACATCCGATAGGGAGACCATCTCAAAGAACCCCGGCCCACCCCGAAAATTGAGCAAAATCTGATACCCTCCCGCATCAGCCCGAACATAGCCCCCATCATTGGCCTCAAACGGATAAAACACCTGCTGTCCCAATTTCAGATACTCAGGATGAGTTTGGGCCTCTGGATCAAACCCCCGTTCCTGTTGCAAATACAGCCAAGCCAGAAGAAACCCCAAACTCGGATAAGACTGGCCCGTCTCATCCGTTAAAAACAACAACGCCCGTCGTAGTCGTCCATCACCATCAACCGGAACATCATTCACCCCCACCTGGCCCTTCTCCGCTAAAACCGGTGGTGGGCCGATTACCCCACCCACCTGATCCGGGACCTGCTTCTCAATACCAATAATCTTATCCGAGCGCTCAAAGATCTCCAGCAGGCGATCGTGTCCCGGTTCGACGGGAATATTGCGGTAAAAATCTAAACCAATCGCCCGAGGGTTCGCCTCTTCGATGGTTTCCAAAAGCGTCGCTAACGTCTCATCCTTAATCGGCGAACCCCAGCGTTCAATATCGGGTTCCGTCAAACCGACAATCAAAATGCGGTCATCTTGGGAACTCTCAGGACGCAACAGGAACAAATAATCATAGGCCACCCATTCCAACGGTTGCCACAGGCCCAACGCCCGGACAAGCAGTAGAATAACCGCAACCCCCGGCCCCGCCATGAGCAGCCCTTGCCACTCAGACCAATGTTGCCGTATTTGCTTCGGGAGATTGAGCCAGACCATTCAGGATTTCTTGAAACGCTCCCCCGATTTTATCGCGTTCAGGCAGTTAGAATGGATTGGCTAGAATCTCGGCTAAAGTGTCTAAATGTTGAGCCAGACCTGGCCTCATCGCCGGAACCTGGCCCCAACCCTTGAGAGTTTGAGAACGCAGGAGTACAACGGGTGAATATCCTAGAACTGTTTGATAAAGGCGGTATCGCAATGATTCCGCTATTGGTGTTGTCTGTTTTATCCATCGCCACAATTTTTGAACGCCTCTGGTTTTGGGCTCGTGTCCTTCCCAAAGAGCGAGAATTGGTCAATCGCGTCTTGGAAACAGCACAACAGGATTGGGATTTAGCCGCAGAAATTGCCCGTCAGGGGCGATCGAGTCCGATCGCTCGCTTCCTCTATGCACCCCTACAACTTCAAGAACCCGAACCCGAAATCTTCCAACTCGCCTTAGAAGCCTCCGCTGACGAAGAACTGGCCAATATGCGACGGGGGGATAAAATCCTAGAAGGGGTCATTGCGATCGCCCCCCTACTCGGCCTACTCGGGACTGTCTTAGGCTTAATCGAATCCCTCGGTTCAATTAGCATCGGTGATCTCGGAACCACCGCCACCGAAGGCGTCACCCAAGGGATTGGTGAATCCCTCATTAGCACCGCCACCGGGTTAATTGTCGCCATTATCAGCCTCAGCTTCTATCGGCTGTTTCAAGGATTTGTTGTCAACCAATCCAAAGTCTTTCGCAAAAGTGGTAACGCCCTAGAACTGTGCTATCGCCAATTTTGGGCTCAACATCAACGTCAATCTCTCGATCACCCCAAGCTCTCTAAACCCCCTAAAACGACATCAACCCATCCATCCCAGCCTAGCCCGGAGCAAGAGCCAGACAAGCAACCCGATGAGACTCCAGACGAGAACAAAGACAGCCAAAACTAATCCAGCCAACCTAACCTCAACCCCAACTTAAATACCCATTAGCCTCACGGGGAATGAGTTAATGGCGGAGATAAATTGCTGTTTCGAGGCTATTTCGAACAGGCTATATTCGATGAAAATTAAACCAAACGAGATCCTTCAGGACAACGCCCATATTGAGATTCTGCCGCTGATGGATGTCATCTTTTGTATTTTGACATTTTTTATCCTTGGGGCAGTCGGATTGAGCCGTCAGCAGGCGATCGAGCAGAGTTTACCCCAAGCCTCCACCGGCGAACAGCAGATGCGGGAAATGTTTCGAGTCAGCATCGATCCCATCGGTCGCATCTACGTCGATCGCGACCCCGTCACCATGGACGAACTCCCCGCACGGCTCCTGGCCTATCAAACCGAAAACCCTGACGGACTGGTGGTCGTGTTCGGCCATCCCATGGCTCAGTATGACAATGTGTTACAAGTGCTTGACCTTTTGCGATCCATTGGCGGCGATCGCGTCTCCCTTGGCGTCAATCCCAGTCAAGAAAATCCCCTTGAGCGCAACCAACAACAAAACCCCTTCGGCGATTTCCCCATCACCCCCGAATCAGATCTATCCCAACCGGAACCCTCACCGGAGGGAGAATTACCCGGACTAGAACCTGAACTAGAGTTTAATAGTCCAGCCTTAGATGGATTAGACGCAACCCCAGAAAACGCAACTCCAGAAGAGGCCACCCCAGAAGAGGCTATCCCAGAAGAGGCTATCCCAGAAGACGCAACTGGGGATACTAATCCTGACCCCAACTAACGCCTCTAATCCAGGTCAGCTGCATGTTGGCGATACCAGGCGATCGTTTGTTGCAGGCCCTCCCGGAACCCCGTCTGAGCCACAAAACCAAAACGCTCCTTAGCTCGCTGAGTATCCAAACAGCGGCGGGGTTGGCCATTAGGCTTATCCGTTTCCCAAACAATCTCCCCTTGAAACTCCATCAACTCACAAATGGTCTCCACCAAATCGCGGATGGAAATCTCTTCATGAGTTCCCAAATTCACCGGATCAGGATCATCATAATCCTGAGTCGCCATAACAATCCCGCGAGCCGCATCCGTAGAATAGAGGAACTCCCGCGTTGGTGAACCATCTCCCCAAACCGGAAGTTGAGTCTGGCCTTGTTCCTGAGCCTCATGAACCTTGCGAATCAGGGCCGGAATCACATGAGAACTACTGGGATTAAAATTATCCTCGGGGCCATAGAGATTCACCGGCAGTAGATACACCCCATTAAACCCATATTGTTGACGATAGGCTTGCAGTTGTACCAATAGAGCCTTCTTGGCAATCCCATAAGGAGCATTCGTTTCCTCAGGATAGCCATCCCAGAGAGCATCTTCTTGGAAAGGAACCGGCGTAAATTTCGGATACGCGCAAATCGTCCCCACACAGACAAACTTCTCAACCCCCGCCTCATGCGCACTGTGAATCAGTTGCGTTCCCATCATCAAGTTGTCATAAAACAACTCAGCCGGCTTTTCCCGATTCAGACCAATGCCGCCCACATGAGCTGCCAAGTGGATGATGATATCCTGACCTTTGACCACCTCCTGACAATGGTCTAGTTGTCGTAGGTCGCGATCGCGCGATCGCGGCACCGAGATATTCCCCTCACTGGCCCCAGCTGCCACCAACTGAGCAATCACCTGGCGACCGAGAAATCCGGCCCCTCCAGTCACCACAATCTGCTTGTCTGCCAACGATAAACCGGCCATAACCTCTTCCTTTTAGACTCTCAATGCCATCTTCAAATGCCATCTTCAAAATGCCATTTTCCCAGGGCAGGCACAACACCCGCCCCACATCATCTCGTTTAATCTACCGTATTCGTCGAATCGTGACGAATAAAGGCGCGATCGCTCGGACTCTCACCATTAGCTTGCTTCGAGGGCAACCCCAGAGCCGCTAAATCGGCTTCCACCATCAACGCCACCAACTCACCAAAATTCACCGAAGGCGTCCAGCCCAGCTTATCTCGGGCCTTAGACGAATCCCCAATCAATAAATCCACCTCCGCCGGACGCAAATAGCGTTGGTCAAACTCCACATACTCATGCCAATCGAGGCCCACATAGCCAAAGGCTAAATCCAGAAACTCCCGAATCGAATGGGTTTCATTCGTCGCAATCACATAATCATCTGGCGACTCTTGCTGAAGCATCAACCACATCGCTCGTACATAGTCCTTGGCATAGCCCCAATCCCGTTTCGAGTCCAAGTTACCCAAAAACAGCTTTTTCTGCATTCCGCCCACAATTCGGGCCACCGCGCGAGTAATCTTACGGGTGACAAACGTCTCACCCCGTCGTGGCGACTCATGATTAAAGAGAATGCCATTACAGGCAAACAAATCGTAAGACTCACGATAGTTCACCGTTTGCCAATGGGCATAAACCTTCGCACAAGAATAGGGACTGCGAGGATAGAACGGAGTCCCTTCCTTCTGGGGAACTTCCTGCACTTTCCCGAACATTTCCGAAGACCCCGCCTGATAGAAACGCACCTCGTGGCTCGTGCGTTGTTGATAGTCTCGGATCGCTTCGAGAAGTCGTAGCGTTCCCATCGCCACCGTATCGACTGTATATTCAGGAGAGTCAAAACTCACCCGGACATGGGACTGAGCGCCTAGGTTATAAATTTCATGGGGGCGAACTTCCTCAAGAATGCGCCGTAAGGTCGTCCCATCGGTGAGATCCCCATAATGGAGAAACAGCCGCGCTCCTTCACTGTGAGGGTCAACATACACATGATCAATACGATCGGTGTTGAACGTCGAGGTTCGACGAATAATCCCGTGAACTTCGTAGCCTTTCTCTAATAGCAGTTCAGTGAGATAGGACCCGTCTTGCCCCGTAATTCCGGTAATTAATGCTCGTTTCAATTCGGTCACAATTGTGTAATCCTCAAGTCTGTATTGTTGGGAGACTCCCTCGTCCGTTGTAGCCTATCTTGCCGGAGTCTGCCCTGGGTTGGGCGGACGGTTTGGCTGACTCGGGGCCTAGCGAAGACCCAACAGCTTAGAGTCAGGGGGTCAGCGCCATTACGAGACCCCATCCCGAGGGAGTGGGGGTTGGGTTCACCGTAGTCAAGCCCAACTGAGGGGGTCTCGGCTGGGCGATCGCCCCGGCTCCCGAGGCGAGTCGCCATTTTAATAGGCGCCGTTATTTTTGGGGAAAATAATCACACCAATCGTTTTGATGGCGATCCAAAAATCCATCCAAGCATTCCGACAGTTGACATAATACACATCAATCTTGACCCGCTTTTCATAGGGAATATCATTGCGTCCGGACACTTGCCATAATCCAGTGATTCCTGGACGAATGGTCAACACTTTATCCATGTAGCGTCCATATTTTGGTAACTCTTCTCGAATTAAAGGACGCGGACCAACCACACTCATATCACCCCGAAGAACATTCCAAAACTGGGGAAATTCATCAAGACTGGTAAACCGCAAAAAACGACCAATCCAGGTAATTCTGGGATCGCTCTTAAGTTTAAAGGTTTCCTGAAACTCTTCGCGGATTTGTGGAGAGCTTTCTAGAAGCTCTTCTAAAACTTGGTCTGCATTGGAGACCATCGTTCTAAATTTGATGCAACCAAACGGTTTTCGGTCTTTGCCAATTCGTTCTTGAACATAGAAAATTGGACCGGGTGAACTCAAGAGAATTAGAGACCCCAAAATCAAGTACACCGGAGAAAATAAAATCAAAACCAGGGCAGAAAACAGAATATCAAACAGGCGTTTTCCTAACGCACCATTGGCATCTGCCACTGTGAACCGTTGGGGGCGCAAGTCTGCCAGACGGGGTGCAATTCCCCGTTTGACAAGCGCCCACAGTCCTTTTGCAGAGATCAGTTGGCTATTGGCAGTCATCGTACTCCTTCCATTCACACCACACACACACAGTCGAGATCCTAACGCCATATCCGTCATCTGGCTTTAGTCCACCGTAAACGGATGAGCAGACCGGACATGAGTTTCATTGGGGATACCCGTTTGAAAGTCTCGACAACAGCGTTCTAAATAGGATAGATAACGCTGTTCAAAGATTGTAGGGGCAAACTGAACCGAATGCGATCGCGCCGCCTCGGGTTGAAAGCGCGATCGCAGTTCCTCAAAGGTTTTAACCGCTTCGACGAGTGCGATGTCAGTTTGCGGCGTAAACAAAATCCCCGTACCGCAACTGCCCCATTGACGAATATCCCGTACGGTTTCTAAGGCACCGCCGGCTCCATAGGCAATCACGGGGGTTCCGCAGGCTTGAGCTTCCACGGGAGCAATGCCAAAATCTTCACAGGCTGCATAGACAAAGGCCTTAGCTTGCGACATATACTGTTCCACAACCCCATTGGGCTGCGATCCGAGAAATTTGATATTCCCTCGGGCCATCGCCTCGAGACGACTGGCCTGGGGGCCGCTACCAATCACCACCAGGGGATACCCCAATTGGTTAAAGGCCCGGACGATCAAATCTATCTTCTTGTAACTAACTAACCGGGCTAGCGTTAGATAAAACTCTCCCTTCTCGGCCACAAAGGGAAATCGCTCCACATCCACCGGAGGATAAATGACTTCGGCGCGGCGACGGTAACAGCGCCAAATTCGCCGGGCCGTATGTCCGGAGTTGGCGATAAAGTAATCGACACGGTTGGCACTCACTACATCCCATTGGCGCAGTTGGTGCAGCAACAGACGAGTTAACCATCCCGGTATCCCTTGTCCTAAGCGCGATTCTCGCAGATAGTCAAAGGTTAAGTCCCAGATGTAACGCATGGGCGTATGACAATAGCAAATATGCATCTGTTGCGGACGAGTCAGGACTCCCTTGGCTACGGCATGGGACGATGAGAGAATCAGATCGTAGTCCCCGAGATCGAGTTGTTCAATCGCTAGAGGCAATAGGGGCAGGTATTTTTGAATCCCCGCTCGCGATCGCGGCAACTGTTGCAGAAAACTTGTACCAATACGACGACCATAGAGATAACTCTCAGGATTGGACGATTCAAAATCGATTAAGGCATAAATATCGGCATTGACATGGTTGAGAATTTCCCGCACTACCAGTTCTGAACCACCGGTTGCTTCAGGAGTAAGCCATTCATGAACTAGGGCCGTCTTTAAATCTCTGACCTCGGGCATAATTTAGAATAGACAATCGAAAATAAACAACTAAAATCTATAAATTCTTGCACTGACAGTATTCTTAAGTCATCATGTTGTCCTATCTGATTTGTCAATTACTTAATGCAGGTGAGTCTCCCTTCCCAGAGGCGGCCTTAACTTAACAGGGTACAGGAGCGGTATGCTAAGGAGAGACATTTCTGGGCGTGAGCGAGTGAACTCAATTCCCCTACTGGACTTAGCACGGCAATATCAAGGCTTACAACAGCAGTTAGACGACACCGTTCTCAAGGTCATGGCCTCGGGCCGCTACATTGGCGGTGAAACAGTCACCACCTTTGAACGAGAGTTTGCCGATTATCTCGGGACTGAACATTGTGTCAGTTGCAATTCGGGAACCGATGCCCTATTTCTGGCCCTGCGAGCGTTAGATATTGGCCCCGGCGATCTCGTCGTTACAACTCCCTTCACATTTATCGCCACGGTGGAGATGATTAGCGCTGTTGGTGCCACACCGGCGTTTGTCGATATCGAGGCGGAGACGTTTAACCTCGATCTCAATCAACTCGCCAATCTCCTAGACTCGTCCATCACCCCCAAACCCAAGGCGATTTTACCGGTCCATTTGTTTGGCCGTCCCCTGGATATGACGGCCTTGATGGCGTTAGCCGCAGCCTATGAAATTCCGGTGATCGAAGATTGCGCCCAGGCCACTGGTGCGACTTGGCAGGGACAACGAGTGGGAAGTTTTGGTACGATGGGCTGTTTCAGCTTTTTTCCCACCAAGAATTTAGGGGCCTTTGGCGATGGGGGCGCGATCGCCACCGACAACCCTCAACTAGCTCAACGACTGCGATCGCTCAAAGAACATGGCGCAACCCGTCGCTATTACCACGAAGAAATCGGCATTAACAGTCGCCTAGATGCGCTTCAGGCGGCAATCTTGTCCGTTAAACTGGCCCACTTAGATCAATGGAACCAGCAACGTCGCCAAGTGGCTCATCGCTATCAACAGCTACTAGCACCTCTACCGGATTTACAACTCCCCCAAGATGTCCCCGGCCATGTCTGGAATCAATACAGCCTCCGACTCGCTCCCCATCAAGACCGCGATCGCCTGCGATCGCGCCTACAAGACCGGGGAGTGGGAACAATGGTCTACTACCCAACCCCACTCCATTCTCAGCCCGTCTATCGCCATCTAGGCTACGTTGCGGGCGATTTTCCAGTCACTGAAGCGGTCTGTTCTCAGGTTCTCTCGCTGCCGATGTTTCCTGAACTCCAGGCCCAGCAGCAAGAACAGGTGATGTATCGGTTGAAGGAGTCGAATAGTGAATAGTGAATAGGGAATAGTGAATAGTGAATAGGGTGTGTTCTGGCTTGTCACGGGTTTGGGGGTTCAGCGATCGGTTGTAAGCTGCCCGAACACACCGCCTCGGGGTTGCCATTCAGGTTCGACTATTAAAATTCCTATTGAGATTCGACTATTGAGATTCCACCAAATCTAGGAACTGTTGCCAACGCTGCTCGACATTGGACTGATCATTGGACTGATCATTGGACTCATCTTCATCCGATCGCGATCGCAACTCGGCCAGGCGATCGAGCGCATCATACCAAACCCCCGTTTCCGCCAACAGTCCCACCTGTTGCGACATGGACGCTTCCTCCAACTCAGCCGCAAACTCAGGAGTGGGGGCCAGCCGTGTCACCCAAGCCTCACGCCAAATATCCGGACCAAAACTCGTGGGAGCCTCAGGATTGCAGAGAATACGCACAAACCAGGTATAGTCCTGGCCCACCGCCAAAGGAGTTACCGGGTTGCCCTCGTCGTCCTCTTGGGGTAGCTGTAACGGTAAAATGCCACCCTCTTCAGGAGGCGAGACTTGACCGACATACACCTCGCGATCGCGGATCTCCTCGCCCCCCTCACCGTCGAGATACTCCCATTGCGTCACCGCAAACTCTAACCTCGCCTCCTCCGGTAACGGTGGCACATAGACAAAAAAGCGAGGATACTCCTGTAAGGTAATCCCCAAAATATCCGGGGGAACCAACAGAGTTAACGGCCTGGCATTCACATCAGGACTCGACGCACAACTGCCTCTGACCGTATCAAACAAGGGTTGATCGCGAGGTTCAGCTTCACTGGGATCACTCCAGCGAGTTCCAGCGCCCTCTAAACGCCCTGGAGTGCCGCGATCAGGCGGGACAAACTCGGCCAATGCCGGGGAGACCGGAGTCCCGATACTCAAAACCACGATTCCCAATCCCCAGACTAGAGACATGGGTGGGTGCGACAGGCGGTGAGGTTTGCGGTGCATCATTGCGACTTACTGTTAGGTTGACTGTTCAAAGGGGAACGATTACCGAAGATATCGAGTTGTTGCAGTCGGGGAGACTCTTCACCTCCCCCTCGCCGTTGACTTGAATAGCGTCCTCGCGCTTCACTGACCCCTGATGATGGCTCTGAGCCGCCCCGACGCAATCCCAGGGCAATTTTGCTATGTTGCTCAATTTGGCCCATCACCTGACGAGCGCGATCAATCACCGACGGTGGCAACCCCGCTAAACGCCCGGCTTCAATGCCATAGGAGCGATCGGCACCCCCTGGACGAACTTGATGCAGAAAGATAATCTCGTTAGGCATCTCCTTCACTGTTACTTGATAGTTGGCAATATTGGGCAAAATCGATGCCAGTTCGTTGAGTTCGTGATAGTGGGTGGCAAAGATGGTACGAGCGCCAATGTCACTGGCTAAATGCTCGGCAACGGCCCAAGCAATGGAGAGACCATCGAAGGTGGCAGTTCCCCGGCCAATCTCATCGAGTAACACGAGCGATCGCCCTGTGGCATGGTTGAGGATATTGGCCGTTTCGTTCATCTCCACCATGAACGTAGATTGCCCTGTGGCTAAGTCATCGACGGCTCCGACGCGGGTAAAGATGCGATCGCACAGCCCCAATGTCGCCGCCTCGGCTGGAACAAAACTGCCGGTTTGTGCCAGCAGTTGAATCAGCCCCACCTGTCGCAAGTAACAACTCTTGCCACTGGCATTCGGACCGGTCAAAATAATCACATCAGGGTGCGATCGCTCCCGAGTCTCCCCCCCTAAGCTGGTTGCATCTATTGAGCCTAACTCGGCTGAATTGGGGACAAAGAATCCTGGCGGAAGTGATTGTTCGACGACGGGATGACGACCTTGAATAATCGAAATTTCCCGAGAGGTGACTAATTTGGGCCGACAATAGCCTTGATCGTTAGCTAGTTCCGCCCAACCGGCTAAGACATCTAGGGCAGCTACGGCTCGCGCTACCTGCCGGATTTCCTCGGCTAAAGCGCCCACCTCAGCTCGTAGTTCGAGGAAAATCTCATATTCGAGACGATTGAGATCATCCTGGGCGGTGAGAATCCGGGCTTCGCGTTCTTTGAGATCTGGGGTGATATAGCGTTCTTCGTTGGTTAGGGTTTGTTTGCGAATATAACCCTCGGGAGCGAGATCACTTTTAGAGCGGGGTAGGGCCAGGTAATAGCCGAAGGTTTTATTGAATCCGACTTTGAGGGTACTAATGCCGGTTCGTTGCCGTTCTTGGCTTTCTAGGTCCGCCAACCATTGCCGATCGCCGCCGACCATTTCCCGCATCTCATCGAGTTGACTGTTGACTCCTGGCCGAATCAGGTTCCCCTCTTTCAGATGTAGGGGAGGAGTCTCGACGAGGGCGTTATGGAGTCGCTGGCCCAACTGTTCGAGGGCTTCGGGAACCTTGGCCACGGCTCGTAGATAGGGAGATTGGGCGTCAGCGACGAGGGCGGCGAGTTCGGGCAGTTTGACAATCGAGTCGGCGATCGCCACTAAGTCCCGTGCATTGGCGGTTCCTGACCCGGCACGCCCGGTTAGGCGTTCCAGGTCATAAATCTGTTTTAAGCCCCCTTGTAGGCTCTCTCGCAGGCTCGGATGGGCTAGTAATTCGGCGATGCTCTCCTGTCGAGCTTCAATGTCTGCTTGATTGAGCAGGGGTTGCAGTAACCAGCGTCGTACCGCTCGCGATCCCATGGCGGTACGGGTTCGATCAATAGCCCAGAGCAATGAGCCATAACGAGTCCCATCCCGGACGGTTTCTAGGATTTCTAAGTTGCGGCGGGTTTGAGAATCGAGAATGAGATAATCGGCGATGGCATAGCTGCGTAGGCGTTGCAGCGGTAGTTTGCGGCTGCCTGGAGCGGCTCCGGCCCGGCGATCGCTGACATCCTGTTCAAAGGTATTTTCGAGGTAGTCGAGGAGTCCTCCGGCGGCTCGTACGGCGATGGGCAAATGGTCGCAGCCTAACCCTTCGAGCGATCGCAACTGATAGCGTTGTAGGAGTCGTTGACGACTGTTACTCGCTTCAAAGGAACTTGGCGGACGTAGAGCATAGCAAAACTGACGCGGTAGGCCTTCGGGAATCTCATCACCCGAGTCTCCGGCGCGAATCAGACGACCGGGATTGGGGGTTGAGGAGGGAAACAACACTTCTGAGGGTTGCAACCGCATCAGTTCTTGGTTTAGGGCTTCGATACCTTGCCCCTCAGTGGTAAAAAATTCCCCCGTTGAGATGTCGGCGTGAGCGAGTCCCCACTTCTGTTTGACTAACACCACGGCGGCCAGAAAGTTGTTGCGGCTGGCACTGAGCATTCCCTCTTCAACGAGGGTTCCGGGGGTTAGCACGCGGGTAATTTGACGCTCGACCATACGTTTTTCGCTCTTTGCCGCCGCCGCATCTTCAATTTGGTCGCAAATGGCGATGGCAAAGCCTTTATCGACTAACATCGTGGCATGGCGATCGAGGGCATGGTGAGGAACGCCGGTCATGGGAACTCGCCCAATGGTTTTACCGCCATCTTTGCTCGTCAGAACCAGTTCAAGTTCCTGGGAGACGGTGATGGCATCTTGAAAAAAACACTCAAAAAAATCGCCGACTCGGTAGAGTAAGAGGGCGTTGGGATACTGCTGTTTTGTTTCGACGTAATGTTGCATCATCGGCGTGAGATCTTCGACATTGAGTTGCCGATAATCTGCATTAGCCGGGGTGCGATCGCGCCCAAAACGGGTCTCGGGCCGGGAGGGATGACGAGGGGATGCACTCATTAGATCGCTGGCAAGGTCACAGAAGCAAGGGACAAGGTTTTAGGCTAGAAGAACCATCTTTTTAGTTTAACGGTTGGCCTGGACTCGATGAGATGAGTCTTAGCAAAATTTATTGACGGCTGCGTTTATTGACGGCTGCGTCCCCGCCGACGCAAAATCCAAACGATGACAGACAGAGATTGTTGCAACACTTGCAGTCGCAGTTGAGTCTGTTCGAGGCGATCGCGGGTCTGTTGAGTCATCTGATGCTGGTCTTCGAGCCACGTACCCGCTAGGGGAAGTAATTGACGGCTGTACTGTTCGGTTGTCAGCAGCCAATGGCTCAAACGGGCGAGACGACCACGCAGCCGTGTTAGGTAAAAGGCCAGCACAAACCCCAAAATGGCTAGGCTGAGATTCACGCCCATCACCAGCAGCACCTCCGGGGAATCCCACAGGCTTGTCCAAGTCGAGGTATTGTGATACGGATCAGCAGCAGTCATAAAATCTGAAAACTCTTGTAGGGAAAGACTCGCCATTGGGCGATCGCTCTCCAACTCTAAAGCAAAGATTGAGGAATTGCTCTGGTTTTGATAACAACGTTAGACTCTCAAACTCTATCGTGAAAATTCTTTTTTAAACGGACTGCCTAACTCTTGAAAACCGGCGACCTGGTCTGGGAGCGATCCCAACCTTGCTCCAACTGTGGCACAATTGTTAACGTGTCAAGACCGAATTAGCACAATCTCAGGTAAAAGCCATCCCAGGTTCGATCTTGGCCAGCCCCAATTCGTTATTTTGGAGATAGAGTAAGTTAGCGTGAATCCCCATCCTCTGAGTCACTTGCAGCGTTATGACGCAGACGCGATCGCGCGTTACTACCAACGCCGTCCCTGGGAAGCCATCTGGCGATCGCTTGTCGTGATCTGGCTGTTTGCTGGATTTATCATTGGGCTTCAGTTAGACCATTGGTTTAAGCGAGAACCTGATCATAAATCCCAACGAGCGCAGCAACTGCGAAAAATTTTGACTCATCTTGGGCCGACATTCATCAAAGTTGGACAGGCCCTGTCAACCCGCCCCGATCTGATCCGCAAAGACTTTCTCGAAGAACTCGTCAAGTTACAAGATCAACTTCCCCCCTTCAGCAACAGCGTCGCCTTTGCGATCTTTGAACGAGATTTAGGGATCAGCGTCGATGAAGCCTTCCAGGATATTTCCCCAAGTCCCATCGCCGCCGCCAGTCTCGCTCAAGTCTACCGCGCCCGTCTTTATAGCGGCGAAGAAGTCGCCGTCAAAGTACAACGCCCGAACCTTCTCCCTCGGCTGACTCGGGACTTATACCTAATCCGTTTGGGTTCGAAACTCCTCAGCCCCTTTCTACCCCTCAATTTAGGTCACGATCTGACCTTGGTTGTCGATGAATTTGGCGTCAAACTCTTTGAAGAAATTGACTACGTCAACGAAGGGCATAACGCCGAAAAATTCGCCCATAACTTCCGTGAAAATCCTCGAGTCAAAGTGCCACAAATCTATTGGCAATACTCCAGCCGCCAAATTTTAGTCCTAGAGTGGATTCACGGCTACAAACTCACCACAACGACAAATCTGCGTCAAGCCGGAATCGACGCTGAAGCCATTATCGAAGTGGGGGTTATCAGTGGTTTGCAACAACTGCTCGAACATGGATTTTTCCATGCTGACCCTCATCCGGGAAATCTATTTGCCACTAAGGATAATCAGATGGCATTCATCGACTTCGGCATGATGGATCAACTCGATCCTTGGATGAAGGAAACCTTAGTCGATGCCATTGTGCATCTGGTCAATAAGGATTACGAAGACCTCGCTCATGCCTTTGTTAAACTGGGATTTCTCGCCCCTGAAACCGATATTTATCCCATTGTTCCTGCCTTAGAACTCGTCCTTGGAGATATTGTTGGCCAAAGCGTCCGGGACTTTAACATCAAAACCGTCACCGATCGCTTCTCAGAGTTGATGTACGAATACCCCTTCCGAGTTCCGGCGAAGTTTGCTCTGATTATTCGCTCTGTGGTCACTCAAGAAGGGTTAGCCTTGAGCCTAGACCCCAACTTTAAAATTGTAGACTTGGGCTACCCCTACATTGCTCAGCAATTACTGCGGGGAGAATCACCTCAACTGCGTCGCCGTCTGTTGGATGTGCTATTCCAAAATGGCAAGTTTAAATGGAAACGCCTAGAAAACCTAATTGAAATTGCCCGCAGCGACGAAAGCTTTGATATCATTCCGACAGCACAATTGGGACTGCAATATCTAATGTCTGAGGAAGGCCGCTTTTTACGGCAGCAGCTCCTGTTGGCTCTGACGGAAGACGATCGCCTCCACACCGAAGAAGTCCAACGGCTGTGGAATCTCGTTAAAGACGATATCAAACCCGATCGCATCTGGGATGCCGCCATTACCTCCCTCACCGAGTTCTCCGCCGAACGAGCCTCGCAAGTGGCCTCGCAATGGCTACGAGATGTCCCCCTGAGTGCCTTTCAAGATAGTCCCTCTCCCCTGCGTTAACCCTCATGTTCTATTCTGCTCCCCCCTACGTCCTCATCGCAGCCAGCCTCGTCATGGCAGCCGTCTGTTGCTATGCCTTTTACCGAACCCTCGTCGACACCCTCCAAGATTGGGCTAAACGGCGATCGAGTCGCCTCTTGATATTACTCCAAGGCAGTCGCCTGAAAGTGCCATTGTTAGGCATTACCCTAGGAGCAACCGGCTTTCTCTCGGGATCGCTTCTGTTCTTCTCGATGCCTCCTGGCTTTGCCTATAGCTTCTCAGCGGCCATCGCAGGTATATCGGCAATCCTAGTCTGGATTCAGTTACGGACCCTGTTACGCCGTCTCGAATCTGGCGGTGTCAAAGCCCTGAAGTTGGAAGAGTTGGGATTAGGGGAGATTCCCCTCCCAGGGTTTATCTCCGATGATTCCCGCTAACTTGGGCCAATGATTCGGGAACACCTTAAAGTTTCGTTACAATTGGGGCAGCCGTTAACCTCTTCCTCTCATTTTGGTATCGATGCAGCGATCGAAATTTAAACAACTCCTGTCCTACCTGCGACCTCATTGGAAACAAGTCGCCCTAGGAACCCTAACCCTCTTTATCGTCAACGGGTTAGGGGTTTATATTCCCTGGCTAATTCGTGACGGCATTGATGACTTGGAAGTGGCCTTTAGCATGGACCGCATCTTGGGCTATGTCGGGCTAATCGTCCTCTTGGCATCCATCATGTGGGGGATTCGAGTCCTCTCGCGAATGCTTTTATTCGGCATTGGCCGCCAGGTGGAATTTGACCTGAAACAGCGGATTTTTCAACATCTGCTCTATATGGATGCCGAGTATTTCTCCCGCAACCGGGTTGGAGATTTGATTAACCGGGCCACGAGTGATGTGGATAATCTCCGTCGCTTACTGGGGTTTGCGGTGTTGAGTCTGCTCAATACCATTTTTGCCTATCTCTTGACCTTGCCGGTGATGCTGTCGATTAGTGTGCGGCTGACACTACTCTCGATGCTCATTTATCCGATTATGTTTATCTTGGTTTGGGTGTTTAGTGGCCGCCTACGGGATGAACAGCGGGATGTACAGGAGAAGCTATCGAGCCTGAGTGAGTTGATTCAGGAGGATATGAGCGGCATTTCTCTGGTTAAAATCTATGGCCAGGAGGAGAATGAACGGCGGGCCTTTGCCAAACAGAATCAACGGCTATTTGAAAGTAATTTAGCTTTGGCTCGAACCCGTACCACTCTGTTTCCCNTGTTGCAGGGGTTAGCCGGAGCCAGTTTACTGATTTTATTGGGATTTGGGGCGCGAGACATTGCCGATGGGGCGATCGCCGTCGGCGACTTTGTAGCCATGATTCTCTATGTTGAGCGACTCGTGTTTCCCACGGCCTTGTTGGGCTTCACCTTAACGATTTATCAACGGGGTGAGGTGAGTATCGATCGCATCGAAACCATTTTTACCAGCGAATCGGGGATTCAAGATCGTCCTGGGGCCATCGCCCTCTCGCCCGAAGAAGTCCTCGGACGCATCGAGGCCCGCAACCTAAGCTATATCTACCCCGGCGACAACACCCCAGCCTTAAATCAAATCGGCTTCAACATCGAACCCGGAGAAACCATCGCCGTTGTGGGTTCGATTGGCTCGGGAAAATCCACCCTAGCCAACGCCATTCCGCGAATTTTGGAAATTGAACCGGGACACCTGTTTCTCGATGGTTACGACGTCACTGAGCTGCGGCTACAGGACTTGCGAGGGGCGATCGCCTATGTCCCTCAAGACAGCTTCCTATTTAGCTCCAATATCCGCGACAACATCCGTTACGGCAAACCCCAAGCCGAGCAAATCGAAGTTGAACACGCCGCTAAGTTAGCTCAAATTCACCCGGAAATTCTCAACTTCCCCAACCAATACGACACCGTCGTTGGGGAACGAGGAATTACCCTATCTGGGGGACAACGACAACGAACAGCTCTAGCCCGGGCTTTATTGATGGATTCTCCCGTCTTAATCCTCGATGATGCCCTCTCCAGCGTAGACAACCAAACCGCCAGTCGCATTTTAGAAGAGTTATCCACCGGGACGGCACGTAAAACCGTTTTATTTATCTCTCACCAACTCTCCGCCGCCGCGAAAGCCGATCGCATTTTAGTCTTAGATCATGGTCGCGTCGCTCAACTCGGAACTCACAGCGAACTGATGAAACAGGCGGGATTGTATCAATCTCTCTGGGAAGAACAACAGTTAGAGGCCTTGCTACGATAGCTACTGCATTGACAGCAATTCGACTACCCTAGAGGAAGCTTCAACCTTACGCTTAGACGAGGTGTTAATGATGATCTTTCGCTCGGCCATTGACCCTTGGCTCTATTGGCTCATAGCTCTGAGTTCAATTGTAGTTCTAAGTGCTGTTTTTCCCTTACTCATATCGGGACATCTACTTAAGACACTCTCAGCCATTGTTCTGATTTTAGTCGTCCTGGGACTACCGGTTTGGCTGTTTATGACAACCGTCTATACAGTCGAGTCGGACCTTTTACAGATTCACTCAGGACCCTTTCGCTGGGCGATCGCCCTCGATCGCATCGAATCCGTTTACCCATCTCACTCAAAACGCTCCGGACCCGCTCTATCATTAGATCGCCTTGAAATCCGCTACCGTCCGAACAGGCGTGTTTTAGTCTCTCCCCAACATCAACAGGAGTTTCTACAAGCCATCGGCGTAGATCAGTCAACACAACATCAGTAGCGAACCACCACCGGCGTCCCCACCGAGGCCCAGGAATACAGCCAAGCCGCATGATCTGGGGCAACATTGGTACAACCATGACTCATGGGCGTACCGAAGTTACTATGCCAATAGGCTCCATGAATACCATAGTTGCCGTCATAGTACATCACATAAGGCACATCGGGGACATGATAGCCCGGGCCGCTCATGGGGGCTTGTTCGTATTTGACGTAAATCTCGTACACTCCCGTTGGGGTGGGGGTGGCGTAGGTTCCAGTGGAGACAAACACGGCATAAACAGGATGATCGCCTTCCCAGGCGATGAGCCGTTGTCCCGTTAAATCAATTTCAATCCAGCGTCGTTGGGATTGACGTAGGGCATAGATTTCATTCTCAATCCATTGAGCGACCTGAGGCGGGCTATCTACGGCGTTGAGGGGGGCAGCTACGGCCTCAGAGGTCATAATCCCTCGGGGGACGTTGGGCAGTCCTGTTAGCCCTTGTAGCCCCACTAGAGCAGCCGCTAGAGCCAGGGAACGAGGCAGTAAACGGCGACCCCAGGATAGGCAGTGAGCTAAACCAGAGATAGGGGGATGATATGAGTCAGTGGGGTGAGTCATGGGTCGATTACCATTGAACCTTAGTTCAATCCTAACAAATCTCCCTGAGCGTCAAGGTTTGAGCCGTTGACCCGAAAGCCGCTATAGTGAAATGAGACAGTGTTAATAAGACATTGTTTGAGACATTGTTAACGTAACCCATCAACTGAGATTTTATGCCAGCGAAACTACCCGTCACCGTCATTACCGGATTTTTGGGGGCCGGAAAAACCACCCTGATTCGTCATCTGCTGCAACATAACCAGGGCCGCCGAATTGCGGTGTTGGTGAATGAGTTTGGTGAGGTGGGCATCGATGGGGACTTGTTACGCTCGTGTCAAGTCTGTGATGAGGATGGCGAGGACAGCTCGAATATTTTGGAGTTGGCTAACGGCTGTCTGTGTTGTACGGTTCAGGAAGAGTTTTTGCCGACGATGCAGGAATTGCTGCTCCGTCGCGATCGCATCGATAGTATTGTCATTGAAACCTCGGGGTTGGCTCTACCGAAACCTCTGGTACAAGCCTTTCGTTGGCAAGAAATTCGCACCGGGGCTACGGTGGATGGCGTGGTCACGGTGGTTGACTGTGAAGCCATCGCCGACAATCGCCTGGTGAGTGACTGGCAAGCCTTAGAGGCTCAACGTCAGGCCGATGATAGTCTCGAACATGAGACGCCTATTGAGGAGTTGTTTGAAGATCAACTCAATTGTGCTGATTTGGTGGTCTTGACGAAGTGCGATCGCGTCCCACAGGAGCAGTATCAACAGGTACGCACTTGGCTGGAGTCTCAGGTTCGTCCGGGGGTGAAACTCGTTCCCTGTCATCAAGGCGAGATTGAATCGAGTGTCTTGTTAGGTTTTAATGCGGCGGTTGAGGACGATTTGGACAGTCGCCCGAGTCATCATGATGGAGACCATGATCATGACCATGATGATGAGATTAATTCGATTTGTCTGACCTTCGATCGCCCCCTGAACCCTAAAGCCTTGAGCCAACGACTTCAGCAGTTGGTCGAACGAGAGGAGATTTATCGCATTAAGGGGTTTGTCAATGTCGCCAACAAACCGATGCGGATGGTATTACAGGGAGTTGGACAGCGGTTTGAATCCTTCTTCGATCGCCCCTGGAAAGCCGATGAACAGCGACAAACTCGCTTAGTGTTTATTGGCCAGGGCCTACAACGCGATCGCCTCTCGGACTTTCTCGCCCAAGTCTAGTGATTCGTCTGATGCTCTCCTCGTTCCTTGGCTCCAGCCAAGGAATGCCCAACGGGAGGCAGAGCCTCCCGTTGGGTTAGGCTATTTACTCTCAGGATGCTGTTGTTCGTCAGTCTGCGGCTCAAAGCGATTCAGACAACGAATCATCTGATAGAGGCGACCAAAGTTCTTTTGATTGAAATACAGAGCCAGACGAGGTAAAGGATCGCTCTCGTGACGCAGTTCTTCGGGAAGGGGGTCACTTCGCTCAATCTGGCCCCGGGTGAGGATATCCTGATAATCCTCATTGAGTTGCGCAACCGCCGCGTCAGAAATGGGGGACTTGAGACGGATAATCAGGCGATCGCCCACATACCGACTTGAATGATAGGTTCGGTAAAATTCCCGAATAATCTGACAAGCACCGTCAACGTTATCGGTGATGCTGTACAGGCTTAAGTCTTCCTCGCTAATGGTTCCATTGTCGAGCAGACAGGTTTTGAGATAGTCTTGCCAACCATACCAATAGTCACCGCCGGGGCGATCGATGAGAACCAGGGGAGCGGGGCCATATTTCCCCGTTTGCATGAGGGTGATGGTTTCAAACACCTCGTCCATCGTGCCGAAACCACCGGGAAACAGGGCAATGGCATCACTTTCTTTCAGGAAAAAGAGTTTGCGGGTGAAGAAGTATTTGAAGTTAACCAGCTTGGGATCGTCACTGATGTAGGGGTTGGAAGTTTGCTCAAAGGGTAGTTGAATGTTTAAGCCAAACGATCGCTCGGTTCCGGCCCCCTCGTTCCCGGCGGCCATAATCCCACCACCGGCTCCGGTGATGATCATAAAACCATATTCCGCCAGACGACGGGCAAACTCTCGCGCCAGTTCATATTCAGGGCGATCGCTCGGGGTGCGAGCTGAGCCAAAAATGGCGATTTTACGCACATGACGATAGTTCTCGAAGACGTCTAGGCCCCGTTCGATGTCTTTGAGGGAATGGCTGACAATTTTCCAGTCGAGGCGATCGGTATCGTGTTTGGCCAGCTTAATCAGTGTTGAGAGCGATCGCGAAATCCAAGTCCAATGTTCGTGACTCGGGAGTTCCTCAACCAAATGAGAAATATCCTGGGAGAGACGCTCAAAGCTTTGTTCTGGAGTGGAATCGGGAACGGGTCCAGGGATCTGTTGAGGAGATGGCATAACTGTAGTGAATTGGAGCGCAGTATCCTATTTTACAGATTTTGCCCAAAAAATAGTGCCAGGGGAACTCCGAAGAGTCCACCCAGCACTCGGGCCAGCACTCGTGGCAAGCAACAGGCCTCTGAAGGACGGGGATGAGGCGCGATCGCCTCCCACATCCTAGAGATACTTTTCGAGAGTATTCGCCAATGTTGTTTTGGGGACGGCGCCGACGACCATATCCACCCGCTGTCCATCTTTAAAGATCATCAGCGTAGGGATACTGCGAATTCCGTACTTGCTGGCGACTTCAGGATTATCATCAGTATTGAGTTTGACGACCTTAACTTTCCCTTCGTATTGTTGGGCGATCTCCTCGACCACAGGACCCACCATCCGACAAGGTCCACACCAAGGTGCCCAAAAGTCCACCAGGACGGGCAGTTCGCTTTCTAAAACGTCGTTTTTAAAGCTTGCGTCTGAAACCTCTGCGGTTGCTGACATACTTCAAAAGTCCTTATCTAATCTTGTTTGCAATGTTGAGCGTAACAGTCTCCCCAGGTGGGAGCTAGCGAGTGATCACCATAGACTACGCTTTCCCCTAGATTTTACCACAGGGGTCGCCCGGCCCAATTGAACACCCTAGGTGCATCTTGGTCAACCCGAACAGGGCAAGTCGGGAAAAAGAAACCACCCGAACGAATCGTCCGGGCGGAGTGTGGTGTGAGGAGTGAACGGAAACATGTGTCTCCGCTGATTCTATTCTAAGAGATAAATGGCAAACCTGTCTCCTAGAAACTTAACTTTATATAGCGCCAGTTGTCAGGTCAGCTCACGGACAAGTTCTCCTCAAACAGAGAGTCTACTTACCCATCCCCAACTGTTGCGCTTTTTGATATACCTTTCCTTCGGTTAATAACGAAGGAGCAATGGCAATTTCCACCTGCTGCATATCCTGGAGAGTTTTCGCTCCCAAGGTTCCCATACTCGTTTGCAAGGCTCCAAGGAAGTTATGGGTTCCATCATCGAGTTGTGCTGGACCGCGCAGGATCTGTTCGAGGGTTCCGGTACTACCGACATTAATGCGAGTCCCCCGAGGTAACACTGGGCTGGGTGTGGCCATACCCCAGTGATAGCCACGTCCAGGGGCTTCCTTAGCACGAGCAATGGGGGAGCCAATCATGACCCCATCTGCCCCACAGGCAATACATTTACAAATATCGCCACCGGTGACGAGTCCACCATCGGCAATGACCGCCACATAGTTACCGGTTTCCTTGAAGAAGTCATCCCGAGCCGCTGCACAGTCAGCCACAGCCGTCGCTTGAGGAACTCCAACCCCTAAAACTCCCCGAGAGGTGCAGGCAGCACCTGGACCAATGCCCACTAAAATGGCAGCCGCTCCCGTTTTCATTAGGTTGAGGGCAACGTCATAGGTGACGCAGTTCCCCAGCACCACTGGCATAGGCATCCGCTGACAAAAGTCACCCAAGTCAAGCGGTGTCACCGTTTCCGGAGATAGGTGAGCCGTTGAGACAACCGTTGCCTGGACAAAGACTAAGTCGGCTTCGGCTTGGGCAATGGCATCGCCAAATTTCACGGCACCGGCAGGGGTGACGCTGACGGCAGCGATTCCGCCCTGTTCTTTGATTTCTTGAATCCGTTTGACAATCAGTTCATCGCGAATCGGCTGACTATAAAGTTCCTGCATCAGTGGCACGAACTCGGTTTTGTCGACCGAGGCGATGCGATCGAGAATCGGGTTGGGATCGTCATAACGAGTTTGAATGCCCTCAAGGTTAAGGACACCGAGCGCCCCGAGTTGAGACAGTTTGACTGCCATCTGCACATCCACTACACCATCCATGGCACTGGCGATAATGGGGATTTCTCGTTTGATTCCGCCGATTTCCCAACGGGTATCGGCAAGGATCGGATCGAGGGTGCAGTTTCCCGGCACTAGGGCGATTTCGTCAATTCCGTAGGCGCGACGAGCGTTTTTGCCTCGTCCAATTTCAATATCCACTGTTACTTACCGTTCCCAAACGTATTTAAGCTAGACTAGCAAATTTACCCAAAAATGATCCATAGGACAAGACGAAGACGGCATAAGCAGCAATTTTGACACTCCAGCCGGGTATCGAAGAGCCGCAAGAGGATGTTGAGGGTCGCTATCAGGGAGGAAAGATGCTGCTTGCCATGCCCGAAATGATGTTGTATCGCAATCAAAGATTATCTTAGGACACTCTGAGTTGAGAGAAAATTCCCCACCTGTCGCCTGTTGCCATCTCCTCCACGGTCGGGGTTAGGGCTCGGTTCGTTCCTCGGGAATCAGCCAAGAAATGGGTTTCGATGAATTACATCTTATTAGCGTTGGCAAAGATTGACAAAAATACACACTTGTGATACACAGGGACTGTATCTATGAGTTCCCATTCGTTTCCAACAGGTCTTAAACCAACCAGTCTTAGGTCATCCATTATGAAAATTTTTGTTCATACTCACACAATTTTTAAAGCTAAACCCCTTCCGGCCCAGGAACTACAAAGTCATGAAAAAATCGAAGTGCCAGCCGGGGTTAGTTTCATCACGTCAAGTAATATTGATGAGTTGCAAGACGGATATTACCAGATGCCACTTGAGTCTAATTTTGGTTCAGGAGAACAAAATCGCCGTAATTTTTGGTATGTTCCCAAAGTCCATGTTGATATCTTTCAATGTATTGCCAAGGTCAAAACTGATGGTTTAAATTTCAGGAGATCCCCGAATCCCAGAGATAGTCAAAACATTATTGGAAAGCTTTCATTAGGAACTTTTGTTGAGATATTTGATGGAAATTATATTGATGACACTCTAGGACTATGGTGGTGTGGTCGCCCTATCTGTAACGCAGATCAACAACAAATTTGGTCTCGGTATCTAGTGGGCTGGATGTCCTCCAAGCATTTAGAACTCACGGATCTGAAGGTGACTCGTGGGAATCGAGGAGGTTGGTTCTTCGAAGGTGAGCCTGGATTTCCTACCAACCTTTAGAACGCCCAGAAATGAAGAGGGTTCGTAACAGATAAAAAATTGTAGGGAGACCTACCGCTATACCCTTTCAGGATGGGGCTTTTCGCCCCTACAGTTTGAGGATCTTCATTGCAGCATTGAAACACTTTTTGCTAAGCCATCTGAACGGGTTCAGTAGCGAAATCCAAACATACAGCCTAGGGCGGTGAGTCTATCAATCTACACCCAAGCCCACCCTCAGCCATAGTGACCCCCGGCCATCCCCTGGGACAACCCTCCAGTCCACATTTCCCGCCAATTCTCGATATAATGGGGAAAGCATTCCTGACCGCTATAGAAAGAGTTAAGAGCAAATGCCACAATTTATCGTCACTTGGCTGATGACGGCACTGGCCCTCGTCGTTACTGCCTATATCGTCCCCGGAATCGAGCTAGATGGCT
>P_2C_Liq_1_UnCtyDRAFT_1000225_pt1 | contig 24094 bp, 22 predicted proteins | sample Pon2CUnioCityCA_2_FD_10234 | JGI IMG/M metagenome (IMG submission 10234) | reverse complement strand
CCGCCCCGCATGCAGCCCCACAAGCCGCTGCATGAATTGCTGGGCGAGGGGCACGTCATGGATATTGATAATGGCGGGGAGGTCTTGTTCGGCGCAGATCTCGGTGATCAGTCGCATGATCTGCCTCGAGGTTCTGGGGTCGAGGCTGGCCGTGGGCTCGTCCACCAGGAGGAGTTCCGGGTTCTGTGCCAGTGCCCGGGCAATGCCGACGCGCTGGCGCTGTCCCCCGGACAGGGCGTCGGCCCGGTTGTTGGCCTTGTCATAAAGGCCCACGCGATCCAGCAGCCGAAACGCCCGCTCGACATCATCGGGCGGAAACCGGCGCGCCCAACTCCGCCAGAACGAGACGTAACCGAGCCGGCCCGAGAGGACGTTCTCCATGACCGTCAATCGCTCGACCAGCGAATACTCCTGAAAAATCATGCCGATCCGGCGTCGTTGATGACGGAGTTGCCGCGAACCGAGCGTGACCAGGTTGGCACTGCCGAGGTGAATTGCGCCATGAGTCGGCTCGACGAGCCGGTTGATACACCGGATCAGCGTCGATTTGCCAGCACCGGACGGACCGATCAGCCCTAGGATCTGGCCCCGCGGTACATCGAGGTCGATGTCAGTGAGGGCCGTGTCACCGGTTGCAAAGGTTTTTCCAAGGCCGCGGATCTGGAGCATCAAAAAGTCCCGTATAGCCAATGAACAACGGACGATCCGGGAGATCGTCCGTTACGCTTGCTGGCCGCTGGTCTGTTAGTCGCAGTCGTAGCTCACGCCGTTGGCGGCGTCGATGGTGCGGATTACCGCCCAGTCGTCCTGGAAAGTAATCGGGATGAACTGATCCTCGCCGTTTCGCCCGAACTCCTCGGCGAGCGCCGTGCCTTCCCAGTCAAATCCGAAAAAGGCCTGCTGGATCTTGTCCTGCAGCTCGGGGGTAAGGTTGTGCGCAACGCCGTAGCCCGTGGTGGGGAATGTCTGGGACTGATAGACCACCTCAACCTGGTCCTGGCTGATGACATCACGATCGAGCATCCGCCCCTTCACCGAATTGGCCACCGAGGCTGCCAGATAGTCCTGATTGGCGACGCCGAGAATCGAGTTGTCATGGGCTCCGGAGTAGCTCGCCTCAAAGTCCTCGCCGGGCTCCATGTTGAACTCCGCCTTGAGGATGGCGGAGGGTGCCTTGAAGCCGGAGTTCGAGGTCTCTGAGGTGAATGTCAGCTCGCGTCCGCGAATGTCCTCGACACGCTCGATGCCAGAGTCGGGATGCGTGATGATTTCCATCTCGTAGCCGAATGACCCGTCGTCTGCGGCCATCATGGCAAACGGCCGGAATCCGGCGCAGGCGACTGCAATCGGGTTGGAGCCCGTGTTGAAACCGGCAATGTGCAGGCGCCCCGCCCGCATTGCCTCGATCTGTGCCGCGTTGGACTGAACCGGGAAGAAGCGAACGTTCTTACCAGTGACTGCTTCCATGTGGTCGAGAAAACCCGACCAGACCTCTGCGTAGACTGCAGGGTCCTCGACCGGGGTATACGCAAAGACCAGGGTGTCTGGGTCGACTTGTTCAGCGGCCGCCGTGGGGATATCGGCGATCAGGTCACCATCGGCGTCCGTGTAGCGATCGTCGATTGAGAATTCCGCGTTGGCGGCGGTCGCCAGCGCCGCGGTTGCAAGGGCAGTCAGTGCGATCGATTGGATCTTCATGGGGGCTCCCGTTGACGATGGACGTTGACCGCAGACACTACTGACCCGGCATGACCGTTATGTGACAGCGCTCCGGTTTTCGCTGGCAGCAGGGAATGTTGTACAATCCGCGCTGTTGGAGAGGTGGCTGAGTGGTCGAAAGCGCCGCACTCGAAATGCGGTGAGTCCGAGAGGGCTCCGGGGGTTCGAATCCCTCCCTCTCCGCCAGATACGCAAGCGGGCCCAATCGGGCCCGTTTTCGTATCTGACCAAGGACGGGGTTCGAACCCCCGGAGCAAACAGATGGGTTCGACCCATCGCGGCAGTCGCTAATCGACCACTGCGGGGTAGCGCTGCTTCGCGCGGTAGAGGCGATAAATCGTGATCGCATTGGTCGAGAACACAAGCAATTCCGCGAGTGTGCCGCCCACCGAGCCCGCCAGGACGTGACTGACCGCCCACGCTAATGCCGCCAGGCCCAGAAGAACCCGCATCGGGATCCCGCTGAGCAGGAACATCCCCACCGTGCCCAGCACCATCGCGACCATGGCGGGCAAGTCGGCCCAGCTCTGCCAGGTGAGCACCGAAGCCATGCCGCTTGCCGCCAACACCACGATCATTGCTTTGGCACTGCCGGGAAAGCGCCTCGCCAGTGCAATGCGCGCAATGACCAGCAGTGACAATGCCGCAGCCGTCCAGCTCTCAAAAAACAGGAACTGCAGAACAAAGGCGACATTCGCCGAGATCAGCAGCACCAAGAGTCGGTCGTCCTGCTTGCTGGAAAAGGCCAGCACGCAAAGCACGAGCGACGCGAAACCGAATAACTGACCCGCTAGCGTGCTATAGGATTCGTACACGGAACGCCACGATGTGCCGGTGCAGACTGAATAACGCCCTCAAGGCGCTGGCTCGCAACGCTCTGGGCCTCCAGTATCCGATGCACGAACAATCGCAGGCCTAGATGCCCGGCACGAGTGGAACCCCGCTGCAGCCGCTCAGCAGGGTCATCAGCGTTATCAGTAGTGCAGCTCGAATCATGGATCGTTCCGCCGGTTAGATGAACGCAAAGCGCAGCGCGAACAGTGCCGCGATCAGCCAGACTGCTGGATGGACGGCCGTCGGTTTACCGGCCAGGGTCTTGCCAAGCACATAGGTGATGAACCCCAGCCCCATCCCATCGGCAATGGAGTAGGTGAGGGGCATCGCAATGGCTGTGACCACGGCCGGCGCGGTGTCGGTGATGTCGTCCCAGTCCAGCTCAGCCAGGCCACGGACCATCATGCAGGCCACGAACAGCAGCGCTGGGGCAGTGGCGTAGCCAGGAATGGCGCTGACCACCGGCAGAAAGAACAGCGAGAGCAGGAACAGCACCGCAATCACGACGGCGGTCAGTCCGGTTCGCCCACCGGCATTGATCCCTGATGCGCTCTCGATGTAGGTGGTGGTCGTCGAGGTTCCGAAGATAGCACCGCCGATGCTGGCGCCGGAATCGGCGACCAGTGCGCTGCGCAGCCGGCCCAGGCGACCGTCGCGATCCAGAAAGCCGGCCCGATGCGACAGGCCCACCAAAGTGCCGGTGCTGTCGAACAGATCGACAAACAGAAACACCAGTACGACTGAGACAAGCCCAAGCTCGAACGCGCCGGCGATATCCATTTGCAGAAAGGTCGGGCTCGGGTCCGGCGGCATTGAAATGACGCCGTCAAACTCGGCAACACCGAAAGGCACGCCGATCAGGCTGACGGCGAGGATGCCGATGAGCACGGCCCCTGGGACCTCGCGATAGCTCAGCGCTACCATGATCGCAAAGCCGAGCATGGCGAGCAGTGTCGGCACCGCGGTCAGATCACCCAGCGTGACCAGGGTTGCGTCGCTGTTGACCACAACGCCGGCGTTCTGCAGCGCGATGATTGCCAGAAAAAAGCCGATGCCCGCGGAGATCGCCATCTTCAGCGATAACGGTATCGCGTTGATCAGCCATTCCCGGATCGGCAACACCGAAATGATCAAAAACAGAATACCCGAGAGAAAGACTGCGCCCAGCGCCGTCTGCCAGGCGATCCCCATGCCCAGGACCACCCCGTAGGTGAAGTAGGCGTTCAGCCCCATGCCCGGCGCGAGCCCGAATGGGTAGTTGGCATACAGGCCCATGATAAGGCTGCCGAGTGCGGCGGCGAGGCAGGTCGCCACAAAGACCGCCCCCCAGTTCATCCCTGTCTCGGAGAGAATGCTCGGGTTGACGACAACGATGTAGGCCATTGTCAGAAAGGTGGTCAGACCAGCAAGCAGCTCGCGACGGATGGTCGTGCCGCTTTCCGCCAGCTCGAAGAATCGATCCAACATGGTGAAAGCCCCCGCAAAACGCAAAATGCGAGTATACCCGGTGAGCGAGTGTTCGACACGACATCGTTGCGTCATCGCGGCGTCATTGGATTGTCACAGGCGAATTCTAGGGTTTGGTGACCGTTCGCGTGATAAAGGACCTCACAATGAGAAAGCTCAATGCCTTAACCCTCGCCGCTGCTTTTGTTGGCGCCGCCGCGGCGCAGGCTCAGACGCCGTTGCTTGTTACAACCACCGGCAACGCCGGAGAGGGCTCGCTGCGTGCTGCGCTCAGCGCCGCTTCGCAGACTGGCGATGCCTCACAGATCGTGATGACTGTCAGCGGTGACATCGTCGTCGAGCAGAGCCTTGTCTACACCGGCGAAGCGCCGCTCGAAATCATCGGCAATGGCCAGCGTGTGCGCAGCGATGCCAATACCGATCTGCTCGTCAGCGCCAACGGCGGCGACCTGGCCATCAGCGACCTGGCCTTCGAGGGCCCCGGCGGATTCAATGTCCTCAACCGCGGCGATGTCGACGGACAGACCGCCGGCAAGGGGATCTTCCTTGACGTTCGTGAGGAGCAAACCGGAGTGGTCGAGTTGGCCCTGACCAATGTATCGGTCAAGGGTGTCGCCAATCACGGAATTCATGTCTCAGACTGCACGCTCGCCGATGACTGCGGCGGCGGGGCCGGCGGCGCCGGCGGCGGATCGCCGGCCTCGCTGCGCATTCAGCTCGAGAACGTCAGCGTCGATGGCGTGGGTAATGGCAAGTTCGATGCGGATGGTCTGCGTGCCGATGAGCGGGGCGCGGGCGATATCCACCTGTCGGCCAACCAGTCGGAATTTGCCCGGGTCGGCGCCGACGGTCTGGAACTCGATGAGGGGCAGGCGGGGAGCATCCACTCGACCATTGTCCGGACGGCATTCATCGATAATGGTCCCTACTGCGATCCCGACGTCCTCGCCGAGTACATGCCGGACGCGCCTGAAGGTGAGTTCGAGGAAGGCCTGATGCAGCCCTCCGATATCCCGTCCGCGGTAACCGGAACACCGGATGACAATTGCTTTGAGCGTGAGGTGTCACTGTACGACTCGGGATCAGTCGAGGAGTACGAGATCGGCCTCGATCTTGACGACGGCATCGACTATGACGAAGCGGACTCGGGCGATCTCAACCTGACCATGGTCGAGAGCACCATCAGTGGCAATTACGATGAAGGTGTCGACATGGATGAGGCCGGGCCGGGTGATGGCAATCTGCGCTATATCAATACGCTCGCCTACGGGAATAGCGATGACGGCTTCAAGATGTCTGAAGAGGACGCCGGTGGCATCGACGGTGCGGCCGTGGGATCAGTCTCGCGGGATAATGGTGGCGTCGGCATTGTCTTCGAGGAGGCCGATGACGGCGATCTAGGCGTGCGCATCAGCGCTGTCCACACCGTCAATAACGACGATGGCGAGGACACCGGTCTCGAGATCGTTCAGGAAGATGCCGGGACGGGTGAGCTCGCACTTGCCGACAGCCGGATCGAGGACGGCATGGAAGTCGAAGGCGTCAACGTCTCTCGCTAGTCCGGCGGTGTTACGACGACCAAAGGGGCAGCGATGGGCTGCCCCTTTTTGTGTGCGATCACCGGGTAAGGCGGATCAACCGGTCGGGGTAGTCCGTGAACATCCCGTCCACGCCCCAGCCGAGCAACTGCTCCATCGCCGGGATATCATTAATCGTGTAGACATGCACTCGCAGATCATTGGCCTGTGCCTGTTTGACAAACGTCTCATCGATGACCGCATCCCCCTGATAGTCAAGGTTGGTGCCGATGCCCACGGCGTAGTCACGGATCGCTTCGAAATCGGCATCCGTGATTGCACTCGGACCCGGCGTGACGCCCGTCCACTCGATCAAGGTGTCGCTGTCCTCGGACTCGGGGTAGTACCACACGAGCTGCACCAGCGGCACATCTGGGTTGATGGACTTGGCCTTGAGGAGACTGTCCTGAGAGAACGACTGAATGACCACGGCGCCGGCTTCGATCAAGCCACGGTCGCTGAGTGTGTCCATCAGCTCCGCCTCAAGCGTGGGGTCGCGCTCCGCCGATTTGGTCTCAATGTAATATCGGGTCTGGGTGCCGAATCGATCAATGACCTCATCAAGCGTGACCACCCGAGCGCCCTCAAATGCGGACTGTGCGCGGTCTGGGTTGGCGTCGTTGAACCAGCTGCCAGCGTCCAGCGACTGGAGCTCGGCCAGCGTGTAGTCCTGGAGCGGACCCTCGGCATTGGTTGTGCGGTCGACGGTCTCGTCATGCAGAACAACCAGCCGGCCATCCGCCGTCATCTGGATATCCAGCTCAAGATAATCCGCGCCCATGTCGTAGGCCATCTGCCAGGCAGGCAGGGTATGTTCCGGTGCATGGCCGCTGGCGCCACGATGCGCGATCACCTGAAAATCCTGCAGGGCTTCAAGCTGCTGCTCGATGCTGTTGGCGCCGGCGCCGGTCGAGGTCATCAGGGTTGCCATGGCGAGAGGTCCTGCAAGTGTGCAAGTCGATCCCTCCCATCGCTAGTCGGTTGACGCCCTCGGGTGGATTCGCCATAATTCGCGCTCGTTACAGCGCCTGTAGCTCAACTGGATAGAGCACCTGACTACGGATCAGGAGGCTGGGGGTTCGAATCCTCCCGGGCGCGCCAGACACCAAATAAAACCGGCATCAAGCCGGTTTTTTTGTGCGCGGCCGGGAGGGTTCGGACCCCCAGAGGCTATGGATGGGTTCGACTCGAGCGCGTTGCGCGAGAGAACGAGGCCCGTCAGGGCCGAGTTAATCCTCCCGGGCGCGCCAGACACCAAATAAAACCGGCATCAAGCCGGTTTTTTTGTGCGCGCCAGTCGTGGGCGAAATGCAAGCAGGGTGGTTGCCAGCAGCGTCACCGCGATGAAGGGGATGACCGTCAGATTCAGTCCCACCCAGCCAAGGTGGTGAAGCAGCGCGCCGGCCATCAATGAACCGGCGGCGACCAGCCCGAAAATCACCAGGTCATTGATGCCCTGTACCTTGCCGCGCTCCTCGACGGTATGGGTCTCGGTGACCAGCGTGCTGCCCCCAATAAACAGAAAATTCCAGCCAATGCCCAGGGCCACCAGCGCCCCCCAATACTGAGGCAGAGTCTGACCGCTAAGGGCAATGGCAACGCTCGTTAGCATGATCAAACCCCCGGCAAGCAGGATATTCAGCACGCCGAAACGCGCAATCAGCGAGCCAGTCACAAATGAGGGGGCAAACATCCCCAGTACGTGCCATTGCATGACGAAAGCCGCATCGCCCATGGCAAAACCGCTCTCGCGCATGGCGAGGGGAGTGGCGGTCATCACGAGGACCATCACTGCATAACCGATGGCCGCGGCGATCAAGGCCACCATGAACGGCGGCTGGCTGATGATCTGTGGCAGCGGACGCTGCGAAGAGGCGTTGTCCGGCTGGGCTGAAGCGGGTACCTGGAGGAACGCCATCAGTAGGCTGGCAAGGATCGCCAGCGCGGTTACGATCAGATAGGGGCCGGCCTCGGGGTGAGCGGCCCACAAGCTCTGGCCATGACTGGCATTCCATGGCCCCAGCAGGGCGGCGGCGACACCGCCGGCCATTACCAGAGAAATGGCCCGGCTGCGGAAACTATCGCCGGCGCAATCGGCGGCCGCGAACCGGTAATACATGGCAAACCCCTGATAGATCCCCAGCAGCAGATTGCCCAGGTTGAAAAGCACGAACGAGTCTTGAGCGATGCCCGCCGCGGCCAGCCCACCGCCGGCGGCCCCACCCACCGTGGCACCCAGAATGAATCCGGGGCGACGTCCGATCCGTTTCATGAGCATGGACGCCGGAAAGGTCGCCAGCAGGGCGCCGACCTGCATCAAAGCCACGGGCAGTGTCGCCAGCGCGGGGCTGGACGTCAGCTGCTGGCCGACCACGCCACTCAACGTCATGACGGTGATCGCGGCAATCAGGAACAACGCCTGACTGACGGCAAGGATGACGACATTGGTCCTCTCGTGTGCGGGCCTTAATGGATTCAATGCAACTCCGCTCGGGGCCTGTCAGAAAAGTTGAACGCCACGCTCAGTATTCGTCGTGGCAGAAGTTGTTGATGCTGGAACCCTCAGTCGCCATATTTGTCGGTTGAGGGTCATCGCAAATCATACCCTTTCCGTCGGTGACCGGGGACCACGCCGATGTTGCTTCCGATAACGCTTGTCATGGCTGCCGCATTTCAGTGGGGACTGGCAGGTGGTCTGGCGGGTCAGCTGATGACCTCGGGCTGGTCGCCCGAGCTGCTGACGTTCTGGCGACTGCTGGTGGGCCTGCTGTGCATGCTGGCATGGGTGGGGGTCATTCGGTTGCAGGGTTATTCGCTCAATCTTACCCGTCCGCTGGTGGGGTGGTCGGCCCTGGCCGGTCTGGGGGTCACGGGCAACCTCACGTTTTATTTCATCAGCATTAGCGAGGCCAGTGTTGCCGTCGCGGTGACCCTGATGTACAGCGCGCCGGTCATGGTTTATTTCGTGTCGTTTGCGCGCGGCACCGAGCGGCCAACGACACTCAAGCTGGGCGCGATTGCCGCGATCATGGTGGGTGTGGTGCTGCTGACCGGGCTTTACCGCACAACGCCCGGTGCATTCAGTCTGTGGGGTGTACTGGCAGGTCTGCTTTCGGGGATTTCGTACTCGGTGTTCATCTTTGCATTCAAATCGGCCGGCTCCCACGGCCGGACGCCGGTTTCGTTGACGGTCGCGTTTCTGGCCGCCGTCCTCGCGTTGTTGTTTCTCATTGATCCGGCGCAGGCGGTGAGTGTGCCGCTATCGCCCGATGCTCCGCTGTTTCTGATTTTCGGCCTGATCGGAGCCGGGCTGTCGTTTCTGTGCTATTTCATTGGGCTGCGCGGCGTGTTGCCCACGATGGCGGCCGTGGTGGCGATGATCGAGCCGGTCACGGCAACGCTCTACGGAGTGATCGGTCTGGGCCAGGCCCTGTCCCTTGCCGAGGTGCTGGGCATGATCATTATCCTGTCGTCCGTGACGGCGCTGACCGTCATCAGCCATCGGGAATCCGTTCGCTAGTCTGAGCGATCGGTCATTCGGTGATGCAGTCAGCGAATCGACTGCCCGGTCGCCTGCCAGTCGCGAATGAACCGATCGATGCCATTGTCGGTCAGCACATGGTGGGCAAGCCCACGAATCACCGCCGGCGGAATGGTCGCCACATCGGCACCGGCGAGTGCCGCTTCCTTGACGTGGTTGCCGGTGCGGATGGAGGCCGCGAGGATCTCGGTCTCGAAGCCGTAGTTGTCGTAGATCGCCCGAATCTCGCGGATCAGTTCCATGCCATCCAGGTGGATATCATCGAGTCGGCCCAGAAAGGGCGAGATGTAGGTGGCACCTGCCTTGGCGGCGAGTAGCGCCTGATTGGCCGAAAAGCACAGCGTTACGTTGGTGCGGATCCCGTCGCCACGCAGACGCCGACAGGCCTTGAGTCCTTCCAGGGTCAGGGGGAGTTTGACCACCACGTTATCAGCGATGTCCGCCAGGATGCGGCCCTCTGCCATCATGCCGTCAAAGTCCATGGCGGCGACTTCCGCGGACACCGGGCCATCAACAATCTGGCAGATCTCGCCGACGACTTCCTTGAAGTCGCGCCCGGATTTGGCGACCAGCGACGGGTTCGTGGTGACGCCGTCGAGCAGTCCATAGTCGTTGAGCTCGCGGATGTCGTCGGCAATGGCCGTATCAACAAAGAATTTCATCAATCAGTCTCCGTTGTGTTGGGAGGCAGGCTGGGCCGTGGGCGCCGCCAAATGCCGGCAGCGATGGGCGATTAGCAACCCACCCACAAGCCACATCAATGCGGCGCCGGCTAGCGCGACCGGGTCATAGGGTCCGAGCAGGCGCAGCGCCAGCGCTCCACCCATCAATATTGTCGATGGCTCCGATGCCCAGCGCAACCAGGCTCCTCGCGAGGTGGCGAGCATCACCGCAAGGGCTGCCAGACCGGCAACACTGCCAATGACAAGGCCTTGGCTGCGCAGCGGTTGGTCGTGAAATCCGCTGCCGATGGCGCTGACAACGCTGCCTGCCGCCAGCACCATCAGGGCCGCCGCAAGCGCGATCGCGACCGCGCGTCGTCGCGGCGGTGGTGCCTTGCCCATCGACCGCAGAATAACGAGCGCCAGAGCAAGCGCGTACAAGATGCCAAGGAGATCCGGCAAGGGGCCGGGGCCGCCCGGCAGGCCGAGCAAGGCGCCGGTGATCCCTATCCATAGAAGCGGCGTGATCGCTCGTGTGGCCGCGGGGAGCCAGTAAACGCCGATGATGGCGGGAATGACGCCCAGAACCAGAGCCTCGATATCCGCATTCAGATCAATCAGGCCCGGAAGGCAGACAGGGGTCAGTCTGGTGAGTAAAGCCAGGCCGGGCACCAGACCGGCGTAGGCGCCGATCACGATGCACCATAGGCGCTGTTCAGGGGTTGCGGACACACCAGTCATGGGACCAATCATCCCACACACCGGCCTCCGGCGAGTTGCGCGCCGTCAATTCGTGAGGCCGTCGCCGGTCGTTTTGCCCAGTCAGTTCCCCGGCCAGGGCGGCCAGCCCATGCTGCGCCCACCCATTAAATGGAGATGGATGTGCCAGACGGTCTGCCCGGCATCGCGGCCGCAGTTGAATACACTGCGATAACCCGATTCAGCGATCCCCAGCTCGTGGGCAAGCTTTTTGGCGGTCAGATGCATGTGACCGATCAGTGTGGCGTCATCCGGTTCGATGGCGACCATGCTCTCGATGTGCTGACGCGGGATGATCAGTACATGCGTGGGTGCTTGCGGATGGATATCGCGGAAGGCCACCACCTGATCATCGCGATGGATGACGTCGGCATCCATCCGGCCGGCAACGATTTCGCAAAAAATACAAGGCTTGTTCATGCTTTGACACTAAGGCGGATGGAATGAGCGATGCAAGCCCGGCCCGTCGCTAGCCGGTTTTGCCATCCACCCGCGCCCGCAGGGCCTCGGCAAGGGTCCTGGCCTGGGTGTTGTCGGCGGCATCCACCGGCGCGAGTCCCTCGCGGGTCAGAAATGTGTCCGACCAGTGGTCGGCGGCGGCCGCAAACGTAGGAAAGTCGCCCCACCAGAGAATCTGGTAACGATCGGCGGTGATGTGGTTGTGGGCGAGGCGGCTGTCCTCCTCGAGTCCATAGACATCGACACGGGTGAGCACCGGCTCGAGGGCCGCTTTGATCGAAATCAATGCCGGCCCGCGCAATGCCCAGCGCTGCGGCTCCATGCGTCGCAACCACTGCGAGATCTCGGGCATGTTGCGAAACCACTGCAACACCACCTCACGACCGTCGCTGGTGGCGCAGCCCACCTGAAACCGGCGAGGGTCGCGGCGCTGGGTGAGCAGGCTGACGTCGCTGAAATTCTGTCCTTCCCAAGCGTGCATGTATGCGATCCGGTTATATAAGGATAAGAAATGATTCTTTTGGTTTTGCGCTCGTCGCGTCCTACGCTGTTGCCATTATCATCCGACACCAATCAATGGAGCGTTTTGATGGGACTGCGTATTGGAAGCCTTGCGCCGGATTTTACCGCCAAAACCACCGAAGGCGAGATCCGCTTTCACGACTGGATCGGTGACAGCTGGGCGATCCTGTTCTCGCACCCGAAGGACTTCACGCCCGTGTGCACCACCGAACTCGGCTACATGGCACAGCTCAAGCCCGAATTCGACAAACGCGGCACCAAGGTGATCGGCCTGTCGGTGGATCCGGTGGAAAACCACGCCACGTGGGCGAAGGATATCGAGGAGACCCAGGGGACTGCGCCCAACTATCCGATGATCGGTGATACCGATCTGACCATCGCCAAGCTCTACGACATGCTGCCCGAGGATGAAGGCGATAGCTGCGAGGGGCGAACGGCGATGGACAATGCGACCGTTCGTGCCGTTTACGTGGTCGGGCCGGACAAGCGCATCAAGGCGATGCTGATTTACCCGATGACCAGCGGTCGCGACTTCAACGAGATCCTGCGGTTGCTCGACTCCCTCCAGTTGAACGCCCGGCACACGGTTGCGACGCCCGTGAACTGGCAGGACGGCGACGACATCATCATCCCGCCGGCGGTCAGCGACGAGCAGGCCCGGGATAAATTCCCGGAGGGTTGGGAAACGCTCAAGCCCTACCTGCGAGTCGCCAAGCAGCCTGCCGACTGAACGGGCGCCAGGCCGGGGCGGCGTCGGCCGTCCCGGTCCCTGCCTGCGATGCCCCTTGCCAGCTCCCGTGTTAGCCTCTCCCACCTAGTCAAGCAATCACCGGCAGGACCCGCATGGCGTCTGCAGAGCATATCTATCGCGTGATCTTCCACAATCAGGGCAAGATCTATGAAATCTATGCCCATAACATTTCCGATGGTGGGCTGCTCGGGTTTGTCGAGATCGAGTCCCTCATCTTTGGCGAGCGCAGTCAGGTGGTTGTCGATCCTGCCGAGGAAAAGCTCAAGAGCGAGTTCGAGGGAGTCAATCGGACCTACGTGCCCATGCACTCCATCGTTCGGGTGGACGAGGTTGAAAAGGAAGGCACCGCCAAGATCTCTGAGGCTGACGGCAACGTCACCCCGTTTCCGACCTCGGTCTACAACCCGGGCCGCAGCACTGATTGATCATCGGCCGGGTGTGAATTAACCTGATCGCTTACTGGAGAGGTGTCCGAGCGGTCGAAGGAGCGCGCCTGGAAAGCGCGTGTACGGTAACCCCGTACCGAGGGTTCGAATCCCTCCCTCTCCGCCAGACATAAAACAGGGGCCGCGGGCCCCTTTTTTATGTCTGACAGTGCCGGGGTTCGAACCCTCGGTACAGACAGAGAGCGGGTTCGACCAATCGCGGTAGCGATTGGGACGCCGAGCGGCGCGAGGCGCCCGAAGGGTGAGGCCCGCAGGGCCGAATCAATCCCTCCCTCTCCGCCAGACATAAAACAGGGGCCGCGGGCCCCTTTTTTATGTCTGACAGTGCCGGGGTTCGAACCCTCGGTACAGACAGAGAGCGGGTTCGTCGGTGTTTATCATTGATGACAACTACCGCTTAACCGTTTCCCATTGCTCCCGCCTATGAATGTCATTGTCCGTAATAACTTCCATCGTCAGCTGTGTTTGTTATAACTGCACCCTGACACGAATCCATTGGCACGAGCGGAGAAAACGAACGATGGCAGCAGCCGATATCGATAAGGCCGGCAAATGCCCGGTGATGCACGGCGGGGCAACCAGCCAGAGCAGCGACAATATGGAGTGGTGGCCCAACGCGCTTGATCTGGAAATCCTCCATCAGCACGACACCAAGACCAACCCGATGGGCGAGCATTTTGACTACCGCGAGGAGGTCAAGAAGCTCGACTACGAGGCGCTGTGGAACGACATGCGGGCGTTCATGAAGGACAGTCAGTCCTGGTGGCCAGCCGACTGGGGCCATTATGGCGGTCTCATGATCCGTATGGCCTGGCATGCCGCGGGCTCCTATCGCACCGCCGACGGTCGTGGCGGTGGCGGCACGGGCAACCAGCGGTTTGCGCCGCTGAACTCCTGGCCGGATAACACCAACCTGGACAAGGCGCGGCGTCTGCTCTGGCCGCTCAAGCAAAAGTACGGCAATCAGGTCAGCTGGGCGGATCTGATCATCCTTGCCGGCACCGTGGCGTATGAGTCCATGGGTCTGAAGGTTTTCGGTTTTGGCTACGGTCGCGAAGACATCTGGCACCCGGAGAAGGACATCTACTGGGGCGCCGAAAAGGAGTGGCTCGCACCCAGTGAAGAGCGCTACGCGGACGTCGAGCAGCCGGAGACCATGGAAAACCCGCTGGCTGCGGTCCAGATGGGGCTTATCTATGTCAACCCCGAGGGCGTCAACGGCAATCCCGATCCTCTCGCGACCGCCGAACAGGTCCGGGTGACCTTCGATCGCATGGCGATGAACGACGAGGAAACCGTTGCGCTGACGGCGGGCGGACATACGGTGGGCAAGTGCCACGGCAACGGCGATGCCGAGCTGCTGGGTCCCGATCCGGAGGCTGCCGACATCGAGGAGCAGGGCCTTGGCTGGAACAACCACACCACCCGTGGTGTGGGCCGTGACACGGTCACCAGCGGAATCGAGGGCGCCTGGACCACGAAGCCGATCGAGTGGGACAACGGTTATTTCTATCTGCTACTCAATTACGAGTGGGAGCTCAAGAAGAGCCCGGCCGGCGCCTGGCAGTGGGAACCAGTCGACATCAAGGAAGAAGACAAGCCGGTCGATGTCGAGGATCCGTCCATCCGACTCAACCCCATCATGACCGATGCCGACATGGCCATGAAAATGGACCCGGCCTATCGCAAGATTTCGGAGCGGTTCTACAACGACCCGGCCTATTTCGACGACGTGTTTGCCCGGGCCTGGTTCAAGCTCACGCACCGTGATATGGGTCCGAAGGCTCGCTACATCGGTCCCCATGTCCCGGACGAGGATCTGATCTGGCAGGATCCGGTGCCCGCCGGCAACCGCGACTACGACGTGGATGCGCTCAAGGCAGCGATCGCGGCGAGTGGCCTCTCGATCGATGAAATGGTGGCGACCGCCTGGGACAGCGCCCGTACCTTCCGCAATTCGGACCTCCGGGGTGGTGCCAACGGTGCACGTATCCGCCTGGCCCCCCAGAAGGACTGGGCCGGCAACGAGCCCGAGCGGCTGCAGAAGGTGCTTGGCGTGCTCGAGCCTCTGGCCCGGGACGCTGGCGCGAGCCTCGCCGATACGATCGTGCTGGCCGGCAATGTCGGTATCGAGCAGGCGGCCAAGGCGGCCGGTTACGATGTCAGCGTGCCGTTCCTTACGGGGCGCGGTGACGCGAGCGAGGAGCAGACTGATGCNGCGTCCTTTGACGTCCTGGAGCCCGAGGCCGATGGCTTCCGCAACTGGATGAAGAAGGATTATGTCGTCAGCGCCGAAGAGCTCATGCTCGACCGCGCGCAGCTGCTGGGGCTGACCGGACCGGAGATGACCGTGCTTGTCGGCGGTATGCGGGTGCTCGGCACCAATCATGGCGGTACCCAGGAGGGCGTATTCACCGACCGGACGGGTCAGTTGACCAACGACTTCTTCGTCAATCTCTGCGACATGCGCAATACCTGGAAGCCAGTNGATACCAACCGCTANGAGGTGCGCGATCGGCAGACGGACGAGGTCAAGTGGACGGCCACCCGCGCCGACCTGGTGTTTGGCTCCAACTCGATCCTGCGGGCCTACGCCGAGGTCTATGCCCAGGGCGATAACCAGGAGAAGTTCGTCAACGACTTCATCAGTGCCTGGACCAAGGTGATGGACAACGATCGGTTCGACCGCGTCGCCTGAACCCCTCACCCTGTGAAGCAAAGCCCCGCCGCGGCCACTGCGCCCCGGCGGGGCTTTTTTTGTCGGACGCCGTGGAGACTCGGCGCGGCGACCTTTTCGTGGCAATATCTAGCGCTGGTTCATCGATGACAGGTTTCACGACGTCATGCCTCATCTGTTTGTCAACCGCAGCCGGGCCTACGACCTGCTGGAGTCCTCCGAGAAGGCGGGGCGCACTTTTGTGTGGGAAAGCGTTAACGCGATTCTCTACGTCATTGGCGGCGTTGCCTTCATCTTTGGCAGCCTGTTCTTCTTTCCCGCACTTGAGGACGAGCTCAACTGGGGTGTCTGGGGCTTTTTCATTGGCTCCATCCTCTATCTGCTGGTGACGGCGCATGATGTGGTCGAGGTGCTGCGCTACCGGCGCGAGCCGCATCGGGGGCGTTCGCTCGAACTGGTTGCGGCCAGCGGCTATCTGATCGGCACGGTCCTGTTCCTTGTCGGCAGTTTTCTGTTCTTCACCTTTGTGGACCTGACCGTCGCGGGTGCCTGGTGCTTCATTATTGGTAGCCTGCTGTTCACCGCCTCACCATTCGTCAATGTGCTCCAGGTTCACCACCTCAGTGCGCGCGCACTGCGCCTGTATACCCTGACGGGCATCAGCTTTGTAGCCGGCGCGGTTCTCTTTACCACCGCCTCGATCCCCTACCTATGGAACATCGGGGATTCGCGGCTCGCGATCGAGCTGTCGGATTTTCTGGGAGCCCAGTACCTGGTCGGCAGTGTCCTGTTCCTGGCCGGCGGGTTTTTCAACTATCTGCGTGCCTGGGTGCGGGTGCGCGAGTATCGCTCGCGATGATCCCGCTGTTCGGAACCCTTTTTCCGGGTTGGATTCTGGTCGTGGCGGCGGCGGCGCTGATCACCATCGGGCTGGCGCTGATCCTACGCTGGGTCGGTTTGGGGGCGGCGATTCCGGCCAAGCCGGTATTCAATCTGGCGCTTTTTCTGCTGGTGACGTTTATTCTCTGGGAGGTCCTCTATGCCAGCCACTGATCGCCACCCTGTTATCAGGCAGGGGCAGTGATGAGCGCTCGGGAGGCAATGCGCCAGCGGATCACCAACCGCCATGCGGCTGAGTCGGGATCGCCGGGCCGCTGGCGCCGGATAATGGGCGTCGGCCTGCTGATTGGCGTGCTGATTGGCGCCGGCATCATGGGCGAGCGGGTGGTGAGTACGCTCGATACGCGCCCACGAACCAGTGATGCCCAGATTGCGGCGGACACAACGCTGCTGGGCGCTCCATTGCCAGGCCGTATCGCGGAGATCGCTGTTCGCGAAAACCAGCCGGTAAAAGCCGGGGCGGTCCTGTTCAAGATCGATCCGGCCCCTTACAGAATGACGCTCCGTCAGGCCGAGGCGACCCTCGATGCCGCCACCGCCGAGCTGGCGGACGCCCGGCGACGGATTGAGGCCGAGGCCGCCAACGCCGACGGTTCCCGTGACGAGATTCAGCGCGCTGAAGACGACCTGGCCCTGGCGGAGCGGACTGTGGAGCGACTGACCCCACTGGCAGAGGCAGGCATCGTCTCGCAGCAGGCCTATGATGAAGCGGTCACCGCCCGCGCCAATGCGCAGACGGCGCTGCGTCAGGCACAACAGGCGGCTGTTGCGAGCGTCGATCTCATCGAGACTGCCAAAGCGCTGGAGGCTGAGCGCGATGCGGCCCGGGCGGCCGCACAGCTTGCCCGCTGGGAGCTTGAGCAGACCACGGTCAGAGCGCCCTTCGACGGGGTTGTCGTGGGTCTTTCCGCTGCCCGGGGTCAGTACCTGGTCCCGGGCGAATCGATTCTCACCCTGATTGATGGTCAGTCCTGGCACGCCGTCGCGCTCGTGCGCGAAACCGATCTTGCCGGGATACGCCCCGGGAGCGCTGCGGCAGTGAGTGTCGCGATTGATACCGATACGGCCATACAGGGCCGGGTGGAGAGCATAGGGCGGGGCATACAGCTGTCCGATGATGTCGATCTGGCGGGCCGACTGCCGTACGTTCAGGCAACGCTTGACTGGGTACAGGTGGCGCAGCGCTTTCCGGTGCGCGTCGAGCTCGACAACCCACCGGATCACCTGCGACGACTGGGGGCGTCGGCTCGGGTCGTCTTCGCCCCCGATTCGAGCGCGCCCTCCGAGTCCGGAGGGGGACCGTGAGCCTGATGGCGGATCTTGCCCCGCGACCCGGGCGTTTTCGTGACGCCGTCTCCATCGGGGGGCTCTGTACCGCGATCGTCGTGGTGTCCATGACGCTTCGGATTCCCGAGGCGGGTCTGGCCGCCTATCTGGTTTTCTTTGCCTATCGGCCCGATGCCAACGGCACCATCGCCGTGGCAGTGGTATTTGCCGCCCTCGCGATCCTGGTGGTGGGGTTGTCCATCCCGATGCTGGCCGCGGTTGTGGATAACCCTCCGGCACGGATGGCACTGGTTGCCGTGATCACGTTTGTCGGGATGTGGCTGGCGAGCGCCACGCCACTCGGACCCATCGCCAGCACGCTGGCGATGTTGTTGACATTTCTGGTGATCCTGCCGGATGTGGTCAATCTGCCCATCCCCAACGAGATCGAGTTGCTCACGCGCGGTATCGCCTGGGTTGGGCCCATCGTCATCGTGGCGATGATCACCATCGGCGTACTGGCATACCTGTTCGGCCGCAATGCCGTGGGGGTGGTCGAAGATCGCATGGCGGAACGGCTCGCTGCCGTGGAGGGGCGGCTCGCTGGGCGGATCGATGCCCAGGCCTTTGCTGAACAGGTAACGGCGGCGCCGGCACGGGTCGAGGATCTGAACAAGTTTGCGGGTCTCTCGACCTCCAGGGCGGACTGGCAGCGGCTGCAGGCGCTCGATCGCGAGCTGCTCGAGCTGATGTTGGCGGTGGTCGCGCTGGACGCAAGCGGCGCCGATGCCGCGACTCGATCCGGCCTGGAATCCGCACTGACCGATACCGCGGCAATGACTCGGGCCACTGCCCCCGACTCCGCCCGGGCAACCCCCCGAACCGCGGCCACCGCCGAAGACGTCGCGGCCCAGATTCGTACGGTAGGCAGCATCCTCAAAGGCGATCCGCTGGGGTCGCCACCGGTCCGAGCCCATGAGACCACCGGCCTCAAGGCGCTTCTGGCCGAACCCCGCCACTGGCAATTTGCCACCAAGGTCACGCTGGCGGCGATGGCCTGCATTGTGCTGTTTACCGGCCTTGAGTGGGTGAGCGTCCACACCTGCCTGATAACGTGCTACTACGTCTCTGAGGCGACGCTGGGCGAGTCGGTCCACAAGATGACGCTGCGGATGATCGGTTGCCTGATTGGCGCCGCGATTGCGGCGTTGAGTCTGATCTATCTTGTCCCGCTGATGAATGATGTCGGCCAGCTCGCGCTGCTGGTGTTTGTTGTAGCGTCCATTGGTGGCTGGATCGGGGTGGGCTCCGAGCGTATCGCCTACGCGGGCTTTCAGATTGTCCTCGCGTTTTTCCTTGTGGTGCTCGAAGCGTTTGGGACGTTTGGTGTGAATTTTGGCCCGAGCTATGATTTTGAACCAGCCACCGGGCGTATCATCGGCATCCTGCTTGGTTCGCTGGCTTGCGCCTTCGCCTTTGTCGCGCTCTGGCCGCTGCCCATGCGGGTGGATGTCGCCGATGGGATTCAGCGGACCTACCGGTCGGTGGCGGCCGGACTTCGGGGGCACCCAGTCCCCGCGCGTGCAGGCGTGCTCGCTGCGCTGGGGCGCGCACGGGACCTGCAGGATTACACCGCTTTCGAGCGGGCCGTTGAGATCGACTCCATCACGCCCGCGTGGGGCGACGCCATCGATGAGGCGTTGACCACCCTCGCCGTGGCATCGGCGCTCGAGCGCCGGCGGGAGCGGGTTCACGATGGCGCGTCGATCGGCGCCGAAGCTTTTGCCGAGGCATTCGAGCAGGATGCCGAGACATTCGCCATCGGTCGCCTGGCGCCGCCGTGGACACGTACCGTCGATCCCTCGCCCAGTGCCACCGGTATGGACGCGAACGACCAGGCCCTCGTTAATCACCTCCAGGAGATCGCAGGATGCCGAACCGCTCCCCGCACGGCCGAGTCGCCGCAGCCAGCGCTCTCGTCATAGTCCTCTGCGGATGCTCCTCGCCGAGGGAGTCGCTGGCGCCGGCAAGCNCAGTGACTGAGTGGGATGTGCCTGCGACGCTGACCGACGAGGCCCAGCATGCACTGGGGGCGGCGGATCGCCCAATGCCAGCGGTGCATCCGCAGACGCCGTATGATCTGCCAGCGCTCATTGATCTCGCCCAGCGGCTCAACCCCGAAACGCGGGTCGCCTGGGAACAGGCCCGGGTGGCCGCCTATGCTGTGGATGCGGCCAGCGCCGAGTATTTCCCGCAGATCGGCGCGGGCCTGGTGATGGGGCGCGGGCGCTCCGACATTACCTATGATCTTCCCGGCCTTGGCAGTACGACGGTCGACAATACCGCCACAGCCACCGTGCCCACGGTCTATGCGGAGTGGCTCCTGTACGATTCCGGTGGTCGTGACGCGGCCGTCCGGTTGGCGCGCAGACTCGCTCTCGCGGAGAACATCGGGTTCAATCTGGCCCACCAGGAAACGCTGCTCGACGTGACCCGCGATTACCACGAGCTACGATCGGCGCGGGCCCAGGCGGAGGCGGCGGCGGAGGTCCTCGCCAACAGTCGACGGATTCTGGCGGCTGCTCGGGCAAGGCGGGACCAGGGCCTGGGCGATGTTGTCGAGGTGGCCCAGGCCGAGCAGGCACTGGCCCAGGCTCAGCTCGATGATCTGCGGGCCCGGGGCGAGGCTCGGACCGCGCGCGCCGCGCTGCTGGCAAGCGTGGGGGTCGCGCCGGATGATGATCTGGAAATCGCCACTGGGCCCATGCCATTGCCGGTGGCAATGACCGAGCGGCTGGATGACCTTGTCCGGGACGCACTGGTGCACCGCCCTGACATTCTCCAGGCCGTGCTCAATCTTCAGGCGCAGCGTGCTGCACAGGCCGGTGCCGAGGCCGAGTTCCGGCCCAAGGTCGGTGTGGTGGCGTCGCTGGCTCGCAATGAGGGTGGGCTCGCGATCAATGGTAATCGCTTTGATCTGCCCGCTACGGACAGTCTTGCGCTGTTGACGGTGGAGGTGCCTCTCTTCAATGGTGGGCTTCGAGACAGTCGGCGAAGCGCCGCGGCTGCCGAAGTGGCAGGCGCTGAAGCCGCCCTCGCTGCTGTGCGTAACGAGGCCGAGGCGGCCATCATTACGGCTTATGAGGGCATGCGGACTGCCCTCGAGACGGTGCGCAGTGCGGAATCTCTGGTAGCGGCGTCGCGCACGACCGCCGAGGCAACGCTCTCCGCCTATCGCGAGGGTATCGGCGCGCTGCGGGATGTGCTGGCCGCTCAGAATGGTCTCCTCGATGCCGAGCAACTGGCGGCGCAGGCGCGGGCGGACGCCCATGTCTCCGTGGCGCTGTTTGCCTTCGAGACCGGTACCCTTCATGAAACCCGCAAGGAGTAATCGATGTACAAAGACTGGCAGAACACCACCGACGAGCTCACCCGGCTCATGCAATCCTTTGGCAAGGGGCACCCCGAGGTCGCCAAGGGCTTCTCGCAGCTTTCGAAGGCGGCGGAAAAGGACGGTGCGCTCAGCGCCAAGGATAAGGAATTGATGGCGCTGTCCATTGGCGTCGCGATTCGCTGCGAGGGCTGCATAGCCTTTCATGCCAAGGCTGCGGCCGAGTACGGGGCGACCCGCGCCGAGGTGCTGGAGACCATTGGGGTCTGCCTCTATATGGGCGGTGGCCCGTCGTTTGTCTACGGCGCTCAGGCGCTGGAGGCATTCGATAGCTTTGCGCAAGACAGCTGACCACGCTGCTTGAGCACAAAAAAAGGGCCGACGCCAGGGGCGCGGCCCTTTCTTACATCCGCCGGCAATGCACTCAGTAGTTGCCGCGTACGCCGTCCACCGCCGCGCTGGTGGGGACAAGGGCTTTGACCAGCGTCTGCATGTCGATCATGCCAACCTGCTCTCCATCCTTGGTCACCCGATAGACCAGATTGGTATCACCATCTGATGCGGCAATCACCGACTCGAGGTTGGACTCCTCGTCGATTTCGCCGGCCACGGCACCCTCGATCGGCTCCCGGGTGTGCTGCATCACCGAGCGCACGCGCAGCACGCGGGCACGGTTGATGTCACTGATGAAGTCGATGATGTAGGGGTCGTTGGGTCGCAGCAGAATCTCCTGCGGCTCGCCCTGCTGGACCGTGTAACCATCCTTGAGAATCACCAGATGATCGGCCAGCTTGAGGGCCTCGTCCAGGTCATGGGTGATGAACACGATGGTCTTGTGCAGCTCCTGCTGCAGCTCGAGCAGCAGGTCCTGCATATCCGTTCGGATCAACGGATCGAGTGCCGAGAAGGCCTCATCCATCAGCATGATGTCGGAGTTGGATGTGAGGGCCCGGGCGATACCGACACGCTGCTGCATGCCGCCGGACAGCTGATGCGGGTGCTGATTGTCGTTGCCCTGCAGGCCAACCCGCTTCAACCACTTGCTGGCTTCCTCAAGGGCAGCCTGCTTGTCCTCGCCACGCACGATCAACGGCATGGCCGCGTTTTCGGCGATGGTGCGATGGGGCAGCAGCCCGAACTTCTGGAACACCATCGACATATGCTCACGTCGAAGTCGCCGCAGGGCGGTTTCGTCGTAGTCGATGACGTTCTCACCGTTGACCGTCACGTCCCCGGAGGTGGGTTCGATCAAGCGGTTGAGATGACGGATCAGCGTCGACTTGCCGGAGCCGGACAGCCCCATGATGACGGTGATCTCACCATCCGCCATGTCCACGTTAATGTCCTGTAGACCGAGTACATGGCCGTACTGATCCAGCAGGTCGGTCTTGTTGACCCCCGCCTTGACGTGTTCCAGCGCCGTCGCCGGATCGTCACCGAAGATCTTGTACAGATGCTGGATCGAGATCTTTATCTGATCGCTCATTGGATCGACCTCCTGTGATTACTGCTGCGATGTGTTGACGCGGGCCAGAGCGGCCTTGGTCACACGGTCGAGGATGACGGCAAGGAGGACGATGCCAAGCCCGGAAATCAACCCGACGCCCAGCTCGAGATTACGGATGCCGCGCAGGACCAGCACACCCAGACCGGGGGCCGAAACCAGCGACGCGATCACCACCATGGCCAGACTCATCATGATGGTCTGATTGACGCCCGCCATGATGTTGGGCAACGCCAGCGGGATCTGCACGCCATAGAGCTTTTGCCGATCGGTCATGCCGTAGGCGTCAGCCGCTTCAATGACATCCTTGTCGACCAGTCGGATACCGAGGTTGGTCAGTCGGATCACCGGAACAATGGCGTAGAGGATGATGGCGATCCCGTAGAGCTTGGGCTCGGTAATCGAGAACAGAAAGATCAGCGGGATCAGATAAACAAACGGTGGCAATGTCTGGAGCATATCCAGAACCGGCGTGATGCCGCGTTGCAGGTTGTCGCTGCGGGACATGGCGATGCCGATGGGCACACCCAGTAGCACGCAGATGAGCGAGCAGACGAAAATGATCGCCAGCGTCTGCATGGCATAGTCGTAGTGGTCAATGAAGGCAAGGAACAGGATCATGGCGGCAACCATTCCCACCAGTTTCATCGATTTGGAGGCGACGTACACCACCGCCAGCATGATCGGGACCATGATGAACCAGGGTACGGTCTGAAACATGTTGAGTGCGCCGTTCAAAAACCAGCTCAACGGCTGGGTGACCGGGTCGAGCACAAATTTGAGACTATCCTTGATGGCAAGAAAGCCACTCTCCAGACCGCTGGTCAGGTCTCGCGTCTGGGCAATGGCCGGGCAGGCCTCATTGAGATTGTCGAGGGAGGGGAAGGGCAGCTCCCACAGGGAGGGGGCGCTGGTGTCCTGGCTGGCGAGGAGGTCGTCCATGCTCATGGAGCCACCGCCTTTTTCGCCGCACCACTTGCGCAGCCCGAGGCTGTTGAAAATAAAATCGTAGGTCGCCATCGGCGGATTCCTTTCGTGGAATGGGAGAAGGCGCCGGAGCGAACGCTCCGACGCCTGCGTTCATGACAGGACGGGTGTCCTTAGAACATGCCCTGCAGGTTCGCACGGGCATCTTCGCTCAGCCAGCTCATCCACTCTTCCTGATTGTTCTGCAGGAAGTAGACGACCGCCTCGTCAACGCTTGCCTCGTTGTCGGTATGCCAGGCCAGCAGACCGCTCATCACGTCGTTGTCGAACGTGAGATTCTGCATGAGCTCGAAGGCTTCCGGCTCACGCTCGGCCAGGTCCGAGGTCACGACGTTGAACACGCTGGCGGACGGGAATGAGGATACGCCGACCTCGTTGCATTCCGTGTTCTGGTTGCAGTCGTGGACGTCCTCGTTATAAGGACCGAGATCGACACTCACAAAGTCGTACTTGCCGAGTGGCGAGGTCGGACCCCAGTAATAGCCGAAGTAGGGCTCCCCGGCCTCGTAGGCCGATGCCATGGCCGCCTTCAGGGTCTCGCCGGAACCGTGGTTGAACACCTCGATGCCGTTGCCTTCCAGGTCAAACGCCTCTTTCAGCGAATCGTTGACGATCCGGCAGCCCCAGCCGTC
>P_2C_Liq_1_UnCtyDRAFT_1000223_pt1 | contig 24222 bp, 22 predicted proteins | sample Pon2CUnioCityCA_2_FD_10234 | JGI IMG/M metagenome (IMG submission 10234) | reverse complement strand
GAGATTCTTCGACAAGCTCAGAATGACAAATCTATTGTCATTTCGACAAAAAAAGGAACGACTGACGAGAAATCTCAAACTTTCTTTTTAAAACTATTATTAGCTCAATTCGAAAAAGTAAAACTAAACTTAGATCCCTACAATTGGGAAATCATTTTAAACTGGCAAGAGAAGGTTCAGAAATATAAAAATCCTATTTATACGTTCAAGGTTCGTGATAAAGAGATTAAAATTGAAACACACAGCGAGTCGTTATCACATTCAAAAATACCAAAAGTAAGTTTGCCAAAGTATCAAGCTTGGGGAGATTTATTGCGTTGGAATTTACAAGAGAATGTTCCTGGTGAGTTTCCTTATACTTCAGGGTTGTATCCTTTTAAAAGAACAGGAGAAGACCCAACTAGAATGTTTGCAGGTGAAGGTGGTCCAGAAAGAACAAATAGACGTTTTCATTATGTGAGTTTAGGAATGGATGCCAAACGTCTGTCAACTGCTTTTGATTCTGTAACTTTATATGGAAATGACCCTGGACATAGACCCGATATTTATGGTAAAATAGGTAATGCAGGAGTTTCTATTTGTTGTTTAGATGATGCCAAAAAACTCTATTCTGGTTTTGATTTAAGTCATCATATGACATCGGTTTCAATGACCATAAATGGACCAGCACCAATGTTGTTAGGCTTTTTTATGAATGCTGCCATTGATCAGAATTGTGAGAAATATATCATAGAAAACAAACTTGAAAAAGATGTTGAGGCAAAATTCAAAGAAATTTATGACGATAAAGGTTTAGAAAGACCAAAATATCAAGGAGAATTACCCGAAGGAAATAATGGTTTAGGTCTGATGCTTTTGGGTTTAACTGGTGATTTGGTTTTACCTAATGAAGTTTATCAGCAAATAAAAGCAGATACTTTGGCGCAAGTTAGAGGAACTGTACAAGCAGATATTTTGAAGGAGGATCAAGCTCAGAATACGTGTATTTTTTCTACAGAATTTGCGTTGCGATTAATGGGAGATGTTCAAGAATATTTTATCGAAAAGCAAGTTCGTAATTTTTATTCGGTTTCTATTTCTGGGTATCATATTGCAGAAGCTGGTGCTAACCCAATTACACAATTAGCTTTAACTTTAAGTAACGGATTTACATATGTAGAGTATTATTTGAGTCGTGGAATGGACATTAATAAGTTTGGTCCAAACTTATCGTTTTTCTTTTCAAATGGAATAGATGCTGAATATTCCGTAATTGGTAGAGTTGCTCGTAAAATTTGGGCTAAAGCCATGAAGAATAAATATGGCGCCAACCCAAGAGCGCAAATGTTAAAGTATCATATACAAACTTCTGGACGCTCTTTACATGCACAAGAAATCGATTTTAACGATATAAGAACTACACTTCAAGCGTTATATGCAATTAACGACAATTGTAACTCTTTACACACCAATGCATATGATGAAGCCATTACAACGCCTACAGAAGAGTCTGTAAGAAGAGCCATGGCTATTCAGTTAATCATTAATAAAGAATTAGGATTGTCTAAAAACGAAAATCCAATTCAAGGTGCATTTATTATTGAAGAATTAACAGGTTTAGTAGAAGAAGCTGTATTAAAAGAATTCGACAGAATTACAGAAAGAGGTGGTGTTTTAGGAGCCATGGAAACCATGTACCAACGTTCTAAAATACAAGAAGAAAGCTTGTATTATGAAACGTTAAAACACAATGGAAAATTTCCAATTATTGGTGTAAATACGTTTTTAAGTTCTAAAGGATCACCAACTCTACAACCTGCAGAAGTCATTCGTGCCACAGAAGCAGAAAAGCAACAGCAAATTAAAACTAAAGAATTGTTGAATAAAGCGAATCCTAAACGCGTTGAAAATCAGATTGAAATTTTACAAGAAGCTGCTATTCAAAATGAGAATTTATTTGATAAATTAATGGAAGCCACAAAAGTATGTTCTTTAGGGCAAATTACTCAGGCATTGTTTAAAGTTGGTGGACAGTATCGTAGGAATATGTAGAATAAAAAAGAGAAAATAACTATATATTTTCTCTTTTTTATTATTATTCTTTGATTTTTCTATTCTTTTGATTCTGGTAAATGAATTCCATTCATTAATAAAGAAACTCCCATTAATACCAACCAAACTACTTTTACATGAAATATAGGTTTATAAATATCATAATTATCTGGAATTAATAAAATAATTCCCATTGCAACTAAACCTAATAAAGCAGTAAACCAACCTAACCATTTACTAACAATTTTCCATTTAATAAAAGCATAACCAAGCAACACCAATCCTACGCCAGAAAAAATTCTTCCAAAACGAATAAAACATGTTACATATTGGTTTGTTGATAAAATACTATCCATAAAAGCAGCCATTTCTGTTGCTGATAATCCTGCAGTTTTACCTACACCCCAAGCTCCAAAATTATAGAAAAATGCATTTGCAATAGCCAAAGTAAAAGTTCCAACTACAACCATTCCTATACCTGGATAAATTACAACACTATAAGGTTTACCAGAAGTTAAAGGCAATAACGCAAACATAGAAATACCCATTGTTACCCATCCAAATATATGAATACGATACATCCAAATCCAATACCAAACGTTTTCACCAACCTTAGCAAAATCTGAAGCAACAATATATTCTCCTATATGATGTGGGGACAATACCCATCCTACCCAAAGTAATATAGCTGCTAAAACAAAAGTCCAACCAGTAAAATTGGTTTCAAAATTTTTTTTCATTATTCTCATAATTATATTGTGTTTTTTAGTAATTATGCAATATATAGGTAGTTTTACTTTTTTTATGTAACAAATGTTACACGAAAAAAAGCGTAGTAAATGTATATTGTGCAGCTAATTAATTCAATTATAAAACAAACAACCTTGGATAGAAGATCATTTATTAAGAAATCTGTATTAAGTTCTTTTACTACACTTATAGGTGCAGACATTGTTTTTGGTTCTAATATAAAAAGTGGTTATACTCCTATCGCACTTCAAAATCAAGATCCATTTAAATTGTTTGGTAAGAACAAAGAAATGGTAGTTTTAAATGACAAACCTTGGAATATTGAAGCTAAAGCTCATTTATTAGATGATAAAATTACCCCAAACTCATCTATGTTTATTAGAAATAATGGAAGAACACCCGATAAAATAAATGCTAAAGATTGGATTCTTACTATTGATGGAGAATCTGTAAAAAAAACAAAAACATATACTCTTAACGATTTAAAAACAAAATTTAAAAAACACACCTATCAATTAACTTTAGAATGTGGAGGAAATGGAAGAAGTGAATTTAATCCACCTGCTAAAGGAAATCAATGGACAATTGGTGCTGTGCATTGTGCATCTTGGTCTGGAGTTAGATTAAAAGATATTTTAGAAGATGCAGGTATTAAAAGCAATGCAGTTTACATTGGCTACCATTCTTTTGACACACATTTAAGTGGTGACCCAAGTAAAGAACCAATTTCTAGAGGTTGCCCAATGTCTAAGGCTTTACAAGACGAAACTCTTTTGGCTTTTGAAATGAATGGTAAAGATATTCCTTTAATTCATGGATATCCCGTACGTCTAGTTGCAGGTGGCTGGCCAGCATCTGTTTCTGGAAAATGGATAAACAGAATTAGTATTAGAGATAAAGTACATGATGGTACTAAAATGATGGGAACAGCATATAGAGTTCCTAAAAACCCTGTTGCTCCTGGAGAAAAAGTTAAAGATGAAGACATGTGTATTATAGAATCTATGCCTGTAAAATCTTTAATTACCTACCCTAAAACTGGCGCTATAATAAATAAAGGACAAAAATTAAAAATAAGAGGACATGCTTGGGCAGGAGAACTTGAAGTTGAAAAAATGGAATATTCAATAGATTTTGGTTCTACGTGGAAAACTTGTTCTGTAAAAAAACCTGCAAATCGTTTAGCATGGCAACATTTTTCTGCAGCTATAGATTTTCCTAAAACAGGATATTATGAAGTTTGGGCAAGAGCAACTGATACAAAAGGTATTTCTCAACCAATGTTATTACCTGGATGGAATCCTAAAGGTTATTTAAATAATGCGTGTCATAGAATAGCAGTAAAGGTTGTCTAATGAATAAAGGAAAAGATTTTGAAAAGAAAATAAAAAAGGCTGAAAAAACTGCTTATTTTGCTTTGTTTTTTTCCTCAATAGCTTCTGTTTTACTTCTTTTAGCGGTTTATAATCCTACATTATCAATCTTTAAAAGCAATGAAACTAACACTATATACAGCGATGTTATTGAAGATGAAGATAAAATTGAAAATGGTATTCATTTAAGAACTGGACTAATTGAAGCAGAAGGATTAATGACTGTTATAAACAATTGCACCAATTGTCATTCAGCAAAATTAGTTACTCAAAACAGAATGAATACAGAACGTTGGAATGCAACTATTAAATGGATGCAAGAAACACAAAACCTTTGGGATTTAGGAGAAAATCAAAAAATTATAGTAAATTATTTGGTTACAAATTACCCTGTCAAACCAAAAGGTAGAAGAATGAATTTAGAAAATATTGACTGGTACACTTTAAATTAATAAAAAATGGAAAAATATTTAGACGAATTTATAAATGCATTTACTGGAACTGTAGACTGGACATGGAAGTCTATAATTTTTGAAGTGCCTTGGTACACAAATTATTTTTGGGGATTAATTGTTATATCCCTTTTTGTTTGGGGATTAGAAATTGCTTTTCCTTGGAGAAAAAATCAAGCAATTTTTAGAAAAGATTTTTGGTTAGATGCTTTTTATATGTTTTTTAACTTCTTTATTTTCTCTATTGTAATTAGCGGAGTTTATGAAGTTTTAGGTCTTTTATTTGGCGAATTTAATATTACTGCAAAAAGTTTAGCGCTTATTGATATTTCTCACTGGGCACCTTGGTTACAATTATTAGTGTTCTTTGTAATTCTAGACTTTGTACAATGGTTTACTCATGTACTTTTGCACAAGTACGAATTTTTATGGAAATTTCATAAAGTACATCACAGCGTAAAAGAAATGGGCTTTGCAGCTCATTTAAGATACCATTGGATGGAGAATATTTTCTATAAGCCATTAAAAACTTTTGGTGTAATGATTATTGGTGGTTTTGAACCAGAACAAGCATATATAGTGCACTTTATTACCATTTCAATTGGGCACTTTAACCACTCTAACATAAAAATAACTTGGGGAATTTTTAAATATGTTTTTAATAATCCTGTTATGCATTTATACCATCATGCATACGTTTTACCAGAAGGTAAATTTGGTATGAATTATGGAATTAGTTTAAGTTTATGGGACTATATTTTTAAAACAGATTATGTTCCTGAAGATAGTGGAACGATAGAAATTGGTTTTAAAGGTGATGACAAATTTCCAACAGACTTTGTCCATCAAAATCTCTACGGATTTAAAAAAAATCAAAAATAAGTTAAAGGCTCATACAAATATATGAGCCTTATTTTTTTTATATATCTTAGTAGAAATCTAAAATTCATCAAAATGGCAACACTCAAAAAAGAAGATATTAGTCAAGAAGTATTTGATTTATATGATGATTATGCTCACAATAAAATTACAAGAAAACAATTTTTAGAAAAACTATCTATGTATGCTGTTGGTGCCATAACGTTACCAGCTTTGTTAAGTTTTATTTCACCAAATTATATCGATTCTATAATTGTTGCAGAAGACGACCCTAGGTTAGATTCTAAAATGATAACCTATGACTCTCCAAAAGGAGGAAAAAAAATTGATGGTTTGCTATCAATTCCTAAAGATAAAGATGGTAAAGTTCCAGGAATTGTAGTTGTACATGAAAATAGAGGGTTAAACCCATATATAAAAGACACAGGAAGAGTTGCTGCTTTAGATGGTTTTATCACTTTGGCACCAGATGCATTAACACCTTTAGGAGGATATCCAGGAAATGATGATCAAGGAAGAGCAATGCAACGTAAAAGAGATCGACTTGAAATGTTAGAGGATTTTATTGCTGCGTATAATTATCTAAAAAATCATAAAAAATGTACTGGTAAAGTTGGTGTAGTTGGGTTTTGTTTTGGAGGATGGATTTCTAATATGATGGCTGTTCAAGTTTCAGGTTTGGGTGCTGCTGTGCCTTATTATGGAAGACAACCTAATGATGAAATGGCTGCTCAAATTAAAGCTCCTTTATTATTACAATATGGTGAGTTAGACAAAAGAGTAAATGCAGGTTGGCCAGCTTTTGAAAAAGTGTTAAAAGCAAATAACATAGAACATACAGCTCATTTTTACCCAAATGCAAACCATGGTTTCCACAACAATACAACTCCTAGATACAAAAAAGATGCTGCAGAGTTATCTTGGAAAAGAACTATCGATTTTTTTAAGAACCATTTAAAAGGCTAATCAATTTAATGAGTATTTTTAAACACTTAAAGCTCAAAATAAATACAAAGAGATTAAATTGCCCAAATTGTAAAACTGCACAACCTAAAGTAAGAACACCTAAAGGTTGGCAAGAGATATTATGGGGAGGAAATACATGTAAAAATTGCGGTTGTAAAATGGATAGATTTGGCAATGAAAGAAAATAATAAACAACTTATCAGCAAAGAGTTAGAAAATTTTTACAATAAAGCTTCAGAAGAAACACGTCTTGAAAAAGGAATGGGGATTTTTGAATTTGAACGCATAAAAGAACTCATAGAAAATCATATTTTTAAACCCAAATCAACTATAATTGATGTTGGGGGTGGAACAGGAAAATATAGCGAATGGCTTTCTAAAAAAGGACATCAAGTTCATTTAATAGAACCTGTTCAAAAACATATAAAACTTGCACAAAAAAGGGCAAAAAAAATGCAACACCCCTTTTCTGTTACCCAAGGTGAATCTCAAAATTTACCTTACCAAAATGAAATTGCTGATTTGGTGGTTTTACATGGGCCTCTATATCATTTACAAAAAAGAGAAGACAGAATAGCTACCATTATAGAAGCTAAAAGAGTATTAAAAAAAGGGGGAATAATTTTAGGGTTCGCCATAAACGCAACAGCATCAACAGTAGTTGGTTTAATGAATGGTATGATTCACGCCAACTCTTTTTTTGAAATGTGCAAGGAAGAATTAACTACCGGAATTCATAATGCACCAAAAGACTTTCCTTTTTTATTGGCAGACGCTTTTTATCATAAACCTCAAGAATTAAAAGAAGAGTTTTTAGAACAAGACTTAGAATTTATTAACTTATTTGCGGTAGAAGGAATGATTTGGTTAGACAACGAATATTTTGCAAACATGCTAGATAAAAAGAAAAGTAAAACATTAAAAAAGCTACAGAAACTTACACAAAATGATGAATATTTATTGCCTTTTAGCCCTCATATGATGATTGCTTTGAAAAAATAATGGTAAGAATTATAAAAATAAAAAAGGTTTTTACATCTAATTATTTCAATTATTAATTTATATCATCGAAAAAACAGAAAAAAAAATCACCTTCTTTTCTTAGATGTTCTTTTTACTTTTTTCTTTCGTTTATTAAAAGGAATAGCATCATCAAAAGTATGTTTAGCAGCTTTGGCTTTTTTATTCTTTTGCCAAGAATTGCTCTCTGGCAATAACTTTTTTAACAAATCTTGACGCCCAACTTTATTCAAAGTATTTTTTATCCAATCTTTATTTTCTTTTTTGTACCAAAAGAAAAATTTGTGTTGATCTTCTTTCTCCTTTTTTGTTTTTGGAGTTCGTGTTGGTTTTAAAGTATATGGATGATAGCCTGAATAATAAATCACTGTAGCAACAGTCATTGGTGTTGGTGTAAACCCTTGCACTTGTTCCAACTGAAAGCCCATATCTTTGGTTTCAGCAGCCAAATTTGCCATATCTTCTACTTCACTTGCTGGGTGACTTGAAATAAAATATGGAATCAATTGAAGATTTAGTCTTTTCTTGATATTAATCTTATCAAAACGTTCTTTAAACTTATGAAAATACGTAAAAGACGGTTTACGCATCAACTTTAAAACAGGATCAGATGTATGTTCTGGAGCAACTTTTAAACGACCTGAAACATGTTTTGTCATTACCTCTTCTGTGTAAGCATCTAATTCTTTAGGGTCAGCATTTTTATTGAATTCTGGCACCAACATATCATGACGAATTCCACTACCAATAAACGATTTTTTAATCTTTGGATGTTTATCAACAGCTTGATATAAATCTGTTAATGGTTTGTGTGATGTGTCTAAATTAGAACAAATTACAGGGGATATACAAGAAGGCGCAACACACTTGTCGCAGATTTCTTGTACTTTTCCTTTCATTTGATACATATTTGCAGAAGGTCCACCAATATCAGATAAATAGCCTTTAAAATCTGGCATATTAGCCACTTTATCTACTTCTTTCAACACAGATTCTTGACTTCTACTCGCAATAAATTTTCCTTGATGTGCAGAAATGGTGCAAAAACTACATCCACCAAAACAACCTCTATGAATGTTTATCGAAAATTTTATCATTTCAAACGCAGGTATTGGTCCACGTTTGTTATATTTTGGATGAGGTAATCTAGTATAAGGCAAATCGAAAGAACCGTCAATTTCTGCTTCTGTCATTGTTGGAAAAGGTGGATTTATCATCAGCAACTTCTCTCCTACTTTTTGAAAAATTCGTCTTGCTTTTAATTTATTAGATTCTTGCTCAATTGTTTTAAAGTTAGATGCAAAGGTTTTTTTATCACTCAAACATGCTTCGTGAGAATTAATTTCCACATCTTCCCAATCATTTACCACAGGAATCTTTTCTTCTTTCTGATTGATTAAAACAGCAGTTTGTTTGATATTTTTTAAACTAGAAAAAGGAACTCCTTTCTGCAATAGTTCTACAATTTCGCGTAAAGGTTGCTCTCCCATACCATACACCAACATGTCAGCTTTAGAGGTTTCTAAAATTGTTGGCAATAATTTATCAGACCAGTAATCATAATGTGTAACACGTCTTAAAGACGCTTCAATTCCACCAATTAAAACAGGCACATCAGGAAACTTTTCTTTTAAAATTTTCGAATATACAGATGTTGCGTAATCTGGTCTAAAACCTTTATCTCCATTTGGTGTATACGCATCTTTATCACGTCTGCGTTTACTGGCTGTATAGTTAGAAACCATAGGATCCATACAACCACCTGTGGCTGCAAAAAATAATCTCGGTTTTCCTAATTTCTCAAAATCTTGTAAGTTATCATTTACACTTGGTTGTGGAACAATAGCTACTTTTAAACCATAACTTTCTAAAATACGACCAATTACTGCAGGTCCAAAAGAAGGATGGTCTACATAAGCATCTCCGCTAAATAAAATAACATCTAATTGTTCCCAACCACGAATTTTAACTTCTTTCTTTGTAGTTGGTAACCAATCTGTTAATTGATGTTTTTTTGTTTCTTGCATATTTTGCAAAAATAAGGCATTTATTATTGACAACGTTATGCTCTGGTTGTTAAAATTCTAGCCTCCTAAAGTTTTGTTAAATACACCTAAAGATTCATAAAATCTGATATTTTTGCTCGAAATTAAAATATCAATCATGAAAAAAATATTAATTGCTGCAATTACCATTGCATTCTTAGGTAGTTGTGCCACTTCTAACGTATCAAAAAAAGACAGTACTATTAAAGTTTTAATGGACTTAAATAATGTTGTTGATGACAAGGTTAAGGTTGAAGTGAATCCTGGAAAATTTAATCAAAGATCTGTAGTGTATCAAATACCTGCAATTGTACCAGGAACTTATGCAATTAGTGATTATGGTCAATTTGTGTCTAATATCAAAGCTTTTGATTACGATGGAAACGAACTTAAAGTTAGTAAACTTGACCCGAATTCTTGGCAGATTGACAACGCAAAACAGTTAGACAAAATTTCGTATTGGGTAGATGACACTTTTGATTCTAAGAAAAAACATGGTATTTATGTTATGGCTGGAACCAATATTGAAGCAGGTAAAAATTTCTTTTTAAACCTTCCTGGTTTTGTTGGATATTTTAAAGGCGATAAAGAAAATCCTTATGAGTTAACAATTTCTCATCCTGATAATTTGTACGAAACTTCATCTTTAATCAATAAAAACACCACTAAAGAAGACAATACAAAAGACATCTTTTTGGCAAGTAGATATGATGAAATTTCAGACAACCCTATTATGTATGCTCCTTTAAACACTCTTAATTTTGAGGTTAATGGCGTAGATGTTTCTTTGGCAGTATATTCTCCTAACAGCAAACATGTTGCAAAAGACATGGAAGAAGATTTAAAGAAAATGGTTGAAGCTCAAACCAACTTTCTAGAAGGTTTTTCTACTACTAATGAGTATAATATTTTAGTGTATTTATTTGATCCAACCGTATACAAATGGAATAGTTTTGGAGCTCTAGAACATTTATCTTCTACCACAGTGGTTTACCCTGAAACATACAGCAAAGACCAATTGGCAAACGGAATGATTAACGGTACAGTTTCTCATGAGTTTTTTCATATTGTAACACCATTATCAGTGCATTCTGAAGAGATTCATTCTTTTGATTTTAACACACCTAACATGTCTAAGCATTTATGGATGTACGAAGGAATTACAGAATACTTTGCTAATTTATTCCAAGTAAATCAAGGATTGATTACCGAGCAAGAATTCATTGATAAAATGAAAACTAAAATTGCTCGTTCTTTACGTTTTAATGATACCATGTCTTTTACCAAAATGAGTAAAAATATTTTAGAAGATAAGTATGCTAAAAACTACGGAAACGTTTACCAAAAAGGTGCTTTGATTGGAATGACTTTAGATATTCTATTAAGAGAGGAAAGCAAAGGTGAATATGGTGTTAGAAATTTAATGAAAGATTTATCTAACAAATATGGGCAACATCAACCTTTTAAAGACGATGAAATTCTTGCAGAAATTACAAGTATGACATATCCTTCTGTGGGTACTTTCTTTGAGAATCATTTAACTGGAAATACTGCCATTAATTACGATGATTATTTTGCTAAAGTTGGTATTGTAAAGCAAAAGGAAAAAATTGATGCTGGTTACTTTTTTGATAGCAGCAGACAAATGTTTATTTCTGCCAATAGAGAAGGTCAAATCTTTTTTACAAACAGAAAAAACACTGCATTAGAGGCTTTAGGTATAAAAAGCGGTGATGTTATTAAATCTATAAACGGAGAAGTTGTTACGTTAAAAAATATCAGAACTTTTATGGGGCAATCAATGCAATGGAAAGAAGGTGATAAAATTAGTTTTGGTGTTTTAAGAGATGATAAAGAACTTAAGTTAGAAGGAAACTTTACCAAAGGTTACACAGAAGTTGAAAAACTAGTTATTGAAGATTTACCGGACTCAAATCCTAAGAAAAAACTAAGAAATGCTTGGTTAAAAGGATTGTAAAAATCTAAAAAAAGGTTCTCATTTGAGAACCTTTTTTATTTTACAAGTGTAAGAACCTTCTTGCAAACCATATCAACTACAAAATACCTTGCTCAAGATTGTGCCATTTCTTTTCCTACAAATATCAGAATGATTTTAACAATTCCTTTTTAAGAAACTCTTTTTTGTTTCGTAATTTTAACAGAATTAAACTAACCAATTATGAAAAAACATTTACTACTATTATTTTTAGGGTTTTCAATGCTCTTTTCTTGTACAAATTCATCAAAAGAAGGCGAAAAATCAGCCACAAAAAAAGACACTTTTGTTACTGACAATTACACAAAAAAAGAAGTTGATATTGTAATGAGAGATGGTGTAAAACTACATACCACCATATACTCACCTAAAGATCAAAGTGAAACCTATCCTATTTTAATGCAAAGAACTCCATACAGTTCAAGACCTTATGGAGAAGGAAAAATGAAAACTAGAATTGGACCAAACAAACATTTAATGGAAGACAAATACATTGTAGTCTATCAAGATGTTCGTGGACGTTGGATGAGTGAAGGAGTGTACGACAACATGCGCGCCTACATTCCTAATAAAAAAGATAACGAAGCTGATGAAGTTTCTGATACTTATGACACCATAGATTGGTTAGTTAAAAATGTAGAAAATAATAATGGAAAAGTTGGAACCTGGGGAATTTCTTATCCTGGACATTATGCAACCATTTCTACAATAGATGCACATCCTGCTTTAAAAGCAGCTTCTCCTCAAGCTTGTATTGGCGATTTTTTCTTTGACGATTTTCATCATAATGGCGCTTTTTTATTAAGTTATTTTAGAGCCATTTCTTTGTTTGGCACCTATAAAGATACTCCAACAGATACAGCCTGGTATTCTTTTCCAAAGATGAATACTCAAGACCAATATCAATTTTTCTTAGACAAAGGTCCTTTAAAAAACTTAAACGAATTTTTTCAATATGACAAGTTAGATGTAAGTAGTACTCAGAAAAAAAATCAAATTGATGATTTCTTCTGGAAAGAGATTGTAGAACATCCTAATTATGATGAAGTTTGGCAAAGCAAAGGTATTATTCAGCACATGGATAAAGTACCTTCTTCTGTAGCAACAATGATTGTTGGTGGTTGGTTTGACGCTGAAGATTTATACGGACCTTTAGAAACTTACAAAGGCATTGAAAAACACGGAAAAGACAATTACAACACCATGGTTTTTGGGCCTTGGGATCATGGAAAATGGGCAAGAACAGGAGTTAAAAACTCTGTTGGTAATTATTACTTTGGTGATTCTATTTCGTTAAAATACCAATCTGAGGTTGAAACAAAATTTTTTCACCATTTCTTAAAAGGTAAAGGCGATAAAAATTCTGGTTTACCTGAAGCCTATGTGTATGATTCTGGTAAAAAAGAATGGAGTTCTTATGATTCATGGCCTCCAAAAAATGTAACGAAACAAGATTGGTTTTTATCTGAAAATCAAGAATTAACAGCTGATAAAAAATCAACAAAAAAGATACAATTTATTAGTGATGTAAAACGTCCTGTGCCTTATTCTGAAGACATTAAAACTGTTTTTACTCCAAGAAAATACATGACAGATGATCAGCGTTTTGCAGCAAGAAGACCAGATGTTTTGGTGTTTGAAACTGATGTACTAACTGAAGATTTTACGTTGGCTGGAGATATTATGGCTAAACTAAAAGTGGCTACCACAGGAACTGCAGCAGATTGGATTGTAAAAGTGATTGATGTTCATCCTTCAGATACAAAAGAAAATAATGACAAACTTCAATACCATTTAAAAATGAGCAACTATCATTTAATGGTAAGAAGTGAAGTTATGCGTGGTCGTTTTAGAAATAGTTTTTCGAATCCAGAACCTTTTATACCCAATAGAAAAACTGCTGTAAATATTAAATTACAAGATGTTTTTCACACCTTTAAAAAAGGGCATAAACTTCAAATTCAAGTACAAAGTACTTGGTTTCCTCTAATTGATTTGAATCCGCAAACCTATGTAGATAATATCTATAAAGCAGATGAGAAAGACTTTAAAACACAAACGCATACTATTTTTACAGATTCTAGTATTGAATTTTCAGTATTAAAATAAAATTCAGCCGTTATACAAGAAGTAAAATGTGATGAAAAATATTGTATTATTTTCTATTATTTTATCAATTTCACAAATTGCTAAAAGTCAAGATTTAAAAAAGCACCAATGGAAAAATAGACTTCTGTTGGTGTTTTCTGATGATAAAAACTCAGATACCTTTCAAAAACAAATCAATGTTTTATCTGAAAACACCAAAGGTTTAAAAGAGAGAAAACTAATCATTTATCAATTTTCAGAGAATAAATTCTCAATAGATTTTAATTCCAAATGGTTTCCTATACATAAACTATCAAAAAAATACCATTCAAAAAATAAGCGCTTTGAAGTTCTTTTAATTGGTTTAGATGGTGGTATAAAACTCAGACAAACAAAATTAGTATCTTTAGATCAATTATTCACCCTAATTGATGGTATGCCAATGAGAAGGCATGAGCTAAAAAACTAACTGTATGAATTGTAAAAATTGTCAAGATCCGTTAGAAGAAAATGCACATTTCTGTGACAATTGTGGCGCTAAAGTAATTACTTACAGAATTACTTTTAGACAACTTATTTTAGACTTATTTATCAATACATTTGGTGTAGATAGTCGGTTTTTTCTTACGCTAAGAAAAATGGCAACTCACCCAGATGATGTCATAAATGAATACTTAACAGGAGTTAGAAGACGTTATGTAAATCCGTTTGCTTTTTTAGCAATTGGAGCTGGTTTATCATTATTGGTTTTCAACTATTATGCAGAAGATTTTATTAGAATACAAACTAATGTTAATTCATATCAAATAGAGGAACTCAAAGAAAAGGCTGAAAAGGAAATTATTACAACTCCAGAAACCTCTAAAAAAGAACTGCAAAAACTTCAACTTGAAAAGAAAGTTGCTCAAATGCAATTAAAATTCATGGATAATATGATGAAGTTTATGCTTAAATATTATAATTTATTGACTTTTGTATTTTTGTTATTCTATACTTTATTAAGCAAATGGACCTATTGGAAACCACATAACTTTGGTGAACATGTCATTATCAACGCTTACATTTCTGGTTTTTCTACTTTTGTAGTTCTTATCGCTTTTTTTCTTGCCATTTTAGTTAATCCTGCTATATACATATATAGCACATTATTTTATATTGCTTACTATTTATATGTTTTTGCTAAATTCTATAAACATGGTTTTTGGCAGTCTATTTTAAGATTACTTAAATTCTTATTAGGATTAATTATTTTGTTTATTGTTATTATGATTACAGTAGGAATTATTGGTTTTATTTTAGGGAAAACAGGAGTCATTAAGGTTTAATTAATTTCTCTTTTTTCAAAACACTTAACAAATACAGTAAAATAAAAACACCAAATAAAGCAAAAAGTGTAATTGCATTCCAAGTGATTTCGTAACCAAATTCATCAACCATTTGCATACCAACATTATGACTAAAAATGTGTGATAACGAAAATGAAATACTATACAGAGCCATATATTCTCCTTGATTTCCTTTTTTTGCCCTTTCTACAGCAAAGGCATTTGAAAACGGGAACGCAATCATTTCTCCAATTGTCATCAATAACATCCCAATAATTAGAATTCCAATCCAACCTGTTAAGTTTAAAACGATAAAACTCATAGCTGTTAAAAACAATCCTAAAGCAATTAATTTTACTTTCGATTTTTTTGAATCTTCTAACCATTTTATTAAAGGCATTTCAAACAGAAAAATAAAGAATCCGTTAAAACCCATCAGCAATCCTATTTCAAATTCTGATAACATTCTATTGTCTTTATAGTACAAAGGCATGGTAGAAAAGTATTGTAAAAAGACAAAACCGAAAATAAACATTGCTATAAAAAATATCCAAAATGCTTTATCTTCATAAGCTGATACTGGATTTTTTGCTTTTACCTCATCTAAAACTTTAACCTTCTTCGGATTCAATACGTTTAGCAATAAAATTGCCGCTAAAGCACAAGTAATTCCATCCATCCAAAATAATCCTTGATACCCAATTCCTGTAATGATTAGCCCTCCAATTGCTGGTCCTGCTGAAAACCCTAAGTTAATCGCCAAACGAATTAGTGTTACAGAACGCGTTTTGTTTTCTGGTTTACTATAGGCACTTAACGCCACAAACATGGCAGGTCTAAAGGCATCTGCTACTAACATTACCAAAAATATACCTGCACAAAACCCGTGGAAAGTCTCTACATATTGAAGCAACACAAAGAAGATTCCTGTTAACAATAAACTCACAAACATTACTTTATAATAGCCAATAATATCTGTTAGTTTTCCTCCAATCCAAGTTCCTAAAACAGAGCCCAAACCAAAAAATGACATGATCCAACCAACATCTGGCATAGAAAAACCCAAGCTTTTATTTAAATACAATGATAAAAACGGAATTACCATGGTTCCTGACCTATTGATAAAAGTAATTAAAGACAACCACCAAACTTCTTTAGAGAGCCCTCTAAACGTATTTGTATAATTTATAAAAAGTGTTTTCATTTTGGATTGTTGATTATGGCATAATAAAAAAGTCCGACTAAATAGTCGGACTTTTAAATTGCTTGATTTTATATTGATATCATCAAAACATATAAACATACCGACTTTTGTGAATTTGAATCCACGATAATTTGGTAAAATATGTAATGACTTTCCTCATTATTGTTTTATTGATGCACCAAAACTACATAAAATTATTTGATTATTGTATTTTTGATTTTTAAAAGATTATATGAGAAATTTAAAAACCAACATAACATTCTATTTTATTTTATCATTTTTAGCGCTAAGTTTTACTAATTGCGCTTCAAAAAGTAAGGCTGTAACAACTAAAAAAGAGACTATAAAAATCAATTCAAAAGAATCTTTAAGTGATAAAAACATCTTGTATTTAGTAGACGGTAAAGAGTTTTCTGCAAAAGATATTAATTCTTTGAGCGTTAATAAAATTCACTCTGTTACAGTTATTAAAGGTAAAAAAGATATTAAAAAATATACTGATAAAAATTATGATGGCGTTATCATTATTGTTTTAAAAAAATAAAATACTTTTCCTAAACCAATGAATTTAAGAATTGATTAAATTTTATTAAAAGTGTTAAATTCTTACCAAGCTTATATGAAAAAAACATTCCTATACTTACCTTTAATATTATTTTTTATAACATGTAACTCTCAAGATAAAAGACCTGTTAGAGGAGAAACAGCATATCAAAGAAAATTAAATGCAAATTACAAAGACGCATCAAAATCACCCTTAAAAAAGAAAGATTTAAAGAATTTTAAAGGCTTAGAATTTTTTCCTGTAGATTCTTCTTTTATTGTAAAAGCTAAACTTACAAAAATAGAAAATGCTCCAATTTTTGAAATGGCGACAACAACTGATAGAAAGCCACTGTATAAAGAATACGGACTTTTAAACTTTACAATAAACGGTAAAGATTGTATGTTAACAATTTACCAAAGTCAAGATGAATTGCGTGATGAAAAATACAAAGATTATTTATTTTTACCTTTTACTGATGATACTTCTGGTGAAACATCTTATGGTGGTGGACGTTATATGGATGTGATGATTTCTGATATTTCTGATGAAAACACCATACTTTTAAACTTTAACAACACATATAATCCTTATTGTGCTTATAATGACAAGTACTCTTGTCCGTTAACACCAAGAAAAAACCACTTAAACGTTGCTATTAAAGCAGGAATTAAAACTTTTAAAAAACACTAACTATTTCATGTTTTTGTTGGTCATGTACAAACCATAAAGTGTACTAAAAACAATTTTATAGCCAAAGAAAGTTTTCCATAGGTCACCTTCAAAATTATTTTTATATAAAGTTTCAAAATTTCCAGAGAAAATTTCTGAAGAGCTATTTATTAATAAAGAAATTATTGTTACTATAACAAAAAAAGGAATCGCTACTTTGGCAAAATTCACCCAAAATTGTCCGTTTTTAATTTTTTCAAAAAAAGTCATTATTTTAATTTTTGATTATTGTGATGACGATCATGATCACGTTTTGTTTTAATATCTAATTTCTTTTCAAAAGCCTCTTGTAAGTCAATTCCTGTTTGATTTGCTAAACATAACACCACAAATAGCACATCTGCCAATTCTTCTCCTAAATCTTTGTTTTTATCAGACTCTTTTTCACTTTGTTCACCATAACGTCTTGCTATAATTCTAGCAACTTCACCAACTTCTTCTGTTAGTTGCGCCATGTTGGTCAACTCGTTAAAATAACGAACTCCGTGATTTTTTATCCAATCGTCTACTTGTTTTTGTGCGTTTTGTATGTTCATTTTTTTAGGTTTCAATATTCTAAAATTNCAAAATTGAGCAAAAATCGCTAAGAAAAACTAGAGATCTGCTCTTCAACCTTTTCCCAATCTTCCATAAGCGTATCTACTTTTGCTTTTTTTGCTTTGTATTTTTGAAAAAAGTTAGGTCTTGCTGAAACTTCATCGTAATTATTTGCTAACTCTAAATCTATTTTTTCAATTTCTTTTTCTAAATCAGCAATTTCAGTTTCTATGTTAGAAAGTCTGTTGTTCAGTTTTTTCAACTCTTTTTCTTGCTCTTTTGAAAGCTGATAAGCTTCTTTTTTAGAAGTATCTTTGTCTTGAGTAACTACTGTTCTTTTTTCAGCATCACGCAAGCTTTCCATTTTATGTTGTTCTAAGAAATAATCGATATCTCCTAAATATTCTTTAATTTCTTTGTCTTTAAATCCGTAAACGGTTGTTGTTAATCCTTGTAAAAATTCACGGTCGTGAGAAACTACAATTAAAGTACCATCAAAATTATTTAAAGCTTCTTTTAATACGGTTTTTGAGGCAATGTCTAAATGGTTTGTAGGCTCATCCATTATTAACACATTAAATGGCTGTAATAATAATTTACACAAGGCTAATCTATTACGTTCTCCTCCAGAAAGCACTTTCGCTTTTTTATCAACAGCATCTCCACCAAACAAGAAAGAACCCAACATATCTCTAACACGCATTCTGTTAGAATCTGTGGCAGCATCTTCCATGATTTCTAATACTGTTTTTTCAGGTGGCAAATATTCAGATTGATTTTGCGCAAAATAACCTACCTCTACATTATGACCGAGTTTTAAATTTCCTTGAAAAGGAATTTCGCCAACCATCATTTTTGCCAAAGTTGATTTTCCTTGTCCATTTTGCCCCACAAAAGCAATTTTGCTATTTCTTTCTATCAATAAATCAACATCTTCTAGAACATGTTTATCTCCATAGCTTTTGGATAAATTTTCTGCTTCAACAATTATTTTACCAGGCTCTTTTGAAATAGCAAAACGTACATTCATTGCAGCATTATCATCTTGATCTACCTCAATCAACTCTACTTTGTCTAGCTGTTTCATTAGAGATTGTGCCATTGAAGCTTTACTCGCTTTTGCTTTAAACTTATTTATAAGTTGCTGTTTTTGTTTTATTTCTTTCTCTTGATTTTTTTGAGCTTGTAATTGTTTTTCTTTAATCTCTGCTCTTAACTCTAAGAATTGTGTATATGGCTTTTTATAATCGTAAATCTGACCTAAAGAAATTTCGATAGTTCTGTTGGTAACGTTATCTAAAAACATTTTATCGTGAGAAACCAACACAATAGCACCAGAATATCCTTTTAAAAAGTTCTCTAACCAAATGATAGATTCGATATCTAAGTGGTTTGTAGGTTCATCTAACAATAAAATATCATTATTTTGTAATAATAATTTTGCCAGTTCTATACGCATTCTCCATCCACCTGAAAACGTATCTGTTAGTTTATCAAAATCTTCTCTTTGAAAACCTAAACCTTGTAAAATCTTTTCTGTATCACCTTGATAATTGTATCCTCCTAACAATTCATATCGTTCTTGAAAATCGGTTAAATCATGAATTAGTTGAGAATACGCATCACTTTCATAATCAGTTCTTATAGCGAGTTGTGTATTGATTTCTTCTAACTTTAGCTCAATTTCTTTAATTTCTTCAAAAGCTTGATATGCTTCTTCTAAAATGGTTCTTCCTTGAACAAAATCAATATCCTGACGTAAAAAACCAATTCTTACATCTTTATCAAAAGCCATTGTACCTCCACTACTTTCAATATCTTTAGAAAGTACTTTTAACAGTGTAGATTTCCCTGCTCCGTTTTTTCCTATCAAACCAATTCTATCACCTTTGTTTAATTTGAAGGTAATTCCAGAAAAAAGATCAGTTCCCATAAAAGAAACCGTTAAATTGTGTACGTTTAACATGAATTGTAATAATTGTTACAGATTAAGAATGGTAAAAAATTTACCTTTGCAAAAATATGTAAATTAAATCTTGTAATGTTAAAAAAAGGAACAAAGCTATATAGTATTGCAAAAGGAAAATGTCCAAGGTGTCATGAAGGCGAATTCTTTAAGTATGGCTTTACTTTTAATCCTACAAAAATTACGCAATTGCATGATAATTGTCCAAAATGTGATTTAAAATATATGATTGAGCCTTCTTTTTTTTACGGAGCTATGTATGTAAATTATGGTATAATTGTGGCGCTTTTCGTGGCTGTTTTTATTATTTCTAAACTAATTTTAGGTTTAACTATTATACAAAGCTTTGTTGCTATAATAATTGCTTCTCTAGTTCTTGCTCCATTAAACTTAAGGCTTTCTAGAATTATTTGGATCAATATGTTTATCTCTTATCAAAAGATAATTGAGACGACAAAGAAAAAGAGCAACTCAAAAAGCTAGCTATTTTAATTTTTAAGAAGAAAATCGTTTTCTAAAAAGCGATTGATATCGATTTCTTCATCCAATTGTTCTTTATATTCTAAGTGATTGAATAAGTTTTTAGCAACTGTTGGTGCAATCATTACTCCACGTGTTCCTAAACCGTTTAAAACACATAATTGCGAGTGATTTTGATGGATACCAACTAATGGCCTTCTATCTTTTACAGTAGGTCTTACTCCTGCAGTTTGATTGATAATTGTATACGGAACATTGATTACTTTTTTAAGTTTGGTTACCAATTCTTGTTTTCCTTCTTCAGACGGAAAAGAGGTTTTATCTTTCCAATTAAATGTTGCACCAATTTTATAATGATGATTTCCTAAAGGAAGTACAAAAAGAGTAGATTTTAAGAGAAAATCAATATCTAAATCTGGAGCGTGAATTGTAATTAACTCTCCTTTGGCTTCGTTTAATGGTAAATGTTTAAAAAACGGATTTTCTTTAATTCCAAAACCTTCAGCAAACACTATTCTATCACTTTTAAGATCCTGATAAACCACTGATTCATTTAAAATCTCTAAGGTATTGTATTGAAATTTCTCAAACTTTATACGATTATTTTCTTTGAGGTAATTTCTGTATGCCTGAACCAATTTTAACGTATCTATTCTACCTGTTTCATTTACATTTCCAAAATTATAATCGGCTAGAACTCCAGAGTAGTTTTTTGTATCTAATTTAGCATCTAAATACTTTTTTAATTTTGGTTTATCTAAAGCTGTAAACCAATTGTTTTGATCTTCTATAGATTTAAATGCTTTTTTGGTAATAAATTTTTCATCAATCTTTACATTCAATTTTTTCTCTAAACCCTCATAAAATGGTAATGCTATTTCTAATTGTGCTTCAGCATTCCAAACAGGGGTAAATCGTTTTAGAATCACAGGATTATAAACTCCGCCAGCAACTAAAGAAGAGGTTTGTGAATCATCCTCAAAAACAACAAAACTTTTGTTTGCTGCAATCAACTCTTCACAAAAAGCCAAACCTGCTAACCCTAATCCAACAATGATATAATCTATTTTCATTTTATAAAAATACTTCTTTTCAACAAAAAAGCATTCCTAAATTGGAATGCTTTTTTATCTATTTTTTGAAGAATATTAGTAATTCCACATATCCATTTCTTTGTTTCTAATGTTTTCTTTAATCTTATTTGCTTCTAACAATTGGAATAAAGAGTTTCCTCTTACGTAATCTGCAATTGCTCTATTACCATAGATATTTTCTTCTCTCACGATTACAGAACTAAATCTTCTTGCATTTAACAAATGATCGAAAGAAATAGGTTGTGATGCATTTTTAGGATTAAACACCTTAGCATCGTGTAAAACTTCTCTTGCTGATGGAAAGAAAATCCAAAATAACTCATACAAACTATCATCCTCTATATCTGCAACTCCAATAGTTTGAACATCTTTACCCATTGGTGCTAATGCCAATAATCTGTACTTTAACTCACCATGACGTTTATCGAAATACCACATCCCTTTAAGCATGTAACCTTCTACATCTTGGGTTTGCAATCTAATCGTATCTGTGTATCCATTTTGCTCTCTAATACTGGTAAGTCTTGTATCAATTTCACTTTTAGTGATTTTAGAAGTGAAAAAAGAATCTGAATATGCATCTTTAATTTTTCCTTGTTTAATACCTTTAATTAAAGTATCAAACAATGACCTTCTATCGTTAGAGATATTAGTAGTATCTATTGGAAAATAGTAAGGTAAATTTATTTTTTGATTTAAATCTACAAACTCCCAAACTACTTTAGACCAAAGTACATCTCTATCATCAATGTATCCATAAGGAATTGGGCCATCATTATCTGATGCCAATTGCTGATCGCTTTTCTTTCCAATTTCATCAACAGTTTTAGCGTTCAATAAATTTGCTTGGGCATGTATTGAGCTACTCATAATTGAAACGAAAATTAATAATAAACAGTTTTTAAACATATTTTATTTTTTTACTTCTAATTTGTCAATTCTATATTAACTGGTAGTACCTTTTTAAGATCGTATCCATTTGCAGAAGCTTTGATACCATAGATATTAATAATATCTCCTCTTTTTGCTCTAGATAACTTTTGTTTGGCAGCAGCAGTTAATTTTGTTCCGTTAACTATAATAGTTAATTGTCCTGGTACTTTTATTTTAAAACTTTTTACTTTTATTTTTAAATCAAATTCAAAATCTGGTAAACCAGCAGCAATTGGTGCATTAGCTAAACCAGATTTTGGCATTCTAACAGTACCATATTGTCCACGAACAGAACCCATAGCAGCAGGTATATCTTTAATTCTAAAGGTAGCTTTAGAGTTTACAGTTTTACCACTACTTAGTTTTGCACTTACATTAATTGTGGCAAGATTTCCTGCTCCAGGTCTTATACTATATTTCCCTCTACTTCCTGTTAATTTTCCTCCAGAAGCAGAAACATTTAAATTATTATCTCCAACACCTGGCAAAGAGACCGATATTGGGTTGTCTAAACCTCTGTAGACCACATTCATTTTATCCGCAGAAACTACAGCATTGCTTGGTTCTGGAATAACAGAATATGAACTTTCAAAAGGAACTTCTACAGGTTCACCTCCTTGTGTAAATGTAATTTTACCTTTAATATCATGATTTCCAACATTACCTGCAGGCATATCTACAATAACTTGACCAGCTTCAATATTTTTATAATCTCTACCGTTTAAAATCACTTTGTCTGGCACCATAGTAGCATCATAACGTCCAAGAACAATCTTACCTGTAACTTTTTCTCCAGCAAAATAAGCGTTCTTATCTAAGGCAACAATACCTTTGTAATTTGTTAATGATACTTCACTTTCTAATTGACCTCCTAATAAAGAATTCAAAATATCTGATTCAGTATTCTTAATATCTGCTTGCATTTGAGTTAAATTGGTCAAAGAAGCAACTAAAGGAAAACCTTTATAACGATAATCTAACCATTTAATAGTTTTTCCATCTCTATTGGTTTGATCTTCTGTATTGAACCTATCTCTTATAATTGGCGCAAACTTAGAATTAGCTCCTAAAACATCAATCAACTCAGTTCTGTAGCTATTTATTTTATCTAGAAATTGTTGTCCCTCTGGAGTATATTTATCACCTTTAAAGAAGTATTCGTCTAAGAAGGATGTTTTATCCATTGTCTCGTAATCTTTCTTATCTTCAATATCAGCAGTCATTTTATTTTTTAAATCTGCTAAATATGAGTAAAACTCTGATGAAGATTTTTGAATTTTATCTGCTTGAGCTTTTAACGGACCAAACTTTGCAGCCTGTTCTGATGCTTTGGTAGCTAAATTAGCATAAGCCTCATTATTTTTTTCGGTTGTTGAGATGTTATTTTCAGTTAACTTCTCATTCATAAATCCAAAAGCAGATAAAACTTCTTTACTCATATTTAAAGCTAACATCGCAATAAATACAAGATACATTAAGTTTATCATTTTCTGTCTAGCAGACATTTTTCCTGATGCCATAGTCTAATTAGTTTTTAAATTAATATTCATTTTATATAACTAATTAGTTTTTATTCATTGCAGAAAGCATTCCACCATAAACTCCATTTAAAGAAGATAGGTTATTTGCTAAAGATTCCATTTGTTCTTTAAGTTTCTCTGTATTTTCTACAACAGCAGTGTTTAAATCTGCTTGTTTGCTTGTATTTTCTACTTGTACTTTATACAAATTATTTAAAGATTCCATTTGAACAGCTGCTAAAGACATTTGCTCATTGTATTTGTTTGTAGATGCAACAGATTCTGAT
>P_2C_Liq_1_UnCtyDRAFT_1000222_pt1 | contig 24243 bp, 30 predicted proteins | sample Pon2CUnioCityCA_2_FD_10234 | JGI IMG/M metagenome (IMG submission 10234) | reverse complement strand
TAGCACGATTAGCCTGTATAGCACGATTAGCCTGTATAGCACGATTACTCGGTATAGCACGATTAGCCTGTATAGCACGATTAGCCTGTATAGCACGATTAGCCTGTATAGCACGATTAGCCTGTATAGCACGATTAGCCTGTATAGCCTAAACAGCCAATACACGGTACAGAGTGTATTGGCTGTATAGGTTATGTAGTTTCAACCCCCCAACACTCTTGCAAGTTTTTAGGGGGCTATTTTATAAAATGGATTTAGTTTTGGGTTTTATAATAACAATCACAACGAATCGGCCCGCCGTTGTATTTTAATTGGTTATCTACAGATATGGTACCATACTCACAACCTTTATCAAAAATCACATTTGATCCGCTTGTAGTTAGTCTTACTTTTTCGTATATGTCGTTTTTGTGTGTTTGTTCTATTGTCTGGCTATAGTTTGGCGTGTGCTTGCCCGATAGTTCTGGGTGTTGTTCTGAGTTGTGATGCTCAAAACCCAAACGAATAGCCGTTATAGTTTTTTTTCCGTGTAGTTTCACCACTTCGAGCACTGATCGTATACCGTGATAATCGTATGTTATAAACATATCGCCTAGTTTCACTAAATGGTCATTTTTTTCTTTTTTCATTTTCTAAAGGTCCTCTTAGTTTTTTCTTTTGCATATCGTCTAGCGGTTAATAATAGGATCAGTTTATAGAGTAAAGTCATAACGAGTTAAGAAACCTTTATCTTATAACTCAAGCCGTACACCGTATATTTAATCATGTGATTATCTCCGTTTTTGTTCTTACTATTACTATTATATAATTAAAACTCTGCTAACCTTTTATTATAATTTTTTATTTTTAACAGTTCGGGATGCTTTCTTAATCTTTCCGATGCGAAACAGAGCGCACCCATGTCATCACTAACAGCTGCCAAAACTATATCGTAATCGTCTCGTAATCTTTCCGATGCGTCACATAGGGCGGGGCCGTGAGTATTAACAGCGGTCATCACTACTTCGAAATCGTCTTGCAATCTTTCCGACGCGTTGCCGAGTGCCAGAGGTTTATTATTGATAGCTGCCAACACTACTTCGCGATCGTCTCGCATTTCTTCCGATGCGAACGCCAGAGCAACACCGTCTTTTTTTACTGCTGTTAATACTTTTGATTTGTTGTTTCGTTCTTTTTTTTCAATCATTTTTTTTCTCCGTTTTTTCCGCTATCTTGTGAATTAAAACCGCTTACCGCTTACATGATTTTACCTCTTTTTTTTCTACTCATACTATTATAATACATTATATATTGCATTATGTCAAGTCTTTTTTTTTTTAATAATCTTTCATATGCTAAAAGCTGTATGGATTCTGATCAATAGCTGCTTTTTTAATTTCTGGATCGTTTCTTAATTCTTTGGATGCGTATGTGATCGCGTAACCGTCATTTTTTACAGCGGCTAACACTATGTTGCGATCATTTCTTAACTCATCCGATGCGAACTCGAGGGCACGGCCACGATCACTAACCGCGGCCAATACTATGTGGTAATTTTTTCGCATCGTGTCTGATGCGTACACGAGGGCAAGGCCCTCATCGTTAACCGCGCCCATTACTATGTTGTAATCATCTTTTAGATCTTCAGATGCGTCTTGAAGAGAAAAGCCGCACTCACTAACAGCGGTTAACACTACGCCAAAATCGTTTTGTAATCTTTCCGATGCGAATTGAAGGGCGCCACCGTCTTTACCAACAGCGGTCAAGACTACATCGTAATCGTCCTTTAACCTTTCAGATGCGTCACATAGGGCATGGCCGCTTTTGTCAATAGCTTTCAAAACGAAACCCCGATCATCTTTCAACCTTTTGGACGCGTATTCAAGAGCATATTTATCATCTTCTAGAGCGGTCAAAACAATTTCAAAATCGTCTCGCATCTCTTTGCTAGCGTTTACAAGTTCGAACCCGTCTTGTTTTACTTTTTCAAGCATTTGATCATATGTTAAATTTTTCATTTTTTTTCTCCGTTTTTTCCGTTATCTTGTGAATTAAAACCGCTTACCGCTTACATACTTTTACCTCGTTTTTTTCTACTCATATTATTATTATACATTATATATTGCATTATGTCAAGTAGTTTTATTATAATTTTTTATTTTTAACAGTTCGGGATGCTTTCTTAATCTTTCCGATGCGAAACAGAGCGCACCCTTGTCATCACTAACAGCGGCTAGGGCTATATCGTAATCGTCTCGCAATCTTTCCGATGCGAAACATAGGGCGTCACCGTCTTTTTTAACAGCTGCCAACACTACTTCGCGATCGTCTCGCAATTCTTCCGATGCGAATCTAAGAGCATAACCGTCTTTTTTAACAGCCGCTAACACTATATCGTAATCGTCTCGCAATCTTTCCGATGCCCAACAGAGGGTGTGACCGTAAGTATTAACAGCGGTCATCACTACTTCGAAATCGTCTTGCAATTCTTCCGATGCGAATCTAAGAGCATAACCGTTATTTTTGACAGCGGCTAACACTATATCGTAATCGTCTCGCAATTCTTCCGATGCGAATCTAAGAGCATAACCGTTATTTTTGACAGCGGCTAACACTATATCGTAATCGTCTCGCAATCTTTCCGATGCGAAACATAGGGCGCCACCGTCTTTTTTAACAGCTGCCAACACTACTTCGCGATCGTCTCGCAATTCTTCCGATGCGAATCTAAGAGCATAACCGTTATTTTTGACAGCGGCTAACACTATATCGTAATCGTCTCGCAATCTTTCCGATGCCCAACAGAGGGTGTGACCGTCTTTTTTCACTGCTGTTAATACTTTTGATTTGTTGTTTCGATTTTTTTCTTCAATCATTTTTTATCTCCTGTTTTTCCGCTATCTTGTGAATTAAAACCGCTTACCGCTTACATACTTTTACCTATTTTTTTTCTACTCATATCACTATTATATAATATAAATAAAACTATGTCAAGTGTAATTATTAAATATAGACCGTTTTCTTGAATTTTTATTGAAAAATCAATCTTTTTTAAATTTTTACTTTTGATATCGACCGTTCTCATTGAATTTTTATTGAAAAATCAACCTTTTTTAGATTTTTATTGATTTTCATTGAAAAATCAACCTTTTTTTAGATTTTTATTGATTTTTATTGATTTTTCAATGAAAATCAAAATCAGAAAATCAAAATCAGAAAATCAAAATCAGAAAATCAAAATCAGAAAACTAAAATCAGAAAATCAGAATCAGAAAATCAGAATCAGAAAATCAGAATCAGAAAACTAAAATCAGAAAATCAGAATCAGAAAATCAGAATCAGAAAATCAGAATCAGAAAATCAGAATCAGAAAATCAGAATCAGAAAATCAGAATCAGAAAATCAAAATCAGAATCAGAAAATCAAAATCAGAAAATCAAAATCAGAAAACTAAAATCAGAAAACTAAAATCAGAAAACTAAAACCAGATCATAACTCGAGCATAGATTAAACTACATATATAAAATAATATAGGTAAAATCACCAAACCGCTCACACTCCATCTTAAAGCACTATCTACTTTTTTATTTGTTGTCGCGATTTTTTTCTTGAATCATTTGTTTACCTCCGTTTTTTTTATGTCAAGTGTTTTTATACTAAATTTTAACATTTTCGGATATTTTGTTTATGATAATTTACTCAGTATAATCTTTTTAATCCTTGGCGAAGAAAATCTTACTGCCTCTAAATTTTCGTTCATAGCAACACATACTATCTCTTTGTTATTACGAAATTTATATGATGCATATTCTAAAGCCATACCGTTCTGTTTAACAGCCTCTAATACTACTTCTTTGTCTTTACGCAATCTACGTGAAGCGTACCCTAAAGCACACCCATATTGTTTAATAGCTTCTAATACTAATTCTTTATTGTCTCTTAATTCTTTAGATGCGTATCTGAAAGCCCAACCATCCTGTCTAACAGCTGTTAATACCATATCTTTATCGTCACGAAATCTAGGTGACGCATACGCTAGGGCTTCACCGTCTTGATTAACCGCTGTTAATACTACGACAAAATTATCCTTTAACTTGTCCGATGCGTATTCTAGGGCCTGACCGTAATTTTTAACATCTTCTAATACTATTTCTTTGTTATTTCTGTCTTTTTCGGCTATCATTTTTTGATTGTTCATTACATAGTTTCATTATATAGTTTCAATATATATAGATCCTGTTTACGGACAAATTCTTTACAGAATTCGTCTAATAACGCTTGAACTCTTAGAGAAGAGATCATGTAATTTTTAAAGTGTTCATATTGATACCCTACAATAGAACCACAAGCTACTTTAGCTAAATTGTAATCGTCTTTTAACCTGTCGGATACATACATGTACACTTCTGGGTTTAATATAACAGCGGTCATAGCTACCTCATAATTATCTTGCAATTCTGGTGATATAAATTTAAATTCTAATAAGTTCTTTTTAATAAAAGCCAAAACTATGTTAGGGTCATTTTTTAACTTTTTTGGCAAGTATTTAAACTTTAAACCCTTTTCTATACAATCGTTTATAAATTCAAATTGAAGGTCTGGTGTTGTAAATTGTATCGCTAAGGGATTTTGTTCAATTGCTTTTTCAACCTTTTTACGGTTTTCTTTTACTTTATCTGGAAGGAACTGTAATACTGAACCATTAATGCTTAACCATTTATTCACGGTATAGTTCCAAAGCGCATATTCAAAGTATGTTGTAGAAGGTTCGTCATTGTTTTCTGATTCAGAAATATATGCGATTCTACTTATGAATCCTGATAAGAACGATTTATCAAAATTGTCATGAATATATTTACATTGATGAGAGCAGTGAAAAAAGTTATGATTGAATTTTACAGCTTCTTCTAAAGGTACTTCCACTAGTGCCGACTTTAATTTATCGTTTTCGTCAAAACCTGATACATTAAACTCGATAACACATTGTATGTTAAGGTCTGTTTCATGAACCTTATTTTTATTATTTAAAACTTCTTTAAAATTTTCAGGAGTAAAGGTTGTAATTTTACATAGTATTTCAGGGTCTTTCATCATATCAAAAGGAATCGCACCATTAAGTTCAGTTCCATTCGTTGCAGTTTCTTTAATGTACTGTAAAACAATTTCTTTTTTATTTCTTAAACTATAAGGTAAATAGTTATAAAAAGTAAAATCACATTCTATAGCTTTTATAGCTTGTTCTACGGTCATATCTTTAGCGTTATCTACAAAAGGGCTATTTATACTATCTATTTTAACTACAAGTAAGCACTGTTTCATTTCACACCTCTTTCTATTACTACCTTTAAAATTAAATCCCGATTGTTAGACTCTCGTTCTATTATCATTTGACTTTTACCTCCGTTTTCTTATAAGTTATATATTTATAATACACTATAACTTACATTATGTCAAGTTTTGTTTTTTTATAAAAGTATGTTATAATGTATTTATGGTTAATGTTTTATCTAAATATGTTAACCTATGTAAATTCCCCGCCCAATGGCTAACGGGGTTCTTCTTGAAAGCGTCTAGTTTACAGTTTGTGGACCATAGCTAGCGCTTCAAGAACTTTCAAAATCAATCTTCACTATAACAATTACCTCCTTAAAATCTGGAGTTGCTACTGTAAAGTTAATGTGAAGATTGATTTTGAAGATTTAACTTCACATTAACTTTTATAGTCTTAAAATTTTTCCAGTCTCACCTGTACTGGCGTATAAATGTCCATCTGAATGTGAAAGAAAAGAAACAATAGAAACTTCTGAAACATCATAAACTTTTTTCCAAGTTTTACCGTCTTTACTCCTAAAAACCAAACCTTGATCTAGACTTTTATAAAGGTAACCATCGGTGTGATAAACAAGAGCTATTACATTTGAGTTTTGTTTAGTAGATACATCAGTCCAAGTTTTTCCATCTTCACTTCTATATAAACTTTCTTCACCATTGGAGTATGAATATATAAACCCGTCTTTTTGTGAAATCAAACTAGTTATTTCAGAAACCTTAGAATCCTTAAAAACTTGATCCCATAACTTTCCATCTCTACTTTTGTATATACAACCCTCTTGAGCTGTGCCAGCGTACATATTACCGTCTGAATGTAAAACGAGACTGGTTACGGTTTTACTACCGCTATCTAACACGCACTCCCAAGTTGTCCCATCTTTACTTCTATATATTTTTCCTTTTTTATCTGTAGTAGCGTACACATATCCGTCTGGATGAGATAGTAATGCAATCACTGAGGTTTCTGAATTGTTAAAAACTAGTTCCCACATTTTGTTATCTTTACTTCTATATATAAACCCATAATGCTCGAAAGCTGCGTAAACATATCCGTCTGAGTGTGAAACCAACGAACGGACACAACCTTCTATATACGCGTCTGAGGTGTCTAAAACCTTTTGCCAATCTAAACCGTCATCACTTTTATATATAAGGTCTAACCCACCTGTACCTGCGTAAATACTGCCGTCCAAATGAGACGCCAGATACCATATGTAAATTTCATTGTTTGTATAAACTTCTACCCAACTGTCGTTATTGATTTTGTTTTTTTTTGTTCATACTACTATTATACATTATATTTTAAACTTTGACAACTGTTTTTAGTATCTAATGATCTTTTATAATTAAAACTTCTTTTCGTTTTGGCCGTTTTGAAAAAGGTTTACTATAAAAAGTGTTATAAAGGTCTAATTCGATTATTTTATAATCTTTATATAAATCTCTTATAAATTCAGTATCAGAGTTTGATAACGCAAAATCTACATTTTTGTTTTTCAAATCATCACAAAACAGTTTTAACTGTTTTTGATCAGATTCATTAAATTTTTCAATTGTATATTCTTGAATACAATTATGATAAGGTGGATCTAAATAAACAAAATCACCAGAGTTAGGTTTTATAGAGTCATAATTTTGGTGACATATAGAAGTTTTTTTTAATTGTAAACTACAAGCTCTTAAGTTTTCTTTGTTTAAAATTAAAGCGTTTTTTCGATAACCATATGTAGAACTAAGTTTGTTTTTTTTAGTTAAACGATACAAACTTTTAAAGCAAGTTTTATTTATATAAATGAACATTGCTGCTCGTTCTACTTTGTTTATATTTTCATCATTATTTATTTTATCTTTAATCATATGAAAATAAGATTTGTTGTTGTTTGGTTCGTGAACTTCAAGGCTGGTTATAAGTTCTTCTACATTATTTTGGACAACTTTATAAGCATTGATCAGATCAAAATTTAAATCGCTAAGGACGGCTGTTTTAGGTTTTAAATCAAAAAACATAGCTCCACCACCAACAAAAGGTTCGTAATAAGTTTTAAATTCAGTCGGTATGTATTTTTTTATAAACTCTAAAGCTGATCTTTTTCCACCCACCCAATTTACAAAAGGTTCTGCGTTTTCGTATGACATTAACTTATTTCTCTATTTTTTTCGATATGTTTTTGAATAAGTTTGTAGTTATTTAAAAAATCTTTGTCGTATAAGGATGTAAATTTACTTAAAAACTCAGATTGCCTTGTGCTTAGATTGTCTGAAATTATAGACGCTTTTAACTTTTTAATAAGTTTAATGTCTGCTTTAGAAAAAGTAGCTAAGTTTGTCAATTTAGTTTTATCGCTATTTTTATTTTTTTCTACAAACCAAAATTCATCATTTCTTATAAAGTTGCAGTTTAATAAATCAGTATGATGTGTACTTAAAATTATTTGAGTTTTCATTAAGTTCACATTATTTAAAAAATACTCAAACAAGTATTTAACTGCTAAAAACTCTAAACTTTCCCCAAAGTCGTCTATAATTAAAGTTTTTTCTAGTTGACTAAAGTTGATAGCCGTATAAAAAGTATTTAAAATTATGTCGTTTTTAGAAACTCTGGGTTCGCGTATCACAAAATATTCTAAATAATTTTCAAACGGATAATCTAAGTCTTTATGGGTTATAACTTCAAAACGATTGGTCAACCAATTATAAATATCTTTAATATGTTTAATTGGTACATACTCAGTGTCTAAACCCGCTATCAGAGGGAAGATAGATCTAAATGAACCTGCTTTTTTACATAAGTCTAAAAAAGTGTTTTTAAATCTTAACAAATCTGGAGATTGAACTTCTATTTGACTTCCGTTTAAAAATATATTTCTTTCAAACAGTACGATCTCTCGTCCGCTGGTTGTTATCTTTTTTAAAACTTCTTTTTTAATACCAAAGTTGTTTAATTCTATATAAAAACTATACATAATACCGTTTAGATAACAGGTTATTTGTGAAGTTTCAAGATTACAAAAACTATAACCTCTAGTGTCATTTTCTAAAACGCTTTTAAGTTTTATGAAACGCTTTAAAAATTTAGATTTACCTGAACCGTGACCACCTAACAAAACTCCAAAATTCGATAAACGGAGCTTATAATTTTTAAGTCTTATCAACCTTTTGAATTGTTTAGTTTCATCTTTTGAAAGCATATTAAACTCTTCAAACCCGTTGAATTTAGCTGATATTAACATTTTGATTTTTTTATTTTTTTATTGTTCATATACTTAATATAATGTATATATAACTATATGTCAAGTCTTTTTAAATTATTGTCGATTATGTTTTGTTAAAAGTTCTAAAATATCAGTTGCCATGTTAGTTAAAAATTCGCTTTGAGCGTCTTTTAATAATGAAATTATGTCTTTATTTTTTGAGTTTTTTAACTTTAAATTTACATACCCTCGTAAAAGTTTGTTATGTGAGATAGCGATTATAAGTTTAGAATCTGATTTATCAACACAGCTCTCCCCTACAAGCTGTGTCAATACTGTTGCCGATAAATTTCTGTTTTTATTTTTATTCAAAAGAGTAAAAATTTTTTTGATTTTATCTAAAGTCCAAGTGCAATTTTTAGATTCACAATAAGTATTACTTATTGTTTTTTCAATTTTTTTGTACACGACGTTTAGATTTAACTATTTTAAGTCTGAACTGGTACAAATTAAAAGTTTTTGACAAAACCAGTTCAAAAGACTCTGTAATACACAATCTTGATTGGGGTCATACTTTTTTTCAAATTTCTTTTTACTGTGAAATTCGTTAGACCTAGTTACGGTGATTTCACTATAACTTTCTTCAACTAAAATTGTATCAGTTTTAGTTAAAAAATAATCCATATCAAGTGAAGTTTCATCTGAATCCAAATTAAGTGAAGTTTCATCTGAATCCCAATCGGAACATGTATCACCTGCAAGTGGAACAACTTGCCTAACTTCTATCGGTTGGTGTAGGATTGATATTTTACACGCTTCAGGTGTAATCTGGTCTTGTGTTTCTTCACCGTCGGTTTGTGGTTCTTCACCGTCGGCTTCTTGAGGGGGCCATAAGATTATAGCTTGTTTTTGTGGTGCAAAACGGTGTTTTGTAGTATTTGGGAAATGTGAACTTATTGATGTCGCCATGTTAAATTTTTCCTAAAAGTCTAAATAACTTTTTCCAATAAGATTTCCACTTTCATCTACAACATCCAAACTCTGAAAAACGTTTAAACTTGCTTCGCTTACTTTGCTACGACCTCCAAGTTGTTTAAAATAATTTTCTAAAATTATTTTGTTATATTTTAGCTTACTTTCTAAATTTTTATTTTTTACTTTTAAATCTTCATCTTTTGTTGAAGAATTTTTTAAAAAACATACAGTTAAGCTGGATAGACCCACAGATAAAGCTGCACACATTAAATATAAGTCCATATTACTTTTAGATTCGTCATCACAAAAATTACAATCTGAATTTTGCATAAATAAAGTTTGTAAAGTTTGACAGTTAGACGGTTCAGTAAATTCTTGAGTTAACTCTTTTGTATTTTTATTAAGATTTTGAGCTTTTGCTAAGGTTGAAGACGCTGTGATAATAGCTAGGGTTTTGTTTATATTCATTTTATTATCTCTCTTTTTTTTATTTACTATAAGATTTTATCGACCTTTATATACCTATCGTCATATTATCATAAAGAATTGCTTAGATTAAAATTTTTGCTAAACTTAATCTGTTTTTAAATAGTCTATAACACTTTTTTGTTTTAAGTTCTTTTTACTTAAAGCGGCTTTTACTAAAATATCATCGGTACAATCTTTTGCTAAAATATGTATAATGCGTATCGGCTTTTTCTGCCCCTGTCTATAAAGCCTTGCGTTAAACTGCTGATAACTGTCTAAATCCCAACTTAAACCAAACCAAATTATCACAGACCCTCCAAACTGTATGTTCAAACCTTTGCCAGAGCTTCTGGGGTAGGCAAGTAGCATCTTTATTTTTTTATTGTTCCAATCATCCACCAATTTTGGGTTTGAGTTTAGAACTTTAGCGAAAGGGAATGCAAGTTTTAATCTGTTTAAATCGGACTTAAAACTGTAAGCAACCAAAAAATTTTCATCTGGATTGTCGTTTAAAATTTCTTTCAATCTTTGTATTTTAAGATCGTGTATTAAAATTTCGCTACCATCTTCATCGTATACCGATCCATTGCACACTTGAAGTAATTTATTTATCTTAGTTCCAGCTGACTTAGAGTCTATTTGTTTGTTTTCATTTATATTTAAAATAAATTCATTTCTTTTTAGTTCATACAACTTCATAATCTTTTCTGGCAGGTTCACATACTGGTATAACACTATTTTTGAAGGTAATGTTAAATAATCAGACGCTTGCATAGAAATACATAAATCTTTTATGCGTTCTTTTATTTGTGATTCTGCCCAAGAATAAACTTCCCATTTGAAGTTTAAGCTACCTATTCGTATAGCTTTACAAAACATTTGTCTAAATTGTGTTATGGTTTTACCAAGTCTTTCACCTGAATCTAAGATATACATTTGCCCCCATAAATCTGTGAAACCATTTGGAGACGGGGTACCTGTCAACAACACAACGCTATCTAATTTTTTTAATACTTTTTTTAATTTTTTGAATCGCTTACTGGCGTGATTTTTAAACGATGTAGATTCATCTACAACTAACATATCCCATTTCCATTCAAAATTTTCTATAAGCCATATTAAGTTTTCAAAATTTATAACATGAATGTCGCAATGTTTTTGTATCTGAACCTCTCTTTGTGTGCGAGTACCTGTACAAATCTCAACTCTCAAATGTTTTAAATGTTCCCATTTTTCAGTTTCCTGCTTCCACACAGAATTGGCAACGACCAACGGAGCTAAAACTAAAACTCTAGTTATTTCAAACTCATCTAACATATCTGAAATCGCTGTTAATGTAGATACGGTTTTTCCCAAACCCATATCTAAAAATAACGCACATTTCTTTTTAGATTTTACAAAATCTATCGCTTTATTCTGATATTTATGTAAATCTGATCGACATCTCACCTTTAAAAATACTCATAACATGCTTCAAAATTATCTAAAATAATAACTAAAAAATTTTGACTTCTTATTTTATTTATAACATAATTTTGTTGATCAGATATTTTTTTTGAAGGTGCTTTAAATTCTACAAAAACAGCNTTTCCGTCTTTCAAAAACAAACGATCAGGTACGCCTGTGTTCCCAGGAGAGACAAACTTAAAAACTAACCAACCTTTACTTTGTGCGTATTTGCATACTTTTGATTCTATTTTAGATTCCCTAGTGTCCATGGTGTTTAGTTAATATACCCAATGTGTTGAGCATAGTCAAACCTTTGTTTTCAGCGTAAGTCTTAGCGTAATATACTATTTGACAAGAGGTGTTAGCTATAAGTTTAGCGCAAGTAATACACGGCGAATCTGTAATATATATTGATGTTATTTCCATGATTTTTGAACATTGTAGTAATGCGTTTTGTTCAGCGTGAATTGCTAAACACATATCTAAACTCGAACCGCTAGACGCCATTTCACCTCCACATGGATGTTCTATACAGTGAGTATAATTTTTAGGAACACCGTTGTACCCTGTTGCCTTAATATGGCCGTTTTTATCAACAATTACGCACCCCACTGAGCGTCTGGGACAAGTAGACCGCTTAGAAACAAGGTGAGCCAATCCCATAAAATAATCGTTTTCTGATAATCTACTTTTCATTTCTTAAATAGGTTTCTAATAATGTTGCGTATCCCACTATATCGTGTGCAGTGTCTAAAATATAGCAGTTTCCACAAACACTTCTAGCTATTTTATGAAAAATCATTTTATACGCTTCTTTATGTACATATGATAATTTATCGTAATTCGAAGCTGTAGTTATTGTGTCAAACAATCTCTGAGATATTTTTGATATTTCTGTAAAATCCCCATAAGTTTCCGTTCTTTTTTCTATTGTTTTGTTTATTTCATTCATATTTTATTCCTATAGATTCTAATATATTCTGAGATTTTTTAACATACGCTAAATAATCTATATCATCTGGTAAATTTTTAAAATCAAGACTCATCATAGGTCGACAGCCTGTTGATTCTGGAACTAAATTACCGTTCTTTTTATATAAAATTTTATCGCCTTTTGTTGAGTATATCCATCTTACAACTTTACCTAAGTATTTATCTTTATAAACACCACCTCCTGAAACAGTTGTTATATGTAAAAACTTAGTTATGTCATCACATTCTTTGATCGTTTTTTCAATCGGTTTTCCTTTTTGTAAATACTCTATTACAGCAAGAACGCATATAGGTGTTCTTGTATTTTTTGAAAGTTGAAACAGCTTAAACAAACCTACCCCTTTGTACCCATCTTTTTTTATAGCAAGATAGTTGTTTACATCTCGCGAATACAAACTAAGATAATCAGTCTCTTCAAGGTTTAAACCAGTTTCTAACTCCCAGTCAAAACATAGGTTTTCAAGTGTTCTGTAATCTGATTTGTCTAACAGTGTTGTGATACCATCTGTGTTAGCACTGACTACTTCTAACCCTGCTTCACTAAAACTTTCAATCAACATGAGTAATGCTAATTGTCCTGTTATAGTAATAGTCATAGCTAGATTGGGGGCATACAGATTTGAATAAGGCGATAACATTTTTCCATAACAAGAAACAATAACAACCTTTAAATACGCACTTTTTAAAGTGTCACCGTCTCGTTTTGCTTTTATTCTTTCTTCAACTAGGTTTCTAAAAACTCTTAGAAAACCGACCCCCAACCGTTCGGGATATAAACCTAAATTCAAAATCAAACTCGGATAATATGAGGTCACATCTTTATCTTTTAGGATTTGATTTTTATTGGGTATTATTACTTGTTTTTTTTCAGTTGAATGTATACCTCCTTTACCTATAGAATACTTTTTGCCGCCTACAACCACGGATAGTTTGTCAAACTCTTTGTTTTTAGCTAATTTTCCTGTTTCGTCAAGTGAAAATCGAATTGTAAGTAATTTTTGCAACAGCTCTTTTGTCTCTGGATTTTTAAACTTTATATAACTTGGGGGCTTATAGTAAAAGTGATAATCTTCGGGAGCAGGTACAAACTTTTTATACCCTAATTTTATTTTTTCTGTTTTTTCTAATTCAGATACAATAACAAACTCTGATATCGCTGGATCGTTTTTAGATAGTACCTTTTGACCGTAAGTATCCGACATATAAAATCTAAGTTTGACATTTCCTTTTACTTTGTTGTAAAGATCGATTGTTGTGTTCAAGTCATTTATACAATACTTTTTTAACTCTTCAATCTCCTTTTTATTAACAGTTTCTAAAGGGGAATATGGCAACTCCTGCAAATACTTAGAATTGAGACGACCACCATACAACTTTAAACTAACTCGAGTTCCAATTGCAGACGCTTGAACATCAAAATGCACAATATCTTTTAAAGTTTTAATATCAAACTCTTTTATTGTTTGCCAACCTAGTAGATTGTTTTCAATTATATGTTTAGAAAGATTATATAACTTTTCGCACTCAACACCTTGTAATGCGTACTGTAATATAGGCATATCATAGTTCACACTGTTATATCCAAAAGTTGTGAAAGAGGTCAAAACTTTTTTTATTAAAGTTATATCTTTAATACTTAATTTTTCTTCTTTACCTTTTAGTTCAAATGTTAATACTTTTTCAGATTCTAAATTTTTAAAAGCAAACAAGCTGTAGTTTGGATATATTTCAATATCTAAAACTGCTAATTTTTTATTTAACATTTGACGAAGCTATATATCTTGGTAAAGTTTTGTGTTTTTTGCACAACGCAAAAACATCTTTTAAACTTCCTTCAATTGTATAACTCTTATTGTTTTGAAGTATTATTTTCCAGTTTTTCATATTTTTCAATTAAAGCTGGTGCAGTTAACACCAGCTTATCGTACATAACTAATCTAAAAAGTTGTCAAAATCGCTTGAATCGTCACCATCATTGTCTAAGTTTTTAAAATAAGATGCAATAGAGTCAATACCATCAAGATGACCTTCACCTATATACTGCAACCCGTGATAATTGGCACTAATCCCTTTGAATTTTTGACTATACCAAAAACTTGTAAGAAAATTTACCCTACAACCAGACACGATCAAACCTTGCTCTTCGGTAATTGGTGTACTAGAAAGATCAAAAATTAAGGGTGTTTTATCCGTCAACGCGTTGAAATACCAACTATCTTTAAATTCAGGTCTACCTTCCCGTAAATCCCCATCTCTTAGACAAAGTTTTTCAGCACTTACTTTAACTTTGTTTTCCTTTAGTATATTTTCTATTTCACTTTTAATTTTTTTTATATGATCAGTTTTGTTTTTTTTGATTACAATTACTACTTGAAATTTACCGGTCACACCTTCAAAAACAGACCTTCTATATAGACTTGGATAAGCTATTTGAACATCTTTTAATAAAATTTTATTACTTGCCATGAATACTCCTTTTAAATTATAAACTTATAAATTTTGATTTTAACTTTAACTTTTTAACATAAAATCTCCTTTTTTTTGATGTCATAATATAATTATATACTATTTCGAACTATTTGTAAAGCTAAATTTTATATTTATTATTAAAAACACCCCAAGTATCTTCCCACGAACCTGTTGTGGAGCCTTTGCTATACTCTGTCGCTCGAGTCTCAAAAAAGTTAGCGTGTTCTACACCGTTTAATAAGCTTCTTAACCAAGGTAAAGGGTACTTTTTAATGTTATATATAGGTTTGATTTTCAATTGGTTTAATCTCCAATCGCATATATATCGAATGTAATCTTTAACTTGTTTGGCTGACAAATTTTGCTGGTCTCCAAACTCAAAAGCTAAATCAATAAAACGATCTTCTAACCTTACTACTTCATACGCTATGTCTCTAATTTCATTTTTTAATTTTTTATCATACGCTTGAGTTTCTTTTGCATATTCATGAAACAATCTTATAACACCTTCTGTGTGCAACGATTCATCTCGAACTGACCAGGTCACGACTTGTCCCATACCTTTCATTTTTCCGAATCTCGGGAAGTTTAATAACATTGCAAACGATCCGAAAAGTTGCAATCCTTCTGTAAAAGCTCCGTAAACCGCCATCGTTTTTAAAGTCTCACGATCAGAATTCATATTGAACGCTGCTGTAAATTCGTGTTTTTCAACCATTTCTTCGTATTCTAAGAACTTGCTAAACTCTTCGTCTGGCATACCTACGGTTTCAATCAAAAGAGCGTAAGCCGCTATGTGTACTGTCTCCATGTTGGCAAAAGACGCTAACATCATTCGGATTTCTACAGGTTTAAATTTTGGTAAATACATATCTATATAACCACCTGAAACATCGATGTCCGCCTGCGTAAAAAATCTAAAAATCTGAGTTAAAAATTGTTTTTCTTTTTCATTAAGTTTTGAGTTCCAATCTTTTATATCTTCCCCTAAAGGTATTTCTTCTGGAAGCCAGTGAACTTGTTGTTGATATTGCCATGCTTCAAACGCCCAAGGGTATTTAAAAGGCTTGTAAGACTTTGATGATTCTAATAAACTCATAATTTTCTCCTAATTATTGGCACGATAAACATTCGTCATAATCTATTTTATTGACATTTTTAGCAATTATTTTGGGGCTTAAGTTCGTGTTATCAGACTCTACAGAACCTGCAAACCCAGCTCGTCTAACTGATCGACTTCTTAAATAATACAAACTTTTAATTCCTTTTTTCCAAGCTGTATAATGCAACATCAACAAGTCCCATTTATCAACAGAACCGTCTAAAAACAGATTCACACTTTGTCCTTGATCTATGTATTTAGATCGATCCCCAGCAAGTTCTATCAACCATTGTTGATTTATTTCAAAAGCGGTTTTAAACACTGATTTTTCATTTTCACTCATAAAATCTAAGTGTTGCACGGATCCTTCTTTTTCAATTATAGAATCCCAAACTTCTGGCGAATCTTTACCTTTACTTTTTAAAAGTTCAGTTAAATACTTATTTTTCACTTCAAAACTACCCGTTAAGGTTTTTTGAGTGAATATGTTGGCGTTCCAAGGTTCAATACATGGGCTTGTTCCTCCTGCTATTATACTAATACTCGCTGTAGGGGCTATAGCTAGCATATAACTAAACCTTTTGCCTTTTACTCCAGCTTGTTTTGCGTCTCCACAATCTCCTAAAAGTTCACTTAATTTCAAGTTTGCTTCATCGGCTTTTTTTCTTATATTTTTAAAGATTTTTTTATTTGTAATTGCCGAGGATAAAGACTCAAATGATATTTTCTTTTTTTGAAAATACGAATGCAAACCCATAACACCAAGACCGACTGAATTTTCTTTTGTTGCCGAATAGTTAGCGGACGCCAACCCTTTCAACTTTTCACTTTTCGCTTTAAAATCGTTTAAAACTCTATCTAAAAATAACAAACAGTCTTCAATAAATAACTCTTCGTTTTCCCATTCATCATAGTACTCTAAATTTACGCTACCTAAACAACATACAGCAGTTCTATTGACCCCACCTTTTATAGTGCTACCTGTTGGAAGCATTATCTCAGAACATAAGTTTGATTGCGACACTTTCAACCCTAACTGTTTATGATGCTTAGGTAAAGACCTGTTTACAGTATCTATAAATACAATGTAAGGTTCACCTGTAGCCATTCTAGTCTCTAAAATTCTTTGAAACAAGTCCCGACCATTCACCGTTTTTACAACTTCCCCTGTATGAGGTGATTTTAACTCCCATTCAGAATCGTTTTTCACCGATTCCATAAAAGCATCACTAACAAGTATGCCGTGGTGCAAGTTTAAAGATTTTCTGTTAAAATCACCAGAGGGTTTTCGAATTTCTAAAAACTCTTCTATTTCAGGATGACTAACATCTAAATAACAAGCCGCCGATCCGCGTCTTAAGCTACCTTGACTAACCGCTAAAGTTAAACTGTCCATAACTTTCATAAACGGTATAACACCGGTTGACTGCCCCTTAGATTTTACATCATCGCCAATCCCTCGAACACATGACCAACAAGTTCCTATTCCACCGCCTCTTGACGCTATCCATACATTTTCATCCCACTTTTCTGCGATGCTTGCTAAACTGTCTTCAACCTTATTTAAATAACAACTTATAGGTAAACCTCTATCCGTACCACCATTACTTAAAATAGGCGTTGATGGCATAAACCAAAAGTTAGTAATGTATTTATACATTCTATCTCTATGACCTTTGTCGAACGCATATGCGTCAACAACGCGTTCAAATAAATCAAGTTCAGACTCACCTTTAAGTAAATATCTATCTTTTAATGTCGCTTTTCCAAATTCTGTAAGTTTTTTCATATTTTCCCGTTAAACTATATTACTATTTTTTTTAAATTTAGACCAAACTAAAAATACTTCATAACACTATTCCATTTATAGTCATCCCACTCTGAACCGTCTGAGTGTCGTTTTGGCCCTGTATTTTCGCTATAGTATTTAGCTTTATCCGATGTTAACTCTTCATATTCTTTACAATCTCTCTTAGCTTTACAAAACAAGCAATGCCTACCCGCCAACCTTGGTGCGTTTTGTTTTAAAGCTAACTTTGACTGTTTTTTAACATACTCTCCAAAATCTTCCAACCAACTTAAAGGTAAACTCCAACTGTCATATATGTTTAATCTTGGTTGTACTATATGTATTTCAAACTTTTCGATAATTTCCAATTGAATAAAAAGGTTCAAAAGCCCTAGGGCGTACATTTGCCCCTGTGTGTTTTCTTCCGCTTTAACAGAAACACCTTTACCATACTTAAAGTCTATCAGTCTACATATACCATCCTTATAGTTTATCTGTGCAAAGTCTACAGTCCCAAAACCGTCTTTCGCATAATTCGAATAATCTACTCGCTCTTCTATAAATATCGTTGAATTTTCGTTGATGTACTTTTCAACATAATCGAGATACTTTTGCACATAGTTTGCCATAGTCTCGGTTATTAAAAAACCTTCTATTTCTTGCCCTACATAAAAGGACGCTGGATTTTTTGAAATCAAAGCTAAGTTCGCAACTTCGTGAGCTACTGTTCCTTCTTTTGCAAAAACAGAGGTTGTATTGGGATACCCAGATTCAGCTGAAACTGATCCTGGGCAATTTAACCATTTTTCAGATCCAGAAGCAGACAGCTTTGCGTGCGCTCTACTTGTGTGATCAATTTTAACCATTGTTATATTTTTCAAACGCTTCGCACGAAATAGGAGCCACTGCCCTTAAAAATTCTAAAACAGAATCTGAATACACACGAATTTCATATTGCGATTTTTCACAACTTCGCAACCTGATAAACTTAAACCAATTTAATAGATTGGCCGTGACTATCATAGTGCTATAAGTACCCATAGGCAACACTGCCCTTGCCATTTCCCTCGGACAACCTAACTCTAGTAAACGCTTGTATGCTATAAAACTTGATTCGCTATATTTTAGTATCAAATCTTTTATTTCTTCCGCATCGCAATTTACTCGATCAGTTTTCATTTGTTTGTTCTGACTAGATTGTGTAGTTATTTGCAGTGTTTCAGGAATATAATAATCGTCTTTAAGTTCTGTATATCTTGCAGAAACTTCGTTGAAAGATTGTGTCCTATGTCGCATCCACTGTCTAAAAACAAAAATAGGAGCCTTAACCTCAAAGGTCGCAACAACTGATTCAAAAGGTGAAGTATGGTTATGTTTCATTAAATAATGTATCAATTTCATATCTTTTTCTAAATCTTGACCAGACTTTTCAACAGCGTTGTAAGAAGCCCTAGCGCTTTTTACAACTGACAAATCGTTTCCCATTTTATCAACCAAAGTTATATATCCTTGATTGAGTAATTTTTTAGTTTTCAACTGTTTCTTCAAAAGCAACTATCATATTTTCAATAGCTTGCAGATCATCAAAACATGCCTCTGAAAACTTTATATTTAAACTTTTCAAAAATTCGTTTACATTTTGAATTAAATTTTTAGAGTTTTTTAAGTTTTTAAGTTTTGATCTAACATTTTCTCTATACGATTCTAACTCTTCTTTTGAATCATCGGTTTCGGTTTTATCTTTATCATCCGTTTGATCTTCGTTATCCGTTTTTTCTTCATGCTCAGTTGATACATGTGATTCTTTTTTATCGCTAATTTCTTTCGAGCGTTCAACATCGTCTGTATCTTTAATCTTTTTTTTAGATTTAACTTTTTTAACATCTGATAAAACTTTATCTTGGTTTTCAACAACATCATCTACATTATCATTTTTATATTTATCTTCTTTTAATTGAATACTAAGTTTTAAATTTTCAAAATCTATTTCAATTTCAAATTTTAATTTTTTATTTTTATCTATAACATCTAAAACTTTTTCTAATGACTGCATTTTTATTTTTCCTATTTTTAACACTTAATAAAACTTTAAAATTCAATTTATAAACTCACATTTTAACCTCCTTTTTAAAAACTATACACTTATAATAACATATAATTTAGCATATGTCAATGTTTGTTGTCTTTTTTGACAACAAGCGACTCTTTTATTTCTTCCGCACTCATAGTTTTCTTTGTCCACATTTGTTTAGGTTTACCGTTTATTTTTATTCTTTTAGGGTGTGGCATATAGCCCAACCTTTTTAAAATTTTATTTTTATCGTGAGGCGTAAAGTTAAATTCTGGATGTTCATATTCTACTACACAAAAGAGATCCGAGCTAGATACTACAAGCTCATTAAAACACTGACCACCGTTTTTTATAACCTCTTCAACTTCACATAAACCATCAAGCAAGTTATACTCTCCAGCTATCATAATCCTTTTATGATCTGTCATAGGAGCTGTCACCGTTTTTAAAAACTGTTCTGAAATCGGATATTCTTCAAGCCATTTTTTTATCTGATCGCTTTGTTCGTATATTACATACCTTAATTTTTCAACATAAGTTTTATAATCACAATTTACAGCTACTTCCATTTCTTCAAAAGTATCTACAGGAACAAAAATAACCCACCATCGTCTATCTTGATCTTCTAAAGGGAGACTGTCTTTATCGTTTGTAAAAGCTATATAGTTTGTGACATTTTGAGTAGTATATTGATTAGCGTGCTTAGGGTTTATCTGAATAATACGATCCGTTATCAGCGGTTTTAAAGCGTTTAAACATTCGTATCGATTATGACCTTTTACACGCAACTCTTCTAAGATGTTTACAGCCCTGTTGGTTGCCCATTCATTGTGATTGTTTATAACTTGTGCTGGAGATACTACACCAACATTTCTATCACCCAAACAAAACGACAAAAGAGTTCCTAGTATCGATTTACCAGTGCCTTGTAGGTTTGATTGTATTATAGGTGCCCATAAAATTTTCTTACCTGTAAACTGTATCTGACTCGCAAGCCATTGTGTAAGTATGTCTGCGTTTTCTTGAGTTGTGCATAAAAATTTTATATGATTTTTAATAAATTCTATAGCCTTTAATCCCAAATCCGTATAAGTTTCTGCTGATTTTGGAACACTGTTTTTTGAAAAAGAATTTAAAACCGTCATTTCACCATCATTTAATATCCTATCTTCACTTTGAGGTAAGTAAGCCAACTTGTCTACTTTTTTCAAAAAACCTTTTTCAGCTACATATTTGCTCGCAACCATTTTCGATCCGTTTTTATTTTCAGGTATATTTTTACCGTTTTCAAGATTAAATGATTCACTTTTGTGAATAGTCATATTTTTAATGTTCATATAGCCATTGTGAGTGTTAACATAAACCCATGTTCTGCACCAATCAGGCACATCATCTTTAAGTTTTTCTTTTTCAGTCAACATATCTTTAATCACTTTTTTAGATACAGTTGTTGCACTCGACTTTTTGAATCGCGTTTGTAAAGCGTTTGCAGTCATATCTAAATTTAAAGGCGACATGTTTATTTTTTTTAATTTTGGTATAACTTCAAGCTCTATCTCACTGTTAGATAAACTGTTTAGATTACCTATTAAGGCTTCAACTTTCTTAAACTCTTCATCTTTTTCAGATAATTTAGCCATTCTAAATAAAGTTCCAAGCCCCACCCCATTATCAAGAGGTTTAAAATAACTCCACCTTTTTTCAGTTTCACCTTCTTGATAGTTTTCCCCACCTTGAGACCAATTTTCCCATAATTGAAAACCTTGCTTTTCGTCCCATTTGTGCAAAGCCATCCCAACTTTCACCCATTGATCATGACCCATAGACGGATTTAACTTATTAAGCAGATTTTCAACATCTTCCTTCGGCCTTTTAGGTTCTAAAAAATCAAAATTTTCATAATCTGATTTTTGATCTTTTAGTATCAATTTTATAAGTTTTTCTTGTGCTAATTCTTGATCAAAATAATCAAACGTATCAAAGTACCAATCATAATACTTTTTTAATTCTTTTGAAAAACTAGAAGGTATCGCACAATAACTTCCTTCTGTTAAAAAATCTATACCTGGATATAGATTTGGCATGGTTTTTCTAAATTTCAAACCTTGATAACTTTCTGGTATTTTTAAATATACATGAAACCCGCCTGACGGAGTTGATACAGTTTCCGTTAATGTAATTTTTAAATCACGCTTTAAATTTACATAACTTTCTACACCACCTTTGTTTTTATCTACATCTACAATTAAATCAGATTTTCCAAGAACCCACCCTAAATTTCCAGTGTGAGATCGTATTTCTGATTCAGCTAAGTTTTTATTGGGCCAATCTTTTATTAAACAAACCTTACCTTTCAATAAAGTTAATTTTTTTCCAGCTTTTAAAAATTCATCTATGACTTTATTTCTAAATTGAATGTTAATCATATTTTAAATTGCTTATACTTTTGAATTTTTAGCAAAAAGTTATCCACAATTTTAATTTCAATTCTATTCAAAATACTCTCCTACAGTCGACCTTAATACGGTCGAGTTTTTACAATATATTACTTTACTTTTTTAAATCGCTCTGGAACTCTCACATTTCGATTTATTAAGTATTTAGTTATGGTAAACAATGTTGATAACTTATAATTTTTATCATTTCCCATAGATAAATCATATAGAGTTGGGTACGACATGTTTATTTTTTTAGAGAGTCTACGCAACGACACACACTGTAGACCTTCTGATATTTCTTCTAATGTTAGTATGTCTTCTTGCATATATCAACCTTATCATAATTTTCTAAACTTTTCAAATAATTGTCCGCTAAAATTATCGACTTTATCCTTAAAGTCTCATAATCTTTATTTAAAATTTTCTTTATTGTAAAACCCGCTAAACCTGAATCATTTATAACAAATTGTAAAGTTTTGCAATTTGTTTGGTACTTCAACCTATCTCTTATATCGTTTAAACTTGAAATTTCTTTATACATAATTTTAATTTTTTGCTCCTTTCATAATATAATTATACAAATAAAAACACATTGTGTCAACCAAAATATACTTTGAATTGCATATCAAACAGATTCGATTACATATTTCAATGTCATAACAACTATCGCACCGATAATTGATAATGTGAATTTAGTTAAAGCACTTTTAAAATCTTTGACATTTTGGTTTGTCTCATTCATATTCGTCTTTAATTGCATAAGACTTTCTTTTAAAAACTCGATCTCTTTTTCAACAACTTTATTATTTATTAAAAGTTCTTCAAACTTACTTTCAAACTTTTTATGAAAATAACATCGATCTTTAATCTCGTTTGAATTGACCATATACATATAATACCATCACTTCAATAGCTTTCTAAATTGTTGCTAGTTTTTTTGTTATGTTTATTTGTGATTTATTGTAAAATCAAACTATATGAATTTAGATTTTATATAAATTACCAAAGTTTTGGTCAAGCAATTTGAAAGCACTGACCATCTTTCGCCTAAACCCTTATCTAAGTCGATAAGGGCTTTCGATTTTATTTTTATAATAAATCCATTTAATTTTTCAGGTGTTTTAAATTTTTTAAAAACACCTCTGTGGTATTTGTAAATAAACCCTTTTTTTACAATAGTTATTTTAAAAAAAGGTAGTTTTATATTAGACTTTTGAACTAATATGTAATGTTTATCACAAATTTTCCCATAATTTTTTGCCAAAAGCGTTAAACCCCCTTAATTGCTTAAAAGTCATATCATTTAAAGATGATTCTAATTCGTCTGACCTTTTTCTTATTTTATCTACATTACCTTTTAAAAGATTTAACTCTTTTAGTATTTCTTTACTTTCTTGAGATATCTGAAAGTTTGAATCTTTTTTAAGTTGTTCTTGCTCATCGCATAGTATTTGCAAAGCCTTTCCTTGCAAGTTGTTCTGTTTCCAAATCGGATAGTCTTTTTCAATAAGCTCTTTGGCTTTTGATTTTATATCTTTTATATTTTTTTCTTTATATCTTAAAGGCCCTTCTTTATTTACAATTTTTAACAATTGTTTTTCAGTTTTTACACCAACTAGTTCATCGGTATCTTTTATATCTTCTTTCTTTATGTACCGTTGCCCTACTCTATAAACTTCTTTATATTTAAGTTTATCTTCATTGTTTATATCTAAATTTAAATAAAAAACTTGAATTTTCATATCAAACCGCCTGTACTATTATTTCTGTAAATCATACCACCATTACCCGTACCAGCGTAAATATATCCGTCTGAGTGTGAGGTTAATGAAAATATAACAGTTTCAGGGCTGTCAAAAACTTGTGTCCATGTCGTCCCATTATTACTTCTGTAAATCATACCACCATTACCCGTACCAGCGTAAATATATCCGTCTGAGTGTGAGGTTAATGAAAATATAACAGTTTCAGGGCTGTCAAAAACTTGT
>P_2C_Liq_1_UnCtyDRAFT_1000221_pt1 | contig 24273 bp, 28 predicted proteins | sample Pon2CUnioCityCA_2_FD_10234 | JGI IMG/M metagenome (IMG submission 10234) | reverse complement strand
TGAGTGATAAACCGGCTGATTATCTATACACAAGTGCCAATCAAGCCTCAACACTTCTCAAAGCAACGGCCACCATGGGCATTGATTCGTTTGCCTTACTCGGTCATTCGATGGGCGGTGAAATCGCACAACACATGGCTGCTACGTCAGAGCGTGTTGAAAAGCTTCTTTTACTCGATCCCGTCGCTCCCGATGCCGAAATCGAGTCCGTTCGTGTACCGAGTGTATTACTGAGAGTCTTTTTCCAAAACTATTGGCTGCAACGCTTAGGATTTAATACGGGGCCTGTTGAGCCTTTACCTAGAGAAACATTTCGTCCCGCGATGATTCAAAATCACAGCATCCCATCAGACATTCTTCAACAATTCTCGTTAGAAGTTGATACCGAGTATCCGATTGATTTTGCGGAAAAGATTGATATTCCTGTATTCATCGCATATGGGAGCTTAGACACATGGGCACCGCCAGAATTACTCGATACGTATTTAACCCTGTATCCGCAGGCGGAAAGTGCGATTATCGAGGGGGCTGGACACTTGCCTTACCTGGAAAAACCCGAAATTACCAGCCGCTTAATTGTAAACTTTCTAAATAACGATTAAAAAACACACTTTATCGCCTTGATTGAGCGGTAAAGTGTGTTTTTAATAAATTATTGTCAAAGGTTGATAGATAGTTGTATGACAAGTATAATAAAGGTATCTAAAAGTAAAAGGAGAATCTCCATGAAGAAATTTGTCCTAGCTCTATTTTTACTAGGTCTTGTTGGCACCCTCGCAGCATGCGGCGGAACTGCTGAACAAGGAGAGTATACACCGGGTGTTTACCACGGGTATACAGTAGGAAACGAACCCTCAATTGCGGTTGTCACAGTTGATGAAAATGGCATGATTGAAAGTGTCTTAATCGATGAGGTGTATCTCCAATCTGAAGAAGGTGGCGAAATCACTTGGGAAGGCCGAGGCGGCCCAACAGATGGTATTGCAACCACGAAACGTGCGTTGGACGATGGCTGTGCGTATGACATGCATGGCGGCGTCGAAAACTGTTCAGTTGAAGGCGAAATGATGTGGTGGGAACAAGTCGATGCACTTGGCCAAGCCGTCGTTGATGCCCAAGGCGTCCCAACTGACTGGAGCATTGTCGAAGGGTCATTTGAAAACCCAAGCGATGCTGTAGCGGGTGTCTCAATTACCGTAGATACATACATCAGCGCCATTGAAGACGCCTTAGACAAAGCACAATAACATTAAAAAACATCAACCGCGGTTGATGTTTTTTTTTGCTCAATGCCAGAGACTTTCACTGGATGTGGTAATACCAACGGCCCCACCGTTCTTTGCATCTTCGACTTCGGCTTGGTTTTTAATGAGGCCACCTAAAAAGATTGGGATGTCATGGTGTGTTTTCACCGTGTCGATCATGTGTGGGATGGCCGGGAGTAATTCAACGGCATCGGGTTGGTAATGTTTCATCATTTCCAAACTTTGGTTCAAAGATAACGTATCTTTTAAGAAAAACCGCATGATGGAAAAAGTGGATCGTTTTTTGCAGAGTTCGATGACTCTTGGTTTCGTCGTTATGATGCCATCAACTTGGAAGTTTTGAATCAAATAAATGGCTCCGAATTCGTCGTTACTTAATCCTTTAATTAATTCTAAATGGACAAATACTTTTTTTTGATGGGCCCGCATGGCAGAGATTAATTCATCCAATTGGGCCAATTGGAAATTCATCAGCAAGCCGATCTCTAAATCCGTTTTGAAGAAATGCCGCATCGCCTGATGCGAGCTAATTGCAGGAATGACAAATTGATTAAACATAAGCACCTCTTTTTTAGTATAGGCGAAGGGGATTTTTTTCGCAATTTTTAGGAGGATATCTTGACAAGATTTTCAGCCTGGTGTATAAGTATATTAGCACACACTCATGTTGAGTGCTAAAAGAACAAAATATGGAGGAATAAGCATGTTAAAACCTTTAAATGACCAAGTGGTTTTAGAAAAAGAAGAAACCACAGGTGAGACGACGACATCGTCTGGAATCGTTCTCACCAATGACAAAGAAGATCGCCAAGTCATCGCAAAAGTACTCGCGGTTGGACCCGGTAAATTAACCGATGGAAGTCGCGAACCAATGAGTGTTAAAGTCGGTGAGAGAGTCGTATTTAAATCATACGCTTCAACCGATGTTACCTTAGATGACACTACGTACATGGTGGTCAAAGAATCCGATATTCTCGCAGTGGTGGAGGCTTAAGATGGCAAAAGATATTTTACTCGGACGGGATGCCCGTGAAAAAATGGTGAAAGGCGTTGATAAACTCGCCAATACCGTCAAAATTACGTTAGGCCCAAAGGGTCGCAACGTCATGTTAGAAAAATCGTATGGCAGTCCTTTAATTACCAATGATGGGGTGACCATCGCCAAAGAAATTGAACTGAAAGATCGCTATGAAAACATGGGCGCAAAACTCGTTCAAGAAGTCGCTTCAAAAACCAATGATACCGCTGGTGATGGAACGACCACAGCCACGTTACTTGCGCAATCTATGATTCAAGAAGGCTTACACGCCATTGATCGGGGTGCCAATCCTGTCTTCTTAAAACGTGGAATTGAAACCGCCAGTGCTGCAGTCAGTGATTACATTACAAGTGTGTCAAAACCCATCGAAACGTCAGCCGATGTTGCCAGTGTGGCAAGTGTGTCGTCTGGCAGTGAAGAAGTCGGAGACATCATTGCCAAAGCCGTCGACAAAGTCGGTCGCAGCGGCATTATCAATGTGGATGAATCGAAAGGCTTTGACACTGAGTTAGAAGTTGTTGAGGGTCTGCAATATGACAAAGGCTATATCAGCCCTTACATGGTTTCTGACCGTGAAACGATGGAAATCACGTTAGAAAATACCGCCGTATTAGTGACCGACCAAAAGATTTCTACGATCAAAGATGTCTTGCCACTCTTAGAAAAAGTGGTTGAGCAAAACAAACCGTTGTTGATTATTGCCGAAGACATCGAAGCGGAGGTCTTAAGTACCTTAATCGTCAACAAACTTCGCGGAACCTTCAACGTTGTCGCCACCAAAGCACCTGGTTTCGGCGATAACCAAAAAGAAATGCTTGCGGATATTGCCGCACTGACGGGATCTAAATTAATTGCCAAAGATTTATCAATCAAACCTGCAGATGCCCAATTTGAAGACTTAGGGACTGCGAAAAAAGTCGTCATTAGTAAAGATACCACAACGATTTTAGAAGGCGCAGGTGAGGGCAGTAACCTTGAAGCGCGGGTGCAAGAAGTAAACGCTCAACTGGAAAACGCAACCAGTGATTACGATAAAAAACGGATTCAAGAGCGCCTTGGTAAATTGACCGATGGCATTGCCATGATCAAAGTTGGGGCAACGACTGAAACTGAAATGAAAGAGAAAAAACTGCGCATTGAAGATGCACTCAATGCGACGAAAGCCGCCATTGAAGAAGGCATCATCATCGGTGGGGGCGCCGCGTTAGCACATGCATTTAAAGAGTTAGAAGGCACCCTAGCAAATGATGATGTGGACACGTTTAAAGGCATGCAAATTGTCTTAAAAGCCTTGCTTAAACCGGTTCACCAAATTGCTGAGAACGCTGGGTTTGACGGGGACGACATCGTCAAGCGTCAACTGGAACAATCCGGAAATCTTGGCTTTAACGCACTCAGCGGGGAATTCGTCGACATGTTTAAAGCCGGCGTCATTGACCCAACCAAAGTCACCCGTAACGCCGTTATCAACGCCGCATCGATCGCGTCGATGTTTATTACCAGTGAAGCGGCGGTCGTTGACATTGAAGAAGAATCAAGTGCCGCACCAGCAATGCCGCAAGGCATGCCTGGTTATTAAGCCAAAAAAACATCACTTCGGTGATGTTTTTTTATGTTTTGTAATCAATTGTGCTATGATTACAATAGATTAATACGAGGAGCTGCACATGCCATTTAAACAAATCAGCCGCATCGCTTTAACTTTGCTTTTAGGGGCGGCATTGATTGCTGCATATGACGGGGATCCATTATTGTTTTTAAATTATTTCACCAATACGGGGAACGTCATCATCTTCGCCGTGATGGTGGGAATCATATTTAACTTTATTCCAGAAAAACACATCTTATTTGCCGTCATGATTGGTCTGGTTATCAACCTGGTTTACATTAATTTGCTGATTGACGATTTTATGATCGTAGACGACATTCTCAATAGCCGGTGGCAATGGGCGATTTTACACTATGTCGTGCCCTATGTATTATTAATTGATTTACTGTTCTTTACCCAAGAAGCCATGCCGATGAAACGGACGCTCTTAGTCTACTTATGGTTGCCCGTGCTTTATTTAGTCTACGCCTTCATTTATGGCACACTCACCCTTGAATATGCCTACTTCTTCTTAGACATTCCAACCTTGGGACTGTTCGGGGTAGTGCTTTATGTCACAGGCATCTTTGCGTTTTACTTAATGCTCGGGAGTCTCTTACTCGCTGTGAAAACTCGGGCCGAAAAAAAACGCCTGCATTAAGCAGGCGTTTCACGCACAAAGGCGGGCGGATAGTCGGCCTTTTTTTGATGATTGAGCACGAGCTTGATGACGCCTTGGATAAACGGTGATTTTTCGTCCATCCATGTCGGATCAGTGTCATCCAGGTGAGTGTTCAATTCATGCAATACGCGGTGAAAGCCACTGGGATTGTCGGCCAATTGGCCCTGCACTTTGTCGGGGAGTTTATCAAAGGCAGTCGTTTCTTCTTGAAGCGCTTTCTTGGCCGCTTTTAAATCTTGACTTAAATAGGCGTCCAAGGTTTTGATGACACTCAGTAAATAGGCCGAATACGGATCGGTCTCTAAAAAGACGTGGTACTTTTCTTCTAAACCGTCCACAATCTTTCGTGCACCGGCATAATTGCCTTCAAGTAAATAAGCAATGGCTAAGCGCTCCCGCTTGGTCACGTTCCAAAGCGGTGAATACTTGGCTCCGTGAAAGACCATTTTTTCGTAGGCTTCCCGGTAACTTTTGACGTTTAATTGAATCATTAAAACCATTTCCAATTGTTGGACCATGCGTTGGGTGTTCCGTCGCATTTGCATCCACGTTAAGACGAAATAAATCAACCCTAAAATGATCAGTGTAAATAGATCGATGCCTTCTGAGTTATTGACGAGATAGACCCCTAAGATGGCCGCCAAGACAATGCTCATAATGAGTAGTACAAGGTTGCTTTTAAAATCNATAATCATGGGGCACTCCTAACTCAAAAACCGTTTCTGCGAGGAGATAATTGGGTCATACTCAATGTTCGCAAAGGGAATTTGATAAAACATATGAATGAAGTACACGTCAACTAAGTGCGAATATACGACGGCTTTTTTATCGATGGGTTGATGCGGGTGAAAGGTGTATTCAATGTGTGCAAGCTGATTGATTTCATAGCCTTCAGAGGCAATTTTAAAGGTGGCATTGGTTTCATCCGCAAACTTTTGGAAGTCATCGCTAAACGTTTCGACGTAATCAATCGGTGACATGATTTGAATGGTCCGGTCTGCCGGATGATTAAATTTCGTTTGAAACACTTGGGCCAGTTGATCGACGTCCATGGATTCCAGTCCCGTGTCATAAAGCCGTTGGGTAAAGGCGTCTTTCATGGCGACCGTTTCAAATTCAGCCAGGGTGATGTACGGGGTAAATAGTTTCAATCCGTGCATTTTCGCAAGCGCGTAAAATTCTTCCGTATCGAGCTCATAGATCGCTTTTTCATCGAGGTTGAAGATCATCCGAATCATCGCGATGACTGCTTCTTCATAAAATTCCGGTTGCCGGTCAAACGTGTCATAATCATTTAAAGTTTTTCCGGATTCGTCGGTGGCATCAAAATCAATGAGGTGAGAGATTTCTAAGGTGAACCGGGCATCTCGCAATATTAATTGGTGGGCCGCAGGGTACCCAAGGGATGTTGTTACACTCACATCGGCCCCGCGGGCCACTAGATATTCCACGTACTTAGCCCGTTTTGCGTGCCTCAAGGCAAGGTGGATGAGATGAAAGCCATAGTCCCCGTCTGCGTTCACGTCAAGGCCCCGTTTCAAACAAAAATCTAGCGTCCGTTTAAAATCAGAAAACCGGTCGAATTCAAAGAGTTTGATAAAAGCGTCTGTGTCAGTCAGAAATTGGACGTCTTCGACCGCTTCAATAACGCTTAAATATTGCGGAAAATAAGCCACGACATCATAAATAAAATCGGGATGTTGGGTGAGTGTTTCATAATCGGTGTGTTGCTTAAGAAAGAAAAAAATACTTTCGTGGTCCAGCGCTAAACGCAATAAGTCAAGATGAGCGGACGCATCGATGGGAAATTGTTGGTAGATGTCTTTGAAGTGGTTGAGTGATCCATATTGGATGATGTAATCGTATAAGGCGACTAAGTCATCGTCGTTAAACGTCCACTCCGCAAGCATCCGGTATAAAAATTCATCACGTTTAAAAATCGCACACACCGTTAAGATAGATAAGTTAAACGGCGTATAGTAGTGCGAGTAGTTTTCGTGCATGATAAAGTAGTCAAAAATGGATTGAGCCCCGTAAGCGATGACGACTTCCAGAGGGTCAAATAGTTCTCCAACTGGGTTATCATCGGCGTCATAGGCGTTTAAAAACCCCGTTAAATCATCGTTTTGAACGGCTTGAATCCATTCGACGTAATGCAGTAAGTCTTGTGAAGTAATGAAAGATTTGTATGAATCGAGCATGCCACGTCCTTTGTTAGATTAAGGGTTCGTCTTTTTGACACTCCGCGCACACTCCACTAATGAGCACCGATACGTCATGCACCGAATGCTTGGGGAGTGCCTGGTCTAGATGGATATCTGGTAAGCGAAAAACGTCTTCAACTTTCCCGCATTTCGTGCACTGAAAATGGGCGTGTGGATGACTCGCTAGGTCATAGCGATTTTCCTGGTCTTTTAACATCACAGCGCGGGCGACACGTTTTTCTGTAAATAAATGAAGCGTGTTGTACACGGTTGTCTTAGAAAGCGTGGGAATTTTCGGCTGTAGGGCTTGGTAAATCTCTTCCACATTGGGATGGTGTTTCGCCGCATTCAGGTAATCAAAAATCATCATCCGAGTAAGGGATGGTTTGATTCCATGGGCTTTTAAAACAGCGTCATTTTGCATCATAAGCGCTCCCATTTGAACGGGTTAAATGTTTGTAATCATTACAATTTTATAGTATCATTACTTCAATAAATACGCAACGAAATCACCACTGGAGGAGCCCATGGAATTCGCCCATACAGGCCATATGATTTATCACGGAGACGCCGACCATCCACTGGCTAAAATACGGTATAAACCGGCGGAAGACGGCGTCATTATCGCCACGTCAACCGTTGTTGATCCATCCCTACGCGGCCAAGGGATTGCCCGCAAGCTGCTCGATGAACTGGCGGCCTACGCCCGAAAGCATCAATTAAAGATTCGCCCGGAATGCTCCTACGTTGTGACTGCGTTTAAACGCTATGATGCGTATGAGGATGTGCGTCTCGATGAATGAAACTCCGGGGAAACGCATTCAAAAAACGCGAAAGAAAAAAGGCCTTGCACTGAGTGATGTCGCGGAAAACGTTGGCATTTCCAATCAAGACCTTGTGGTCATTGAACGTTCAAAAAAATCCTTAAGTGATGAGTTATATGCGAAGTTTGCCCACGTATTGGGTGTGCAAGAGCCGTATTTACGGGAAGGCAACGTCTTTATTGATCATACCGATGATTTGATTGACGCCTTTCAAAAGCTTGCGATGGAAGAACAGCACGACTTTATCGCCTTGTTTTCGACCCTTCGTAAACCAAAAAAATAACCCCCCGAATGATTCATTCAGGGGGTTTTTTATGATTAGCCACCGCTAAAGATGAGGCCAATCACGAGCATGAGTAATGCCCCGGTTATGAGCAGTGCGAGGTAAAAAATGCGCTGAATCACGTGCAATTGGTGCAAGGTATCTTTTTGCGCGTCTGTTTCGTTTTTGTAAATGAGATACGTTATAACCGCTGCCGGGACGACCACACTGAGTAAGGCTGAGGCAATGCCGATGTCTAAGACATAGGCACCCGGGAGACTTAGTGCCGCAAGCCCCATGAGACTAATGTGAATCTGTGTCGCTCTGCGGGTTTCCATGCATGTAACCCTCCGTTTTTTTCTGGACGTCTAAATCGCCCAATAGATATAAACGCATATCCGCTTCCACTAAGAGCTCAGCATCCGGATTTTGGTAAAACAGTCCGGCTTTTTCATAGCCGATCACGAGTGCTCCAGCTTGGCGTTTCAAGTCGATGGTTTGTAAGGTACGGCCGACCCAGGAACTGTCGCTGGTGATTTCTAAGGTGAAAAAGTCGAAGGGAAAAAAGCCAGTGCGTGTCACACTAATGAGTTTACGCGCTAAGTGTTGCGCCTGTGATTCCGCCTGGGAAAGATTTTTTAACGCTTCAAGCGTCTCTTGAATGAGCCGCCGGTCTTCTTTTTGAGAGACGTAGCGCTCCATATAACTGGTGGCGGCGGCCGCTGAGAGAATGGTCACCCCAGAGCGTTCTTTGGAGACGACCACGCCGTAAGTTTCTAGCACTTTGATGGCCTTGCGGATGGTCTCGGAAGAGACTTGATACTGACTAGACATTAGGGTTCGTCCAGACAGTTTCATGCCTTCACTCAGTTGGCCTTGGGAAATGCGTTTGGCAATCTGGTAGGCGATTGCCAAATATCTGGCATCAGCTTTTTCCATGCCTCACCTCGTTTATCGTTTTCCTGCGTCGTACGGTTCGCCTATCGCGGCGGGCGCTTTTGAATTTTTCGACGCAAACGCCAAGACGACCAAGGTTATGATGTAGGGCAACATGCTGTAGATTTCTGTTGGGATTGAAAAATCTTGAAGGACGGGAATGGCCGTGTAGGCATTGGCAATNACGCGGACNGTNGCAAAAAAGAATGCTGCGAGTAAAATTCCGCGCGGCTTCCACTGGCCAAAAATCATTACGGCGAGGGCTAAAAACCCAAACCCAGAGACAGTGCCTTGAAAGCGCGTCGCAAAGGATAAGACAAAAATGACGCCGCCCATACCTGCGAGCGCCCCGGAGATCAAGACGCCGATGTAGCGAATTTTATAGACGTTTACGCCGAGTGAATCAGCGGCATGTGGATTTTCTCCACAGGCGCGAATCCGCAAGCCAAGTCGCGTTTTATAAAGAATGACAATGGCAATGGTAAAGATGGCAATGCCTAAATAGGTCGATAAATACGCATTTGTGAATAATAAGGGTCCAATAATCGGAATTGACGAGAGGACGGGCACTTCACTGATCGTGTAGTTACCGCCTAAATTAATGTTTGACGTCCCAAAGTAAATCCGGGCAATAAAGACCGATAGAGCTGGGGCAAACAAGTTTAAAGCGGTCGCTGATATGATTTGATTGGACTTCATCGTCACACTAGCAAACGCGTGCAAGCCGGCATAAACGGTCCCAATGAAGGCACCGGTGAGCAAGCCAAGTAAGGCAATCAATTGCAGCGGTAAGCCGCTATCTGATAACGCACGCATGAGGACGATGCCCACAAAGCCGCCCATCACCATGATGCCTTCTAAGGCGATGTTAATGACTCCTGAGCGTTCCGAGAATAACCCCCCTAATGAGACAATGGACAGGGGGACCATCGAAGCGATAATCAACGGCGTCAAAAAACTTAATGTATCAAATAATTCACTCATGAGGTCACCTCCTCATCCAGGGTGTCTTTGCGTTTTTTCAGTCGCTTGTAAATGACATTTTGGAAAAACAGCGCTAAGGCTGATATATAAATGATGGCAGCGATGATGATTTCAATGAGTTCTGGCACAAAGCTCGTCGTGACTTGTAAGAAAAAGCCGCCGATTTCCAGCGATCCGTAAAAAATCCCGGCGATCAATACGCCAATGGGACTAGATAAGCCGAGTAAACTCACAGCAATCCCAGTAAAGCCTTCTTGAAGTAAGGAATTTTCAATGGTCAAAAATTTTCCGGGGACTAAAAACATAATGGCACCCGCTAGCCCACTGACAAATCCGGCGATGGTCATCGCTAAAATGATGTTGCGTTTTTCATTCATTCCAGCATAACGTGAGGCGTCTCGGTTAAAGCCGACGCTTTTAAGTTGATAGCCAAAAGTCGTTTTCGACAGAATGATATGCAGAATGGCGGTGACTAAGAAGGCCACGAAAATCCCGTAATTCAAACTCGACCCTTGGAACAATGTGTCCAAAAAGCCTTTTGGAATGATCGCACTTTCGGCGGGGCCGAATGCCCGGGCAACACTTTGGTTGTAAATGGTCGTTTTAACCATTAAGGTGACAAAATACATCGCCACGTAATTGAGCATAATTGATGCGACCACTTCATTGACGTTGCGAAACGCCTTCAGCATGCCGGGAATCATTCCCCACACCCCGCCAGCTAACCCGCCGGCTAACAGTGCGACCGGCCAGTGAAAGGCGCCTAAAAAGGTCCAGTTGACCCCGACGTATACGGCAAAGAAAGCGCCAAACGTCAATTGTCCGGTGGCGCCGATGTTAAACAGCCCGGTGCGAAAGGCAAAGGCCACAGACAACCCCGTTAAGATAATCGGAACGGCATAATATAGCATGTTGCCAATTGATTGGGTGCCGTTTCTCAAAAACCCAAACAAAATCGTCCCAAAGCCCGCAAAGGCGCGGCTTGGATCGAGTACTAACATAATTAAGAGGCCGACTAACAGCCCGCCGATGATGGCGATAATGCTGGCGAGGACCTTGACAGCGGTGCTCGATTCTAAAAAGAAATCGAGAATGCCATCCACCCATGTTGGTGTTCGCATGTTAGGCCTCCTTCCGCTTGGAACCTGACATGTAAAGCCCCAGTTCTTCTTGTGAAGTGCGCGTTGGATCAAATTCTCCGACGTGCTCCCCTTCAAACATGACAATAATCCGGTCGGATAAACGCATGACTTCGTCGAGTTCAAGAGAAATTAGTAAAATCGCTTTCCCTGCATCTCGTAGTTTTAAAAGCTCGGTATGAATAAATTCAATGGCACCAACGTCTAACCCGCGGGTGGGTTGCACGGCGATAATGACGTCTGTATCGCGTTCAATTTCTCGGCCTAGAATCGCTTTTTGTTGATTCCCACCAGACATTGAGCGAACCAGTGAGTCGGGGCCATTTGACGAGCGGACATCGTATTTATCAATGACGTCTTCAGCAAAGGTACGAATCGCTGAGTCTTTTAAGAACCCATTCGATTGAAATTGTGGGTTGAAATACGTATGCAAAATGAGATTACTTTGCAAATCATAATCTAAGACAAGCCCGACTTTTTGCCGGTCTTCTGGAATGTGCGCGAGGCCAAGCATGTTACGCGTTAATATTTTCTCATGCGTAATGTCTTCACCCTTTAGCACAACCTGCCCACGCTCAATGGGTTTCAACCCGGTTAAGCCGTGCACCAATTCGGTTTGGCCATTGCCTTCAATGCCGGCAATCGTTAAAATTTCACCGGTGCGAAGGTCAAAATGCATGTCTTGAACCACGGCTTTATGAGTCTTCGTATCACGCATGGTCAGGTCGCTTGCCGTAAAGACGACATCGCCCGGTGCGTAGGGACTTTTTTTCATATCAAACATGACTTTCCGGCCAACCATGCGTTCTGCAAGCATTTCATTACTGGCTTTATCGACATCGAGGGTGTCAATTTTTTTACCTTTTCGCAAAATGGTAACGCGGTCTGCGACGGCTTGAATCTCGTTGAGTTTGTGCGTAATTAGAATAATCGATCGGCCCTCTATGACCATCGATTTCATAATTTTCATAAGCTCTTCGATTTCTTGCGGCGTTAAAACCGCTGTCGGTTCATCGAAGATGAGTATATCCGAATTTCGATACAACATTTTTAATATTTCCACGCGTTGTTGTTGGCCAACTGAAATATCCCGAACGTAGGCATCCGGGTCAATCTTCAGTTTATATTGATTCNGATAAGGCCACAATTTTCTCACGCGCTTCGTCTTTCTTTAAAAATCCTCTATCGACATCCTCATATCCCAATATGATGTTGTCTAGCACGGTAAATGTATCGACCAATTTAAAGTGCTGGTGNACCATCCCTATGCCAAGCTCGTTGGCGTCATTTGGATTTTTGATGTCCACTTCTTTTCCGCGCACTAAAATTGTTCCTTGCTCGGGGCGGTACAGGCCAAAGAGCACACTCATCAGTGTGCTCTTGCCCGCTCCATTTTCTCCGAGTAAGGCATGAATCTCCCCTTCTTGTACGGTCAGCGTGATATTGTCATTGGCGATAATGCCAGGAAACTCTTTTGTAATGCCATTCATTTCAATGACAGGGGTCATAATTCACCTCTTTGGCGTGTTTAAAAAAGGAAAGCGAACTTTCCTTTTTTAGTAATTGAATGTTACGGAGTTACGGTTGATTCTTGAATGTCGGTGCTTAAACCTAAGTCATCTAAGAAACTGGTGAGTTCGCTGTATGTGGCAGGAACGACCACCGATCCATCACCAATCATATCGAAGATGGCATCGTAGTCGGCTTGACTAAACGAATCAAAGCGGGAGGATTCCATTGGTAAGGCAACCCCGTTTGATGCGGCATCTTTGACTTGGGTTTCGGTGCCTGGGAAGTTTCCAGCATAATGCGCCGTCAAGGCTTGTTGAACGACTGCGCCTAAATCTTTCATCGCAGACGTTAAAACGGTATCGGATAAGGCGCCTTGGTCAACGTCAACCCCGATCATCATATTACTCGTATCTTCAGCGGCACTAATGACGGATGAGCCGGCACCACCTGCAGCTGCAAAGATAATTTCTGTGCCCTCTTGATACCATGCTTGGGCGCGTGTTTTGTGTTCATCTGACGCTTCAAAGTTACCTAAGTAAGCGAAACGGTTGTCAGGGAATGAAACATCAACTCCAAGTTCATCGGCGGCGTAATGAGCGCCTGCAATGTACCCAACACCGAAGCGGACGACGGCAGGTACGGCAATCCCACCCATAAATCCGAGATCACGATAGCCATCTTGAACGGCGGCATAGCCGGCTAAGAATCCAGATTCATGCTCATCAAATAAGATGGACACGGTATTTTCAGCGACTTCAAAGGTTTCAAAGTCTCCAGGATGTGGCACCCCGTCAATTAAGACGAAATTAACATCTGGGTGAGCACTTTGCGATTCATAAATCGCCGGTTCAAATAAGAAACCAGGTGTGACGATGACTTCTGCACCGCCTTCAATCGCTAAATTGATGGTTTCGATATATGCCGCATCGGATACTTCTGCGGGCCGGTAATATTTGTGGGTAATGTCATTGGCTTCGGCATATTCAACGATGCCTTCCCACGTCCCTTGGTTAAATGATTCATCGTCAATGTCACCAGCATCGGTAATCATGGCGATTTCAAACGTCTCTGCTCCGCCGCACGCAGCAAGAGTAAAGACGGCGGTAAATGCAGCAAATATGAAAAATAATTTTTTCATGGATGGCGCCTCCTATTTTTTCTTTATTATAAGCTTAATTAAAGATTTTGTAAACGCTTTTAAGGCCTTTAAGCATGCATTTTTACGGATATTAATTACTTACTATGACATATCTTTTTTAGGCAGAATTCGCATCACCACTTCCCAGTTTTGGCATTAAAAAAGGCACTATTTAAGTACCTTTAAATGGGCGAGTGTCATACCCTTCGTCTGCTCACAGGCAGGCTTTAAAGGACCTTACTAAAACTTTAGCATAGGTTAATCATTTTGCCAAGTTATTAAATCACTTCTAAAACCGCGTCAAAGGGAATGGACTGCTGGCCAAGTTTTAATGATTGGCGGTGCGGATCAAGTCCCATTATCACGCCCTGGATTGTTTCAATGCGCCCTGCTTCATACACTTTCAAGGTGACGCTTTCTTGGAGGTGGTAAGCTTCTTGAACGCGGTAATTTAAATAGGCCATTTGATCGGGCAACAAAGTCGGCTTTTGCATTACTTCAAAAGCGTCGTATACGGCTTTTAAATACTGATTGTGTTCCGGCAACGCTTCAAACGGCAACCATTTAAGCATCCGTCGATCGTGGTAAACTCTATCCATGATGGCCCCCCACGAGCGACAGACGGTTTTTTAACGTGCCGCCGTCTAAATAGCTAGAAAGCCGCAAGGCATACTTCTTACCGTAGCGTTTGTGCACGTCATCTAAAGCGTGTAAAAACATCTCTTCTTGCTGTTTGGTGTGTGTGGCCCGGAAAAAGTCGAGTTGTTCATAGGGTGAATAAGGCTCAAGTCCAGTCAACCGTAAACTGACGCGTCGGATGGGTAAATCTTCGGCGTAGCGGTTCAACAGGTCAATAACCTTTGCGAAAATGATTTTTGGGTCACGGCTCGCATAGTCCATGGTGACTTGCCGNCCGAAGCCGCCCCCATAGGCTTTCGAATAGCCCACCGATAAGTGAATGGTTTTCGCTTCTTTGCCGATGTAGCGAAGTCGTGCCATTAAGGTATCGGTGATTTCAAAAAGAATCATTAAGACGTCTTTGAGCGGCGTATCTTTGAATAAGGTTTGGCCTTCGCCGACACTTTTCATTGGCCGCACGTCCTGCGTCTTATCGGCGATGATGCTCGCATCAATGCCGTGGGCGTGNAAATAAAGCTCATCGCCAATCACCCCAAAGACGCGGTGTAAAAGGTCGCGGTTTGCCCGGGCGATGTCGCCGATGGAAAAGAGATTCATTGCGTTGAGCCGGGCTTCTAAACGTGACCCAATGCCCCAAAATTCAGCCAGCGGCCGAATCGGCCACAGTTTATTTGGAACGTCTTCATAGTGCCACTCAGCGATGCCATCTGGGACTTTCTTACTTTCGATATCAAGCGCCACTTTGGCGAGTAACAAGGTATCCCCAATGCCCGCGGTGGCGGGGATTCGCGTTTGCGCCCAAATATCATCTAAAATCATTTTCGCAATCTGCCGGACGGGCATGTCGTAGACGGTGTGATAGGCTGTGAGATCTAAAAAGACTTCATCAATGCTGTAAATGTGCAAATCATCCGGGGCGACGTAGGTTAAATAAATGCGGATAATGTCCGCCGAATACTTTAAATACGTCCGCATTCTTGGCTTGGCAATGATCAATCCTTCGATGCCATCTGGCAGTTCAAATAACCGTAAGCGTCCTGGGATGCCACGCTTCTTTAAATACGGGGATACGGCCAAGACAATGGAGCCTCCACCACGACTTTCATCTGCCACGATTAAGGGCGTCTCAAAGGGGTCTAAGCCTCTTAGCGCACACTCCACGGAGGCGTAAAAGCTTTTTAAATCGATGCAGACAATGTCGCGATATGTGCGGTAATTTTCCAGCATTTTAGCCTCCTTTTTCGGGGTGAGTTTTGTGTGATTATAGCATGTTTTTTTGAGAAAAAAAGCGAAAAAAAACCCCGGCATCGAGTGCGGGGCTTAAGGACGCAAAATGTAATTTTTTTCAGTCAGTTTGTCACAGTCAACGTGTCAAGAAGCGTTTTAAAATCATCCGGCATCGGAGCGTCAAAAGTCATCGTCTCACCGCTTGTGGGATGGACCAAGGAAAGCGTCTGGGCGTGTAAGAATTGTCCGCACCCTTGATTCAACGGAACGCCATACTTTGGGTCCCCGAGCACGGGATGGCCGATGTGCGCCATGTGGACACGGATTTGATGCGTGCGGCCACTTTCAAGATCACACTGGATGTACGTGCTTTCATCAAGATAATTCAAGACGTTAAAATGTGTGATGCTCGGTTTGCCGCCAGGCGTTACCGCCATCGATTGGCGTTTGACGGGGTGTCTGCCAATTGGAGCGTCGATGGTCCCTTTGGCATGCGCAAGATGACCTTTCACTAAGGCGATGTAGGTGCGTTTCACCGTGCGGGCCTTGAGTGCAGTTTGCAGCGTGAGTAACGCCGCTTTATGTTTGGCCACTACCATGGCGCCCGATGTGTCTTTATCGAGTCGGTGGACGATGCCGGGTCGAATCGTGTCGTCAAACGCTTGTAAATCTTTGATCTGATGCAAGAGTCCGTGGACAAGGGTCGCTTCTTTGGTGGTTGCGGCCGGGTGAACAGTTAAGCCGGCTGGTTTATTAATTACCGCGATGTCAGCGTCTTCATAGATAATTTCTAACGCTAAGTCAATCGGCTCAAGATCCAAGATTTCCGGGACTTTCACAGTGACATCAAAGGTGTCATTGAGCGCCACTTTTTGACTGGCTTTGGCGGGCGCATTGTTGTGTAAAAGTCGCCCCGCATTGATCCAGTTTTTAATCGTACTTCGCGATTCTTCAAACAGCTCACTGGCCGCAATATCGGTGCGTTTACCGACCTGTTCAGCGGTGACTTTAGGCATCGAGTGATTTCCTTTTGGCTTCTAAGAATAGTAAATCAATGGCAAATAAAATGACTCCGATCGTCAAATAGCTGTCGGCAAAGTTAAATATCGGGTAATCGTACCCAAAGATGTAAACGTCAATAAAATCAACGACCCAGCCAAAGCGGATGCGATCAATGAAATTGCCGAGGGTCCCCGCAATCAACAAAATAATCCCAATGCTGTAAATTTTCGCGGTGCGAAAATTGATGTCCATGGAAAAGTAACCGAATACCGCAAGCGCAAAGGCGGTGACGATGTAAAAGAACCACATCTCACCTTGCAATAATCCCCACGCCGCTCCCTCATTGTGGTGATGCGTAATGTATAAAAAGTTTTCAATCCAGACGACGGATTCATTGAGAAGAATAAGCTCTTCCGCGATAAACTTTGTCAGTTGATCAAGCCCGACGAGGGCTAAGATAATCAGTAATACGGACCATGATTTCATGCGTTACTCCTTTACAGTGAGCGGTCATCGACACTGTCGATGAAGGCTTGGATGGGGCCCGCAATTTTCTTCACGGTGCCAGTTTCAAAGGGATTATCAAGGCCGGCCGACTTAAGCAGTGAGGTGAATGACTCTGACCCACCAAGGCCACAAAGTGTCACGTATGACTCAAGCGCAGCTTGGTAGTCGTTTTGGCTTTTGTGCCAATACTGGAAGGCGACGACTTGGGCGAGCGTATAATCAATGTAATAAAACGGCACAGAAAAGATATGCCCTTGGCGGAACCAAAAGCCACCCCGCTCATAGAAATCGTTGCCCGCGTACTCTTTGTACGGCAAATATTTCTTTTCAATCGTGCGCCACAGCGCTTTTCGTTCGGTGGGCGTGAGCGCAGGGTTTTCGTAAATGCCGTGTTGGAATTCATCCACCGCAACGCCGTAGGGTAAAAAGCTTAACGCCCCGGCTAAATGCGTGTATGTGTATTTGGCAGTGTCCTCTTTAAAGAAACTTTCCATGTAGGGCCAGGCAAGAAATTCCATACTCATTGAGTGAATTTCTGCCGACTCCAGTGTGGGAAACCGGGTGGGGGCAAACAAATCACGGCTCATGTGCATTTGAAAGGCATGACCCGCTTCGTGAGTTAACACATCGACGTCGTGACTAGTCCCGTTAAAGTTGGCAAAGATGAATGGTTTTTTCTGATCAGCTAAGAACGTGCAATACCCGCCCCCTTCTTTTTTCGGTTGACTGTCTAAGTCCATGAGGCCTTCATCCAGCATCATTTCAAAGAAGGCGTGCGTCTCTTCATGCATGTCTTTATACATGGCCCGGGCTTTATCCACTTGCCACGCTCGGTCGCCTTTTGGCGTCGGGTTCCCGCTTAAAAAGTTGAGCGCTAAATCGTAATATTTTAAATCATCAATGCCTAAGCGGACGGCCTTTTTCTCCATTAACTTAGCCACAAGTGGCGTCACTTCTTCGTAAATTTGATCACGGTAACGAGCCACATCGGCGCTATTATAGTCCGTCCGGCCGAGCCGAGCGTAGGCCATTTCAGTGAATGACTCAAAGCCTAGCGCGTTGGCCATTTTGACGCGTACTTTAACTAAGTCATCATAAAGCTCATCAAACCGAGATTCATTGGCCTCAAAAAACGCACTCACTGCGTTTTGAGCGGCAAGTCTTTCAGCGCGGTCCTTGCTTTGCATGTACGGGGCCATTTGGGAGAGGTTTAACGTCTTTCCGTCAAAGGCAATCTCCGCACTGGCGGTGAGTTTCCCATACGCTGTGATTAAGCGGTTTTCGGTTTGCAAGTCTTCCACGATGACGGGATCAAAGGTGCGTGCGTCTAAGCTCAGCTTATCAAAAAAGAGTGACCCGTAATGGGCTTTAAGAGCCGCTTTAAAGGGGGAGTTAAGTAAGGCGTCGGCCAAGCGTTTATTGTACGCTTGTAAGCCCGGTAAGGTCGCGTCAAAAAAGGCTTGTTCCGCGTCATAAAACGCATCACTCGTATCGATCGAATGGCGGATGGATGCGAGCGTGCTTTGCGTATCTAAGGTATCTTGCAAGGCGTAGAACTGATCAATCACCTCGGTGATTTTGGATACATCTTTGGCACTTTCTAAGGCGGTTAAAATTGTTTCAAACTGGGACATTAAGGCCTTTACATCGGGCCTTTTGTACACATAATCTTTAAATGGCATACGCACCTCTTTATAAAATAAGTGATGGAGCTAGCAGACTAATTAGTAAGGCAATGATCGCATAACCCGTCGTCATCCAGCCATAATACTGTGGCAGCCGGTGCCGCGTTTCATACGTTTTGACCGTGTAAAACACCCAAGGTCCGGCTAAAGCAAGGCCAATGAATAGGCCCATGAGTGATAAATAAATGAGCCCTAAATTAATGATGAGTGCTTCAAAAATGAGAAACCCTAGACTGTCTTTAATCCACTGCATTATAGGCCTCCAAAGCGCTGAGCGCATCGTTAAAGGTCGATATTTCAACGAGGTCAAAGCGGGGATTGGTCAGTGAGTCATAGACCTCTAGTGCCGTGTCATAGTTTGCGCCGGCGGGAATCAATAACACGTCCACGTTTTGCTGGTGCGCGGTGTAGACTTTTTGTTTGATGCTGCCGACACTTCCCACACGTCCATCAAGACCAATGGTTCCAGTCCCGGCGACGTTGATCGTAGGGTGAACAAAGTCGGGATTTTGCGCGGCGTAAATGTATAACGTATGCATCAATCCCGCACTCGGGCCCCCGACAATGGTCGGCGTTGTTTGATAGGCGAGTGGCAAGTCGTTAATCGCGTAATAGGTCGATAAACTGAAGCCAAACCGGCAGTCTTCATCGGCGTTTTTTAGGACTTCCACCGTTTTACTGACGCCGTCTTGGATGATGGCTAAGGTGGCGGTTTCACCGCACGGGGCGTTCGCAAAGGCATCAAAGATATTAGTCGAGCCATTCACTGAAACAATGGCATCGCCAATTTCTAATCCTTGATTGGTCGCGTAATCAAACATCAAATAGACAAGCTGCTGGGTGTCATAGGTGATCGGAAGGCCCAGTTCTTGGTACGCGGTAATGATCGCTTTTTCAATCGCTGTATTGCGCGCCACTTGACCGCTTTCAAAGCGCGCCGTGTTGGTCACGCTGGCTTGAGCCTCACTGAGCGGGGTCAGGTCAATGCCGGGACTGATTTGACCGACTACCCACTGAAAGATGGTCGGCCGGTTAAAGCTCATCACGTAAATGGCATTGAGGTTCGCCTCGGCGACTCGGTCATTCGAAAATTGAATGAACCCGTCTAGTGGTTCTAAGTTACCGGGGGCGTCTAAGCGGTAATCGACACGCACAACTAAGCTCGCCAAGATTGCGAGTAAGGGAATGAAAGAGAGGCCTTGGCGAAGTTTTTTCATGGCGATACAGTGACTGTCACAGGATCGATTTGGCGGACTTTGACTAAGGCATCTTGCAGCATGCGTTTGGACGCTTTAAAGGAATCTTTATCTTGGTATTTATCAGACCCATAGACGATTTCTGTGATGCCTGACTGAATGATTAACTTCGCACATTCATGACAGGGAAATAACGTCACATACATCGCCGCGCCAGTCAGTGGTTCCGTGGCGTTTAAAATCGCGTTGGGTTCNGCGTGCACCACATACGGATACTTCGTTTTTAAAAAGTCCCCGTCTTTGTCCCACGGATACACATCATCATCCAGGCCATTCGGTAACCCGTTATAGCCAATCCCCACAATGTGGTTGGAGGGATTCACGATGCACGCCCCTACTTGCGTGGACGGATCTTTTGAGCGCTCAGCAGACAGTGCGGCAACGCCCATAAAATACGTATCCCAATCCAAATAGTCTGTGCGTTTCATGCTTAGACGTCCTTCACAGACGCTAAGTTGATGTGGCAATAGCCGTTCGGATTTTTTTGTAAGTAGTTTTGGTGATAGCCTTCTGCTGCGTCATAATGCACGCCGGATTTAATTTCAATGGCGAGCGGTTTGCTGTATTCACTGGCTTTCAAGGCAAAGATTGANCGCAGCGTCGCTTCGTCTTCGTCGTCTAAATTGTAAAATCCGGTCCGGTATTGGCTGCCAATGTCATTGCCTTGGCGGTTTACCGCCGTGGGATCTACGATGTTAAAAAAGTGATCGACGAGTGTCTCAAATTCAACGACCGTTTCATCGTAGGTGAGTTTGACGGCTTCGACGTGACCACTGGCCGTGCAGACTTGTTCGTACGAAGGATTTTTAAACGGTCCGTCGGCGTAGCCAACTTCCGTTTCAACGACTCCGTCTATTTGTTGGTAATAAGCTTCGACGCCCCAAAAGCAGCCGCCAGCAAGGATGATGGTTTTCATGTAAGCACCTTCTTTACAATAATTTCGGCGGCTTTTAGCCCCGCCATGGCTGGTGAAAAGATACTGGACGCGACGCACCCTGATCCGTCTGGAGGAATATCAACGGGCGCATCGTTGTAAATGACTTCGATGGTTTTGTACGCAGGATGCGCGTTAAACGTTTTTCTTAGGGCTTTGGCAATCGGGTCTGAATGGGTTTTATAAAGTGGCATGTGATGCATCGTGCCGCTGCCTAGACGATTACCTTGGGCAAGGACACTAAGGCACGGAATTCCCCGTGCTAAGCATGCTTGAATGAGGTGTTTTTTGGCGGGCATGTCATCAATCGCATCGATGATGTAATCGGGGGTGAGAGCAAACAGTTGATCCGCGGTGTCTTCCGTGTAAGCGACGTCTAAGGCATCCACTGTAAGGCTGGGATTGATGTCGGTTAGATGAGCCTGAAGCCAGGCGACTTTGGACGTACCGATGGTTGAATCCAGCGCCATCAGTTGCCGGTTAATGTTGGCTTCGTCGATCGTGTCTGGATCGACGATGATGAGATGACCAATGCCACTGCGAGCTAACGCCATCGCACTGTATGATCCGACGCCGCCCACTCCGACGACGCAGACGCGGGCGTTTTTCAATTGTTCAAGGCCCTGAACGTCAACGAGTGGCAGTAACGTTTTAAACCGCATTAAAGGCCCAGTTCTTTTTTCTGTGTGTCGCTGATTGGCCCTGGAGCTTCACTCATTAAGTCTTGCGCCGATGAGGTTTTAGGAAAGGCAATGACGTCTCTAATATTATCGGTATGCGCTAAAATCATCGTTAAGCGGTCTAAGCCAAAGGCGATGCCGCCGTGCGGTGGGACACCGTATTTCAAGGCTTCTAAGAAAAAGCCAAAGCGAGCTTCTGCGGTTGCTTCATCAATGCCTAAGTGGTTGAATACGGCTTTTTGAATCTGACTTTGGTGAATTCTCAGCGACCCACCACCGACTTCATGACCATCAATCACGATGTCATAGGCATGACTGTTGAGTTGATCAGCAGGCCCTTCAATGGTTTTCAAATCACCTTTTGGTAGGGTGAACGGATGATGCGTTGCATAATAGCGTGCCGTGTCTGCATCGTATTCAAACATTGGCCAGTCGGTAATGATCAAGGCGCGGTGCGCAGCATCTTTTACGAGNTCTAATTGGTCGCGCAGCTTTAAGCGCACGCGGCCGAGTCCGACTAACGCGTCTTGACCCGCCGCGAGGATGAGTGTATCGCCTGCGGTCATCATCGCATCAAGCGTTTGAGTCACTTCTGGCGTCAGATGTTTGGCCAGTGACCCACTGTAAGTCTCAGCTTTTTTCAGGTAAATAAACGTCGCATTCAAGGAATCAAAGAGCCCTTTAAAGCCATCTAAATCTTTGCGGCTTAAGGCGTCATTTCCCTTAGGAACGACGAACCCATGCAGCGGGGTATCGGTTAAAAAATCAAGCGGTAAGGTCCCGATTGACTCTTTAAAGGACGCAAACGTTAAGCCAAACCGGGCGTCTGGTTTATCGGAGCCATAGCGTTCCATGGCGTCTTGGTAGGTAAGGCGTGTAAACGGCTCATCGTGCAAGGGTTCACCGACGGCGTTAAAGATGGCACGAATCATGTCTTCAGCGAGTGCGGTCACAGCGTCTTCACTGGTAAACGCGAGTTCAATGTCGATTTGAGTGAATTCCGGTTGCCGGTCTTTCCGTAAATCTTCATCCCGGAAACACTTGGCAATTTGATAATATTTTTCTAAGCCCCCCACCATCAACAACTGTTTGAAGATTTGCGGAGATTGCGGCAAGGCATAAAAGGCATCCGCATAGAGGCGGCTTGGGACCACATAATCGCGTGCCCCTTCCGGCGTTGAGCGCGTTAAAATCGGCGTTTCAATCTCTAAAAAGTCTTGGGCATTTAAAAATTTACGCGTGGCTTGCATGATCTGGTGGCGGACTTTTAAGTTGTGTTGGATGACGGGACGGCGTAAATCTAAAAAGCGATATTTTAACCGCGTCTCTTCGAGGGCGTCGGTGTCATCTTGGATGAGCATCGGCGGGGTGGCAGCTTCTGAATGGATGGTGAGTGTCTCTATTTTGACTTCAATGTCACCGGTCGCAAGCGATTCGTTTTTACTCGACCGCTCTTGAATAACGCCAGTGGCTGAGACGACGGATTCATGTTTCAACGTCTCCGCGGTTTCTTTTAAGGGATGATCGGCGTCAAAGGCGAGTTGAATGATGCCAGAGCGGTCGCGTAAATCAATAAATAAGAGTTGACCGAGGTTGCGGGATTTTTGAATGAACCCTTGGACGGTCACTGTCTTTCCGACGTCACTCATTCGGTAATGTCCGTGCTGACTCATGCGTCACCTCCGTGTAAAATTCGGGTCATGGTGGCCGTGTCACTAAGATTTAGGCGGTGCGCCGTACCCGATGCTTGATGTTTAAACGTCACCGTGCCTGAGGCGAGTTCATCGGGTCCAAGAATGGCCGCATAGGCGGCGTCTAGTTGGGTGACGGTCTTAAATTGCTTTTTCATGGAGCCATCGTGATGACTCATCATGACGGCGCATCCCGCATGTCTTAACGCTTTGACAAGCTGTAAGGCATAGTCCGTGACACTGGCATCTAAGACCATCACATAAAGATCAAGCGGATCAGTTAAGGGGGCAATCTCGGCAGCTTTTAAAGCCACGACGAGTCGTTCAATGCCAAAAGCAAAGCCGGTTGCGCCGAGCGCTGGGCCGCCCAGGGTGTGCACTAAATCATCATAGCGACCGCCCCCTGCGACGGTATTTTGAGCGCCTAAAATCGCCTCGTCTACTTTCAGTTCAAAGACCATGCCGGTGTAATAATCAAGCCCTCTGACGAGGTGATTATTGACGGTAAATGGAATCTCTAACGCTTTTAGATGATCTTGCAAGGCGTTAAAATACGCCGTTTCTTCGTCACTTAAGTAGTCCAGTGGCATCGGGGCGCTTTGCAACGCGGTGTGCGTGGCGTCTACTTTACAGTCTAAAATGCGTAAAGGATTGTCCGCATACCGAGTCTGACAATCGGCGCATAAACTATCCAGGTGCGGTTTTAAATGGGCTTTTAAGGCCGCTTTATAATCGGGTTTAGAGGTATTTGACAGTTGGTTGAGTTCTAAGTGAGCGGTCAGTCCTAAGTGTTCGAGAATGGCCACACTCGCATGTATGAGATCGGCATCCACTGAGGGGGATGCCTCAGCAAATACTTCAACGCCCATTTGGTGAAACTGGCGAAAGCGGCCCTTTTGGGGACGCTCATAGCGAAACATTGGGCCGTCGTAATAAAACTTTTTGACCGGTTCTGGCCGGGCGTATAGTTTGGCTTCAATGAATGCACGAACCACGCCTGCTGTGCCTTCTGGGCGAAGAGTCAACGAGCGACTAGCGCGGTCGTTAAAGGTATAGGTTTCTTTGCGTATGACGTCGGT
>P_2C_Liq_1_UnCtyDRAFT_1000220_pt1 | contig 24294 bp, 13 predicted proteins | sample Pon2CUnioCityCA_2_FD_10234 | JGI IMG/M metagenome (IMG submission 10234) | reverse complement strand
TGTCCAGTTGTAGTAAGCGTTGGTGTAGTAATGCCGCCTTGTGTAATTTCAAATCCTGTCGAAACTACTCTAGCAATTTCCGTACCACCAATTTCTGCAATTACTGCATTACCTGCATCAAGAACAATATTAGTTAAACTTTCAATTGTAGGTACGCCTGTTCCGTCACTAATAAACGATTCAGCAGTAACAACACCTTCTACATTTAGTTCTGTAAGAATATCGACTATGCCAGTTCCAGCAGCATTAATTTCTAAATTACTGTTTGATTCAGTAGTTGTAATTAAATTTCCATCTAGGCGTAGATCATCTAAAATTAGTGTTCCTGCATTTATTGCCGCTGCGCTAAAGTCAGTTAATGTAGTACCGTCTGATGTAACTGTAAGTTGTCCTGCTTGTTCACGCAGTTGAAGATCGCCTAGATAAATCGAATCTCCACTTAGATATAAATCGCGCCATCTTTTTGCATCTGAACCTAAATCATATGTAATATTGTCACTTGGTATTAAGTTACTTTCAAAATCAGCAGCAACAGTAATCGAATCTGTGTCTGCATCGCCTATAGTAATGTTACCACCTAGTGTAAGATTACCTGTGATTTCAGCATCACCTGTTACTGTAAATAATGACCCATCAAATGTTAAGTTTGTACTATCTTCTATTTCGCCATCGGTGCCAGCTAGCACAATACGCCCTGCTGTTAGGTCACTTACTTTTGCACTTGCAAGTGTAGTTGCAGCAGCTTCTAGTGTACCACTTACAGAAACATCGTCATCTAGTGTTATTGTTCCACCTGTGCTGTTTAGCGTAAGATTTCCGGTAGTAGTGTCAATTGTATTGTCGTCTGTAACAGCAATTTGAATGTTACCAATTACTGTACTATCAAGCGAAATACCATTAGTAACACTTAGGTCATCAGTATATATGTGACTCCAACGCTTAGTATCAGAACCAATATTGTAAGTGCCGTCAACATCTGGTATTAAGTTTCCAGTAAAGTCTGCATTTACAGTAATTGCATCTGTATCTGCATCACCGATTGTAATGTTTCCACCTAGTGTTAGGTTGCCTGTAATATCAGTATTTCCAGTAACATTTAAGTCGCCAGTAATGTTAGTTGTATTAAGTAGTTCGATAGAACCTGTTCCGGCAGCAACAATTTCTAAATCTGCGTTAGAAGCAGTAGTTGAAATTCTATTTCCAGCAATTCTAATATCATCAATATTAATAGTGCCGCCGTTAATTTCGCCTTGTACATTTAAGTCTGATAGTACATTAGTAATATTCATGTCACCGACTGTTAATGTAGAAATAGTTGCTGTTAATAGTGTAGTATGTCCAATTACATCTAGTGTACCATCAACTTGTGCATACCCGCCAATAGTAACATAACCAGTTGTATCAATCGTTACTGCTGTGATTGCTGCCGCATCGATATCTGCAAGTGTACTTGTGCCAGTAACTTCAAATGTTCCGCCTATTGTTGCATTACCAGTAACAGCTAAATTTGCACTCAGTGTTGTATCGCCGCCAACACCTAATGTACCTGTAATATCTTCATTACCTGTAATACTACTATTTCCTACAACTGCTAGATTGCCTCCGACATTTGCATCTGAAGATAGGGTAGTATTACCAGTAACACCTAGTGTTCCGCCTATGCTACCAGAGCCTGTAGTAGTAATTGTAGTACCATCAATGTCAGCACCACTAATATTGCCACTAGCAACAATTGCTCCTGTAACAGTTAATGTACTGCCATCAAATGTTAAGTTTGCACTGTCTTCAACAGCACCTGCTGTACCAGCAAGTACAATACGGCCTGCTGTTAAATCTGAAATTGTTGCACTGCTTAGTGTTGTTTCTCCTGCACTTAGAGTGCTGTTTAATGTTACTGCTCCTGTAACACCTAGTGTATTGCTTAGTGTAGCTGCTCCAGTAACATCTAGTGTGTCGCTTAGTGTAGTTGCTCCTGTAACACCTAGTGTTCCACCTATAGTAACATCACCAGTTGTATCAAGTGTTGCAAGCCCTAGATTAGCAAACTCTGCATCACCTACTGCGCCAGCAAATACTTCACTTGTATTTGTTGCATCTGGAATAAAGCTAAACTTGCTTGTACTTCTATCAAATCCAAAGAATCCTACTTTGGCATCCGTTCCGTCGTGCCACTGAAATTCTATACCTCTATCTTTTGCGTCATCGCTAGCAGGCGCAGTGTCGCCGCCTAGTGTAAAGATTGGATCATTAACTGTTACAGTTGTACTATCAATTGTAGTTGTAGTACCGTAAACTTGTAGATCACCTTGAATTGTTACAGTTCCACTTGCACCGTCTGGTGTAGGATCGAGTACTAAACTACCAGTGCTTGTACGAATTGTATTTCCGTCAATTTGTATATTATCAATTAACGCTGCGGTAGTAGTAAGTGTAGTACCGTCAAATGTTAGATTTGCACTATCTTCTAATACCCCGTCTGTGCCTGCAAGTGTTACTCTACTTGCTGTTAATGCTTCAATTTTAGCTGCTGCAATTGTTGCAGTTCCGTCAACTTCAAAGTCACCAGTTACAAGACTATTTCCTGTAACAGTTAACAATGTGCCATCGAATGTAAAGTTTGCACTATCTTCTAGGGCACCGGCTGTACCTGCTATTGTTACGCGGCCTGCTGTTAGATCGCTTACAATTGCACTTGCTAGTGTGCTTTCGCCTGCAACACCTAATGTGCCGCCGACTGTTAAGTTTCCAGTAGTTTCAAGACCGTCTGTTAATATGTCTTCTGCTGTAATATCACCTTGTACGGTTAATGTACCGCCTGCTCCGGTCGGACTAGGGTCAATTGTAATACCTGTACTAGAACTAATTGTACTACCGTCAATGTCTATGTTATCAATTGTAAACGAGCCAGTAACTTCTAAGCTACCTGTAATTGTTTGATCTGCTGTTAGAGCCAGCGTTGACCCGTCGAATGTAAAGTTTGCATCGTCTTCTAGTGAACCACTTGTGCCTGCAATTACTACTCTGTTGTCAGTTAAGTCGCTTACTGTTGCACTTGCTAATGTTGCTTCACCCGTAACTCCTAGTGTTCCGCCTACAGTTGCATCGCCTACAAGTGAAGTATTACCAGTTACATCAAGTGTACTGTTTAGTGTAGTTGCACCAGTAACACCTAAGTTGCCGATAATAGACTCATTGCCTGTAATAGTGCTGTTACCTGCAACTGCTAGATCGCTACCCAATGTTGTGTCACCTGTGACGCTTAGTATTCCTGCAATATTTTCATTACCTGTAATAGTGCTGTTACCTGTAACTGCTAGATTGCCGCCGACATTTGCATCTGAAGCTAGTGTTGTTACTCCTGTTACCCCAAGTGTATCATTTAGTACAGCACTGCTAGTAACATCTAGTGTTGAACTTAGTGTAGTTGCTCCAGTTACACCTAATGTTGACGATAGTGTAGTTGCGCCTGTAACATTAAAAGTAGAAGATACTGTTGCTTCGCCTGTTATGTTTGTATTAGAAAGAAGTTCTAGAGTTCCAGTTCCAGCACTTATTAGTTCTAAGTTACTGTTAGACGAAGTAGTCGAAATTCTATTTCCGTCGATAGTAATGTCTTCGCCAATTAATCTATCAGCAAAGATTGTGCCGCCTGTAATATCTAATTCATTGCCGCCTGCATCTACAACGATAAATCCGCCATTTTGTTCTTTAAGCTGGATGCCACCTAAGTGTATAGTTTGTCCTGCAACATACAAATTGCGCCATTTCTTAGTAGCACTACCTAGGTCATATGTTTCGTCTTCGTTAGGTATTAGATGTGATTCAAAGTCAGCTGCTACAGTAATTGCATCTGTATCTGCATCGCCGATTGTAATATTACCGCCAATTGTAACATCACCGCTAACATCAACATTACCAGTAACACCTAGTGTTGTACCATCAAATGTTATGTTTGCACTGTCTTCAATTGCTCCGTCTGTACCAGCAAGTACAACACGACCTGCTGTTAGATCTGTTATTGTTGCACTGCTTAGTGTTGTTTCCTGTGCGTCTAATACTTGTAGAGTAGTGTCTCCAGTTACACCTAGTGTTCCTGTGACAGTTTCGTTTCCAACAACACTCAAGTCGCCGGCAACTGCTGCATTACTCGAAAGTGTAGTGTCCCCAGTTACACTTAATGCTCCTGCAATATCTTCATTGCCTGTAATACTGCTATTGCCTACAACACTACTATTGCCTGCAACTGCTAGATCACTGTTTAATGTTGTATTACCAGTTACATCAAGTGTACCGCTTATAGCAGCATCGCCAGTTATATTTGTATCACTTTGTAGTTCTATAGTTCCTGCACCTGCAGTATCAATTTCTAAGTTTGAATCTGAATTTACAGTTTCGATTCTATTTCCGTTGATACGGATGTCTTCAATTGTAAATTCACCTGCCTGAATATTTTCAACATAGAAATCTTTCCACTGCTTAGAAGGACTACCTAAATTATATGTGCCAGCTTCGTTTGGTACTAAGTCGCTTTCAAAATCAGCAGCAACAGTAATTGAATCAGTTTCTTGATCACCAATAGTAATATTGCCACCTAATGTAAGGTTACCAGTAATATCAATGTTACCTGCAAGATTTGTATCGCCTGTTACTGTTAAGTCTTGGCCTACATTTAAGTTGCCACTAACATCTGCATCAGAGCTTATGTTAACTCCATTTGTGCCTGCAGGAGTTAAATTAATATCGCCTTGGATACTTGTAATACTATTACCGGATAATCTTAAATTACCTGTTTGTACTTTGAAAGGATCAACAATACTTAAATTAGACCCACTTGAAAAGTTAATACCAGTCAGTGTAGTAACATCAAACGATCCGCCTTGGAAAGTAGTATTACCAGTTTCTTGGTCCACTGTAAAGTGATCGCCAATTCTAAAATCACCACGTTGGTCAACACTTGCATAGTATACTCTACCACCGTTAGTTTCAGTAATTTCATTAGCTTGTACAACAGCAGTATCATCGTTATCTAGCCTTTTGCCAACACCGATATAACCAAAATTGTGAGATACCATTCTTAAACTTGTGTCTGGACCATCTGCAACTATACCAAAATTACCATACACGTTTGCAGATGCAATCGAGCGCATTTCTGCGGCAAATTCTTTACGATCATATCTTAAAATACTTGTAGCAGTTGCACCTGCGCCTCCTACAAATGTAATACTTTCTGGAGTAAAATCAAATCCTTCTAGATCATCGTTGCGTCCGTCTTGTACAATTGTAGTGTTATTTTCAACTGCATCAACTGTCATTGTTACAACTGTTGATCCATCAGTTGATGTAAATGTTGCTGTATCACCGGCTGTAATCGTACCTACAACACCGCCGAGTGTAATGCGTGTTTTACCTACGCCGCCTCTGCCACTAGTGCCTGTAATACCTTTAATAGCTTCGTGTGCAAAGTATGTAAAACTGTTTAACCATTCTACTCTTGCACCGTTGGTCATAATTAAACCAACTGCGTTAGGAACAATAAATGTAACACTGTCAAACAACATAGCTGGTTCAATAGATCCAGCAGCAATACTTGCACCGTCAACTAGTGCGCCGCGACCCGCATCGCCTGCATCAAAACCGTATGGATCGTCACTAGCATTAGTTCCAAGCCTTACGCTTGATCCAAAGTTAGCAACAGTAATGTCTTTAATGTATGCAGAGCGGATAGTGACACTAGCAGTTGGCTTGTAACGGAAAGCATATCCTGTATCGTTAATACTATTGTATTCCATTTCACGAACAGTTAAACTTTCAATTACAACGCCGCCGTCGATTCTAAATCCGTCTAGATCCCTAGTAGCAGCAGTTGGTTTAATTTGTGTAGCACGAAGACCTTGTCCTCTAACAGTGACACCTTCTGGAACATCTAATGGAAATACCTCTTCAAATGTGCCTGCACTCACATAAACAATATCGCCATTAGTTGCTTGTGTTAGAGCATACTTAACTGTAGAAAATGCATCGTTAGTTAATTCGCCTGAGTTAGAGTCATTACCGTTTTGTGTAACATACCAAACTTTACCTTCTGTTTGTGTTACATCTACACCGTTAGCAAGTATTCTACCTGTTCCATTTGCAGTTAGTTCTAGATCTGCATTTGAATTAAGTGTACGAATTCTATTACCGTCTAATTCTAATTCGTCAACAACAATACTTTGTGCGTCAATTACACTTGCTTCAAAGTTTGTTCTTGATCCATCTTCGCTTATAATTACAAGACCGCCGCTGCCGTTGTCTTGCATTTTTAATCCACCTAAGTAGATTGTACTTCCGCTTACATACAGCGAACGCCATCTTTTTGCATCTGAACCTAGATCGTAAGTGTCGTCGTCATTCGGTATAAGATGTGATTCAAAATCAGCAGCAACAGTAATTGAATCGGTGTCTGCATCACCTATTGTAATATTACCACCTAGTGTAAGATTACCTGTAATTTCTGTGTCGCCTGTAACAACAAGTGTAGTACCGTCGAATGTTAGGTTTGCACTGTCTTCTATTTCACCGTCAGTACCAGCTAGCAATACTCTACCAGCAGTTAAATCTTCAACATTTAAACTTGCTATTGTTGCGCTTGTGTCTACATCAAGCGATCCAGTTATTGTTTGGTCACCCGTGACATCAATATTAAGAGTTGCAACATTACTTAGTAGGTCAATAATTCCTGCGCCTGCTGCTAATAATTCTAAGTTTGCATCTGAATTAAATGTTTCGATTCTATTTCCGTTAACAGCAATTTGATCTAATCTTAAGTTGCCGTTAGGATCAATACTTGCGTTTTCACCTAAGTTAACAGTGCCGCCGCCTGTGCCTAAATTAACATCGCCACCGCCTGTACCTATATTAGTGTCGCCGCTGCCAGTACCGACATTTGTATTTCCGCCTTCGCCGCCACCGATGTTAAGATCGCCGCCTTCGCCTGCGCCGATATCTAAGTCGCCGCCTGGGCTTGTAGTAATAGTGCCGCCGCCGCCATCGCCTACGATAACTTCGCCAAACTGGCCACCGTTTTCAGTGCTAGATGGTCCTAGTGTTCCTGTGTATACTGCACCTTGAATGTAAATTACTTTACTACCTGACAATGCACTTGGTAAGTTTTCGCCGATAAAGTTAAGTGTACCTGATTGATAGTCAAAGAACCATTCGTCGTTATTTCCTGAACCTGCTGCAAAGAGTTTTGTACCTGTGCTTGCAGGATCTGCTGCGCCTGCATTATCAACATAAACATTTACAAGATAAGTAGCACCAAACTGTGGAGGTATCCAATTTTCATATCCACTAAACCAAGTTCTATTAGGTGTAGCAGTAGCATCTGCTGTTGCTTCTACTGTTTCTAAACTAACAATATTAGTGTTTGACACTGGCAATGTTGCAGGAATACTTGCAGCGTCTCCCCAAATTTGATCTGCTCTTAACAATAAACCACTGGCTACACTTTCGTTGACTGCACTTTTAATAGTACTAATGTCAGTCTTTGCTACACCGTAGCCTACTTTTTTCCAAAGCCAGTCAATTTTTTGTATATCACTAATTGCCATCTATTTTAATCCTATGATACTGAAAGTGCAGTTACACTTTCACCTGCTGATAATGCTATTCTAACTAATACAACATTACCTGTTGAATTTGTCATATTTTCTGTACCTAGCGTCATTGTAAAACTTCCGTTTAACGATGACCCTGGTTGTATTCTTTCGCCTGCGTTTGCTGCACACCCGTCTGAACCGTTACCGCCTGCTAGTGTGCCCGGAACACCACTGCCGTTATAAACTGAAGCAGTGTTAAGCCAGCCATTTAGTCCACTAGTAGAGTCAATTGCAGTTCCTGGTGCTGCAATAAACACTCCTGATACTCCTGTTGAACTTGTGATGTTAATATCAAAGTTTGCAACAACTTGTCTACGGAATGCAAATGTAAAATATTGTGTTCCTGTGTCAGCACTTCTATCTGGTCCTGCTGGCAGTGTTGAACTAAAATCGTCTACATTATGTTCAATAACACCATAACGCACTGTAGATTCTTGCGTCCCTGCTACTCCAGGATCCGAAGTTTCAGTATAAGGATTACTTGTATAAAAATTTGTAGTTCCTGTATACGAAGGAGTGTCAGTTGTTTCTGCGCTAAAGTCAAATACACGCACACCGTCATCGTCGAATCCTGTACCTAAACTGTCGCTAACTGCGATAGCAATTTCACTAATACCACTTTGTGTTGCACTGTGTACTTGGATAATTTCAGGTAGTACAACATAAGAACTATAACCGTTTACATTTCTTACTCTGTATCTTAACTGTTCAGAAACTCGTGTGTTTGATGCATTAATATTGATAGTTAAATCGCCAAATGCATATGCACTTCCTACGCCTGTATTTGCATTAGGAATGCCAGCAGTTAACATTGTTGTAGAACCATCTACATCACTATAGCCAAAGTTTTGTTCAACTATTCCGCTACCACTGCCGTCTGTATCTGCTCCGCTTGTTACTTCAATTACATCAGATATGTCTGCATATGTTTGGCCAACTAAGTTTGTTGCTGTTGTTCCACTTAATGTTAACTGAGCACCTGAACTATAATACGGAATGCCACTTACATATCTTAGTGTTCCTGCAGATGCTTCTGATAGTGTGCCGGCGGTTGCTGTTGGAACGACAGTAATATCATCTTTTACAAATTCAACTGTATTTGTGTTGCCGGTAGCTGAATGAGATAGTTGTAAACTGTTTAAGCCGACGCTAGTTGATGCATTTGTCTTAGTTATATTTGCTTTAAATCCACTGTATAGCCCAGGATGGTAAACACTTTGTGTAAATGTAATAGGCGAACCATTTGAATTGTATAACTGAAAATCGTCTTCTTCCGTAACTATTAAACTAGTATATGTTCCTGAATTGTCTGCTGTACTAAATCCAACACTTCCGTCTGCTACTCCGTTTACAAGAGCACTAAGTGTGCCTCCATCAGCATCATATGCTAAAGTACTTGTTGTAGTAGTTGCAATATTAGATGCACTATCTTCGATTCTTGATACACTATCGCCTGCTGACAGTGCTGTTGACGCAGTATTATCTGTAAAGCCATTAGCTAGTTTTGGAGTAGTACCTGATGTTCCTGTTATAGATATAGTCTTTGAACTTAATCCGCTAGGTGCAGCAATATTTGGATCATATACTTTTAGTTGTTCTGTTATACTTAGAGGAAACAACCCAGGAGTAGCAGTAGTATGTGTGTCTAGCGTTAGTGTTAGTGTATCTAACCCTGTACCTGTGTTTGTACCAGTAGCCCATGTATGCTGTAGTCTTGCACCTAACACCCCGCCGGCATCACTGTCACTTGCAATTGAATCATTAGCAGAGCCGTCGCCCCAGTCCATTGTATATGTAACATCTGCCATTGTAGTGTTAGTAGTTGTATTTTCTAAGAATAAATCATTACCTTCAATTACATAGTTGTCATTGCCTGTAATTGCACTTCCGCCTGTACTTGCTCTAAATAAGCCAAACGCCATTACAGGATCTGCTGTATAGATAATAATGTAATCGGTATTTGTTGCAGTTGCTTCGCTACCGTATCCTGTACCTGTGTTATTGTATGCACGAACAGTTACAGTAAACGGACTATTAGCATTAGATGTGTAAGTATGACTCGGAGTGGTGTCTGTTATTCCAATATCAGTATCACCGTCGCCCCAAGTAACATCGTAACGATTAGGCTGTCCGTCAACATCTAAATTCAAAGTAACTGTAGTTCCTTCGCCGCCTGCTGTTGGAGTGCCTGTAAATGTTATGCTTCTTACATATGTTGCATTGCGAATATTTAACATTGTTTCATTTAGTTGATCAATTGCTTCTGCAATATCTCCAGCACTATCAATTTGCGTGTATGCTCCGTCTGTATATGTTCCGTCGTCTGGTGCGCCTACAACTATTTGATCGCCTACTAGTGCACCTACTGAATTCGAAATATTGCTATCAACATACGCTTTAATACTTTGTTGGGTTGCTAGTGCAGTTTCACTATCACTTACTAGATCGTCTTCGTCAAGTATGTTATCAACACTTATTCCAGCGTTGATTCTAAAGTTTCCTACTACTAATATATCACCACTGCCAGCTGCTTCTAGTCTTAGATTACTGTCGCTTGCTGTAGTTTTAATTACATTGCCATCTATTTGCAAGTCATCGTCAATGACGATTGTTCCGGCACTTATCGGAGATCCAAATACAACTTCTCCTACGCCTGCTGCATTAATAAACAAGTCGCTGTTCGATACAGTTGTTTGTATAGTGTCGCTTGATAATGATAAATTTTCTTGTATTAATGCACCAGTGCCTTCAAGAAATCCGCCTAGTTCACCAACTACATTACCGTCATATTCAAGAACTAGTTTTCCGTCACCGCTGTCTTTAAGAAATAAAGTTCCTAGCTGAATTGTTTGTCCGCTTAGATACAAATCTTTCCATTTTTTATCAGAACTGCCTAGATCGTAAGTTTCAGTAACATCAGGAATAATATCACTACCTATTTCTGCTGCAAATGTGATTGTATCTGTATCAGCATCGCCTAGTGTTAGATCACCGTCTGCTGTTATCGAACCTGTAGCATGTAAGTTTCCGTTTACTTCGACATTGCCATTTAAATTTATAAAATCTGTAGGGGTTGCAGGAGAAACATTTATATCTCCTACAGTAGTAGTAATTTCGTTTTCGTCAAAAAAGAGATCGTCAATTGTTAATGAACCTGCACGAAACTCTGTTGCGTTTATTGTCCCTGTAACATCTAGTTCATAACCGGGGCTGCCGTTTTTAATACCGACTTTTGGGTTTGCCGGGTCGCTTGATACATCAAGAAATAATAAATTTGTCTCAAATGCTAGATCCACTCCGTCTCTTAAGAGATTACTCTTAAGAAGTGGACCCGAAATTCTTCCTACGTTGGCCACATCAGCTCCTCTACAACCCGGCGATCCTGTCGCTCCAACCACCTTACCTTGCGGGTTGACCACAGTTTGTCCTGCAACTTAGACCAACTATGCTGCATTAATAGTATTTATCCGATCAAAAAAATAAGGGCTTGTTAGCCCCTATTTTGAAATCATTGCTTTACGGTAGTTTAAATGCACTATTTGTCGAAATTATGTATAACAGTTATGTCTTTTCCAGTAGGAGGAGCAGTACCAAAATCTAAGTAATACCCTGGATCTTTACCTGCTGGATTTTGTACTATTACATAGTTTGTAGTAGGAATTTGATATACGTTTTCAATGTATACCATTAAAGACTGAGGAGCATTTGCAAAACTAGTTGGATTTTCTTCATCGTTGTTGTTTAATGGACCGAACTGTGTTTCAACATCATCTGCTCCTGAAAATGTTTGTTGATGTATAACCACTGGTTCGCCCATTCTTACAAACTTCCATTCGCCGTCTTGATAAAATTCAAGTTTGCCTGCTAAAGGATCAGGGTCAGTTGATGTTTTTAAAAAGCGCATTTGTGCTTCTTCAGGCACTAACGGTCTTTCAGCAGCAGTCCCTACAGGAAGCTTCATGCTTTTTCTTGTATCCATAACGATTTCGTCGTTAGCTTTTACAATAACGCCTCTGCCTTCAACATTTTTAATATTTGTTGTTTGTTTTCTATAAAACTTCATATTAAATATCCACGTAGCTTACAGTTGCCGATAGATTGTTTGGAGTTGTACTTAACAGTACTACACTGTCAGTAGCATCTAGCACAATTTTTTCTGTATCCCAAACAAATGTTTCTCCTGCTGCAAGAGGAATACTATTAATTACCATGTTTGTAGTATTAATATCTCCTACACTTCCTCCGCTAACAATGTGCGCTGTTAGATATGTTAATCCAGCTGTGTCATCATTAGGGTCCGGTGCTGCTGTATTTACAATCATCATTGTAGTTACAACATATGTATTGTCAACAGGAACAGTTAATATAGATTGTGCTGTGTTCTGTATATCTAAATTTGCAATTGCCATTATCTGTTTCCTTAAAAAATTAATCCGAATAGTACAGCAGTTCTTCTGCTTGCAATTTCACCTTGCTTGTTGGCGTTTATAAAATGCAATCCAGTATCTTTAATTTCAGTACTGTTGTGGTAAACAATAGATCCTTGTGCAGGAGCAGACACAGCCCCTCCACTAGTGTCTGAATCTATATGCAATGTATCTGCAATTTTTACAGATCCGCCACCTAGTGCTACTAAATTTAGATCGTCGCCACTGCTGTTAGTACTAATAGTTGTTCCGCTAAAGTTCATATCGTATAGCGTAGTTGTGTCTGTGCCTACAACTAAACGATCAAAGCCGTCAACTTGTGCTCTTACAACACTAGGAAGACCGCTATTATCAAAATCTTCTGCAGATACTAGTGTATCAAGTTGTCTAATTTGTGTTGGTGGATTAGATCCAGTAAATTGTGTAACATAATCAACAACCCATTTACTATTAGGAATATCATCATCGTCAACAACATAATTTTCATAGTCAGGTGCAGAAGCTCTTAGAGGATTATTACCTGCATTAAATTGAATTGCTCCGCCACCGCTATCAATACTGTTAGTTTGTATGCCTGCAATAAATTCACTACCGTTACTATCAACTAGTTTAAAACTAAATGCGCCATTGCCTTGTGTTCCAGATACATCGTCTTCATATGGAGCAACTTCGTCAAATACTATTCGTGCATTAGGTTCGCTACCTCTTACAATTTCAATGCCTGATTGTCTAGGAATGCCAACGCCGCCTGTTATACCTTGTCCAGTTTCGCCAACATTCAATTGTGCTATTCTGTCTTCAATTAATAGATCGGCTACATTTGCATTTGTTGTTGCACCAAGTATAATCTGGTCGCCTTCTACTGTAAGATTGCCACTAATTACAACAGTTCCTGTAGAAGCACCTGTATATAAAACAATCTCGCCGCCTTCGCGAACTGCAACTTTATAGTCACTGGTAGGTATGTCAAGTATTTTGCTCATAAACTAGTCCTAAAGTTAGTGTAAGGGCCGAAGCCCTTACATTTTATTGTGCGTCTACTGTTGCTGTTCCGTCAGCTTCAGTATCATCGCCGCCAGCTTCCCATTTGATTTTTGCAACGTTAGCTGTTCCGCCTTCGTATTGAATTTTACGATTGTAAAAACGAGTTACTTGTACTACAGTTGAATCATCTAATACTGCATTTACAGTAAATTCACCCTCTGCTAATGAGCCATTTGCTTTATTAACTAAGGTCATTACTTGTGTAGATGTTCCGTCAGTTACTGTAAATTTATTACCAGAGCGCTGATTTGTAATCCAAGCTGCTGTCGACGAACCTGCTGTTTCCGATCCTTCGTTAAAACGATATCTAGATACTGCAATTTTTCTTGTACCTTGACCAAAATGTTTTTTATTTAATGGGCGTCCCATAATGATTTCTCCTTTGTTTAATCATTGCCGTTCTAGGGTCTACGCGGCGAGTACCGCATAAGTCCTACTCGAAGGTAGGCTCCTATATGACAATAGTATTTATCAAATTGTCTTCAGTCATAAAAAAAGGCCCCGTAGGGCCTTTTTTCGTTTTAGTTAAGTTTAAAACTTAGCTGAAGCTTACTGCACTGTTAGTAATAGCAACTTTACCTAGGTAGTCAGCTGCGTTACCAAGCGATGAAGCTGTGTTTGATAGTTCAACATAACCGTAGCGTGTCATGAATGATACGACTGGTTCGAATGTTGACGGATCAAGCACAACGCCTGAGCTCATTAGTGGGATGTATGGGCAATAGAACGCTGGTGCGTCTGACTCTGAACCGCCTTTGTATCCGATTAGAACTGCTTCGCTGTCTGCTGCATACGAATCTACATATACTTTCATTGCATTGTTCAATGTACCAACCATTTTTGTGTTTGTTGGTGCTTCGAATGTGCCTTCTGTTGTACGTGCAAATGCCGATGTTGTTGCTGACTGTAGGATTGTTAGCGCAAATGGGCTTACAACCGCATAGTTACCAGCACCACGGCGTGTACGCTGTGCGATTAAGTTCGCTACTCTGTTGACTTGAACAGCAAGTGCTGCGTGCTCATCACCAACGAATGTAGCTGTACCTGAAACTGCTGACTGGTCATATGTTTCAGCTGCATTACCTGCTAGTGAGCGTAGAGAAGCTAGTACTTCTTGGTCGATCTCAGCAGTAATCTCTTGAGCAAGTGCTGCCATGATTTCTGCTTCAACGTCGATGCCGTGCTGCGACTGAGCGTCTTGTGCAGACTCAAAAGTCCAACGTGCGCTTAGTTTGCGTGTTTTAGCTTCGACTGTTTGCTTTAAGATCTGAATGCTTAGTCTGTTACCAGCAACGCCTTCTAGCGAAGCTGTTGAACTTGGAGCACCATTCGAGCTTGGATTTCCCGAATAGTTTTCAGCAATCTTAAATGGTGATAGTGCTTCTTCACCTGCTGTTGCACCGTTGTTACCATCGGCGTAACGTACTCTTAGTGTGTGGATTTGACCCACTGGACCAGTCATTGGCTGAACGCCAACAAGCTCGTTTGCAATGACTGTTGGCATTACACGACGAATAACTGGTAGAATAACACGGTTAAGTGTTGCGACATTACCGGCAGAAGTAGCGCCTGCAGTTGCACTTTCTGAAAGATACTTGCGAGTATTTTCTAGTGTGCTTTCCATAACTGACTTCTTGTTGCCTGATAAACCTTCAACAAGTGCGCTTTTAGTTTCCTGCCAGCGACTTTCTAGTAGTTCTGACATTATTGTCTCCTTAATTATAATCCAGCTAGACGACGAATGTCTAATACATTCCCATCATCTGCCTGTGAACTAACGTTAGTTTCTCTGTTGCCTGTGATTTCTTTTGCCTCTGCCAATACTGCCTTCTTCTTCGCTGGAGTATTCCCGTCAATAACTGTCGGTAGATACTTGTCAAACGCCGATCTTAGTTTAGAAGTTTGAACTGATTCCAGTAAGTCTGTCATGATTTCGCGTTGATCTTTGCTCATTGGAGCAACCAACTCGTTCATAATTTCTTTTCTATTAGCTGATTCGATAAGACGCTTTTTTTCTGCTTCTTTAGTTTCGGCTAATAATTGTGATTTTTTGGCCACTTCTTTTGCTTCTGCTAGTTGCTTGTCTTTTAGATCAAGAACTTTCATTAGCTTGGAAGTCTCGCTCTTCTCATTTAAATAAGAAGTGCTATATTCTGAAGCAAATGCTTCGAATACTTTACGACCGAAGTCGTTTTTGCGTGCAACGTCAATATCTTCTTTTAGTGTTGAAATTTCATTTTTAAGCGTTGTTTCAACAGTCTCAGATACCATTTTTGCGCTGCGTTCAATAAATTTAGCTTTTACTTTATTGATATGAGCTTTACCTTCGCGGATTAGGCGCACTTTAGTCTCAGCTAAATCTTTCTTATCTTCTGCAAATTCGTTAATTTCCTTTGCAAGTGACTCAACTACAAATTCTTCTAGTTGAGCAAAACTTTCTGCCATTTTCATTTGATCTTGATACAGTTCACTTACTTCTTTCTTAAGTGACTCCATAACAAAACCTTTTAGAAGATCTGCGTTTTCACGCATTGCAACTGCATATTTTGCTTTTGCTTCTGCTAGTTGTTTACGATCTTCTGTGAACTCGGCAATTTCTTCACTCAACTTTTCTGAAATCATAGAATCAATTGCTTCAACCATCGTAGATTTGTCATGCTCGTATTTTTGAGCAAACTCTTCACGAAGTTCAGCAGTTGCTTGCATACGGTTTTCTTTAACCTTTGCTTCCCATGCTTCTTCAATTTGTGAGCGCACTTCATTGGAAACTACATCATTTTCAAAAAGTGTTTTCAGTGCATCTATCATTATGTTCTCCTAGTTCACTGGAGTTTGTTGATTATATTAACCAACGATTCCTTTAGATATTTTTGTGCCTTGTCGTCGTGTTTTGTTGCCTGTGCTAATTCGTATGCCTTGTATCCGCCACGGGCATTCATTAAATGCTCGTAGATTGGTGTTGGGTAAGCGCCTGGCGCACTTGGTTGCGCCACGCAGTCTACTGTAATTATTTCAAAATCCGATACATTACCGGATCCATCTTCTGATACATTACCAGAGCCCCTAGAGGAGACACCTAGTTTAACGCCTGCTTCAAGCATCGTTTTAACTAACTGTCCCATAGGGGTTGGTAAAATTTTCAAAGTACCGTAACCGTTATTATCTTCCATCCACATTTTTGTAATCATGTGACTTACACGGTCAAGGTTAATATTAAGTCCATCTGGATGATCAACTTCTCCGAGAACACTATATCCTCCACTAATTTGATCATTGAGAGTTTTGACAGCCCTGCCAATTTCATTTACAGGATACACACGCTGGTTAGCGTTGCGTACTCCGCCTTGTATACAAATACCTTTCATATACAAGTCTTTTCCTTCGTTGGCGCTCTCAACTACAATTCTAGCAGCATCGAATGTCAAGTGCTCTCGTAAGTTAATCATCTATCAGTCCTTACTTCGCTCTGCGGCTTTCACCGTTTAAAGGACTGTCTTGACCGGATGCTTCCGGTGCTTTGCCCTTTTTCTCAGCGCCATGACCTGGCTCTGTTTTTTGAGCCTTTGAAGCCTTACCGCCTGGAACATTTACATTCCCTGCGTTATCTTCTTTTGCGTTCATGTCGCCAAGTCCTGCATGGTCGCCAGCTTCGTTATCTTTACCTTGGTTTAGGTTAGATGCTGTACCGCCCATATCATTCTTGCCTGCTACGATTGACTTAGTGTTTGCACCATTGTCGCCCATTTTAGCACTACCTTGTGCGTCTAAGCCACCGCCTGCAACTTTTTCTACGTATTCACGCATTTGCTCAGTTGCTGACTTTTCAGTTTCTTCAACTTCTTCATCATCTGCTTCGAACGCAAATGCTTCTTCTGGCTCTTCTTCGCCTGGCATATCCATTTCTGGTTCTTCTTCACCTTCTTCGTCGTCGCCTTCGTCGTCGGTGCCGCCCATCATAGCTGCAAATTCATCTTTAAGTGCGTCTAGTGCTGCTTCTAGATCATCAAGTGCTGCTTCTGCACCTTCTGGTTCTTCGCCGCCCATGTCGTCGCCTTCTTCGTCGTCGCCCATGTCGCCTAGCTTTGCTTCTAAATCGTCAGTTGGGTCTGATTCCATTGCAACTGGCTGATCCATAAATTCGTCTAGTTCTTCGTCTGACTCATCTACTTCTTCGTCAGCAGCTTCGTCTAGATCTTCGTCGTCTGACTCATCTAGGTCGTCATCATCTGATTCGTCTAGATCTTCGTCGTCTGACTCATCTACTTCTTCGTCAGTAGCTTCGTCAACTTCTTCATCATCTTCTAGTAATGATGCATAAATGTCTCTTGATTTTTCAACCACAATCTCGTGGAATAATTCTTCTGCTCCGGCCTTGTCTTCATTAACAAGTTTTTCGAGCATTTCTTCGAATTTGTTACTCGCCATTTTTATCTCCTAATAAATGTTGTACCTATGGTAAGGCTGTCAATTGTATTTAACAGAGAATGAAAAAAGTATGCGAAAATAGGCTCAAAACGAGCCGTTTTGATTAGACTACTAGGAAATGTCGAGATTTTTCTTAAAATCTTCTATAAAAGTTATATTGTAGTTGCTATTATTTAGTTCTTGAGGTTCGTAATTATCAGGCAATATTACCCTTTTGTAGGAAATTTTTTTGTGTTCTGTTATAACAGATCTAGTTTGTCTTACCCAGTTTCCGTAGTATGTAGCACTTGCATCTTTTGCTTTATAGTTTTTAGTTCCTGAGAATATATTGTTGACTTTTTGTCCGTCTTCTAGACCTTTATAATCAAACCCTAAAATATATATAGTTTCGTGCTTGTGTTGACTTGCTAACCATAGCGCAGTAGGTCCACTACTCCAACCTTTACTAGGTTCGAAATAGTTTAATTTTTTAAATTCTTTAAATCGTCTATTCGGATTAGTCCATACCTTGTTATGCATTTGATAGTTAGTAGAACATATTTCTACTACCATTTTAGGATCTACTGCAATAAGATAATCAGGTGTAAAGTCTCTATATACTGCATTACAAGCATAAACTGTTCCGTGAAATTTTAGATCTTCTAGATTAATAGAAGACCTGCTTGTACCGTTTCCAATTACAAACGCAATAGACATAATGTATATATAGAATTTATTTAGATTGCTGCTTCAGCATTGGCAGAAATGCCGTACATTTGACGAATAAAATCAAGTTCTTTTAATTTTTCTTCATTATGAAAGTCGCCAGCTTTTCTAATTTTATTGATTTGTGATAGTGTTAGTCGTGTTTTACGTGTATCGTCATATTCCACCGACGACTGATCTGCTGCCGGATCATAGGATTTGTCCTCTGTCGGCTCTAAAGTTTCTTTATCAAAGTAATATAGTTCACGCAATATCATAATGTATTTATACCGTTTGGTCAGTTTGTGGCGGAGGTGAAGTTGTATCATCTCCAGTTACTGAATCAGGACCAGATCCTTCGCCGCCGTCTATAGCTCCTTCTTCACCTGGAAGTTCTTCTTCACCGCCTTCTAAATCGCCTTCAATTCCTGCACTGCTAATACCTGCTCCGCGCATTTCTCCTGCACTATCAGTTTCTGGCTGTTCAAGATTTTCTTCATTTTCTTCACGCCATAGACGCTCGTTTTCTGCAATCTCTGTGTCAGTTAACCCTAAGAAACGACTCATTGCAAATCTATTGCTTATAAATGGAATTGCACTCATAGTTTGGAAGGTAGGAATTCTAGCATTATCAACTTCACTTTGTCTATATGCAGCAAAGTTTTGTGGAGGCTGAAAAGACAAGTCAAACATTGCTGTATCAATGTTTACTCCTTGTTCTAATAGATACCGCTTAAATTCTTGATTAAATTCTTCTGCTACTAACCCCTGTAGTCGTTTACAATATTCATTAAATCGTAACTCCTGGATATAAGCTGTTCCCACTCTGCCATCATTGTATTGTGAAGCTGAATCATCTGCTCCAGTTGGTAAGTACGAACTTGGGATACGCAATCCGCGTACCAGCTTATTAGTAAAGTATCGTAAGTCATCAATTTCTCCCAAGTTAGTACCGCCCGGAAGTGTTTCAACTTTACTGCCGCGGCCTTCAGCAGTTTGTGGGAAAAAGTAATCTTCGTTGATTGATAGAGGGTTATAACTACTGTCTATAACATTGGTGCCGCCCCCTGTCTTGGATGGGATTCTTCTCTGATGGATTTCCGTTTTAACACGCTCCACAAACTGCATAGCAAGGTGTGATGGCATATTGCCCACATCAACGTAGAATACTCTTCTTTCCGGTGCACGCTGTACACGGTAAATGATAATAGCATCTTCAAGTAATTCTTTTTGTTTGAATACTTTGAAAATTGTTTCTAGCAAACTATTACCAAATGGATAGTTATTGTCTAATCCTTCTGACAGACTTAGATGAATAACATTTTCTGCATTAACAGACATTTCGCCTTCAGTTTCTTGGAAGCGACTTCCGCTTTGATTAGGATAGTTGCCAACCATTCCTCTACTGCTACCAGTAAAGTATGCCGAATCTGGTCTTCCGCTGCCAGAGCCGCCAGTTTGAAACGGAGTTGTTGCAACCATGTCTTTGAAATTGATATTAAAATCTTTAATTACATATTGCTCAGGTGTTTTACCTTCTGATTCATTTACAATAATGCGTGTTACATTTGCAGGATCAACATGAAACCATTTTTTAGTTTCTGGATCTCTTACAAAGAATGCATCTCCGTATTTGAAAATGTTTCTCATTATACGGAATAGTCTAGTTTCAAAGTTTTGAAGTTTGTTCCACTGCTTTAGGTATTGTTCTAAAATACGAATTTCGGTACCTGTCGCTTTAGTATTGAAATTCATTTTAAAACTTAGATTTGTTTCAGGATGTTTTTGGGTACAAAATTCGGCAAGAATATCAAGTGCAGCATTAACTTCTGAATCTAGATCCATCGAGTTATATTGACCGTAGCGTTCAACACGATTAGGAGTACCTACATATACATCAGGAAGATATGAACTATAGTTAGATCGTGCAGGTCCTGGTTGACTTCCATTGGAAGGTCCGCCCAACGGTCCGTAGATTCCTCCACTCCCATTTCCAGCTTCAACTGGAGTAAAATATTTCTTCCAACTCATTTATACACCTCTTTGAAGATCGCCACTTTTAACTGCCTTTGCAGTGTCTTTATGGTAATCTCTACTTTCTTCTAATACTTGTAGTACACTTGCTAGTGTTGTATTTAACTTTTCTGCTGTATCTTGACTCATACCTGAGCCGCCACCGCTGCCGATAGAATCCATCTTAGAAACTACAGTGCCAGCATTTGTACCTGTTCCAAAGCCTGCTTTATTGTCTTTGGTCAGTTCTTGATTTAGTTCTTTGAGAACATCAACGAGACTCTCCATAGCTGTAGTATACTGTACTACGCCTGAACTGTCAAGTGAATTTAGCGCATTTACACCTAATGTTGCATCTAATCCGCTTAACTGTTTTATATTAGCAGCAAATCCTGATAAATCGCCTACACTTGATAGTTGATTTAATCTGTTTACTAAATTTTTATCTATTTCAACATCAGATACACTTTTTATACTAGAAAATGCAGTGCTCATCGAAACCATAGCTTCTGCATTTGATTTTACAATACCTTTTGGATCTAGATTAGTTTCACCAAATGTTTTTAGTTGATCTAATGCTGTGTCGCCACCAAATATTCCTGCAAGAGCTGATCCTATACTTTTAAATACTCCTGCTTCAGGCATCATTGTTACATTAGCCATTGCAGTGCTAAAATACATCATAGCTTCTGCATTTGATTTTATAAAGCCTTTAGAGTCAAAATCTTCTGCACCAAATGCTTTTAATTGTTTTATTGCAGAGTCGCCTCCAAACAATGCTCCTAAAGAAGTGCTTATACTTTTAAATATTCCTTGTTCCGGCATCATTGATACATCAGACATTGCAGTACTAAAATACATCATAGCTTCTGCATTTGATTTTATAAATCCTTTAGGGTCAAGGTCTTCTGCACCAAATGCTTTTAATTGATCTGCTGCATTTTCGCCGCCAAATACAGTTGCAAGAGTGGATCTTATACTTTCAAAAACTCCTTGCTCAGGCATCATTGATACATCAGACATTGCAGTGCTAAAATACATCATAGCTTCTGCATTTGCTTTAACACCTTCTCTATTAATATCTAAATTTGCAAAATCTTCTAGTTGAGAAAACGCAGTATCTCCGCCGAACAGACCTGCTATTGCTGATTTAAAACTTTCAAAAACTCCTTGCTCAGGCATCGAAACCACATTAGCCATTGCAGTGCTAAATCGACCCATTGCTTCTGCATTTTTTCCAACAAGTCCTTTTGGATCTAGATCAGTTTCACCAAATCTTTTAAATTGTTCAAGACTAGATTCACCGCCAAAGAACGCACCAATACCGCCAAGAACGCCACTTACAAATGTGCCAAGTCCTTCAGCAGCATTTGCTCCTGCTGCAACAGCCATTGCATTACTAAATGCAACCATTGCTTCTGCATTTGATTTAACTACAGCTGAATCTACTTGCTTTTCAGAAAATGCAATCATAGAGTCAATAACATCACTAGTATCTGAACCGCCTGCTAGTTTTCCGAGTCCACCTGCTATTCCACTTACTAGTGTGCCAAGTCCTTCGACTGCATTTCCACCACCAGCTGCTGCCATTGCTTTGCTAAATGCAACCATTGCATCTGCATTATTTTTAACCTGTGCAGCATTAATGTTTGCTTCGCCAAATTCTTTTAATTTTTCTAAAGGATCGTCAGCACCAAATAGTTTTCCTATAGCACCTGTAATACCCCCAACCATTGCGCCTAGACCTGCAACGGCTGTTCCTGCGCCAAACGCTGCCATTGCTGCACTGATTGCTCCCATACCTTTAGCAGCATCAACTAGTGCGCCACCGTCTATGTCTTCAAATTTCTTTAGGCCGTCTACAAATGTTGGCAATGTTTTACCAAGTATCCACGAGGCACCGGCAATACCTGCGCCAATTGCAGTAATTACACCTCCTAAAATTACTGCACCTTTTAGTACAGGCGGTGTAAATGCCTTTAGTCCTGCCGCAGCACCTTTCATTAGTGCTTCGCTTAGTTGTCCTAAAAACCCTCCGATACCTTTACCTGCATTAGTTGCACCTCTAGCAAATCCGCCGCCCTTGCGTCCGCCTCCGGCACTAGGGGTATCGGCTCTACCAAATAATCTGTTAGCAGCGCCGCCCACAGTACTTGTTACTGCTGTTTTAAATGCGCCTGCTAATGCTCCAGTTACTGCTTTAGCAGCAAATAATGCAGCAATACCGCCAGCAACGGCAGCTATTGTTCCTGGATTATTAAAGATACCTTTTAATCCGTCCATTAGCACGCCGCCTATTGCACTAAGAAATCCGTCATTTTCTATTGCCTTTGCAAAATCGCCTAAGTAGTTAATTACATTAATTAATAGATCGCCAAATTTAAGTAGTGCTGCTCCTATAGTTTTAGCTAATCCGCTGCGAATAAATGCATCTTCAAGTGCAGTTCTTGCATTTAATAATTTTTGACTAAATTCAGCAAACCCTCTTGTTACATCAGATCTTTTAAGTTGTTCGGCTTGCGCTTCTGATGCGTCTGCAACACGCTGAGTGTATAATCTAGCATTACCTAGAGATTCCATAAATTCTGAAAACCCAGCTTTGCCCATTAATGAACTTACTCCGGCAGCACCTAGGTTGTCAGCAAACTGAGTAATCTGAGGCATTAACTGTTGCATACGCTTTTGATATTCTTCTTGACTTAGTTCTCCTCTAGCATTAGCTTCTGCTAGGTCTGAAAGTCCTGGTACAGTTGCAGCTAATCGTTTTGCAAAATCACTTTGAGCAACTCCGTCACCGAGATCAGTCATAACATCTGCAAAACCTTGACCCAGCATTGCTGATGTATGTTGTGTGTTTAATGTAAAGTTTTCTAGAGCTTCTCCAGATAATTGAGCTGCTAATACATTAAAGTTTGCAGCTTGCATACGACCGTTCATCTCTTCTTGTATTTGTTTTCTACTTTGTCCGGTAACTCTTGCAAGTTTATCAATTTCTAACAGATAGTTTTGAGCACCTTTAATAAGTTGTTGATCGCTTTGTCCTCTCAATCTACCTGACATCGCTTGAAGTTGTACAAAACTTGCAAATCCGTCATTAACGCCTTCAATAGTAAAGCCTAGTGACAACAGCCCATTTTCTTGACTTCGTAAAACTCTTGAAAGTTTGCCAAATCTATCTGCACCTTGGCTAGTTGTTGCTCCTAACAAATTCATAGATGTACTGTTTTCACTTACAAATTGTGCAAACTGATCTAATCCTAAACCAGCCTGTGCAGCAGCTTGACGCATAGCAAGCATATCGTTACCGAAGCCTGCACCTATATCAGATAAGTCTCTAAATGTATCTAAACTAGATTGAAAATATTCTGTTAATCTTCCTAGACTGCCACCTACTATCGGAATATGTTGCGCAAAATCACCTAGTTCGGTACTACCGTCCATTACTTCTTTAGCAAAGTTTGTAGTTACGCCTGCTGCATATCCTAGAACTTTACCAAAGTTATCAAGTGTAAATGTCTTTTTTAGTGCTTGTCCAACATCTTCGACTATTGTAGTTGTTTTTTCTATTTCTTCTGAAAAAGATTCAAAAGCCTTTGTTGTGTTTTTACTTGCCTTTGCTAGATCTTCAATATTCTTTTTTGACTTATTATCTAAAGATTTAGATTTTTCAAGGGCAGTTACCAGTCGCTGAAGTGTTACTTCGCTAGCAACACCATCACGACCGCCTACATTCTTAATTTCAACTTCATCAACCATTTATATTTTCACCAGTTAACTGCGTACATAAATACTTTAGATACATACTATTATATAATGTATTTATGCGGAGTAAAAATGGTGGAAAACACAAATCAAAATCCTTTAGGAAAATATTTTAGACAACCTAAAATATACATTAATTTGCCCAGCAACGGCGAATTTTATGATCCGGGTGCTATTGAAAAAACAGAAACAGGCGAATACCCTGTGTTTGCTATGACTGCAAAAGATGAACTTTCAATGAAAACACCTGATGCTTTGCTTAACGGACAAGCAACAGTCGATGTAATTCAAAGTTGTAT
>P_2C_Liq_1_UnCtyDRAFT_1000218_pt1 | contig 24357 bp, 13 predicted proteins | sample Pon2CUnioCityCA_2_FD_10234 | JGI IMG/M metagenome (IMG submission 10234) | reverse complement strand
GGTGGGAAACGCTGGCTGGTGGATAGCTTAAAACCCTATTGGGTGCAACAGTCGGCACGGCGGTTAGTTGAGCCGTTTTGTGGTGGATTGGCGATCGCCCTAGGACTGGCTCCAAAACACGCCTTACTCAATGATATTAATCCCCATCTAATTAACTTTTATGCTTGGATTCAACAAGGACTAGATGTTAAATTAAAAACTGAAAATGACTCAAATTTGTACTACGAATATCGAAATTATTTTAATATTTTAATTACTCAAAAAAAGGATGAAACAGCCGAAGCCGCGCAATTGTTTTATTACTTAAATCGAACCGGATTTAATGGCTTATGCCGTTTCAACCGCAAGGGTTTATTTAATGTGCCATTTGGACGATATAAAAAAATAAATTATAAAACAGACTTTCGTGAGTATCAGCCCCTATTCCGCCAATGGCGGTTTGAGAACTCGGATTTTGCAGACTTAGTCATCCAAGACGGAGATTTTATCTATGCTGATCCTCCCTATGACGTAGAATTTCGCCAATATTCCAGTGGTGGCTTCGGCTGGGGCGATCAAGAACGCTTAGCCCGTTGGCTGGCCGAGCAATCGGTTCCAGTCATTGTCTCAAACCAAGCGACGGAGAGGATTTTAGCCTTGTACCACCATCATGGCTTCGAGGTGACAACCCGGCCCGCCCCGCGTCGTATCAGTTGCAACGGCGATCGCCGCCCCGCTCAAGAGATGTTAGCGTTCAAAAACATCGATTGAGAATTGAAGCCATCCTCTGGCCCACCACCTGCCAGTTTAGACGTTTCTCATACTCATGACGGGCTTGATAGGCTAATTCGAGATAGCGATCGCGCCCCTCAAACAACTCCTGTACATACCTCGACGCTCCCTCTACAAACTGATGACGAGGAAAGGTTCGCCCATTGCGATCATTCTCAACAATCGTCGGCATCCCATCAACCGCCGTCGCCAGAACCGGAACCCCAAAGGCATTGGCTTCACAGAGAACATTGCCATAAGTTTCAGCCTCCGAGGGTAATACTAGCAGGTGCGATCGCTCAAACAACTGCGCCATCGCCATGGCCCCCGCCTCACTAAACTTGTCAATAAAGCCGACTGAGGTGACATACGACAACGCCTCAACCTCCTGAGGAACCCGCCCCCCCACCAAAGTCAGTTGAGTGGGAATCCCCTGCTGGTTCAGCCACCCCGCTACCGCCACCGCTAAATCACCGCCCTTCCGTTGCCAATCTACCCCCACAAACAAGAGATTTAGAGTGTCCTCAGAGCGTTGGGCGATCGCCGTCTTAACTTGCTCTAAACTTGGCTCATGAGCTAAATTCGCCCCATAGGGAACCACATCAATTTGCTCCCTAGGGAGACCATAGACCTGATGAGCATTATCCGCCGCCCAATGAGAGGGAAAAACAAAACGTTGACAAGTTTTGAGAGATTGGCGATCGAAATCTTTAAACCCTCGAATCGTCTCCCCACAGAGATTCTGATAATCAGGATAACGATCTAACAACGGCGTAAACAAATTCGTTGCCCAAAGAATCACCGGGATATCTACCCGTAACTGAGAGACTAACGTCGTATCGGAACCAATAATTAAATCAACCGGGTCATTCCGTAACCGCTCTTGAATTTGTCTCGCCAACGAAGCGCCCAAATCGGGTGTTGCCCAATGCACATAGCGTCGCTTCCAGACTGACTCATACCACCAACGTTTGACCTGAACCTGACGGTTACGCCAAGGAGACAGTTGATAGTCCAATGCACAAATATAGTTGACCTCAGCTAAGGATTCTAAACTTTTTGCCTTCTTGTAATTCGTATAAATAAAACCATACTCCGAGCGAGTCCAACTTTGCGGGTTCAACAAGTCAAAATAGTTTAAATAGGCAACTTTCATCATGTCATTCTCCTAACCTAACCGTTCGGGAACTATTGAGTTATATCGAGCTGTTCGACAGCATGACGCTGACGTTCACGCTGATGATAGGGTATAACCGCTGTATCCTGTCCTCTAAGACCTGCGTGTCTGCCTGTCCCTTCCCCAGCCTTGACGATTCATGTCCCTCGTTTCTGTAATCTGTACCGCGTTCCCGACGGACTTAGACTCAGCCGAAACCCGAGCGAGTCTGGAGTCGGTTTTGGCGGGAACCTATCAAGAGTTTGAACTCATTTGTATCGGAGCGAGGGAGATGGGCCGCGTCTCAGAGCCACTCGACTCACGACTACGCTGGATTGACTCCTCCCCAAACAGCAATTTAACAGCCCTTGAGCAAGCCGTAGCCCAGAGTCGAGGCGAGCTGATTACCTGGATTCAGCCGGGAGATCGTTGGCAGCCAGAGAAACTGAGCCGACAGGTGGCCGCCTTAGCTGCCGCTGACGACCCCCAGACGGCGATCGCGACCAGCAAAGTCTCTCAGGATGGCAACCCCCTCCCCATCCCCACCATCCCCCCAGATGCTCCCTCAGCAACACTCTATGACGCTCTGCGGCTCTACTACCATTGGCAAACCTTATCAAATCCCCTAATTCGCCGGGAAGCCTGGTTTGCCGTAGCGGGAGAACTTGAGGCCTCCGACCTCTTCTGCGGCGGCTGGCGGCTGGCTGTGGCCTTGACTGAACAATTCCAGGCGATCGCCCTCGATGAAAGTTTAGTCGAACTGGCTCCCTGGGCCACTCCAACCTTGCACCAATGGCAACAACTGCGACAAGCCTTACAGGAAACCCTCGCCACCTTCATCACTCCCGAAGACCCCCAAGACCTTCAAAGCAAGGCCCAACATAACCTAGACAAGTATCTGTTGGCCCGCGCCTTGTGCGATTCTCTGACCCCCGACTTGGCCGCTGAACTGCCAGCCATTCTCAAAACCCTGTATCAGAATGACCCCAGCATTCAATATGAGGGAGCGTTAATTGTCGAAACCTACCGGCGACTGGCCACGGGAGACCGCTTAAACCTCAGCGATCGCTGGTTAGCTACCCTGCAAGTGACCCCCACACCGCTGATTACGGTGGTTGTCCCTGTTTACAACGGCGAAGCGACCATCGCGGCCACTATCGACTCGGTGTTGGAGCAAACGTTCACCGATATTGAACTGCTGATTATCGATGATGGTTGTACCGATGATACAGCGGCGATCGTTGATGGTATCCGCGACTATCGACTACGACGGCTGGCCTACGACAATGCTGGACTGGCCGCCAGTCGCAATCGGGGGTTACAGGAGGCTCGGGGAACCTATATTTCCTTTGTCGATGCCGATGATCTCTGGCATCCCCGGAAGCTAGAGGCTCAACATCAACGGCTGACGCATCCCCCCGAGACTCACGCCAATCTGCGATCGCTCTATGGCGTGGCCTACAGTTGGACTGACTATATTGATGAAGCGGGCCAGGTTCTCAAAGCCGGTAGTCATCTCAACCTTGACGGCGATGCGTTGGCTCACCTACTACTGGCAGATTTCCTCGAAAGTGGCTCAAATGCTGTGATTCGCACCGAGGCCGCGCGAGAGGTGGGGGGATTTGACGAGTCTCTCCCCGCCGCCGAGGATTGGGACTTTTTCCTGAAACTGGCCCGCCGTTATTTCTTTGTCTGCGTCCCCGAAGCTCAGGTTTATTATCGGGTTAGCGCTAGTTCCATGTCCTCGAAGTTGCAGCAACAGGAAACAGCGTGTCTAACGGTGTTAGAACGGGCGTTTAGCGATGCCCCACAAGCTCTACAGTCCCTGCGATCGCAGAGTTTTACCAATCTATATCAATACCTCAGTTATCGCGCCTTACAGCCTCCCCTAACCCCCGAAAACTGCCGCCTGGCCTTGGGGTTTTTGCAAAATATCGAAGGTTGGGACCCTCAGGCTCCCCGTTACCAACCCCTACTGACAGAATTACAAACCCTCTGCCGCATTTACCAGGATAATGCTCCCCGCTTGGCCGATCGCCTCTGTGATGCGGGTTCACTGACTCCCCAAGTTGAAGATCTCTTCCAATACACGCGATCGCGTCCCTATCCCGCCATCTCCGTCATTATCCCCGCCTACAATGCCCAAGACACCATCGGCGAAACCCTAGAATCAGTTTTAGCTCAAACCTGGACTGACTTTGAAATTATCGTCATCGACGACGGTTCAACGGATAACACCGTCGCCGCCGTCAAGGCGATCGACGACCCTCGCCTCAAACTCTTCTGTTACCCTAATGCGGGCCAGGGAGAGAGTCGTAATCGCGGCGCCTGTCACGCCATCGGAGAGTTTTTCGCTTTCTTAGATTCCGATGACCTTTGGACCCGCGATAAACTCGAATCCCAATATCGCGCTATGGTCGATTGGCAGCCTCCCGCTAATGCCGAATCCCTCTATCAGACCCGTCAGCCGGCGGTGGCCTACAGTTGGGTTGATTGGATTGATGTCTCGGGGCGCTTTCTGCAGCGCGGCTGTGAGTACACCAGCAATGGCTATATTTATCCTAAACTTTTGCTAAGTGATTTCATTGCTGGCGGTTCCAATGCGATGATGTGGCGGGGTGCATTTTATCAAGTTCGGGGCTTTAATCCTGACTTTCCTCCCGCCGAAGATCGAGATATGTGGTTGCGGCTGGCGGAGAAGTTTCATTTTGTGGCTGTGGAGAAGCCTCAGTTGCGCTATCGACAAGTTCCCACTTCCCAATCGGCGAATGTTGTTCGCATGGAGCGATCGCAGTTGCGTGTTTTAGAAGCCGCCTTTGAGCGCGCGCCTGATGTCCAACCTTTTGCCAAAAAACCAGAATGTTTGCCGGCCTATCGCGCCCAAACCTACGCCAACTCCTATAAATATCTCACCTTCAAAGCCTTGGAGGGCGAGCCAAAACCGCAACAAGGCCGGTTAGCGATACGACTGTTTTGGACGGTACTCCAATATGAACCCCAACTCTGGCAAGAGCGTCGTTTTGTGATTAAACTCTGGCTGCGGATTCTCATCACCGCTTTTTGTCCCCCAGCTTGGACTCAATCCGTGTTACAGCGATTTCCTACCTTTCCCAAATTGCATGGAGATTTGTTGGGATATACCAAAATGGATATTCCCATGGATGCTTCTGCCGATGCTTGACATTAAACTGCCCAAACGTCCAACTTGCTCAACCTAGACCGTTTCACTATGAAAGCTCAAATCAAATCAAAATTACGGCGGAGTCGGACGTGGTTAACCGCTCGTCCACTGCAATTAAAGTCGTTTTATTGGCGGGGTTTAACTCGGATTCAACCCCGCAATCCTTGGCCTCATTATCATTTGGCAAAAGTGCAACTCCAGCAGCAAAACTGGTCTGAAGCGGAGGCATTATTTCGTCGCTGTCTCGCCCTGGATAAAACTATCGCTCTCGCTCACCATGAGTTAGGAGATGTGTTGCAACAACAGGGGAAATTTGAAGCGGCGGCGGGGGCGTATCAGCAGGCGATCGCCCTCAACCCGGATTTTTCTTGGTCACATCATAACTTAGGGGATGCCCGACGACATCAACAGGATTGGCAAGGGGCAATTAACGCTTATCAAGATGCGATACAACTCGCTCCCGACTGCTTTGAAAGTCATCATAATTTAGCCCAAACCTATAGCCAGGCTGAACAATGGCAAGCCAGCGCAACAGCGTATCAGAAGGCAATTGATCTAGCATCACAATCTCAAAATCCTCCCTTTCAACTGCTTTATGACTACGCTGGGTTATTATTACGCTTAAATAATACCTCAACTTTGGGTGACGTTTATCTCAAAACAATCGAGGTTAATCCAGAGTTTTCCTGGTTTTATCACTTTATTTTTTGGAGAACTCTTAAGGCTGAAGAGCGACTTCCAGAAGCAGAAAAAGCCTACAAAAATGCTTTAAAACAACATCCAAACAGCACAGAAGTTTATATCAACTTAGGAGAAGCCCTCAGCCATCAAGACAAAATCAGTGATGCCCTCCCGTACTATAAACAGGCATTGCAACGGCAATTAGCAAAACCTTACCCAAAATTAGCAAGGTTTTGTGAGGCGGATTCAGATAGAAACGACCTCAAAACTGCACCAGATTTTATTATTTTAGGAGCGCAAAAAGCGGGGACTAGCTCCCTCTATATGTATTTAACACAACATCCCAATGTGATTTCGGCACTGCGCAAAGAAGTCGAATTTTGGTCTTGGAAATATCGACGAGGTCATGACTGGTACTTTGCTCATTTTCCACCGCTACCCGAAGCAGGAAAATTTTTAACGGGGGAAGCCTGTCCTGGATATTTAGACTTTTACGTGACACCAGAACGAATCCGCGAATTTCTGCCCAATGTTAAATTCATGGTGTTGTTAAGAAATCCCGTAGATCGAGCAATTTCCCACTATTATCATTGGGTTCGACGACAACAAGAAACCCTACCCTTGCCCGAGGCGATCGCCGCCGCAAAGAAAGAATTAGAAAAACAGGGCAATGCTTGGGATTTACCCAGTAATTATCTCGCCCGAGGAATATACGTCGAATTTATCCAACATTGGTTTTCATTATTTCCCCGTGAGCAGTTCCTATTCCTAGAAAGTGAAGCCTTTTATCAAAACCCCGCTGCGAGTCTGAAACAGGTCTATCAATTCCTAGGCATTCCAGACCATCCCCTAACCGACCATCGTAAATACAATGCCGGATCTTATCGACCCGCAGAAGCGGACATTCGTCAAGAACTCCAAGCCTTTTACGAACCTTATAATCAGGAGTTACAAACCCTGCTCAATTGTGAATTTAGCTGGTAAGCGCGATCGCTGTTAACATCATTCCCGCCCAGATACCTGCCAAGATATCCTATGAAACTCTCCCCCTTCCTCCATCGACTCAGGGGAAACCTAAGCCTTCTGCACCATCAACTCACCTCCCCCAACACCTCGGGTCAACCCCTCGATGAAATTGCCTTACAACTGCTGCAACAGCACAACCAAGAAGCCGCCTTAGCGGCCTTTTCTCGGGCAATTCAAGCTCAACCTAACCAAGATTGGCTGAGCCGTTTTCAACTCTGGGCTATCCTGGAACAGCCCCATGAACCGGGTATCGCCGCCTGGGGAGAGAGACTTGTGGAGATCCTCGAAACCTTGGCCCAACAGCATCCTCAAGAGCGAACCTGTGCCTTAAACCTCGCCGAAGCCTTAACCCGTCTCGGACAGTTCCAGGCGGCCCGGCCCTGGTATCGTCGCGCCGTAGAAAACCGCCTCAAGCGCGATCGCCCCGATTTAGCCCATCTCCAGCCCCATCTCCAGCTTAGTTCTACCCCATCTAGCCCCCAATTCACCATCATCGGAGTCATGAAAGGAGGGACCACATCCCTGTACCATTACCTCAGTCATCACCCCCAGATTGTCCCGAGCGCCCGCAAAGAAATTGATTTTTGGTCTTGGCGATACCAGCGAGGATTAGACTGGTATCTGGCCCATTTTGCCCCATTACCTGAGTCCGGAGGCTATATCAGCGGTGATGCCAGTCCCACCTATTTTTCCCATCAAAAAGCACCCCAACGGCTGGCGCAAACCTATCCCGACATGAAAATCGTAGCCGTGTTACGGAACCCCGTTGACCGTACCATTTCCCACTACCACCATGCCTGTCGCGAAGGAGTTGAACAGCGGTCTCTAGGGGAGGCCTTGCGATCGCACCGTCAGCAACTCGAAACCAACAGCCATGACCCCAACAAACTCAACAACTACCTCGCCAGCAGCCTCTATGTTCCCCCCCTAACCCGCTGGTTTGCCTGTTTCCCCCGCCAGCAAATTCACATTATCTTTAGCGAAACCCTGTTCCAACAGCCCCAAGCGACCCTAGATCGCCTCTGTGAGTTTTTAGACATTCCCGGATATTCCCTCCCCTCAGCCAGCAACCGCAATCCCGGTCAATACCAACCCAGTGACCCCGATATTCGTCAAGACCTGCAAGCGTTCTTTAAACCTCATACCCGTCAACTCCAAGAGTTACTTGAGATCCCCCTACCCGACGAACAGATTAACCCCTAACCTGGCCCTCTAATCTGGCTTAATCCCCCTAATTCTCACCATGCGCACCCGTCACCTCTTAGACTTTGAATCCGAACGTGTCATTCACCTCGGACGGGCGATCCGAATTGTCTGGAATAGCGGCCCCTGGTGGACTATCGCCCGAGGTAGTATCACCATCATCAAAAGCTGCATTCCCATCACGCGGCTTTACATCATGAAGCTGCTTCTCGACAACATCACCATGGGGTTTGATGCCGACAACCCAGAAGATGCCTTTCGTCGCATCGCTCCCCTGGTGATTGCGATGGGTATGGTGAACCTCGCCGCCGCTTTCCTCACCTCTGTTGGCCGCCTCGTCAACCAATATCAGCAACAAGTCGTCTCCGATCGCCTCTACGAGATTATCCACGATAAAGCCATCACCGTCGATCTCGAACAGTACGAAAATCCCAGCTACTACGACATCCTCGAACGCGCTCGTAACCAAGCCAACAACGTCCCCCTGCGGCTGCTCAATCGCCTCGAACAAATTGGCAGCAACCTCGTTCAACTCGCCACCATGGGCGGGACTCTCCTCAGCTTTAACTGGCTCATTGGTGGCGTTTTGATCATTCCCGTGATTCCCCGCATCTTAGTCCGTCTGGCCTTCGTTCGCGAGATTCATGCCTGGTTACAACGCCGCACCGCCACCCAACGGGAAGCCTCCTACTACAACAGCTTACTCGTCAGCGACAATTACGCCAAAGAAATCCGCCTCTTTCAACTCGGGGAACTCTTCTCCCGCCGCTTCCGCAAATTGCGCTGGCGGCTGCGGGAAGAACGGCTACAAATCGCCCTACGTCGCGCCTCAGCCGACTTTTTTACCACCCTGATTTCCGTGGTGGCCACCTGGGGCATCTATGCCTATATCGCCTATCAAACGGTTCAGGGAAACATCACGATTGGCGACTTGGTGTTGTATAACCAAGCCTTCCGCAAAGCCTATGATGCCCTTTGGCAAGTTCTTCAGGGTGTTGCGGGCCTCTACGAAGATAACCGTTACCTCTCCTATCTCTTTGAATTTCTCAACATCAAACCAAGAATCGTTGATCCAGTTTCGCCAAAACCGCTTCCGTCTCCCATGAAACAGGGGATCTCCTTTGAAAATGTTTATTTCAATTACCCGAACAGTCAGCGGGAAGCGATTCAAAATGCCTCATTTCAGATTAAACCTGGCGAAGTGATTGCTCTTGTCGGGGAAAATGGCTCAGGTAAAACGACTTTAATTAAACTATTATGTCGTCTGTATGACCCCACAGAAGGTCAAATTCTTATGGATGGTGTGGATTTGCGAGACTTAAAGGTTCGGGACCTGCGCCAGCAAATTAGCGTTATCTTCCAAGATTATGCTAAATATCACCTGACGGCTCGTGAAAATATCTGGTTGGGGAACCTGGAATGTCCCTCCGACGATGAACGCATTATTAAAGCGGCAAAACGGTCTGGGGCGGATGAAGTTATCGAAACGCTGCCTTTAGGTTATGATAATTTGCTGGGTAAACGCTTTGCAACGGGAGAAGAACTCAGTATTGGTCAATGGCAAAAGGTGTCGATCGCTCGGGCGTTTCTCCGCGACTCTCAGGTCATTGTTCTCGATGAACCCACGTCAGCTCTCGATCCTAAAGCAGAGTATGAGGTGTTTAAAAAGTTCCGGGAATTGTTGGAAGGACAATCAGCGGTTTTGATTACTCATCGCCTATCGACGGTTAAAATGGCAGACAGGATTTATGTTTTAGATAAGGGGTGTATTGTTGAATCGGGGTCTCATGATGAGTTGATTGATAAGCAGGGTCTTTATGCGACTTTGTTTGAAACACAGGCTCGTAACTATCGTTAATTCTTGTGGTTATTCAGCTAGGTTAAGATAAAACTTATCGTCGAGACGTGATATATTCAAAGTTAATTTGATACCATCATCAACTAACATTGTCAAGTTTTATCAGGAGTAAAACCGTTGAAAAAACTAATACAAAAACTTACAAATTGGCAATCGTTAAAAACACTGTTTCAGAAGCTGCGATCGCCATCTTCAGATCCTCCAGCTAGTCATCAAGACTCCCTAGAAGACCTATTAGAGTCTGCGGCGGCTCATCAAGCCGCCAACCAGCCAGAGGCGGCGGCCGAGATCTATCTAAACATTCTCAGGGATTATCCCAACAAAAGCTGGTGGTACACTAGACCCCTCTGGGACTTGCTAGAGAAGACGAATTGTTTGCAGACGGCGATCGCCATCCTAGACCAATCTAACCAACAATCTGGCTCGGTTCAACCGGCGATCGCCCTCAACCTCGCCGAAGCCTTCACCCGTCAAGGAGACAACCAAGCCGCCATCACTCATTACCAATCTGCGAGTTACGCCAAGTTCTCGAAATCCTATCAACATCTCGTTGAAACCGCTTGGACAGANACCCCGTTATCNCCCCAATTTATCATTATTGGTGCAGCAAAATCGGGTACAAGCGCCCTTTATAGCTATCTCGCCTCCCATCCTAACGTCTTACCGGCTGTTGTCAAAGAAATTAACTTTTGGTCTCATCGTTTTGAACAGGGTTTACCTTGGTATCAGTCCCATTTTCCCGCCATTTCACAAGACATTGCTAAACAACAAGGATTGATAACAGGAGAAGCCAGTCCCAGTTATTTTGCCCATCCTGAAGCACCTCAACGAATCAAACAAGCCTATCCCAACATTCGCTTAATCGTAAGCCTACGCAATCCAGTAGAGCGAACCATCTCTCACTATTATGATCGAGTTCGTCGTCGTCAAGAAGTGCGCCCCTTAGATGTGGCAATTTATGAAAGTTTAGCGGGCAACTCTAGCCCATCTACCTCAGTTGATTTTGTACCTGATTATTTACGAGAAAGTTGTTACAGTGTCAATCTTAAGTCTTGGTATTCCCACTTTGAACCCGAGCAAATCTATGTCATTAAAAGTGAGAATTTACTCAATCAACCTGCCGCCACCAGCCAGTCTGTTTTTGAGTATCTTGGTTTGCCTCATCATGAACTTCGTCAATATCGAAAACACAATGTTGGGAACTACCAATCCTCAATGTCCATGATAGATGATGACTCGGACGCTAAACTGAGGACTGCCCTACGAGACTATTTCAAAGAGGATATGGAGCAATTAACCGGTATTACAGGAAAAGTTGTGAATTGGTGGTCATNACTGAGTTGCGAGGTAAACTGAACAACAAGCCAAATTATGCAAAATAGTTATAAAAAATCGTCATGGAAATTAAAAACAAACTAACTGTATTAGGCTGTTATCTCAAACTTAAGCTGGGATATCAAGCCAAAAAAGCGGCTCGCTGGCTGTTACAGTTTTATCAACAGCAAGACGACCTAGAAGCTATTTTGGGGTTCTATGAGCAGGCATTGACTCTCAATCAAGATAATGAAACACTCTTGCTTGAATGTGCTGATTTTTTGTACCAGCGGCAACAATATCACCAGGCACTATCTCTGTATCAAAAAATTATTACCATCAATCCTTCTCTTTTTGTAGCTCATCGTAGTTCAGCAGATCTCTTGGTGAAACAGCTCCGTTGGCAAGAGGCAGAACAAGCCTATAAAAAAGGAATTAAACTTCTCAACACTCCCTCAGTTTTTATCTATCGAAAACTGGCAAAAACCCTAGCTCAACAGCAGCGATGGCTAGAGGCTCTATCAGCGTACGAAAAAGCTTGGGACTGCCAAGATAAAATCCATCAGGTATTACAGGATTGCAAATCTCAGATTGAGCAGGGTTGTGAGACTTGGGAGACTTATTTGCTCTTGTTTCAAACCTTAGCAGAAGCGAACCAATGGACTGGTGCGATCGCCGCGTGGTGGCAAGCGATTAAACTTGATCCATATCAACCCTGGTGGTGGCAGGAACGTTGTTTAACGCTCTCAAGAACTTACCATAAATTAGACGAATTAGAGAACCTATTTAAACAAAAATTCAAGAATAATCCTGGCGAATTAGATCTCGGTTTAAATTTAAGTGCAATTCTCGAACAGCAAGGTCGCCTCGAACAGGTTTATACGATCCATCAAGAAATTGCAAATTATAAACTCAAACAACGTTGCCCAAATTTATCTCCTCAAATTCTCCTGAAATCGCCCCAAATTAATTTTACAATCATCGGCGCTCAAAAGAGTGGCACATCCTCACTTTACTATTACTTAGAAGAACATCCTAATATCTCTGTCTCTATCAAAAAAGAACTTCATTTTTGGTCGCTTCACTATGAGAAAGGTCAAGACTGGTATCGATCGCACTTCTTACCCATTCCAGAGGGTGAATTTTGGCAAACGGGTGAAGCGAGTCCCACCTATCTCGACTCTCCCGAAACCCCGGAACGGATGTATCGAGAGTTCCCCGACATGAAACTCATTGTTTTACTGCGTAATCCTGTCTCTCGTGCCATTTCCCACTATCATCACTGGGTTCGACTCAAAAAAGAGTCTCGTCCTCTTGACATTGCCTTGACTGAACAACTTGCAGAAATTCCCGATTGGGACGATGTTATTTCCCTTCGCAATCACTATATCGCTCGGGGCTGCTATGTGAAATTTCTAGAAAAATGGCTCCGCTTTTTTCCTCGTGAACAGATGTTGATTATCTCCAGTGAACTCTTCCAAGAGCATCCCTCAGACATTGTACAAACGGTCCATTCATTTCTCGAAATTCCCCGCAAGCCTTTGGAAAACTTAGAGTATTACAATGTAGGCGAGTATAACTTTGAAAATCCGAGCTTAAAATCGCAACTGCAAGACTTTTATGCTCCCTACAATCAAGACTTAGAGAAATTATTAGACCAATCCTTTCCCTGGACAACACTATGACAACACCATCATCATAATCGAGGACTCCATGGTTCAAATTTCTGTCATTCTTCCCGTCTATAACGGTATGGAGACGATCGCCGATACCATCAATTCAGTCTTAGGGCAAACCTTTGCGGACTTTGAACTGATTATCATCGACGATGGCTCCACTGATGATACCCTGTCTGTGGTGAAGGCGATCGCCGATGAACGCATCCAAATTCATCAATTTAGCAACGCGGGCCAGGGAGAAAGTCGCAATCGTGGCGTCTCCTTAGCTCATGGAGACTATCTCTCCTTCATTGATGCCGATGACTTGTGGACTCCCGATAAACTCCAACACCAATGGCAGGCCTTGCAAACCCATCCCCAGGCCGCCGTCGCCTACAGTTGGACCGACCACATTGACGAAAATAACCAGTTTTTCAGAGCCGGCCCCCACCTCACCTTTTCCGGCGATGTCTATAAACTACTCATCATCAGTGATTTTGTCGGCAGTGGCTCCAATGTTCTGATTCGCAAGTCTGCCTTTGAAGCCGTAGGCGGATTTGCCCCGCGTCTCACCCCAGCCGAAGATTGGGACTTATGGGTCCGATTGGCGGCCAACTATGAGTTCGTGGTGGTTCCCCAAGTGCAAATTTTGTATCGAACCGTGACCTCGTCCTCGTCTTTTAATTTAGCCAAGATGGAGGCATCGAGTTTACAGGTGATTCATCGCATTTTTGCCGCCGCTCCCCCCGAGTTACAGCACCTCTCTGGGGTTTGTCGCGGTCATCGCTATAAGTATTTAACCTATAAAGCCTTAGATTTAACCCCAGAGCGACGACGGGCCAGAGCCGCCTTTCGCTTTTTAGCCCTGGCCCTCAAGTATGACCCGAGTTTGTGGCGACGACGGGTCATTTGGAAAGTTCTGCTGCGAGCAACAGCCGCATGGCTACTCCCGCAAGCCTGGGCCAAGTCCCTACTGAGGCAAATCCCCAAACCCTTTGAAATCGAGGCGTTACTATTTCATATCCGCTTTGACCCCTAGGATGACTCGGGGACATGACCCAAAACGTCATCATAGCGTCATTTTTCCGTCACCTGCGATGGTTATGCTGAGACTAGGACGACGTGAAACGCTTGGGGAGACGCTTTTAACAGGTTTGGACGTGCTTCCCGGGTGTACTTGCTCGGCTCTATCCTAAAGGTTCCGAATTGCCCTGCCCAGGAACGGGTGGGGCTTTTTTTGCCATTATTCCCAGTCAGGACTGAGGCGACGGATGTCAAACTGATCGACTTGGGGATGACAGCTACGACAACTGTTGAGATCGAGGGGGCGAGGCAAGTCCACGTTAGGATGCAGGGCGGCAAAGGGACGGGAGTATTGAAAGCGGAAGGGAACTGACTCGCTGCTGGCACTGTTGGGACGAGAAAAGGTTTGCAGATAGTCCCAGACGATTTGGATTTGGGGGCTGGGTAGGACGTCAATGCGTTGGCCATAGTGATTCTCGTCTAGGAGCAGATCTCGCCAGGTTTCCGTGGGGAAGACGGCCGGAGGAACGCCAATATGACAGGAGGCACAGGCTTCGAGATAGAGGGCTTGTCCGGTTTGGTATCGCTCGGGAATGGGATCGACGGTGCCGATGTGGGGTGCCTGAGAGGGGTTTGGGGATGAGGAGTTTGGGGATTGCGATCGCCCCACCCCGGCTAAACCCCAGCCTAGCCCCACCGACCAGATCAGCACCAGTAGGCTCAACAGCAGTATCGAAGGACCTCGTCGCTGTCGACGAGTTGCAGAGGGGGGTGTAGGTGGCGTAAGCCCGGAGGGGTGACGAGAATCCGACATTGCAGTTGATAGTTTCGGGGAATTGGGGTCCTGAAAATTAACCCACAAGTGTTGACCGGTGATGTTGACAGGTGATTGCCGTTAAGGCGAGAATGAATAAGGTTTTAAACTTAAATTATATAATAAATACCGTTGGGTTGTCAACACTCCGGATTGGCGAAAAAACTGAGGTATGATGCAGTTTACATCCCGGCGATCGCCTCAATCGGACTTGTTTCACGAGCCTATTTGAATGGATATTCTCATCTACGCTTATAACTATCATCCTGAACCGATTGGCATTGCACCGCTGATGACAGAACTAGCCGAAGGACTCGTTCAACGGGGCCATCAGGTCCGCGTCGTCACCGGAATGCCCAATTACCCACAACGGCAAATCTATGAAGGCTATCGGGGTAAACTCTATGTCACCGAAGAGCGTAACGGCGTTAAAATTCAACGCTGTTTTGTCTGGGTTCGCCCCAAGCCGGGACTCGTCGATCGCATCCTCCTCGAAACCAGTTTTGTCGGCACCAGTTTTATCCAAGCCCTCAATGGGAAACGCCCCGATGTGATCCTGCTGACGGTTCCCCCCTTGCCCGCTTCCGTCCCCGCGACCGTGTTTAAATGGATGCAACGGGCACCCGTAGTATTGAATTTACAAGATGTTCTGCCTGAAGCCGCTGTTGTGGCGGGGTTACTCACCAATAAAGCCCTAATTCGGGTCTTTGAATCTCTCGAACGATTTTCCTACCGTTACGCTAATAAAATTGCGGCAATTTCTGATGGATTTGTCGATAATTTGATTAACAAAGGCGTGAGTCCTGACAAAATCACCTTAATTCCGAATTGGGTTGATACCGACTTTATTCGTCCTCTGGACAAACAGAATAATTCCTTTCGTCAAGAGCAGGGACTCGACGGAAAGTTCGTCGTTTTATACTCTGGAAATATTGCTCTCACCCAAGGACTTGAAACCCTGATTCAAGCCGCCGCACTTGTGTTAGATCAGCCCGATATTGCCATCGTCATTGTCGGTGAAGAACGAGCGTTAGGGGCATTACGCGATCGCCGCGATGAAATTGGCGCGACCAATGTTAAACTTTTACCCTTTCAACCTCGCGAACGCTTACCTGAGATGCTATCAGCCGCCAACGTGGGGATGGTGATGCAGAAAAAAACCGTCATTGCCATCAATATGCCCTCAAAAATTCAGGTATTACTGGCTAGTGGCTTACCGATTTTAGCCTCCGTTCCCGATGCCGGAACCGCCGCTAAAGCCGTTCAAACCAGTGGCGGCGGTTGGGTGGTTCCTCCTGAAGATCCCGAGGCGATCGCCCAAGCCATTCGTCAGCTTAAAGCCGCCCCAGATACCCTCGAAAAACTTAGCCAACAAGGGCGACAATACGCCCTAGATAATTATTCGTTCCGTGAAGCCCTCGACCGCTATGAAGCCATCTTCGAGACCGTTATTAATGACTCCTGACCCCCTTGAGCGGCAATGACCCCCGTCCAATTTAATCTCCCTAAAAACACTGGAATTTTGGGTGAGTATAAATCAATAAACCCACCCAATTAACGAATTTCAATTTCCGTCTCATATTCAAAGCCTTGGAAATTGGAATTATATTCGAGAATGTACTCACCACTGCTCGGGAGTTCTCCCCTCCACGTGCTACGTCCGCGCATCGACGCCGCCTCCGTAATTTCTCGACCATTCGGAGCGCGCACAAACGGGAGAGGACTATCAGCCATCGCCGTCAGCGTCATCGTTTGTTGCGCCCTGGCCTCGAGGCGATACTCATGGAACCCTGTCCCCACCAGGCGATCGCTCAGACGAACCGCCGTCGCCCCAGTTGGAAAGCGCAATTGAGCCACCAGTTCATTACAACTACTATCCGTCAAGCTTTTGGCAATCCAACCCGGTTCGGGATCAGAAATCCGCCACCAACCCGAGTCTTCCCCAGCGATCGTCACCCAAGCCCGGTCATTGAGTTGTCCGACGACATTCCCCTCGACGACTTCCGGCTGCGATCGCACATTCAAAGGTGCATTGGGATCATCAACCCGAGCCATAGTCGTCTCACAACGAAGAACCTCCACCTCAGCTGGTTGTACCGCAGCAGGAGCTGGGGTAGGAGTTGGTGTCGCAGTTGGTGTCGCAGTTGGTGTCGCAGTTGGCGTAGGGGTAGGAGTTGGTGTCGGAGTCGCAGTTGGTGTCGCAGTTGGTGTCGCAGTTGGCGTAGGGGTAGGAGTTGGTGTCGGAGTCGCAGTTGGTGTCGGAGTGGCGTTCAGGCCCACCGACGGAGTAGCGGGAGTTTCCTGTGGTTGAGCTGTTGGCGTATCGGTCTGAGATTGATCAAAGTCCGGAGAAGTCGGCGACTCAGGCTGACAGCTCGCAAGCAAGCCCAGTAGGACGACCCCGAGCAATGATGGCAATTTAGGGAAAAATTTCATGATCTAGCTAAGCCCGAATCTGTGAGAACAACTCTGATCGACATCGGTCTCCCTTTATTATAGGCTTCGAGACCACCCGACACGCCTAAATTACCGATAGACAGAGTGAACACCAACCCCTAGCAAAATGACATGAAATCTGTTAGGAGCGAATCATTCCCGTCTCTCAATCTTGTCCAAACAACTCCAGTCCGAATTAAGATTGAAGAACATCGGGATCAGACCCGACGAGTTTATTTATAATGGCCAATAGTCTTAAATTTATAACCCCGATAAAACTTCTTGGCCTAGCCCCATCCGTTGCGTCATCTACCCAGCGTCTCAAACGCAAACTTTAGCATCATTGTTCAGTTGGCTTGCCAGTGTTGATGAGAGGAACTGCCCCGTTCAATCCTATGAATTCAGAAAAGATAACAGAAAATCTCAAACAGCGTCTGAATCGTGAAGTCTTGTTGCAGCGGATGACACAGCGAATCCGTCACTCTCTCGACTTGCAAGAGATCCTCGATGCAACAGCCGTAGAAACCCGACAGTTTCTAGGGGTTGATCGGGTCAAAATCTATCGCTTCAACGCCGATGATAGCGGAACTGTCATTGCCGAGGCTGTTCAAGAGAATCGCCTCCCCCGTCTGTTAGGACTAACCTTTCCCGCCGATGATATCCCCCCCGAAGCCCGCGATCGCTTTGTACGGCAACGAGTTCGCAGTATCGTCAACGTCAAAGAGCGCTCCATCGGCATGAGTCCCGCTGACGATGCCTTCTTACCTCGGGACTATAAAAAACTCGATCCCTGTCATGTCGAGTATCTGACCGCCATGGGCGTCGCCTCATCCCTGTGTTTACCCATCATCTATAATGACCAACTCTGGGGACTTCTCGCCTCTCATCATGCCGACCCACGACAGTACGACCTGCCTACCTTACAACTGATTCAAGCTGTCGTCGATCAAGTCTCAATTGCCATCTCTCAATCGGCCCTATTGGCTGAAGCTCATCAGCAACACCAACGGGACGCTGCCATCAACCAAATTGTCAGCCTCCTGCACGCCCAGCCAACCATTGAATTTAGCAGCGCCATCGACGCGGCCATCGAGGCCCTAGGGGGCCAAGGCGGCCAACTCTATATTCTGCGAGACTCGCCGCTGCGTTTATGTCGGGGCAGACAGCCGAATTTTAAGGACACTGACATGGCCTTAGAACAAGCCGTCGAGTCTTGGTGGCACGCCCAATTCCCCAAACGGGATTTGCCCCTCTATCCCCTCCTAGAGACGACCAACCTCGATGACGTGCCTCAATTGCGTCCTCTAACCGCCGCCTTTAGCCAAGCCCAACTCAGAGGACTTTTGGCCTTACCGCTACATCATCGGCAACAGTTTTTAGGCTATCTGATGGTGTTTCGCCAAGAAATTGACCTAGAGATCTGGTGGGCCGGCAAATTTGACACCAATCGGCGGCAAGAACGCCCCCGTCAATCCTTTGACGCTTGGAAACAACTCAATCGTGGTCAAGCACGGCCCTGGAGTGACAATGATCGACAACTAGCCCGAGAGTTGAGTGAGCGGTTCGCCTCCGCTGTGCAGCAATATCGCCTCTATCGGGAGGTGAACACCCTCAATGCTACCCTCGAACGCCAAGTGCAACAGCGAACCATCCAACTTCAGCAGTCTTTGCATCTGAGTCAAGCCATGGCTGAGTTGGCCGATCAGATTCGCAGTAGTTTGGACTTAGATGAGATTTTGCAAACCGTTGTCCAGGAAGTACGGAGTCTCCTGAAAGCCGATCGCGCCGTGGTCTATCAGGTCTTTGAAGGAGGAGAAGGACGGATTACCGTCGAGGATATCCAGGGAAATTGGCGCTCTGCCTGGGGCATCGAGACCCCACCGGGATGTTTTCCTGAACATCTCGAACAGAAGTACCTCAGCAGTGGCCAGGCTCGGGCAATGGATAACATTAAGACAGCGGACCTCACCCCCTGTCACCGAGAATTTCTGGAGAGTTTACAAATTCAGGCCAATCTGATTGTACCGGTTCACTGCGATCGCCAACTCTGGGGCCTGATTATCGCCCACCAATGTAGCCGCCCCCGTCAGTGGAGCGATCGCGAAATTGAACAAGTTGAAAAACTGGCCCGTCACGCCTCCATCGCCATCTCCCAAGCCGAACTCTTTGCCCAAAGTCAACGGGCCACTCGCAGCGCCAACGCCAAAGCCGAACAACTCAAACAGGCCCTCGAAGAACTCACCCAAACCCAAACCCAACTCATTCAAAGCGAGAAAATGTCCAGCTTGGGACAATTGGTGGCCGGCGTCGCCCATGAAATCAACAATCCCGTCAACTTTATCTACGGAAATCTCGTCCATACCAGTGAGTACACCCAAGATCTCTTGGATCTGTTACATCTGTATCAAGACCATTACCCCCAACCCATCGAAGAAATTTGCGATCGCATCGAAGAGATTGACCTCGAATTTCTCCTAGAGGATTTACCTCGAATGCTCGGGTCCATGAAACTCGGGGCCGAGCGGATTCGCCAAATCGTCCTTTCCCTGCGCAACTTCTCCCGGTTAGATCAGTCAGAACTCAAACCCGTTAACCTGCACGACGGTATCGAAGGAACCCTAACCATCCTGCACCATCGCCTGAAAGCCAAAGCCGATCGCGCCGCCATCAACATCGTCAAAGACTACGGAGACTTGCCTCCTGTCGAATGTTACGCCGGTCAACTCAATCAGGTTTTTATGAATCTGATTAGCAACGCCATTGATGCCCTACATCCCTTTGATAAGGAGAAAGCTGAACGTACCATTCGTATTCACACCCAACAAATATCTGAGAACCGAGTGGCTGTGATCATCGCCGATAATGGCTGTGGCATTCCTGAAACCCTGCGATCGCAGGTGTTCGATCCCTTTTTTACCACCAAACCCGTCGGAATTGGTACCGGATTAGGCCTGTCGATCAGTTATCAGATCGTCACCGAAAAACATCATGGCGTCTTTGACTGCATCTCACAACCGGGGGTTGGCACCGAGTTTCGTCTAGAGATTCCCATTCATCAACCCTCAAGCCATTCTCAGCAACCTCACGAAAATTCCACAGCGACGGCTAACATAGACAGCTAAGATATAAGCGAGTCTACGCAAGTCGAATCGAGTCACCCTCAGGCGATGATGTCCCAAACCCGGGTCCGGCTGCGCTTGCCCTGTAAGCGACCCCAAACGTTCCATGTTGAATCTCGACCAATGGGATGAAGTGCGATCGTGTTGCCAAGATGACGCAGCATTTGAGCGCCTCAAACAACTTTTAGCAAAAGCCTCTACCAGCCCGCCGTCGGATGACTCCCAGGCCCTGGTAGAAGCTCGTTTGCAGATTGAACGGCAAAACGCCCTCGCCAACGCCATTGCTCGTATTCGAGAATCCCTCGAACTGCAAGAAATTTTTGACAGCACCACCCGAGAACTGCGCCAGTTACTCGGCGCTCACCGTATCGCCATTTATCGCTTCTATCCTGACTTTAGCGGTGAATTTGTCGCCGAATCCGTCGAACCGGGCCACCCCGCGATTATTAAGCCCTCCGCCAACTCCTCTGAGCGTCGCTCCCAACAGATTCTGCTCGAAAATAGTCCTACCCCTCAACGCTCCCAAACCTATACCGTCCAATCCCCGAGCAATGGGCATCCATCAACCACCCTGGCCTACCAAGATATTTTAGATAATCCCGGAACCATTCCCCTGTCGGGGCGCGGCAAGTCTCCGGCTCAGGTATTAGAGGAACATGGCTCCCCAGACTCGGCCATTGTGCCAATTTTACAGGGACAAGTCCTCTGGGGCTTACTCTGCGCCTGCCATAGCCAGGAGCCACCCTCTTGGAAGATTGACGATATTGAACTGCTTGAACGCGTCAGCATCAACCTCAGCGTCGCCTTAAAACAAGCTGAGTTATTCCAACGTACCCAGCAACAGGCCCGCAAACTGGCCAAAGCTACCCGACGAGAGAAAACTTTGGCCGTCACCGTCGAAAAAATTCGGCGATCGCTCGATATTGATACCATCTTTAGTACCACCACCCATGAAGTTCGCCAACTCCTCGATGTCGATCGCGTGGCCGTCTATTACTTTAACCCGGACTGGACGGGACAGTTTGTGGCTGAATCCGTCAGCCCCGGCTGGGTTCATTTATTGGAGTTACAAACAACAACCCCCCAACTACAAACGAACTTGGCCCTATGTTCTCATATGCAGCAACTGATTGAGGGGCAAAAACACGGCAAACATCAAACTCAGTCTGATAAACTCCCCCAACGGCGAGTCTTTACCGTCGAAAACGTCGATCGCAGCCACTTCGCCCCCGCCTATCAAGAGGTGTTACAGCTCTATCAATGCCAAGCGTACGCCATTGTTCCGATCTATCAAAATCATCAACTCTGGGGACTCCTCGCCGCCTATCATAATGCTCACCCTCGGGCTTGGGATGCCTCAGATCTCGATTTGTTAGGGCAAATTAGTGAACATCTCGGAGTGGCTCTACAACAAGCTGAACTCCTCGAACAAACGCGAATGCAAGCCCGTCGCTTGGCTCAAACCTTACAGGATTTACAGAAAACCCAGACCCAATTAATTCACAGTGAAAAGATGGCTGGATTAGGACAATTGGTGGCGGGTGTTGCCCATGAAATTAATAATCCTGTTAATTTCATTTATGGCAATCTCAGCTATGTTCGGGACTATACTCAGGATTTAATCGGCTTAATTGAACTGTATCAAGACGAAGATGATCCGAACTCCGATGCGATCGCAGAGTGCATTGAGGAGATTGATTTGCCCTTTATTCTCGAAGATCTCCCCAATCTAATCAACTCAATGAAAACCGGGACTGATCGCATCCGCAAAATTGTTCAATCCTTACGAATTTTTTCCCGCCTCGATGAAGCCCAGCAAAAAACTGTTGATATTCACGAAGGACTCGAAAGTGTTCTCTGGCTTCTCAAACATCGTTTTAAAACTGGAAATGGGGCTGAAATTAAAATTGTAAAAAAATTCCAAAANTTACCTAAAATTACTTGTTATCCCGCCGAGCTAAATCAGGTTTTCATGAACCTCATTAATAACTCCTTAGACGCCTTGAACGATGAACATAAGTCAGAAAAATGTTCAGGCAAAAAACATGACAAAAAACCGGCGATCGCCATTCTGACTCAACAACGTAATGATGAATTTATTGTTATCAGAATTGCCGATAATGGTGTGGGTATTCCTGAACCAATACGCCGCCGAATTTTTGACCCCTTCTTTACCACAAAATCTCCTGGAAAGGGGACTGGCTTAGGATTATCCGTCAGTTATCAAATTGTGGTTGAAAATCATGGCGGCGACTTAAATGTTAAATCCAAACCCGGTGTCGGGACCGAATTTGTGATCGAAATTCCCATTCACGGTGACGATGAAGATCTCATCAAAGCCTAATGTGAACTCGAACATTTTCCTCCCCAAGACCTGAAACACATCGCCCATAACCTCTTGAGGGCTAGTGACCTGAACCGCCCCTGAACCGCCTCGGAACCGCCTCGGAAACCAATACACTAGACCACTCCAGCGAACCAACACACCAGACTCAATTGTCTTTAACTCACATCTCTGTTAGAATCAAAACTCAAATCTAAAGAAAATATAAAACTTAAGCAAAAACGAAGCATATTCTGCGTAAGTTAACGTAAATTTACGCAGCCTTACGTAAGTTTGCGTAGGTTTGCATAAGTTTACAGAACCGCGATCGCCCGTCACCCCACGTCACCCCCCAGACCTGAACCTTAAACTCTGAAATAATGGGGCGTTCGGAATCCGTAGCATCGCCGTTGAGGTTAGCCTAATCGACAAGAGCAACCCTCTCATCGAGACATATCTCGTTCATTCCTTCGCGCAGAACCTAATGACCTGGCCACTCCCGTCCGACCCCCTTCTTATGGATTATCTACAACCTCAAACACTCTGGCGACGTTGGCGACAACGACACCAATCCGGATGGCGGCCTCGTAACCTCTTAGTGTATGGATTGTTTGGAACCCTGGCCATCGGCGTGAGCTTGACCGCCTGGGTAAGTTACACACTCGTACGAGAACTATTACTGCAAAATATCAGCCAGGGAGCCATCAGTGAAGTTCGCGAAGGGGGACAAGAACTCAAAAAGTGGTTTCAAACCCAGACCTTTTACCTCGAAGGCTTAGCCAATAGCCCCACCCTCCGTTCGCGAGACTGGGAGCAGATCCAACCCTATTTAGCCCAAGAAGTCGATCGCCTCGATAGTTTCATTAGCTTGGCGATCGCCAACAACGAAGGAGAATTTCGCAACCATCAACAGCAAAGCGGAGAAATCGCCGATCGCCAGCACTTCCAGACCGCCATGGAACAGGGACAGATCGCCTTTAGCGACCCCATCATTGGCCGAGCTATTGGTGAACCCCTCATTGGCTTTACCCTTCCCCTAACCCCAAATCCCGACTCCCCTCAAGACGCTGCTCAACAACCTCCTACCCAGGCCCTAATCGGTGGAATTAGTATCGAGCAGTTTATCCTCACCCTCAATCAAATCCAATACGGAGACAATAGCTACGCCATCGCCTTCGACTCAGATAACGCCCCCATCACCAACCTCGTCTTTCAAAATCAGCTCCCCGAATCCCTAAAACTGAGATCTGGCAATATCAGCCAAGACTTCGCCTCCCTCCTCCTCGGCGATCTCAACCCAGATATCTTGCAACAGGGAACCCTCAACGGTGAAACGATCTATTTCGCCTATCACCCCATTGAATCGCCCAACTGGACCGTTGTCCTGGTGATTCCCCAAGAGAACATCGAAAAACAACTCGAATCTCTCAAGCTCCTCGCCGGCGTTCTCAGCGTGATCCTCGCCCTAGCCACCATTCTCGCCGGACGACAAATTAACGACGCCGAACAGGCCCGCGCCCGGGCCGAACGAGAAGCCCTCCTCAATGGTCTCACCAGTCGCCTGCATACCTCCCTCGATCTCGACAAAACCCTACCGCCAACCCTCGAAGAACTCACCGATCTTCTCGTCTTTGATGCGATCGCCTTCGCCTGGTACGATCGCCGCCAGCAATCGCTCAGCCTCGCCTACCACCATCCTCAAACCAGCCGACTCTTCGCCAAAACTCACCAGTTCAACACCGCCGATCCTCAAAAAGACCTCGACAGCCAACTCCGCAACGGGGAAACCGTCAGCCTCATCCGTCAGCCTCAAGG
>P_2C_Liq_1_UnCtyDRAFT_1000217_pt1 | contig 24359 bp, 14 predicted proteins | sample Pon2CUnioCityCA_2_FD_10234 | JGI IMG/M metagenome (IMG submission 10234) | reverse complement strand
AAAAGGATACATGTATGGAGAACGTGGTGTTTGGAGACCAGGAGATACTATTCACTTAACATTTTTATTAAATGATGCCGATAATAAATTACCTGAAAATCACCCGATAAAATTAGAGGTTACGGATCCAAGTGGAAAGTTGATGTACAAAAAAGTAACTTCAGAAAATGTAAATAATTTTTACAAATTCACCGTAAAAACAAATCAGGAAGCACAAACAGGAAATTACAGTGCAAAAGTCTCGGTTGGAGGTGTAAAATTTTATAAAAATTTAAAAGTAGAAACCGTAAAACCAAACAGATTAAAAATTAAGGTTGATTTTGATGATGAAATTTTAAGTAGTGATAAAAAAATCAACGGAACGTTAGCTGTAAAATGGCTGCATGGAACACCTGCAAAAAACTTGAAAGCAGAAATTAAAGCAAAAGTTTCATCAACAAATTACAGTTTTATAAAATACAAAGATTATGTTTTTACAGATCCTTCTCGATCCTTTTCTACAGAAGAAATCAACATTTTTGAAGGAAAATTAAATGAAAACGGAATTGCAAATATCAATAGCGATTTAAAAGTGGGCAAGAATGCACCAGGAATGTTAAGCGTACAATTTTTGGTAAGAGCTTTTGAAAATGGAGGCGATTTTTCCATTGATGCCTTCACTAAAAAATATGCGCCTTTCAATAGTTTTGTAGGATTAAAATCACCTGAAGGCAATAGATATGGCTCTTTTTATACCGATGAAAATCAAACATTTTCTGTGGTTTCTGTAGATGAAAAAGGAACCACAATTCCTAATAGAACCTTAGAAGTTGAGGTATACCAAATTAAATGGCGTTGGTGGTGGAGTTCGTCTTCAGACAATTTATCGAGATACAGTTCTAGCAGTTATCAAGATAGGTATAAAACGCTAAAAGTAACTACAAATGCAAACGGAAAAGGAAGTTTTAAACTCAATATTCCAGAGCGAAATAGAGGGCGATTTTTAATAAAAGTAATTGATAAAAAAAGCGGCCACGCAACAGGTAGAACAGCATACTTCTATAAAAATTGGTGGCAAAATTCTACTTCAAGTGATAAAGAAGCTGCAAAAATGTTGGTCTTTTCTGCGGATAAAGAAGCTTATAATGTGGGCGAAACGGCTAAAATTACGTTTCCATCTGGTTCAGAAGGAAGAGTATTAATCAGCATAGAAAATGGTACAAAAGTTTTAGAAACCAAATGGGTAAAAACACAAAAAGGAACGACTTCTGTAGCAATACCGATCAATAAAAATATGACGCCAAATGTGTTTGTAAATATCTCTTTATTGCAACCACATCAAGCTACAGAAAACGATTTACCCATTCGTTTGTTTGGGGTAATTCCGATTTTAGTCGAAGATGCAACTACCAAATTATCCCCTCAAATTTCAATGCCAGATGAACTGCAACCTGAAAAAGAATTTACAGTAAAAGTATCCGAAGAAAACAACAAAGCAATGACCTATACGTTGGCAGTTGTAGAAGAGGGTTTACTCGATTTAACACGATTTAAAACGCCAAATGCGTATAATACGTTTTATGCAAGAGAAGCTTTGGGCGTAAAAACTTGGGATATTTTTGACGATGTAATCGGCGCCTATTCAGGAAGTATAGATCAAGTTTTTGCAATTGGTGGCGATGGAAATTTAGCCAAAGGAAAAAACCAAAAAGCCAACAGATTTAAACCAGTTGTCAAGTTCTTAGGGCCTTTTGAGTTGAAAGCTGGTAATACAAAATCACACAAAATCACCTTGCCAAATTATATCGGTTCAGTGAGAACAATGGTGGTTGCTGGTGATGTAAATACTGAAGCTTTTGGAAACGCAGAAAAAGCGACTCCTGTTAAAAAACCATTGATGGTTTTGGCAACTTTACCTAGAAAATTATCACCAAAGGAAAAAGTAACCTTACCAATTTCTGTTTTTGCGATGGACAAAAAAGTGAAAAATGTAACCATTCAAGTAAATACGTCTGACGGAATTCAAGTACTTGGCAACAAAACCCAAAACATCAATTTTGAAAAGCCAGACGAAAAAATGGTGTATTTTGAGTTGGAGGTTTTAAACGGAAAAGGTATCAATACTGTTGAGGTTGTTGCCACTGGAGCTGGCGAAAAATCGACTTATAAAGTGGAGTTAGATGTGGTAAATCCAAACCCAATAACATCCAAAGTAATTGACGACAATATAGAAGCGAATCAAACCAAAGCCATCAACTTTACAACATTTGGGATTAAAGGTTCAAATACAGCAATTTTAGAGTTATCTACCATTCCGAATATTAATTTCTCTGGGAGATTAGACTACTTAATTCAATATCCACATGGCTGCGTAGAGCAAACTACATCGAGTGTTTTTCCGCAATTATTTTTAACAGATTTGTTTGATTTGTCTTCGTATAAAAAAGCAAAAATTCAAGACAATATAGAAAAAGGAATTGTACGTTTAGGGAGTTTCCAAAAAGCAAACGGAGGTTTATCTTACTGGATGGGAGAAGGTTACGTAAGTGATTGGGGAACAACGTATGCAGGTCATTTTATGTTAGAAGCCGAAAGAAAAGGGTTTGTATTACCCTTAACGTTTAAGAATAACTTTATCAAATATCAGAAAGAAGCCGCTAGAAATTGGCAACCAACTTATAACAACTATTCAAGAGATTTAGCTCAGGCATATAGATTATATACATTGGCTTTGGCTGGCAGTCCAGATTTGTCTGCAATGAATCGTTTGCGAGAATTCGCAGCAATTTCTAACGAGGCAAAATGGAGATTGGCGGCAACCTACGCTATAGTTGGTCAAAAAGAAGCTGCCAATGAAATTATGGGTAAAGCAGATCTAAATTTCTCTGGATACAATTCTTACAACTACGGATCTGAAACCAGAAATAGAGCAATGGCTATAGAAACCATGTTGTTAACAAATAGCAGTGAGGTAAAAGATGTTGCCAAAAATATTGCAAAAGATTTATCTAGCAATCAATGGATGAGTACACAAACTACTGCATATAGTTTGTTGGCTATTGGTAAAATGGTGATTAATAACGGAGGAAAAGCTATCGATATCAATGTTACTCAAAATGGAAATAAGGAAACCATCAAAACATCAAGTGCTATGGTGCAAAGAACGCTTCAATTAAAGGAAGGCAATAATAACATCACCCTAAAAAATAATGAAAATAATGTTGTTTTTGCAAGAATTATCAATTCAGGGAAATTGCCTTTGGGTGATGAAATTTCTGAAAGTAGAGGTTTTTCAGTTGTTGTAAATTATGTCGATTTAAAAGGAAACGCTATTGCTATAAATAACTTAAAACAAGGGCAAGATTTTATGGCAAAAATAACGGTTAGCAACCCTAAAAATCAAACTGTAAAAGATATCGCTTTAACACAGATTTTTCCTTCAGGATGGGAAATTGTAAACACACGTTTTACTGATTTTGGAACAACCGCGAAAAGCGAAGCAAGGTATACAGACATTCGAGACGATCGTGTAAATTTTTATTTTGATTTAGAAAAAAGTAATAACAAAACAGAAGCCAAATCATTCTCGGTTTTATTGAACGCTGCCTATTTAGGGAATTATTATTTACCAGGAGTTCAAGTAGAGGCAATGTATGATGATGATTATTTGGTGAGAACAAAAGGACGTTGGATTGAGGTTGTGAAGTAAATCAATAATTTATTAGTCAATCCTGCAAGGTCTCCAAGACCTTGTAGGTTTATAATTGTGCAATTGAGTTTTATTCCAAAAGATTAAATTGAAAAAAGAAAAGTTATACAACAACTATACCTACAAGGTTTTAAAAACCTTGCAGGAGAAACACAAAAAGAAAACAATACTTCTTATTGTACTGTTGATTTTCTATGCGTTTTGTTTGCCTAAAAAACTATTTACCAAACCAACATCAACGGTAATCACCAGTAATAAAGGCGAGTTGTTAGGTGCATTAATTGCCTCAGATGGGCAATGGCGATTTCCTCATAATGATAGCGTTCCAGATAAATTTAAAACCTGTTTACTTCAGTTCGAAGACGAGTATTTTTACAAACATCCTGGCTTTAATCCGGTTTCAATTTTTAACGCATTACGTCAAAATTTAAAAGCGGGAAAAGTAAAAAGAGGAGGAAGTACACTTACACAACAAGTTATTAGATTAAGTAGAAATGACAAACCAAGAACGTATTTTGAAAAATTGAAGGAACTCATTTTAGCAACACGATTAGAGTTTAGAGCCGATAAAGAAAAAATAATTGCTTTTTGGAGTAGCAACGCGCCTTTTGGTGGGAATGTTGTGGGTTTAGATGCGGCTTCTTGGCGCTATTTTAATCGAAAATCATCAGATTTATCTTGGGCGGAAGCGGCTACTTTATCGGTTTTACCAAACGCACCCAACTTGATTTATCCTGGAAAAAATCAACATAAATTATTAGCAAAAAGAAATCGATTATTAAAAAAACTACTGACTAAGAATGTGATTGATTCTTTAACATACAATTTATCTATTTTAGAAGAATTACCCCAAAAACCTTATGCATTGCCTCAAATTGCATCGCATTTATTGCAAAAAATTAACAAAAAGAAAAAAGGCGAATTTGTAAAAACAACGATTGATAAAAAACTACAAAATCAAGTGAATTCGGTTGTTAAAAATCATTACAATCAATTGTCTAAAAACGGAATTTATAACATTGCAGTGTTGGTGTTAGATGTAAAAACAAGACAAGTGTTGAGTTACGTAGGAAATTCGCCAACAGACAAAAAACATCAAAAAGATGTAGATGTGATCAATAAACCAAGAAGTACAGGCAGTATTTTAAAACCGTTTTTGTATGCAGCAATGTTAGATAGTGGTGAGTTGTTACCAAACGCTTTGGTTGCAGATATTCCTACCAATTATGGAAGTTATCAACCCGAAAATTTCGATAAACAATATGCTGGAGCAATTCCTGCAAAATTGGCGTTGTCAAGATCTTTAAATGTGCCAATTGTAAGAATGTTGCACCGTTTTGGGTTGGAGAAATTCCATCATTATTTGCAGCAATTACAATTAAAAGATATTAAGAAAAACCCCAATTATTACGGATTAACCTTAGCCTTAGGAGGCGCAGAAAGCAACCTGTGGGATGTCTGTAAAAGCTATTCAGCTATGGCATCAACATTAAATCATTATACACAAAACTCGAGTACATATCTAGAAAATGAATTTTCTGAGCCCACATTTTTTGCAGATGATAAAATCGATTTTGGAGAAACATCATCAGAAAAAATAATTTTTGATGCGGCTTCGATTTACCTCACTTTCGAGAGTCTAAAAGAAGTAAACAGACCAAATTCTGAACAGAATTGGGAATTTTTTGATTCATCCAAGCAAATTGCTTGGAAAACAGGTACAAGTTTTGGGTTTAGAGATGCTTGGTCAATTGGTACTACCAAAGATTACGTAGTTGGAGTTTGGGTCGGAAACGCAGATGGAGAAGGAAGACCAGGTTTGGTAGGTGTGCAAACTGCAGCGCCTATTTTGTTTGATGTTTTTGATAAATTACCCAACTCAGCGTGGTTCGAAAAACCTTTTGATGAAATGACTGAAGTTGAAATTTGTACAAAAAGCGGTTACAGAGCNACAGCAATTTGTGAAGAAAAACAATTAGAATTCATTCAGAATGCAGGTGCACAAACAAAACCTTGTCCGTATCATATTTATGTAAATGTTGATCAATCAGAGTCTTATCAAGTCAATACTTCTTGTGAAAGGGTAGAAAATATTCAACAGAAATCTTGGTTTGTTTTGCCTCCTTTGTTGGCATATTATTACAAAGCACAACATCCGTTTTACAAAACCCTACCAAAGTTTCGAAAAGATTGTTTGGGTGATGTACAAACAGCGATGAAATTTATATATCCTACAGAAAAAACTACGATATTCTTACCAAAAGATTTTGATGGAAAACAGAATGAATTGGTATTGAAAGTAGCACATTCTAATCCTGATGCTTTGTTGTATTGGTATGCTAATGAAAGGTATTTGGGCTCAACAAAAGAACAACATAATTTTGCGATTATTCCAGAAATTGGAAATGTAACCATAACCGTTGTAGATAATTTTGGGAATGAAATTCTGCAACAAATTATTGTAAAAGAGTAAAATTTGCTGATATCTTTAGAGTTTTCTTAACGAAAAATCATCATTTTTTTAACATCTTTGTATTTTTTGATAAAAGATCGTGCAAAATGAAAATATATCCCATAGAAACTGGTAATTTTAAATTAGATGGAGGAGCAATGTTTGGTGTTGTTCCCAAATCAATTTGGCAAAAAACCAATCCTGCAGACAGTAAAAATATGATTGAAATGAGTATGCGTTGTCTGCTTATTGAGGATGGTAATCGTTTAATTTTGATAGATACAGGTTTGGGTAACAAACAATCTGATAAATTTTACAGTTATTACTATTTGTTTGGCGATTTTTCTTTGGATACCTCTCTTAAAAACCTTGGATTTCATAGAGATGATATTACCGATATTTTTTTAACACATTTACATTTTGATCATTGTGGAGGTGTTATCATAAGAAACGAAAATGGCTTGTTAGTGCCTGCTTTTAAAAATGCAAAAGTATGGTCTAATGATAAACATTGGAAATGGGCAACAGAACCAAATGCTAGAGAAAAAGCCTCATTTTTAAAAGAAAATATCAATCCTATAAAAGAAAGTGGTCAGTTAGAGTTTGTTCATAGTAATTATAAAGATCAGATTGGTTTTGATGTGTTGTTTATGGATGGGCATACCGAAAAACAAATGTTGCCAAAAATCACGTATCAAGGTAAAACCATCGTCTTTATGGCAGATTTATTACCAACTGTTGGGCATATTCCTTTGCCTTATGTTATGGGGTATGATACAAGACCTTTACTCACCATAAAAGAAAAAGCAGCATTTCTAGATTGGGCTGCAGATGAAAATTTTTACTTGTTTTTAGAACACGATGCTTACAATGAAATTTGTACCGTGAAACATACAGAAAAAGGAGTAAGATTAAATACTACACATAAATTTACAGAAATTTTTAATTAAGAAAAGAGAAATGAAGCGTATACAATCCTTTGTTTTTAGTGCCATTGTTGTGCTCGTTTTTTTGGGATGTAAATCATCGCAAATCGTAGTTACACAACCTGTATTTGAAGAGGTACTTGTAACACCAGCTAAAAAAGGAAGCTTATCTGAAGAAGAATTTAAAATATGGTCGCATTTAGATATTGTAAAAGATTCTATTGCAGGAATGAGTCTAGTAAAAGCCTATCAGTTTTTAAAAGGTAAAAAAGCTACGCCTGTTATTGTAGCCATTGCCGATTCTGGTATTGATGTTGAGCACGAAGATTTAAAAGACGTGCTTTGGATAAATACAGATGAAATTGTAGGAAACAACAAAGACGATGATAATAATGGTTATGTAGATGATATTTATGGATGGAATTTTCTAGGAAATGCCGCTGGTAAAATTGTAACTACTGATCAATTAGAAATTACCAGAATTGTTAAAAAAGGAAGGGCTAAATTTGGTGATAAAAAAGCTTCAGAAATTGCAGAAAAAGACAAAAAAGAATTCGAGCAATTCTTAAAAATGGACGAAGAATACACTGCGACTATTGTTGAAAAAACGACAGAAATTCAACAAATGGAAGAAACCATTTTTAACCTAAAACAAGTGCAGGAAAATTTTAATGCGGTTAAAAAACTAGCAAAAACAGATAGCTTGACTTTAGAAATTGTCGAAAAATTAGACCCACCAACCTTAACAGGTATTATGCAAAAGCAACATATCGAAAATATCTTAAAACAAGGTATGAATGAGGTTGATTTGTTAGATTATAAAAGCCAAGTTGAAGCCTATACAACAGAAATTAAAAAGGCAATGAAAGGCTATGATTTAGATTTGAATGATCGTCAATCTTTAGGAGATAATTTAGAGGATATTTCTGATAAATTTTATGGTAACAATAACATGATGGGTTCTGCAGATGCAGGAAAACATGGTACACACGTTGCAGGAATTGTTGCGGCTTCTAGGGCAAATACAATTGGTGCAAAAGGGGTTGCCAATAACGTAAAAATTATGAATGTAAGAATTGTACCTGATGGAGACGAACACGATAAAGATGTTGCTTTAGGAATACGATATGCAGTAGATAATGGTGCAAAAATTATAAATACCAGTTTCGGAAAACGTTTTTCGCCTCATAAAGTATGGGTGTATGATGCCTTAAAATATGCAGCAGAAAAAGATGTTTTAATCGTAAATGCAGCTGGAAATGATGGAAAAAATATCGATATTAGAAAAAGTTATCCTACAGATTCTGATGATTTGGTTACAGAATTTACAGACAATGTCATTACAATTGGGGCAAGCAGTTTGCATTATGATGAACAATTACCTGCCAATTTTTCGAATTATGGGAAATTAAATGTCGATATTTTTGCACCTGGAGTAGAGGTATATGCTACCATTCCGAATAACGACTATGAACCTTTAAGTGGAACCTCTATGGCTGCACCATCAACTTCTGGAGTAGCCGCTTTAATTCGTGGCTATTATCCGAAGTTATCAGCAAAAGAAGTGAAACAAATTTTAATGAATTCTGGTGTAAAAATTAATTTTGAAGTCATTAAACCAGGTTCTCAAAGTCAAGAAAATCCAGAAGGTGAAATGATTCCCTTTTCAGAATTATCGGTTTCTGGTAGAATTGTAAATGCCTATAATGCGTTGCTTTTAGCAGATTATATATCCCATAAAAAATAACATTTTAAAAACGTATAGCGTTCTTAATTGTTTTAATATTTTTATCGCAATTTAAAAATCATATAATGAAAAAACTACTTTTTTTATCTCTTTCAATAGCTTTATTGATTTCTTGTGCACAAACTAAAGAAATAAAATATATAGAGAAAAACACATCATCATCTGTTACCAATAGCTACTGGCAACAGCACATTGATTATACTATGGATATTGATATGGATGTAAATACTTATCAATATAAAGGAAAGCAAAAAGTAGTCTATACCAACAATTCTCCTGACGATTTAGATAAAGTTTTTTATCATTTGTATTTTAATGCCTTTCAACCGGGTTCTCAAATGGATATTCGTTCTCTTAATATTCAAGATCCAGATAAGAGAGTTCTTGATAGAATTAGTAAATTAAAACCTAATGAAATTGGCTATATTAAAGTAAATTCTTTACAACAAAATGGAGCTGATGTAACTTATGAAACTGTAGGAACTATTTTAGAAGTAACCTTAAATACTCCTATAAAAGCAGGTGAAAGCGTAACTTTTGATATGATTTTTGATGCGCAAGTACCGAAACAAATTCGAAGATCTGGTAGAAATAATAAAGAAGGAGTTGCACTTTCTATGAGCCAATGGTATCCTAAAATGGCTGAATACGATTTTCAAGGATGGCACACACCACCTTATATTGCAAGAGAATTTCACGGAGTTTGGGGAGATTTTGATGTAACCTTACACATTGATAAGAATTACGTAGTTGGTGGTACAGGGTATTTGCAAAATCCACGAGAAGTGGGGCATAATTACGAAGACAAAACCAAAGACTTAAATTTACCTGAAGGCGATAAATTAACTTGGCATTTTAAAGCACCTAACGTACACGATTTTATGTGGGCTGCAGATCCAGAATATATCCACGATATTTTTAAAATGAAAAATGGTATTGATTTGCATTTTTATTACAAGAAAACATTAAACTCAGAGTATTTACAAAACTGGAAAAAATTACAGCCAAAAACAGCAGAGTTAATGACTTATTTCTCTGAAAATGTTGGTCAATATCCTTACAAACAATATTCTGTAATGCAAGGTGGAGATGGAGGAATGGAATATGCAATGTCTACACTTATTACAGGAAAACGTAGATTTGGAAGTCTTTTTGGAGTAACAGCACATGAAATGGCACACACTTGGTTTCAGTTTTTATTAGCATCAAATGAAAGTTTACATCCTTGGATGGACGAAGGGTTTACCTCTTACATTTCTAATAAAGCAGAGAACCTTATTTTAAAAGAAGGTAAAGAAAATCCACATTCAGGTTCTTACAAAGGGTACAGAGAGATTGTAAATAGTGGTTATGAAGAATCGCTCTCTACGCATGCAGACAGATACAATACAAATTATGCTTATGGAAAAGGAAGTTATTCTAAAGGAAACATATTTTTATCACAATTAGAATATGTAATTGGTGCTGATAATGTAGCCAAAGGATTAAAAAAATATTTCAATGATTTTAGTTTTAAACACCCTATACCAAACGACATTACACGTTCTATGGAAAAGGTTTCTGGCATTCAATTAGGTTGGTATTTAAACGAATGGACACAAACTACACATACCATAGATTATGGAATTAGAGCTGTTTATGGTAAAAAAATCACTTTAGAAAGAATAGGTAAAATGCCAATGCCCATCGATTTAGAAGTTACCTATACAGACGGAAGTAAAGAAAGTTTTAATATTCCTTTACGAATGATGAGAGGTGCAAAACCAACATCTGCAACCATTATTGAAGATTGGGGTTGGGCAATGCCAACGTACTCTTTTGAAGCTTCAAAACCAGTAAAATCGGTTACGATTGATAAAAGTGGTTTGATGGCAGATATGAATACTGAAAATAATGTTTTTGGGATAAAAAAAAACTAAGTTTAACTTATAATTCATTTGTTTCATTTGCAAAAATAGGAGTAAAACACGTTTTAAGATTTTCTATTTACAATTATCTGTTGTTTCTAGTTTTGTTAATGATGGATTTCAATTTTAAACATTGGAAGAAAATTTTACAATTATTAGGAGTTTTAATAGGGGGTTATTTTTTGGCGATGTTATTTTCCACTTTTAGTGGGCTAAAATTAAATAACACAAACGTTAAGTTTTTAATCTTAATGATTATTTTATTTCTAGCGATTCTAAAAGCTTTTGATTTTAAAAATAGGTATCTAAAATTTAAGAAAAAGCACTTTATTATTCTTTTGGCCTTTCTGTTTGCTGTTTTTAACGGCGTAGGTTCTTCTGTAGATTTTCTTCCAAAAATTGGCGTTTTAGATTACGAAATTATCGCAATATTGGAAGTTTTGTTTGGTTTTAGTATATCAATTAGTGTACTATTTTTAACGATTATCACTACAAACACAATTTTTCAGAAATATATTACAGTTGATACTTTAAAATTGAACACAGGTATTTCTGTTGTAGCAATTTGTATCACCTTATGTTTAATGGTTAAACAAATGTTATATTAAAAACACTTAATTTATAAGTTCCTCTATACGTTCGTTTGGTATAAATCCTTTTAAAATTAAAAAGACGCCGCAAATAATTAATAGGATACCCATAATCTTTTTTATCCTATAAATAATAAAGGGTGTCATTTTATCTTTTAATTGTTTTGCTAAAAATATTTTACCTAAATCTGTGATAAAATATCCTAAAATAATGACGCCAAAGTACGAAAAAATAGCATTTTGATTCATATTTAGCGTAGGACCAATAACCAAAACGGTTCCTAACCAAAATGCCAAAACGCCAATATTGATAAAGTTTAGAAAATAGCCTTTCAAAAAAAGTTTTAGGTAATTGTTTTTTACAATGGGTACTTCAATTGTTTTTGCAGATTCGATAGCTTCTTTTCTATTTTCTTTATCAAAATAGGTAATTACCCCATAAATAATCAAAACCAAACCACCAATAAAAAATAATCTTGGGTCGTCTTTAATTTTTTCTAACAAAGATCTGCTGCCATAATATGCAATTAAAATAAAGGTGATGTCTCCTAAAATTACACCTAAATCAAAAATAATAGCCGCTCTTGCGCCTTTTAAAATACTGGTCTGTATCAGCATAAAAAATACAGGACCAATCATAAAAGCCATAAAAAAACCTATGAGAAAAGCATTTTTAAAATCGTAGATATCCATTGCTTAAAAATACTATTTTTTAGTTGAAGCTAAAAAAGAAAGGATGGAAAAACCATCCTTTGCGATTAAATATCATTTATATTACAACTAAACATCATCAAAATCAATAGAAATTATAGGTGTTGTTGGGTATGCTTGGCAGGCTAAAACAAAACCTTCTTCAACTTCGCTATCGGTTAAAATAGAGTTTTTAACCATCACTGCTTTTCCTTCTGTAACTTTACATAAACAAGAACTACATACACCACCTTGACAAGAGTATGGAGCGTCTAAATCATTGCGTAAACTTGCAGCAAGAATATCATCTGTTTGTTGCATTGTAAAAGTTGTTTCTTCATCATCTAACAGAACTGTAATTTCTGTAGTACCTTCTTTAATTGTAGCTGCAGCTTCTTCATCAATGGTGGCTGTAAACAACTCAAAATGAATATTTTCTTTTAAAATGTTATTGCTTTCTAATGTTTTAGAAACTTCGTGAATCATTTCTTCTGGGCCACATAAAAAAGCAGCATCAAAAGAAGTTTCTTTGTACACGTTTTTTACAAAATAATTGGTAACACTTTTGTCAATTCTTCCTCTTAATTGGTTTTTAACATCTTCTCTACTAAAGATATAATGCAATTTAAATTGATTTGAATACGTTTCTTTTAGTTGATTTAATTCATCATAAAAAATAGTATCTGAAGTAGATTTATTACCATATACTAAAGTAAAATTCGAAGTTGGTTCATTCTCTAAAACCGTTTTTATCATCGATAAAATTGGCGTAATTCCAGAACCAGCTGCAAAAGCGATATAATTTTTATTTGCCTCAGGTTGCAACTCAAATCGTCCTTCAGGAGCCGTAATTTCTATAGCGTCTCCTACTTTTAAATCAGAGGTTGCGTAAGTAGAAAATATTCCGTTTTCGACAGCTTTAATCGCTACTCTAATTTCGCCACTTTTTGGCGTAGAACAGATAGAATATGCTCTTCGAACTTCCTCTCCTTTTATTTCTTTTTTTAGGGTGATGTATTGCCCTGCTGTAAAATTAAATTCTGATTTTAAATGTTCAGGTACGTTAAATGCAACAGAAACCGCATTTGCGGTTTCTTGTTTAATGTCTTGTATGGTTACTTTATGAAATGTTGCCATTAAAAATGTGTTTTACACCAAATTATTTTCGATTAAATATTCGGCAATTTGAACTGTGTTTGTAGCTGCACCTTTACGTAAGTTGTCTGCAACAATCCACAAATTTAAGGTATTTTCTTGAGATTCATCGCGTCTAATTCGCCCAACAAAAACTTCATCTTTATCGTGTGCATTTATAGGCATTGGGTATACGTTATTTGCCAAATCATCTTGTACAATTACTCCATGAGTTTCGCTTAATAATTGACGAACTTCTGCCAAATCAAAATCATTTTCAAACTGTACATTTACAGCTTCAGAATGTCCGCCTGCTGTAGGAATACGAACTGCAGTAGCCGTTACAGAAAAAGAATCGTCACGTAAAATTTTCTTTGGTTCTTTTACCAATTTCATTTCTTCTTTGGTGTATCCATTTTCTAGAAATACATCACAATGAGGCAATGCGTTTCTTCCAATTTTATGCGGATATGCCATCTCTCCTTCAATTCCTGCTTCCTCATTATCTAATTGTTGCACAGCTTTTACACCCGTTCCAGAAACAGATTGATAGGTAGAAATTACCACACGTTTCATTTTATATTTTAAGTGTAAAGGCGCTAAAGCCATAACTAACTGAATGGTAGAGCAATTTGGGTTGGCAATAATTTTATCATCTGCAGTTAATACATCACCATTAATTTCTGGTACAACCAACTTTTTTGTTGGATCCATTCTCCAAGCAGAAGAATTATCAATTACTGTAGTGCCTACTTCTGCAAATTTAGGAGCCCATTCTAAAGAAGTATCTCCACCAGCAGAAAATAAAGCCACATCAGGTTGCATCTTTACAGCATCTGCTAACGTTACAATCGTAAATTCTTTTCCTTTATAGCATAACTTTTTACCAGCAGATCTTTCTGACGCTACAGGAATAAATTCTGTAATTGGTAAATTACGCTCTTCTAATACTTTTATCATTACTGTGCCCACCATTCCAGTGGCACCAACAACAGCTATTTTCATCGCCTAAAAATTTAATTATATAAATTGAGCTACAAATATCTTAAAAATATAAACGATATAAATCACTTAAATCTTTATAATAAGCCTAAAGTTTAAAATATAGCAAATAAATTGAGGATGTTTAAATTTAAACTGATTGATATAATTATTGTTTTTTACTTTGGATGTTACAATTATTTTGGAGCAAACAGAGTTTCTTTAAAGCCTTGCCATTTTAGAGCATCTCCTTGAATAAAATAATGAATAGATTTCTTAAAGACGGTTGTAAGGTAACCAATTCCTGTACCTAATATGCCTGTAATAGGAGAAAGTAAAACGATAGCCACTGTGCCCCATCCACCAGAATCAGTTCCAGCATAAGCCATAGTGGGGATTAATGCACCTGTTACACCCCCAATCAATAAATTGTGTCCTTTAGTTCTTTTGGTTTTTATATACGATATTTCTTTTAAAGGAATCGTAATCGATTTGCTCCATTTTTTTAAAGTTAACGCATCTTCAGTAATCTCAAGAATTTTTCCTTTAGCAATTTTGTCGCCTTGATTATTGTATACTCTTACAAAAATTTTAGATTTTTTTGGGAGGTCTTGTGCTGTGATGTTTACACATAAAATAATGCAATTGTACATAATAAATACTTCATATGAATAGTTTAGTTTAGTTTTAAAAGAGTCAAATTGTAAATCGTAGTTATTTACTTTTTGCTATTTTTTTACAAGGTAAACTAATTTTGTGTACTAAATGGAAATTAAAAAACCTCCATTAGATGGAGGTTCCTTTATTTATTAACTTGGCAACGCTATTTATAGGATGTTACAATTATTAGGTTGAAAAATAATTTTAGATTAATTATTTTTAAAGTAAAGTAGCAATGCTTAACTCTTGTTCTTTTAATTTTTCAGATTTTGTAATTGATATTTTCATCATGATAGAAATTATTAAAGCCACGATAAACAAACCTGCGAAGATAAGTAACGTTGTATCTAAAGAACCTGTTTGTTCTTTAACTATGTCATAAATCGTTGTTCCAATAACTCCTGCTAAACCCCAAGCCGCTAAAACCATTCCGTGAATTGCACCTAATTGTTTGGTGCCAAATAAATCACCTAAAAACGCAGGCAACATTGCAAAACCACCACCATACATCGTAATCACTGTAAACAGAATGATTAAGAAAACACTTTCAATTCCGATTTTTGGTAAGAAGTAAAAAGCTAATATTTGAAAAGCAAAAAAGATAATAAATGTATTTGCACGCCCTAAATAATCAGATAATGAAGACCATGTAATTCTTCCTAATCCGTTAAAAACTCCAATAAAACCAACAATAGCTGCTGCTTGCATTGGCGTGTAATCTAACTTTTCTTGCATCATAGGACTTGCTGCAGAAATAATTGCAATTCCACAAGCTATGTTGATGAACATCATAATCCAGATATAATAAAAACGAGGAGATTTTAAAGATTCGTTAGCGGTAATGTTAGTTAAATCTTCTTTAATTATTTTTCCTTCTCCTTCTTGATATCCTTTAGGAGCATAACCCAGAGGTGGTCTTTCGATATATCTCGCTGATGATAAAATTAATACCATATAAATAACACCCAAAATATAGAATGCATTAGAAATACCAACAGTTTCGAATAATTTAGCCATTACAGGACCAAAAATTAAAGCAGCAAATCCAAATCCCATAATTGCCATTCCTGTAGCCAAACCTCTTTTGTCTGGAAACCATTTTACCAAGGTGCTCACTGGTGTTATGTATCCTAAGCCCAAACCAATACCGCCAATAACTCCATAGCATAAATAAAACAGCCATAAAGATTCTAGTTGAACTGCCAAGCCAGAGCCTAAAATACCAACTCCGTAGAAAATTCCAGCTGTGGTTCCGCTAATTCTTGGGCCTACTTTTTCTACCCAACGCCCTAAAAATGCTGCTGATAAACCTAATAATAAAATCGCGATTTTAAATGCCCATTTTATGACACTTCCTTCAACTTCAAAGACGTCTTTTACTGGGTTTGTCATAACAGAATAAGCGTAGACAGATCCTATAGAAATATGGATTCCTACTGCTGATGCCGCAATTAGCCATCTATTTTTTAATTTTTGTGAACTCATNTTGTACTTCTTTAATTAATTTTTACTTTTTTAAAATAGTTGCTTAAAATGTTTGAAGCTTCTTCTAACTCTTCTTTTGTGTTTTCTCGAGCATCTTTTAATTCATATTCCCAACCTAAAGCATCCCATTTATGGATACCTAATTTGTGATAGGGTTGCAACTCTATTTGTTCTATGGTTGTATAGTCTTTAAAATAATTTCCTAATTGATGTAATAAATCTGGTGTATTTGTAATTTCTGGTATTAACACATAACGCAACCACATTTTTTTGCCAGAGGCTTCTCTGTGTTTGGCAAAATTAAAAGTAGTTTCCTTGTTTTGTGCTCCTGTAAGTTTTTGAAAACCTTCTTCTGTCATATGTTTAATGTCTAACATCACCAAATCTGTATATTGATCTAGTAACTCAATAACGGCATGATTTAGAATTCTTCCGTTGGTGTCTAAATTGGTATGAATGCCTGCTTTGTGTAATTTTTTAAAAAACGGAATTAGATTTGGGGCTTGCAAAACTGGTTCACCTCCAGAAACAGTTACGCCACCTTTATCTCCAAAATATGACTTCATATTTACAGCTTTTTTTACCAAATCATCAATATGATATTCTTGACCACCATGCGTATCTATGGTATCAGGATTATGGCAATATTGGCATTTTAATTTACAGCCTTGTAGGAAAATAACTAACCGAATTCCTGGACCATCGTGGGTTCCAAAAGACTCGATAGAATGCACATTTAATATGTTTTCTTTTAGTTTGATAACGTAAAAATTTTAGTTGAAAAAAAAGGGATTCAAAAAATACTTAATTTGCTTATTCTACTGAAAAGCGAACTCTACAATGAGTAAATTTTATTTCTTGAATCCCCTAAGGAAATACATAAAAAGGAATATTACATAGATTCGTGGAAAGAACGGGAAATAACTTCCATTTGTTGTTCTTTGGTTAAACGAATAAAATTAACAGCATAACCAGAAACTCTAATGGTTAACTGTGGGTGATTTTCTGGATGTGCCATTGCATCTAATAAAGTTTCTTTATCTAATACATTTACATTTAAGTGTTGTGCTCCATGCTCAAAATAACCGTTTAAAGCAGCTACTAAATTGTCTATTCTATCTTCTTGAGTAGCGCCTAAAGACTTAGGAACAATAGAGAATGTATTAGAAATTCCGTCTTGAGAATCTTTATAATCAATTTTAGCTACAGAGTTTAGTGATGCAATTGCACCATTAGTATCTCTGCCATGCATTGGGTTTGCCCCTGGTGCAAAAGGCACTCCTAAGGCTCTACCATCTGGAGTTGCTCCTGTTTTTTTACCATATACTACGTTAGAGGTAATAGTTAATACAGACATTGTTGGGTCTGCATTTTTGTAGACTTTTAATTTTTTTAATTCGTTGTTAAAATCTTCTACAGCATTGTGCGCAAAAATATCTACTCTGTCGTCATCATTTCCATATTTTGGGAATTCGCCTTCAATTTTAAAATCTACAGTTAAACCTTGTTCATTTCTAATTGGTCTTACCTTTGCGTATTTTATTGCTGATAATGAGTCTGCAACAATTGATAAACCGGCTATACCATAGGCGATATTAATATCGGGGTTGGTATCAATTAATGCCATTTGTGCTTTTTCGTAGTAATATTTATCGTGCATATAATGAATGATGTTCATAGCATCATTATAAACACGAGCTACTTCTGTCATTGCCACTTTAAAGTTTTTCATCACCTTGTCAAAATCTAAAACTTCAGAAGTACAAGGTGCAATACCAGCAACCATTTGTTTCCCTGTAATTTCACATTTACCACCATTAATGGCCAATAATAAGGTTTTTGCTAAATTGCTTCTTGCTCCAAAAAACTGAATTTGTTTTCCTAATTCTTGATACGAAACACAACATGCAATTCCATAATCGTCAGAACCTCTTAAATTTCGCATTAAATCATCATTTTCAAACTGAATTGAAGACGTGTCAATAGAAACCTTTGCACAGAAATTTTTAAAGTTTTGTGGTAATAATGGCGACCATAAAACCGTTATATTTGGTTCTGGTGATGGGCCTAAATTATATAAGGTATTTAAGAAACGATATGCAGTTTTGGTTACTTTTGTTCTACCATCATTTAACATTCCTCCAATTGCTTCAGTGATCCAAGTTGGGTCTCCAGCAAAAATTTCATCATAAGCAGCCATACGTAAATGACGTACCATTCTCAATTTCATTACAAATTGATCAATATATTCTTGTGCTTCATCTTCTGAAATAATTCCAGCTTCCAAATCTTTTTCAATAAAAATATCTAAAAATGTAGATACATTACCCAAAGACATTGCAGCCCCATCTTGTTCTTTTACAGCTGCTAAATATGCCATATACGTCCATTGTACAGCTTCTTGTGCATTTTCTGCAGGACGATTTAAGGCTAAACCATAATGATTACCCATTGTAATCATATCTTTTAGCGCTCTAATTTGTTCAGAAACTTCTTCTCTTAAACGAATTACAGCATCAGACATTGGTCCCGTAATTTTGTTTAAGTCTTTCTTTTTTACTTCGATTAATTTATCAATTCCGTACAAAGCAACACGTCTGTAGTCGCCAATAATTCTTCCACGAGCGTAGTTGTCTGGTAGGCCTGTTAAAAACCCTAAAGAACGAAATTTTCTGATTTCTGCATTGTATGCATCAAAAACACCATCATTATGTGTTTTTACATATTTGGTAAATAATTCGTTAATTTCTTCACTAGGTTTTAAGCCATGTTCTTCTAAAGCTTTTTGAACAACTTTATACCCACCAAAAGGCTTCATTGCTCTTTTTAGTAACCCGTCTGTTTGTAAACCTACAATTACTTCGTTTTCTTTATCTATATAACCTGCACCAAAACTAGCCACACCCGAAATAGTGTCTGTATCTATAGAATGTACGCCATTATGCTTTCTTTCTTGTTCCATTCCCTCTTTGCAGACCTCCCAAAGTTTTTGAGTTTTTTGAGTAGGACCCACTAAAAAAGTATCATCTCCATAATAAGGAGTAATGTTTTTGAAAACAAAATCTCTTACATTGATTTTAGTATTCCAAATACCTTTTTGAAAATTGTTGCCTTGTGACTTTTCTAAAATGATTTCTTCTAATTCCATTTCTTTATGTATTTAATATTTATGTATCCTTTAATTACATTTCAAATTTAAGTTTGATAAAGGAGGTAAAATATGATAAAAGTTAGGTTTTTGAAATTATTTAAGAAAAGGTTGTAGTAGGATTGGGCTTGATTTTAAGAAAGTTATAATTGTATGATTGCCATTTTAAAGAATTAATTACATTTGCAAAAATTAATTAATCAACCTGAATTACATAGCATAAAGGGCTGTGTAACATTTCAGCTTAAAAATTAGTATAGCATGCAACTGTACAATAAATTAAGCGCGAAAGAACGTGCTGCTTTAATTGATGCCGCTGGTAAAGATCGCATCACAATTTCTTTTTATCAATATTATCACATTAAAAATCCACAGATTTTAAGAGACAAATTGTTTTTAGAATGGAATGCTTTAGAGGTTCTGGGTAGAATTTATGTGTCTTACGAAGGTATAAATGCCCAACTATCTGTGCTTTCAGAAAACTTTTATGCTTTAAAAGAGCAATTAGATAGTGTTTCTTTTTTGAAAGGTATTCGTTTAAATGTGGCTATTGAGCACTACAATAAATCGTTTTTAAAGTTAAAAGTAAAAGTTCGTAACAAAATTGTTGCTGACGGTTTAAATGACGATACGTTTGATGTAACCAACAAAGGTGTGCATTTAAATGCCCAAGAATTTAATGAAATGTTGGCAAATCCTGATACTGTTTGCGTAGATATGCGTAATCACTACGAAAGTGAAATTGGTCATTTTGATGGAGCCATTACTCCTGATGTAGATACATTTCGTGATTCTTTAGATATTATAGAAGAAGATTTAAAGGATAATAAAGAAGATAAAAACTTATTGATGTACTGTACAGGTGGTATTCGTTGCGAAAAAGCATCTGCTTATTACAAACACAAAGGTTTTAAAAATGTCTTTCAGTTAGAAGGCGGAATTATAGAATATACCAGACAAGTAAACGAAGAAGGAATTGAAAATAAATTTATAGGTAAAAACTTTGTTTTTGATCATAGAAGAGCAGAAAAAATTTCTGAAGATGTGATAGCTAACTGTCATCAATGTGGTAAGCCTTGTGATACACATACCAATTGTGCCAATGAAGGTTGCCATTTATTATTTATTCAATGTGATGAATGTTCAGAAAAGATGGAGAACACGTGTTCTGCAAAATGCCAAGAAATTATTCAATTACCATACGAACAACAAAAAGAATTGCGAAAAGGGAAACACGCTAGTAATAAAATCTTTAAAAAGGGTAGGAGTAAAGTCTTGAAATTTAAGGATTAAAAAAAACAGTTTTTTATTATTTTTCCGTATAATTTATTTTGAATTAGAGGTTCAAAAACAAATTTTTATCAGATAATTTCGCATCACTTAGAAAACCCTTTATGATTTAGTTGCTATCTTAAAAATAAACTTTTAGAAAGCTAAATTTTTAATAACTATCGGTAATAATAATGATGACTTACAAATTAAGAAAGATGAAAAGTTTTTAAAGTTTAAAAAAGTCTGTTGTATGGAGTATCTAATTGTTTTGAACTTATTAGATAAATAAAAAGAACATTGCATTCTAGTATGATTAATTTAAATGTACCACATTATTTTTTCGAGGTTTAAAACCTGAATTTTTTTCGTTTTAATTAGTGTAACTATTTGTTTTAAAGTGTGTTGCATTAAATAAAAAAGCCTTATCAAAATGTGATAAGGCTTTTTTGCTCCCCCTCTTGGGCTCGAACCAAGGACCCTCTGATTAACAGTCAGATGCTCTAACCAACTGAGCTAAGGAGGAGTTTGCTTCTCAAGTTTGAGATTAGCGAGTGCAAATATATATCTTTTTAGAATATCGGCAAACACTTTTTAAATTTTTTTACTTTTTTTTTCATTCAGAAAAACTATTAAAAATCAATATAAATTGTTTCTTATTTGTTGTATTTTTGTTCGTTCTAAATACTTACAAAAAAGGTAGAGAATAAATTATGGATAAATTTTCGTTTTTAAACGCAGCACATACAGGCTTTATTGCTGATTTATATGATAAATATTTAGTCAATCCAGATGCAATAGAACCAAGTTGGAGAAGCTTTTTTCAAGGATATGATTTGGCTAATGAAAATTATTCACTGAAAGAAGATGATAAGACCGTTGAAATTCCTAAAGAAGTTCGGAAAGAGTTTTTAGTAATCGATTTAATTAACGGCTATAGAGCCAGAGGTCATTTGTTTACAAAAACAAATCCTGTAAGAGAAAGAAGGCAATACGAACCAACTCTCGATATCGAAAATTTCGGTTTGTCCGAAAACGATTTAGATAGAGAGTTCTCAGCCGGAGATATTTTAGGTTTAGGTAAAACGACTTTAGCAACGATCATTGAAAAATTAAAACGTATTTATTGCGATTCTATTGGTGTAGAGTATACCTACATGCGTAACCCAGAAAAGTTAAAGTGGTGGCAGAACCGTTTAAATAAAAACGATAATCATCCAAATTATAGTGTAGAGGCAAAAAAATACATCTTAGGGAAATTAAATCAAGCAGTTACTTTTGAGAGCTTTTTGCAGACAAAATATGTAGGTCAAAAACGATTTTCTTTAGAAGGTGGAGAAACATTAATTCCAGGAATTAGTGTAATGTTAAGAGATGCTGCAGAAAAATATGGTGTTAAAGAGTGTGTTTTAGGAATGGCTCACAGAGGTCGTTTAAATACATTAGTAAATATCTTTAAAAAACCTGTAAGAGAACTTTTTAGTGAATTTGAAGGTAAAGACTTTGAAGATGANGATATTGACGGAGATGTAAAATATCACCTAGGCTTAACCTTAAGCAAAACNTTCAGAGATGGTCATGAAATTAAAATGAATTTAGTNCCAAATCCATCACACTTAGAAACAGTAGCAGCTGTGGCAGANGGAATTACAAGAGCTAAAATCGACAGAAAATANAATGGAGATTCAAGTAAGATACTTCCTATAATTATTCATGGAGATGCAGCCATTGCAGGGCAAGGTATCGCTTATGAAGTGGTGCAAATGGCAAAATTAAATGGTTACAAAACAGGAGGAACTGTTCATATTGTAGTAAACAATCAAATAGGTTTCACGACCAATTATTTAGATGCACGTTCAAGTACCTATTGTACAGATGTGGGCAAAGTAACATTATCGCCAGTTTTACATGTTAATGCAGACGATACAGAGGCGGTTTGTCATGCTATGGAAATGGCGTTAGAATTTAGAATGCGTTTTAAAACAGATGTATTTATCGATTTGTTGGGTTATCGGAAATATGGTCATAATGAAGGTGATGAGCCTCGTTTTACACAACCAACTTTATATAAAGCAATATCTAAACATAAGAATCCAAAAGATATTTATGCGGCTCAATTAGTTGAAGAAGGTTCAATTGATAAAAACTATGCAAAAGAAATCGCATCAGAATTTAAACAGATGCTAACTACTGAGTTTGATAAATCTAAAGAAGATACAACTTCTAAACTTAAAGAGTTTATGGAATCTACTTGGGAAGGTTTTGAAAGACAAGACCAAGAAGCAATGTTATTGCCTTTAGATACCACGTACGCTGTAGATAACTTAAAAAATATAGCTAAAATCGTTTCAACAGTTCCAGAAGGCGCCAATTTTGTTCGCAAGGCAGAACGTATTTTACAAGGTAGAGAAAAAATGGTGTTTGAAACCAATCAATTAGATTGGGGTATGGCAGAGAATTTAGCCTATGGTTCTTTGATGGAAGAAGGCTATAATGTTCGTATTTCTGGACAAGATGTAGAAAGAGGAACGTTCTCTCATAGACATGCAATTTTACGTGATGAGGTTACAGAAGAAAGAATAAACCTATTAAACACAAACCCAAATAATAAAGGGCAAATGACGATTTACAATTCGTTATTATCTGAATATGGTGTGTTAGGTTTCGATTATGGCTACGCAATGGGTAATCCAAATACACTAACCATTTGGGAAGCACAATTTGGAGATTTTTCTAATGGAGCACAGATTATGTTTGATCAATACATATCTGCAGCAGAAGATAAATGGAAAGCTCAAAACGGAATTGTTGTCTTGTTGCCCCATGGCTACGAAGGTCAGGGTTCTGAGCATTCATCAGCAAGAATAGAACGTTATTTGCAATTATGTGCAGAAGATAATATGACAGTAGCAAATTGTACAACTCCTGCAAATTTCTATCATTTGTTGCGTCGTCAAATGAAGCGCGATTATAGAAAACCATTAATTGTATTTACACCAAAGAGTTTATTGCGTCATCCAAAAGCAGTAAATTCTATTGAGGAATTGGCAAATGGCGAATTCCAAGAAGTTATTGACGATACTTTAAATCCTAAAGGGATTAAAAAAATGGTGTTCTGTATGGGTAAATTCTACTACGATTTATTAGCAGAAAGAGAAGAATTGCAAAGAGAAGACATTGCATTGATTAGAATAGAGCAATTGTTCCCATTACACAAAGAGAAAATTCAAAAAATTATTGATAAATATCCAAATGTAACAGATTACGTTTGGGCACAAGAAGAACCAAGAAATATGGGTGCTTGGAGTTATATGTTACAACGCTTTGAGTTGAAAAACTTAAGTGTTTGTTCTCGCAAATACTATGCAGTTCCAGCTGCAGGTTCAAGCACACGTTTTAAAAAGCGTCATAGAAAAGTTATCGATAGTGTTTTTAATAGTTAAGATTATAAAATTTCAGAATAAAAATAGAAAACATGAGTGTTTTAGAAATGAAAGTTCCTTCTCCAGGAGAATCAATTACAGAAGTAGAAATTGCAACTTGGTTAGTTGAAGACGGAGATTATGTTGAGAAAGATCAACCCATTGCAGAAGTAGATTCTGACAAAGCAACCTTAGAATTGCCTGCCGAAGAAAGCGGAATTATAACTTTAAAAGCAGAAGAAGGTGATGCTGTTGCTGTT
>P_2C_Liq_1_UnCtyDRAFT_1000215_pt1 | contig 24386 bp, 20 predicted proteins | sample Pon2CUnioCityCA_2_FD_10234 | JGI IMG/M metagenome (IMG submission 10234) | reverse complement strand
TGTGCTTTGCGCCCAAATAGATGAACGAGATGATATGCACCCCGAAAATCTCTTGGATGTAGCCTGCGTCGCCAGGGGTCACGTCATGGGCATAGGCCGAGGTCGCGAATGCCATAAGCATCAAGACGACAGTGGTGAAGATGGTCAAGGACTGTCGCAGAGGATGTGACTGCGGCCCCGACCGAAAGGATCGGTTTGGTAACATTTGGATTTTCCGTTTGTTGAATGTGATGGATTGGAACGCCCTGTCGGGCGCAACATCACACGCGTGGCGGTCGTTCTAACCCATAGTCTCGTCTGCCAGCCATGGCACTGTGTGCCATCATCCAGCTTGTGCTGGTCGGCATGATAGAACCCGAAGGATCGCGTGGCGGAAGAAACGCGATGTTGTGGTCATGATCCGCAATCTCATGGCTGTGGCCATGATAGGCATGCATCACATCAATGATGTCTTCATGGGCGTGGCCGTGTTCTTCAATCTCGGCGTGATGTTCCGCGACGATCTTTGCCAGTTCGGTGAAATCATGGGTGACCGAACGGGAGTTCGCAGACAGGAGCATACCAATCGCCAAGGCGACGGTTAGCATTCCTCTCAGGTATCCCGTGATTGCCCTCGTCATTCCACCTGCTCTCGTGGGTCTTGGCCCACTTGCTTGATCCCCCCTTGGGGGTTACCTCTGTCATATGACAAAACACACGACTCATGCAAGCCACCCCGCCATCGTCAAGCGGCTGAAACGTGCCAACGGGCATTTGGCCAGCGTCATCAAGATGATTGAAGACGAACAGCCCTGCGTGGACATCGCACAGCAACTGCAAGCCGTGGAAAAGGCAGTGCAGCAAGCCAAACGCACTTTGATCCAAGATCACATTGACCATTGCCTAGACGACGCGCTGGTCGGAACAGGGGAATCTTCCGTCACTGCCAATTTCAAGGCAATCACCAAGTATCTGTAAGGACCGCCCATGCTCTCTGTCCTCGCTGACCGCACCTATCGCCATCTGTTCTTGGCACAGGTTGTGGCACTGCTGGGGACAGGCTTGGCAACCATTGCACTTGGGCTACTGGCCTATGACCTGTCGGGTGAAAGGGCGGGCCTTGTCCTTGGTACGATCTTCACGATCAAGATGGTGGCCTATGTTGGCATCGCACCGATTGCAGGGGCCTTCGCCAACCGCTGGCCCCGCCGCACCATGCTGGTCAGCCTTGATCTTGTCCGTGCCGTGGTGGCCCTCTGCCTGCCTTTTGTGACCGAGGTCTGGCAGGTCTACATCCTGATCTTTGCGCTGCAATCCGCATCCGCCGCGTTCACACCAACGTTCCAAGCCACGATCCCCGACATCCTACCAGAGGAAGAGCGTTACACCCGCGCCCTGTCACTCTCTCGGCTGGCCTATGATCTGGAGAACATCATCAGTCCGATGCTGGCTGCGATCCTGCTGACCTTCGTCAGCTTCAACGTCTTGTTCTTTGGCACGGTTATTGGCTTCGTTGGTTCCGCGCTACTGGTCGTCTCCGTCCTGTTGCCAAGCCCAAAGCCAGCAGAACCAAAAGGCATCTACGACCGCACTACACGGGGGATGCGCATCTACCTCGCTACGCCCCGTCTTCGTGGATTGCTGTCGCTCAACTTCGCTGCCGCAGCAGCGGGTGCGATGGTGCTGGTGAATACTGTCGTCCTCGTTCGCTCTGATCTCGGCCTTGGGGACATGCATGTTGCCATCGCACTTGGAGCATTCGGAGGGGGGTCAATGCTTGCGGCATTGTTGCTCCCCAAGTTGTTGGACAACCGCCCCGACCGCTCAGTGATGATCTGCGGCGCACTGGTGCTAGTAACTNCGCTGTTGGCACTGTCTCTGATGGCATTGGTTTATGAGACGCAATGGATACCGCTGCTGGCGGGCTGGTTCATCATAGGGATCGGCTCTTCCGTTGTGCTAACCCCTTCGGGACGCTTGCTCAAACGATCGGCACACGCCGAAGACCGACCCGCCGTCTATGCAGCTCAGTTCGCCCTTTCTCATGCTTGCTGGCTGGTGACCTATCCGCTCGCAGGGTGGCTGATCACAGTCTCCGGGCCGATGGTGGCGTTTGCTGTCTTGGCTGTGCTCGCAGGCATCGGTGTGGTCTGCGGGATGGTCCTCTGGCCGCAGGAAAGCGGCGAACCGCTAGCGCATTCGCATGACGATCTGCCGAAAGATCATCCGCATGTGCAAGATGGTCGAACCCATAGTCATCCGATTGTCATTAATGACTATCATCCGCATTGGCCGAGAGTACGAGAACTGGGGAGCCGCTTAGAGCAATGAGATAGCGAAGCTGCCATTGGTACTTACGCAGCGAAATGGTGCTTTGTCCGCGTTGTGTGAATTCATGGACGGTGCGGCGAAAGTCCGTTTTCCGCCTTTTACACCTTGGGCACAGCACCAACACAGTCGCCGCCAACTACGGCTCAGGCTATGCTCTGGAGGTCATGCGGGAGCATATGGAGAGGGTGTGGCAATGACAGAGCCACAAGATATTTTTTGCAAAGACAAAGCCCGAGCATTTAACCCGTTCTTGTGTGCCAGCAGCGATAAGCTGAAGACACTGATCAGAGAAGTGCAAACACAACGATGAGGCTCATGAAGGAGACCTTCAAGGATTACACCGGGCTCAACCCTCAGGTCAGTTTGGGGTAGGGCCTGCATGCTCAGCGCTGGTGTCCTTCTCGGCAAGACGAGAGGAAGACCTGCGGGAGATACCCTGAAGGATACGAGGGCTACCTGTAAGGCTAGGTGTTGTTGTGTGTGGGTAAAAGAAGAACAGAAGAACAATACCACTCTAGGGTAGATCCTAAGGGGGTCCTCCAACCCTCCTCATATAGGGGACCCGTATGGAAGCCTCCTAGGCATCACCAAGGATCAATGATCTGTAACACCGTAGAGAATGTCATCCTGTATCCCGATACACCCCCAGGAGGCACCTGAGAGAAGCTCACAAGGCCTCCGCCACAGGAGGACCCAAGGACTGCCCCTAGAGGGTGAGTATGCCTGTGATGAATAACAGAAGAACAATAACACCCTAAGGAGATCCCAACAGGCACCTGAGGGAGACCCTGGAAGCGGACCCTGTGGGCTGCCCACGGGCTATGCACCTAGGGGGCCCGTAAGAGACGGGCTTGGGGGCTGCACACCGTATGCGCTGCCTGCGTCCCATTGGGATTTTTGGAGTGCATATGTTGACAGGGATTTGGCTGTTGCGTGCGTGAGGTCGTCAGGGAGTCCCGGGCGAGCTCATTTGTGAGGTCGTGGCGGCGTCAAAAGCCGTAAGCGGTGTGCCGACCACCCGATGGGGGCACGCCATACCCGCATGGCTAGGTTGGTGGGAGGACCCGTTTACTGGGCCGCTTCGTCTTCCAGTTCTTCGATCGCCTGCGCCATTCTACATCACGACACAACGATTGGATTGCTGAAATGGTGGAATTTGCGCTATATTTGACGGCTGCCAACACAGGGAACGACAACATACACCCCCCTGCAGATGCTTTGGCGCTAGAAATTAAAAATAGCGCGAACTCCCCGCAGGCACGGTCTTTGGGGAGGACCCGTTGCTACAGCGCCTCTTGTCGGTGTAGGTGCGCGGCTGTCAGGCGTAGCTTTCCGATATAGACCGCAGTCTAGGCTGCGGTGTCGCCGGTCGCCCATCGGTCTAGGATGCTTTCCACGGCGTTCTCGACCTCTCGGCGGACGCGGGCTTCTGTGGTGAATGGTCGGCGGTTTGTCGTTAGTGTCGTTTCCATCAGGTTCTCTCCTTTTTGATGGCTAGATTTCACGTTCATTTTGGCCACAGGTGACAAGTGACAAGTTGTAAAAATCCGGACGGGGGCCGTGGTTATTTTTGTTTCCGCCGAGCGGTGCGGTGACCCAGAAACGCCAAACGCCTTATTTAGAAGGGGGTAGCAAACAACTGCTTTTTTATTTTCTCTCTCACTTCTAAACCTATTTTTACTTGTCACCTCTTGTCACCTAAGTAGAGATAGATAAGAAAATAGGGGGTTTGGCTGGGTTCCCAGTGGTGGGTGACAAGGTCATATGGCATGTCACCCCCTTAACAACCTGTCACCCCGAAGGTTCCAACCCGGCGCCCTGAGGTGCTAAGTTGTCACCTCAGAAATGCCGCCACTGTATCTTCCCTCCCTCATCGTCATTCACCAGGTCGACGGCCTCAAAACCATCGAGTAATGTGGCGTCCAGTTCGCTGCGGATGAAGGCATTGGCTGCGCTTGTTTCCATCGTCACAACCTCCAACTTTTTGACATAGACACGCACTGTTTCACCCCGCCATTTTGTGCGGTGTTCCACCTTATGCCAGCCCAAGGCCGCCAGCACTGTCGCCATCCGCGATGTTTGCAGCCTCGTGTTGAGGTGGTCTCGCAATGAATGAGTTAGGTGGCTTGTGGACAGGACGGTTTCACCGATCCCTGCGCCGCCCAATGCAATGGCTTCCTCGACGTCCACTTCGTCGTTGCTACGGCTGTTCTCAATCATCACCTTTTTGGCCGCTGTGCTTTCTGGCGCAAAGTTTGGATTGAACCCTGTCACATCCACGTTCATCAACCAGCCACGCACAACGCTTGGGTGCTCCCCGACAAAATCGAACAGTTCTGTGAAATACTTGGGCGGCATATCCCGCACCATTTCTGCGCGCTCTGTGTATTTGCTGAATGTAACATACCAACGCCGGTCGCTTGCTGTGATCGCCAAGGCGTCATCAAAGTTGGTGAGCGCCATATAGTTCATCGCGTTTGGCACGTTGATGCCGTCCTTGCCCTTGCGCACAATCGGGACATAGGCGTTTGTGATGAATGGCTTTAGTCGGTTCATCACGGCGTGGCGGTTCTGCCCAACGACGCGGATTTCCTCAAGAACGCCGAGTGCTGCGCCATATGCCCATCCAGAGAAATCAGATGACACCTCGTCGGGTCCAATGATGCGCGTGTTGGCCTGGCCTATGGCGGCTTCCACCATGTTAGAAATGAGGGTTTTACCGTCGCCCTCGATGCCTTTGATGATGGGCGTCCACTTAATTTTCTTGCCGATGTTTTGGACAACGTAGCCCATCCACTTGATGATTTCCTCTGCGCCCTCGGGGATAAGGTTGCGGATATGTGCCTCGCATTTGCGCCATCCATCGTGTTCTTTCCAGTTGGGCTCGATGGTGGGCACGCTGTTGAGGCGAAAGCTGTTAAGCATCCGCTGGCCGTGCAGGATGACAACGCGGTTCTCCGTCATTGTTGGCGCGTATATTTCAGTCGTGAAAACCGGGATGCCCATGTCGTCCAATGCGAATGATGTGGCGGACGGTTCATCAACATATGGCACCCGCAACCCGCGCACTTCTTTGAACTTCACCACTTTTGGCGTGTTGCGTTTGTGCGCGTTACGGAATGGTTCTGGGCCCATCTTTTCGCCAGACACCAGTGAAACAAATTGATTGTCCATTGTGAGGTAAGCCCAGTCACGCGCATCAAAGCCATTGAGGCCTGTGCTGTTGGGTGGGTCTGTCGCTAAGTCGTCGCGCGGTGCTGACAGGCTTTTATGGTCGGCGGTCTCACCCTCATCTTCTGGCTCAACGGCCTCAAACGGCCAGTCATTCAGCGTCATCAGGTAGTCAGTGCGGCGGATGGTGTAGGTTGTGCTGACGCCCACGTCGTGTACGGTCGGTGGGCCATCACTGTACGTCTTGATGAACGCGGCTTCTGAGACGCTATCTCGGAACGGCGCTTCGCAGCGCATTTTTACGCCGGGTCCCATTTCGTCCGCCCATTGTGCGAGTGTTTGGGTTGTGCCGCGCACCTCGATCGGCGTGTCCATTGTGAGCTCGCCAGCGTTTGTGGCTTTGATCACGTTCCCGCTTTTGGTGAACTTGTGCTCAATGCCCGTCTTGGCTTTTAATTCCTTCAGCGCGGCCTGCGTTGGTAACTTTACCTTGCTAATGTCGAGTACACCGCCACCCTCATTCACCAAGGTGATGTTGGCGTCTGCGCAGATGTATCCTGGGGCGTCTGTCACGTCAGGCTTTGCACAGAATACCAGGCGTCCTGTGGTCCATACTGACAGGTCCACGACGGTGCGAGCTTCTCCGCGCCCAATGGACTCACCGGTTTTCTTTGCGTAGCGTGGCGTCATGAAGCACAACTCTTGCAGATGCATTTGTGTCTTTGCGTGGGTGTATAGAACCTCAATCTTGTCTGCGTCTGATACCTTGATCCAAGCGTGTGTTGCTTGGCCTGGTTCTTCGCCTTCTTTGTGGACGCGCGCGGATGAGCCACGCAGTTCAATGCGCTCGCATCTGGATAGGCCTGGGATGATGGGTTCCAGCAGTTCCAGACGTTGCTGGATGTTCATTGCCGCCCATTCGGCTGGGATGCCCTCAGGGTCATCTGCATCAATTAACAGCCAGTGTGACGGCGTGATTCCGCGCTTGAGGCGTGCGGCAACGGGTTTGCCGTTGATGGTGTGGATCCCGCCTGCGACAGCGCCCACGGCGCTGTTTACGGCGTTGGCCAGCTCGGCCTCGGATATAATCTTGAATGGCTGCGCGTTATCACCGTAGAACTCGCCTGGCATAATGGCAAATTCGGGCTTATCGGTGACGGCCTTCAGGATCTTGAACAGGTCTTGTGATGTTTCGACTTCGCACGTGTAGCCAACGCCCGTGGTGATGTGGGCGATGGCGGTTTTGCGAAGCTCATCACCGTTGAGCGCGTAGGTCTTGCAGACGCGCGCAGGCTCGATGGCTTTGATTGTGGTGATTTTGTTGGTATGTGTCATCTGCTCGATGCCTTATACTGGCACCGGTGTGCAAAGCGTGCTAAACTATGGAATGTGCAAAACCCCCAAAAGCGCCGCCGTTGCCCCCGGTGGCGTTTTTTATTGCGCGATGCGTTTTTCGTCGGCTGTGTTCAGCCCGTTGACGTCCCAGCGGCTCATTCGTCCAGAAAATTGGACAGGGGCCGGTATCTGGCCGCGCTTTACCATCCGGTAAACTGTGACGCGACCGCATCCATATCGTGCGGCTACTTGCTCGGCATTTAGCCAACGCTGTGTGGTTTGTGTGTCAGGCATGGAAACTCTCCGTTTGCTTCTGACACTTGCTTAGGCCGTTGGATGCGAGCGCGAACGGGACAGGAATTCAGAAATTTTGTCCCAATTTGTTCAACCATCTTCGGTGTTGCGTCCTTATTGACTCGATCGGCTTTGCCTCATCGCGCTTGTCGTTAGGGAAAAACATCTCTGCAACCTTGGCGTAGCTATCATCGACGCCATGACCTTCCTCTCTAAAATAATTGAATACCCGATCAATCCAGCGATATTCTTCGTCGTTCTTGATCTTACTGTCGGGCTTTTTATCTCGCAGCACATCTGCGATCGCCTTGCCCACTGCTTTGTCACTAGCAGGGGGGTCCAGTTCTGCCAACTCAGCAAGCGTGGCTCGGTCTTTAGTTCGCTTGAACCTAGAGTGCAAAAATTTGATCTTGGCCTGATGTGCTGCAGCTTCAGTCGTGTCTCCCCATGCCGTTGTGAATGCCGTTTTGTCTCGATCAGGCATAGTCGGCCCCCATCACAAAGTCATACAAACGCGCCGCCAGATCGGCCCGTTCTGTGGAAGTGTCAGCCCGACGATAGGCGGCGTCTAGCCCTCGCAGGCTATGGTCACAAAACGCATCTGCGATGTGATCCGGCACAGGCGGCTTTGCTGTCCTGCACCATCCTTTGATTGCGTTACGAAAGCCGTGCGCCGTCAGGTCAGCGTCGAAACGCTTCAGCGTCTTTCGGATAGCGTTTGGCGATATTGGCCCTTTGGTTGTTGGGCTACCAAACACATGTTGTTGATCTGATCCTTTGCGCAAGGTTTGCAAGCGCTCCAGCAGCGGCTTTGGAAGGCGAAGGGCGTATTCCCGACCAGACTTCATCCGCCCCTGTGTGCTGCGGTCTGTACGCGCTGGCACGGTCCAAATGCCACTGTCATCATCGATATGCGCCCATTCGGCATTTACGATCACACCGATTCTGTGGCCTGTCGTCATGGCTGTTAGGATGGCCAGTTTAGCGGCATCACTTGCCTCTGTCGTGCCCAGCCACTGCCAAAGGTCTGGCATCCGCTGAGGCGCTAAGGTGCCGTGGTGCCTCACCTCACGCCGCGCTATTGTATCCGCAAAGGCCGACTTGCGAGGTGTTGGGTCGCCTTCAATCAATTCTTTGTTTGCAGCGCGGTCAAATACCGCTTGAATGTGCCCCAAAGCATGACCAGCGGTTACAGGCTTTTCACGAAACAACGGTTCCAGCAGGTCAAAGATTTCACGCCGCCTGATTTCGGTGATCGGCCTATCTCCCAACACAGGCTTGATATGGTGCAGGTGAATCGCTTCAGGGCGTCGGCGGCTGGGGCCGTCTTGCAGCTTGTGTTTGCGCCTCTCGTACCATTCGCTCCACAGTTCGTGATATGACGGCGCGTTGGTCGCACCTAGGTCGGCAAAGCCAGCCAGCACATCGCCTCTAACAACCGCCTCAAGCTCTGTCGCTGTAGTTGCATTGGTGAATCCACGGCTCAGCGCCTCGACGCCAAAGCCGTCGCGCGCCAGTCGCTTGGCGACCGTTGACAACTCACGCGCCATCGCAAGCGACGTTTCAGGATAATCGCCCAGCTTGATCCACGTCTTGGCTCGAAAGTAGAAAGCCTTTGTCCCAGTTTTCCAGCCGCGAACATACAGGCCAGTGCGGCCACCTGTGCCAATCGCCTCTCCATCTTTCGTAGGCTTCCACCGACGGATTGCTAAATCTGTTGTGAGTGTCATCATGCCCTTTATGGATACACTTTGGATACAAAAAGAGTATGACATTTATAGAATCGGCAAGCAACACTTGGATACAAAAACATACAATAGTTTCGATTTTATAGTAGGTTAGGGGGAATATAAGCTATATTAATAAGGTGGGTAACTCTCCCTTCCTGTCCGCCACTTCCTTTTCTCTCAAGTTTATCTGGTCCATGCCGTGTGGCTGGGCGTATGGCTTTGTGTATGGCAGCCAGTATGGACACTGAGGGAAGACAAGATGCGCGATAAAACTCTTATTCTGGTGCTGGGCGATCAGCTCAGTCATGAGCTTGCTTCACTCAAAGCCTGCGACATGGCGCAGTCTGTTGTTCTGATGGCTGAGGTCGCCGAAGAGGCGGACTATGTCTGGCATCACAAAAAGAAACTGGCCTTCGTCTTTTCGGCCATGCGCCATTTTGCGCAGGAGCTTCAGGCCAAGGGGTGGGATGTGCGCTACCAGAAGCTCGATGACCCCTCAAATGCGGGGTCTCTCGTGTCAGAGGTGGGCAAGCTTCTGTCTGAAGGGGGCTTTGAACGGGTCGTTATGACCGAGGCGGGCGAGGTGCGTCTGAAGTCAGCTTTTGAGCAAGCGTCTGAGACATGGACCGTGCCACTTCAGGTGCTCGAGGATGACCGCTTCTTGGCATCCCACGCCGCGTTTGCGGCCTGGGCTGAGGGGCGCAAGCAACTTCGGATGGAATATTTCTACCGTGACATGCGCCGCCAGACGGGCCTCTTGATGCAGGGCGATAAGCCCGAGGGCGGGCAATGGAACTTTGATGCGGAGAACCGCAAGCCCGCCAAGGCCGATCTCTTTATGCCACATCCTCCCAAAACGGTGAATGATGCGATCACGGAGGACGTATTGGAGATGGTCGAGCGTGAGCGCGGCGCGCATTTTGGAACGCTTTTGCCTTTCTGGTTTGCTGTGACACGCGAGGGCGCTTTGGAGGCACTGGAGTATTTTGCCAGCGAAGCCCTGCCGCGCTTTGGCGACTATCAGGACGCAATGCTGACGGGGGAACCGTTTCTCTACCATTCGGTGCTGGCACAATATATTAACATTGGCTTGCTCGGGCCGCTTGAGGTCTGTCGCAGGGTCGAGCGGGCCTATTATGAGGGCACTGCGCCGCTCAATGCTGTTGAGGGCTTCATCAGGCAGATCATTGGCTGGCGCGAGTATATGCGCGGTATCTACTGGTTGAAGCCTGAGGGCTACACAGACCAGAATTACCTTGGGGCCACCCGTGATTTGCCAGCCTTCTACTGGACGGGGGAAACCGATATGGCCTGCCTTGCCGCAGCCATCGGCCAAACCCGTGAAGAGGCTTACGCACATCACATCCAGCGTCTGATGGTGACAGGTAACTTTGCCATGCTTGCAGGGATTGACCCCAAGCAAGTGCATGAGTGGTATCTTGCGGTTTATGCGGATGCCTATGAATGGGTCGAAGCGCCCAATGTGATCGGGATGAGCCAGTTTGCGGATGGCGGGTTTCTCGGCTCCAAGCCCTATGCTTCAAGTGGGAACTACATCAACAAAATGTCTGATTATTGCGCGGGCTGCCGCTACAGCGTCAGCCAGAAGACAGGCGAGAGGGCGTGCCCGTTTAACGCCCTCTACTGGGACTTTCTTGCGCGCAACGCAGACAAGCTGCGCGGCAACCCGAGGCTGGGGCAGATGTATGCCACATGGGGCCGTATGAGTGACGAAAAGCGCGATGACTACCTTGCGAGTGCGGCCAGCTTTCTGGAGACATTGGATGCGTAAGAAAGCGGATTTGCCCGAGAAGCCCTGCGCCGCCTGTGGCAGGCCTTTCACCTGGCGCAAGAAGTGGGCGAAGGTCTGGGAGGAGGTGCGCTACTGTTCCGAGCGCTGCAAACGCGAGGGGCGGCGCAAATGACACCTTGTCTGTGAGCTGGCTCACGCTACTGTGCTGATAAAAGGGAGAGACTTATGAAATTGCTACGCTATGGCCCTGTCGGGCATGAGAAACCTGCTTGCCTTGATGCATCGGGTACGATGCGGGATCTGTCTGGTGTTGTGGCCGACTTTGAAGGGGAGGGTGTCTCGCTTGAGGCGCTGGACGCTTTGAAACGCCTTGATCTTGAGGCATTGCCTGTTGTTGAAGGGGCGCCGCGTATCGGGGCGGCTCTGGCGCGGGTTGAGACCTTTTATGCGATCGGCCTGAACTATGCGCAGCACGCGGCCGAGGCCGGCATGGAGCCGCCAAAAGAGCCGATCCTGTTTAACAAATCAGCCTCCTGCCTTGCGGGGCCGAATGATGCCCTTACGCTGCCAAAGGGCAGTGAGAAAAGTGACTGGGAAGTCGAGCTTGGCGTTGTCATCGGGCGGCGCGCGCAAAATGTGAGCGTCGATGATGCGCTCAGCTATGTGGCAGGCTATTGTGTGATCAATGACCTGTCAGAACGGGCCTATCAGATCGAGCGTGGCGGACAGTGGACCAAGGGCAAGTCAGCCCCCGGTTTCGGGCCTGTTGGACCCTATCTTGTCACAGCCGACGAGGTGCCAGACCCCCAAGCGCTCGGGCTGCGCTTGAGCCTGAATGGCGAGATGGTGCAGGACAACTTCACCTCTGATATGATCTTTTCTGTGGCCGAGATTATCGCGCATATGAGTGAATTCATGGCGCTGGTGCCGGGGGATGTGATTGCGACGGGCACACCTGAGGGGGTGGGCATGGGCATGAAGCCACAACGGTTCCTGCGCTCGGGCGATGTTATGGAGCTGGAAATCGACGGTTTGGGCAAGCAGCGCACAGAGGTTCTGTAAGCCCTGTCAGAAACGCAAAAGCGCGGCCCGAGAGCCGCGCTTTTTATCTTGATCGCAGAGTTTTTTACGCGTTGGCTTCGCGGATTTTGTCTGCGGCGTCTTTGTTGTAGGTGATGCCGCTGTCTTCAAACAATGTGTCCAGCTCGCCTGACAATGTCATCTCTGTGATGATGTCACAGCCGCCGACGAACTCGCCTTTGACGTAGAGCTGCGGCACTGTTGGCCAGTCTGAATAGTCTTTGACACCTTGGCGGATTGCCTCGTCGGCCAGAACGTTGACGTCTTGGTAGTCAACGCCCATGAAGTTGAGCACGCCAGCGACACGCGAAGAAAAGCCGCATTGTGGCATTTCTTTTGTGCCCTTCATGAAGAGCACCACATTGTTGGCTTTGACGGTTTGGTCAATTTGGGTCTTTGCGTCGGTCATGATACTCTCGCTTATTCGGGGGCTTTTGTTGTGAGGGCAAGCGCATGGAGCTCACCGTTAGAGCCGTCCATTTTGCCTTTGAGGGCTGCATAGACAGCGCGCTGTTGCTGCACGCGGTTTTTGCCGCGAAAGCTTTCATCGATGACCATAGCGGACATGTGTACGCCATCTTCGCCTGCCACAGTGATCTGTGCGTCAGGGAAGGCGGCCCGCAGAATTGTCTCTAGCTCATCGGCATATATCGCCATGGGTGGCTCCTGTTCTTACTTTCGAAAGATGTAAGCATGATATTGCTTTAACGCAAGCAGCCTAGGCAAAGGTTTCTGCAAAGCTTGTGCGGTAAATTGTGCGCATCTCTTCGAGGGGGGCGGAGCTTGAGCCAAAGCTTACGTCTGTGCCTGTGAACTTGCCAATGGCAGCAATAGGCACGCCAGCACGGCCGGCNGCGAGCATGAGCGCCTCGGCTTGATCAAAGTTGCACGCCACAAGGTAGCGCGCCTGATCTTCGCCAAAGAGCTCTTGGGTGTTTTCTGTGTCAATCTGAACACCCACATCCGAGGCTTCGGCCATTTCAAAGGCGGCCATAGCAAGGCCACCATCAGAGAGGTCAAGGCAGGCTGTGATCCACTCATAATGCGCGCGGATAAAGTCGCCATTGCGCTTCTCGGCGGCGAGATCGACCACAGGTGCGTCGCCTTCGACACGGTTGAACACTTCGGCCAGAAGGGCCGACTGGCCAAGGTGGCCCTCGGTATCCCCGATGAGAAGCGCAACGTGGCCTTCCCGCGCGTGACCCAAGATTGCCTGGTCTTCATGGGCAATCAGGCCAACTGCGGCGATGGTCGGGGTCGGCAGGATGCCTGTGCCATCGGTTTCGTTGTAAAGGCTGACGTTGCCTGAGACGATGGGCATATCAAGCGCGGCCACTGCTGCGCCGATGCCTTTGATCGCGCCGACAAACTGGCCCATGATCTCGGGCTTCTCCGGGTTGCCAAAGTTGAGGTTGTCGGTGCTGGCCAAGGGCTTGGCGCCCACGGCTGTCAGGTTGCGATAGGCTTCGGCAACGGCTTGTTTGCCGCCCATCTCCGGGTTGGCCATGACATAGCGGGGCGTTACATCCGAGGTGAAGGCCAGCAGCTTTTCTGTGCCGTGTACACGCACCACACCCGCGCCAAAGCCCGGTGTGCGCACGGTATCGGCCATAACCATTGTGTCGTATTGCTCATAGATCCATTGCTTGCCCGCATAGTTTGGCGAGGCGAGAAGCGCGCGCAACCCGTCGATAGGGTCTACCTGTGGCACATCTTCGCCTGACAGCGGCTCCGCCGGGGGTGTCTCAACCCATGGGCGGTCATATTCAGGGGCGGAGCCTGACAGCGTTGCCAGAGGCAAGTCGGCTTTCAGCTCATCGCCATGCATAATGATGAAGCGGTCTTCTGCAATGGTCTCGCCGACGATTGCAAAATCCAGATCCCATTTCTTCAAAGACGGCACGGGCCTCGGCTTCCAGCTCGGGATTAAGCACCATCAACATGCGTTCTTGGGACTCGGACAGCATCATTTCATAGGCTGTCATATTGGCCTCGCGTTGCGGCACATCGTTGAGCTGAAGGCGCACGCCAAGGCCGCCCTTATCACCCATTTCAACGGCGGAGCAGGTCAGGCCTGCTGCCCCCATATCCTGAATCGAAATCACAGCGCCTGTGGCCATCAGCTCAAGCGTGGCCTCCATCAGGCGCTTTTCGGTGAAGGGGTCACCCACCTGAACGGTCGGGCGTTTTTCTTCGATGCTGTCGTCAAACTCTGCCGAGGCCATTGTCGCGCCGCCGACACCGTCGCGGCCCGTTTTGGCGCCCAGATAGACAACAGGCATCCCGACACCTGATGCGGCGGAGTAAAAGATCTTGTCAGCGTCTGCGAGACCCGCTGCAAAAGCGTTGACGAGGCAGTTGCCATTGTAGGCCGGATCAAAGCGGACTTCTCCGCCCACGGTTGGCACGCCAAAGCAGTTGCCATACCCGCCAATGCCCTCAACCACACCATGCACGAGCTGGCGTGTCTTGTGGTGGTCTTTTTCGCCGAAGCTGAGCGAGTTCATCGCCGCAATCGGGCGCGCGCCCATTGTGAAGACATCGCGCAGAATGCCGCCTACGCCGGTGGCCGCGCCTTGGTAGGGCTCGATGTAGCTGGGGTGGTTGTGGCTTTCCATCTTGAAGATGATCGCCTGACCATCGCCGATATCGACCACACCCGCGTTTTCGCCCGGCCCGCAAATAACCTGTGGCCCTTCAGTGGGAAGGGTGCGCAGCCACTTTTTGGAGGACTTGTAAGAGCAGTGTTCGTTCCACATGGCTGAGAAAATCCCCAGCTCTGTGAAGCTTGGCTCACGTCCGATGATCTCGAGGATACGGTCGTATTCCGAGGGCGAAAGGCCGTGGGCTTTGATCAGGTCTTGGGTGATGGCGGGCTCGGTCATGGCAGCAGTCCTAGCAGGGTAGGTGGGTCAATCTATGCCTGTGTCTTAGGCCAAGCTGGCGTAATGTGAAAGATGAAAGCTGAGTTTTTCTGTGCGAAAGATAGGGGGGTGCGTCTTACAGAACATGGGCAGCGGGTTGACGTGATGGGCTTTATGGCTTTCTTATTCCTCATGAAAATTTGAGGGCTGCACTTGTTTGAAAATCCTTTTCTGAAAACGGGTCTTGATGACCCTCAACTGTCACAGATTCCAGCGCCCAGCGTTGATGCGCAAGCGCCGCGCGAGCTTTTGTCACTTTGCCCTGTTGCGGGGAAAACGCCGCTTGTCTCTCTCGGGCCATTTGCTGGCGCTGGCGCGGTTTTTGTGAAAGACGAACGCGCGCGCATGGGCCTTGGGAGCTTCAAGGCGCTTGGCGCGGCTTATGTGATTGCCTCCGAGGCGGCCGCGGGGCGGGCCGAGGGCGAGACATTTGTGTGCGCAAGCGCGGGCAACCATGGTTTGTCTGTGGCTGCGGGGGCTGCGGCCTTTAAGGCAAAAGCGGTTATCTATTTGAGCCGCTCTGTGCCTGAAGCCTTTGCCGAAAGGCTGCGCGCGCGCGGCGCGGAGGTGCGGCGCGTTGATGGAAGCTATGAAGACAGTATGGTGGCTGCGGCCGAGGCGGCGGCCAAGGAGGGCTTCAAGCTTTTGTCAGATAGCTCCTGGCCCGGGTATACGGCCTATCCTCACAAGCTGATGGAGGGCTATCTTGTCATGGCGGCTGAAGCGGCCGAGGCGATGCCTGAAGCGCCCACGCATATCTTTTTGCAAGCGGGTGTTGGTGGGCTGGCGGCGGCCTGTGCCGCCTATTTTCGCGCGGTTTGGGGCGATGGCCCCCAGATCATTGTGGTGGAACCAGAGGCAGCGCCAGCGCTCATCGAAAGCGTGAAAGCGGGCAAATTTGTCAGCACGAGCGGCCCAGAATCATGCATGGGGCGGCTTGACTGCAAGGAGGCCTCGCTGATCGCTTTGAAGGGCCTTGCGCGCGATGCCAACCTGTTTGCAACGCTTTCGGAAGCGGCGTCCCAAGCTGCATTGGGGCCTTTGGCTGATGCGGGGCTCGCAACAACGCCATCGGGGGGCGCTGGTATGGCCGCCCTGATGAGCCTTGCGCCTCTTGGCCCTGAGGCGCGGGTGTTGTGTATTGTCAGTGAGGGGGCCGAGGCATGAAGCGCGGCTTTGAGACGGCTGAATACAAGGCGCGCCTGAAAGCTGCACAGCTCGCGATGCAGCGTCATGATCTGGCCGCGATTTTGCTCACGACAGAGCCTGAGGTGCGTTACTTCACAGGGTTTCATACGCGGTTTTGGGAAAGCCCCAGCCGCCCTTGGTTTGTGATTTTGCCACAAAACGGGGCACCTGTTGCGGTTATCCCATCGATTGGGGCTGCTCTGATGGGGCAAACCTGGGTTGAGGATATTCGAACCTGGAGCGCGCCTGATCCGATTGATGATGGCGTTTCGCTTCTGATTGACGCTTTGCAACAGATCGGTGGGGGCGGCAGGATCGGCGTGCCGTCTGGCATGGAAAGTCATCTGCGTATGCCTTTGGCCGACTTTGGGCGGCTGCAGGCCGCGGGGCTGGTTTTTGGCGATGACGCTGGGATTATCGCGCAGCTGCGTGCGGTGAAGACCGAGGCCGAGATCGAAAAAATCGCGCGCGCCTGCACGATTGCGGGGCGCGCATTTGATCGTGTGGGTGAAGTGGCAAGACAGGGCGCAAAGCTCGACAGTGTTTTTCGCGGGTTTCAGAGGCTGTTGCTGGAGGAGGGGGCCGACTGGGTGCCCTATCTGGCGGGCGGAGCCGGGCCGAAAGGCTATGCGGATGTGATTTCGCCTGCAGGGCCGCAGCCCTTGGCGATGGGCGATGTGTTGATGCTTGATACCGGTGCTGTTTGGGACGGCTATTTTTGCGACTTTGATCGTAACTTCTCGATCGGCGTGCCTGCGCGGCAGATGGCACAGCCTTGGAGCCAGCTTCTTGAGGCGGCTTTGGCCGGTGTCGAGGCCGCACGCCCGGGTGCTGAAGCGGCCGATGTCTGGCGCGCTATGGCTTCGGTTGTGGGGGGCGGTGACACGGCGGGGCGGCTCGGGCATGGGCTGGGAATGCAGCTCACAGAGGGTCTGTCTTTGACCGCACGCGACCATACTGTTTTGGAGGCGGGGATGGTCATCACGCTGGAGCCGGGCATTGAGACTGGCGATGGCATGATGCTTGTTCACGAGGAGAATATTGTCATCCGGGATGGCGGTGCGCAGATCTTGTCGCCCTGGGCCAGCGGGCCAATGCCTGTTTTGTGACACCCCCAAAAAAAAGGCCGAGCATTAAGCTCGGCCGAAGTCCAACAGGGAGGTATGAAAGCGATAAATCATCGCTGTCAAAAGCCGATTTAGGGGTGGGGCATCTCCCGTTCAAGTGAAATAATGCCGCAGGTGCAGCATGTCTGCTATGCGAAAAATGCATGGCTGCTAAAATATTTACTCAAATGCCTGATTTTTAACCTGTTTACGATAGATCGAAATCTCGTCTTGGACAAAATCGCGAAACGCGCCGATGCGTTTTGAGTGCCGCAGCTCTTCTGGATAGGCCAGGAAAACGGGGATATCGCCGCTATCGGCCTCGTCCAGGAGGCGCACGAGATTCGGAAAGTCATTGGCCACATAGTTTGGCAGAACGCCAATACCGAGATTGTTCAGCGTGGCTTGCAGCACACCAAAGTAGTTGTTCACCGTCAGTAGCGAGTCGATTTCGTAGCTCATGAGCGCATTGACCATACTGGCCGCTGCGCCCACTTGCGTGGAGCGGACGTTCTGGCAGATCAGCCGGTGATTGGCCAAGTCTTCAAGGCGCGTGGGTGTGCCGCGTTGGTCGAGGTATTCCTGGGTTGCGAAGATCCGCATGTTGACGTTCATCAAGCGCTTGCGAATGAGGTCGGCCTGACTCGGTTCTTTCATGCGAATGGCGACATCTGCTTCCCGCATGGGCAGGTCCAGAACGCGCTCCTCAAGCATCAAATCGATCTTGAGATCGGGGTATTTCTCATAAAGCCGTGCCAGACGCGGCGCGAGCCAGAGCGTGCCAAAGCCGATGGTTGTTGTCACACGCAGCTCGCCGAAGACCTCTTCTTCGCTATCTTTTATACGCGCTGTTGCGGCATCAAGCCGTTTGATCATGGCGCGCGTGGCATCGAAAAGCAGCTCGCCTTGTTCTGTCAGGATCAGCCCGCGCGCATGGCGGTGAAACAAGGTGGTGTTGAGCGATTCTTCGAGGCCGCGCATCTGGCGCGACACGGCGGATTGCGACAGGTTGAGTGTCTCACCTGCATGGGTGAGGCTGCCAGCGTCGGCAACCGCGTGAAATATTCTGAGTTTGTCCCAATCCATCGTCGTATCTTTCTGCTCAAATCACCTTTGTCGGTGTAACTTTATTTTAGTCTTGTTCGTAACGTAACGAAACTCGGTACAAAATGCGAATAACTGTTGGTAGGTCAACAATTATGACCTACTGTAAAGCTCTATATTCGCCTATATTGGCAATGGCATCAAGTGATGGGAGGCGCGCGATGAGTAAGCAAAAGGTTTCACTGAACGACCGGTTCGATCTGAAAAAATCACCAGTTTTGTTAAACGGGACGCAAGCGCTTGTGCGCCTGATGCTCACGCAAAAAGAACGTGACCGCGCCGCAGGGCTCAATACCGCTGGCTATGTGACAGGGTATCGTGGCTCGCCGCTTGGCGCTGTCGATATGAATATGAGCCGCGCCGAGAAGATCCTCACCGAGAATGATGTGAAGTTTCACCCCGGATTGAACGAAGATCTGGCGGCCACCGCGCTGTGGGGCAGCCAGCAGGCTGAACTGCGTGGTGAGGGCAAATACGACGGCGTCTTTGGCCTTTGGTATGGCAAAGGCCCGGGCGTGGACAGAACGGGCGATGTGTTCCGTCATGCCAATATGGCCGGGACAAGTGCCAACGGGGGGGTGCTTGTTGCGATGGGCGATGACCACACAGGCGAAAGCTCGACCGTGCTGCACCAGAGCGAATGGGCGCTCATTGATGCCTATATGCCGATCGTGTCGCCTGCCGGTGTTCAGGAGATTATTGATTACGGTATCTATGGCTGGGCGCTGAGCCGCTTTTCGGGGCTGTGGGTTGGCCTGAAAACGATGAAAGACACGATCGAGGCAACTGCTGTTGTGGATGGGGATCCGAACCGCATGAACTTTGTGCTGCCTGAGTTTGATATGCCTGAGGGTGGTTTGAACATTCGCCTTGTGGACACGCCACACGACCAAGAAGCCCGTATGATCGACCACAAGCGCTTTGCGGCTGAGGCTTTCAGCCACGCCAACAAGATGGATAAGCGCGTTTGGGGCAAGCCCGGGGCAAAGATCGGCTTTGTTGCGGCGGGTAAAAACTGGCTCGACCTGACGCATGCGCTTGCCCTTCTGGGCATTGATGCCGCCGAGGCCGAGCGCCTCGGGGTGACCACATATAAGGTCGGGCAGACATTCCCGCTGGATATGCGCGGCTTTACCGACTGGGCCGAGGGGCTCGACCTGATTGTTGTGGTCGAAGAAAAGCGCAAGCTGATCGAAGTTCAAATCAAAGAAGCCATTTTTGACACACGCAAGGGCCGCCGTGTTTATGGCTGGTACAAGGGCGGTGCGGGCAGCATGCACCGCGAAGAGCTGTTTCCGACACGCGGCGCGCTAGACCCTATCTGGATCGCCGAAAAGCTGGGTGATATCCTCGTAGAGGAAGGGCGCAACACGGATGGCATCAAAGCGGGCTTGGCCCAGCTTGCCGAGGCGCGCCGCGCGGACAATGCCGAAGATATTGCTGCGCGCTTGCCGTATTTCTGCGCAGGGTGTCCGCACAACTCTTCGACCAAGCTGCCAGAGGGCGCGCGCGGTATGGCGGGGATCGGCTGTCACTATATGGTACAGTGGATGGACCGAAACACCCTTGGCTCGACCCAGATGGGGGGCGAGGGTGCAAACTGGATTGGCGAGGCGCCTTTCTCAACCCGTGCGCATGTGTTCCAGAACCTTGGGGACGGAACCTACAACCACTCGGGTATTCAGGCGATACGCGCAGCCATCGCCTCGGATGCGAACATCACTTATAAAGTGCTCTACAACGACGCTGTGGCGATGACGGGTGGCCAGAGCAACGAGGGCGAGCTTGATGCCGCCCAGATCGTTGCGGAGCTTCAGGCTATGGGCGTGAAAGATCTTGCCATCGTTTATGATGACAAGGAAGACGTTGACATGAACGCTTTCCCGCAAGGTCTTGAAATTAAAGGGCGCGACCACCTCATGGAGGTACAGGAGCGGATGGAGCAGACCAAAGGCACATCAGCCATTGTCTACATCCAGACCTGTGCCGCCGAAAAGCGCCGCCGCCGCAAGCGGGGCCTGTTCCCTGACCCTGACAAGCGCGTGTTTATCAACACCGATGTCTGCGAGGGCTGTGGCGACTGTGGTGTTCAGTCAAACTGTGTGGCGATCACACCTGTCGAGACAGAGCTTGGCCGCAAGCGCGCGGTCGACCAGTCGGCTTGCAACAAAGACTTCAGCTGTTTGAAAGGCTTCTGCCCCAGCTTTGTGACGCTGGAAGGTGCAACGCCCAAGAAAGCCGCGACAGCCAGCCTTGAGCTGCCTGATCTGCCAATGCCCGAGCTGCCCAAGATCAACGGCACCCATAATGTGGTTATCACAGGTGTTGGGGGGACCGGTGTTGTCACCATTGGGGCTGTGCTTGCCCAGGCTGCCCAGATTGATGGCAAGGGCGCTGGCATGATGGAAATGGCGGGGCTTGCCCAAAAAGGTGGCGCGGTGCACATTCATTGCCGTATTGCCAACAGCCCTGCTGATATTAGCGCCATTCGTGTCGCGACAGGCGAAGCCCATGTGCTGATTGGGGGGGATATGGTTGTGAGTGCGGGGGCCAAAACCCTTGGTCTCACGCGGACAGGGCACACCGGCGCTGTTGTGAACGCTCATGAAACCATCACGGGTGATTTTACCCGCGATACAGAGTTCAAGCTCCCCTATGATCGGCTCGAGGTTCAGCTTGCAGCGCGCTTGAAAGACAAGCTGAGCTTGTTTGATGCGTCAGAGTTGGCAAAGGTTTTGCTTGGCGACAGTATTTTCTCCAACATGATGGTATTTGGTGGCGCATGGCAGCGCGGGTTTGTGCCCGTGAGCTATGAGGCTATCATGGAAGCGGTGGCGCTCAATGGCGCGGCTGTGGAGCGCAACCAGCGCGCGTTCGAGATCGGGCGTTGGGCGGTGCTGTTTCCGGAAGAGGCCGCGCGCTACCTGACATCAGAAGTTCACGATAAGCCCATGTCACTCAAACAAAAAATAGACTTTAGGGCGAGAAAGCTGGTGGAGTACCAGAATGAAGCGCTTGCGACCAAGTTCCGCAGCCTTGTTGAGCGCTTTGAGGACGAGCGGCTCAAAGAGGCGGTGGCCAAGGGATACCACAAATTACTCGCCTATAAAGACGAGTATGAGGTGGCGCGCTTGCTGTTGAGCACGCAAGAAAAGGCCGCAGCAGAATTTGATGGTGATTTCAAGTTGAGCTACCATTTGGCCCCACCGCTACTGTCTAAAATAGGCCATGACGGACGACCACAGAAGCGGCAGTTCGGGGGCGGTATGGCGCGCTGGTTCAAGCTTTTGGCGAAGTTCAAGGGCCTGCGCGGCACAGCTTTTGACCCGTTCGGGCGCACGGCTGAACGCAAGATGGAGCGGGCTTTGATTGCTCAGTATGAGCAGGATATGGAGACAGTGCTTGCGCATCTTTCGCCTGAGACTCTGGATGTTGCCGTGGCTTTGGCCGAGCTCCCGCTCAGCATTCGCGGGTTTGGGCCTGTGAAAGAAGCCAACGAGGCAAAGGCTGCCAAAAACCGTGAAGAGCTGTTGGCACAATTGCGCAGCGGCGGCAGCCCTCAGCTTGAAGCGGCGGAATAAGCGCACGCGTCATCGGGGTGTCATAAACCCTAGCCAGACTGAATGTTGCGCAGTATGACGCTGCGTAACATTTAACTTGGTGAGCCGTGCCATGAAAGATTCCGCGACTGCAGCCCGCGATATTTCGTATTCTTTTTCTGCAACCACCCGCAGTGGCCGCGCCCTGATCCGCGTGATGGAAAACACGACAGGGCGACTGGGCCTGATAAAACGGGCCAGAGGCTATGAGCTGGACTTGGCCAATGGTCAGGATTTCTGGGATGTGATGGTTGCGCGTTACGGGCTGTCTCTGAATATCATCGGGGGCGCGCTCTCGAATATTCCGAAGACCGGGCCGCTGATATTGGTTGCAAACCATCCCTACGGGATTTTGGACGGCCTGATGATGGGGCATATCCTGCGCCAGACGCGGGGTGACTTTCGCATTTTGGCGAACTCCGTTTTTAGCAGGTCTGAGGCGCTCGAGAGAGTGATACTGCCCATTTCCTTTGAGGAGACCAAAGACGCGATGCGCCTCAACCTCGAGACACGGCGCGAGGCGCTGCAATATCTGGGCGAGGGCGGTGCGATCGGGATTTTTCCCGGAGGGACGGTGAGCACGGCGGCCTCGCCTTTTACCACGCCGCTTGACCCGAGCTGGCGCAATTTTACCGCGCGAATGGTGGCAAAATCAGACGCCACTGTTGTGCCAGTGTTTTTTGAGGGAACCAACAGCCGTCTCTTTCAGATTGCCAGCCATTTGCACACGACACTCAGGATGGGACTGTTGATAAAGGAATTCAAAAACCGGATCGATAGCCCCGTGGATGTGGTGATTGGGGATCCCATTGCGCCTGATCAGTTGCGCAAGCGTGCCGCAGACAGCAAAGCAATGATGGATTTCTTGCGCCAATCCACGTATGAGCTATCTCCAAGGCCACTTGCTAACTGCGGGTATGGCCATGAATTTGAAGAGAAACATCGCGCTTGAGGCGTTACACATGGCAGTTGGTATTTTTGATTCTGGGTTGGGTGGGCTGACGGTTTGGCAGGCGGTGCGCGCGCGTATGCCTGATCTCCCCATCCATTATCTTGCTGACAGTGCGCATGCGCCCTACGGCGTGCGCGATGCTGATGATATTCACGCGCTCACCAAAGCTTCTGTGGAAAGGCTCTGGTCTTCGGGCTGTGACCTTGTTGTGCTGGCGTGCAACACCGCAAGCGCTGCAGCTTTGCGGCGGATGCAAGAGGCGGGTGTGCCTCAGGGCAAGCGCGTGTTGGGGGTGTTTGTCCCTCTCATTGAAGCACTTACCGAGCGCGATTGGGGGGATAACTCGCCGCCTCGTGAAGTGGGCGTGAAGAATGTGGCGTTGTTTGCAACCCCTGCAACCGTGGCAAGCCGCGCGTTTCAGCGCGAGCTGGCGTTTCGTGCTGTTGGGGTCGATGTTGAGGCGCAGGCCTGCGGCGGTGTTGTTGACGCGATTGAAGACGGTGACATGATACTGGCTGAAGCGCTTGTGCGCAGCCATGTTGACGCGCTCAAACGCAAGATGCCCATGCCCCAGGCTGCCATACTTGGCTGTACCCATTATCCTTTGATGCAGGATATTTTTCAGGATGCGCTCGGGGCGCAGGTCACTGTGTTTAGCCAGCCCGATCTCGTGGCGCAGAGCTTGCAAGACTATCTTGAGCGCCGCCCAGAGATGCGCGGAGCGGGAGAAACCAACATGTTTCTCACAACAGGTGATGCCAAGCGTGTTTCAGACCGTGCAACGCAGTTCTTGCGACGACAGATATTGTTTGAAGCTGCATAAGCTTCACCTTACATCTGCTTGAAATTATGAAACGAAAGAGAGGTCTCTTATGGCCCATAAAATCGCAATTCTAGGCGCCTCGGGCTATACGGGCGCTGAATTGATCAGGCTCTTGGCCACGCATCCTGCCTATGAGATCGCGGCTCTTGGCGCGTTTTCCAAGGCGGGTCAGGCGATGTCGGATGTGTTTCCGCATTTGCGCCACTTGGCGCTGCCACAGCTTGTCAGCTTTGATGAGATTGATTTTGATGCGATCGATCTGTGCTTCTGCGCGTTGCCGCATAAGACCAGTCAGGAAGTGATCCGCAATCTGCCCAAGCACCTCAAAATTGTCGATCTGAGCGCTGATTTCAGGCTGACAGACCCTGAGGCCTACGAAGCCTGGTACGGGAACCCGCACAGCGCTTTGGAGATGCAGGGCGAAGCTGTCTATGGTTTGACGGAGTTTTATCGCGAGGAGATCGCGAAGGCGCGGTTGGTGGCGGGCACAGGCTGCAACGCGGCAACCGGCCAATTTGCGTTGCGTCCGTTGATTGCGGCGGGTGTGATTGATCTTGATGAGATCATCATGGATCTGAAGTGTGGGGTCTCGGGTGCTGGGCGCAGCCTGAAAGAAGGGTTGCTACACGCCGAGTTGAGCGAAGGCTATCATGCTTATGCTGTTGGTGGAACACACCGCCATTTGGGCGAGTTTGATCAGGAGTTTTCAAAGCTCGCGGGCCGCGACGTCAGGGTACAGTTCACACCACATTTGATGCCTGCCAACCGTGGTATCCTTGCGACGTGCTATGTGCGTGGGGACGCCAAACAGATTTATGACACGTTTGCAGGTGCTTATGCGCATGAGCCTTTCATTCAGCTCCTACCGTTTGGCGAAATGCCGAGCACGCACGATGTGCGCGGGTCGAATTTTTGTCACATCGGCGTGACGGCTGACCGCATCTCTGGGCGCGCGATTGTGATTGCGGCGCTTGATAACCTGACAAAAGGTAGCAGCGGGCAGGCCTTGCAGAATGC
>P_2C_Liq_1_UnCtyDRAFT_1000214_pt1 | contig 24419 bp, 38 predicted proteins | sample Pon2CUnioCityCA_2_FD_10234 | JGI IMG/M metagenome (IMG submission 10234) | reverse complement strand
GCCTTTGAATGGGCCAACCGCGTCACCACCTACGAACTCGCCGACTATAACCGTCTCATCGGTGTGCGAGTCGACAACCCCGAAGCCCAAGCTGCCATCGACGACTGGAACCAGCAATCCCAACAACTGCAAGCCCTCCGCCAACAACTGCAAGACAACTTCAGCCCAGCCCTCGCCGACCAAATCAATGACTTACAAGCCCAAGTCTCCCAACAAGCCGAAACCCTCGCCGCCACCTACCCCGAAGTCGCCGAACTCTTTGAAATCCAACCCGAAGACCTCAGCCAACTGCAAGCCAGTCTCCCCCCCGGAACCGTCGTCTTACAACCCGTTCTCCTCACAAACATCCAAAACGTTCCCAGCACGATCGCCCTCTTCCTCCTCAGCCGTGACAGCCTCAGCGTCCAGAAAGTCCCCATCGATGCCGATGAATTTAACAACTGGGTGACAGACTATCGCCAGATGCTCCAAAGCCGCAATTCTGGCTATCGTCGGGTTTCCACCTCCCTCTACGACCACCTCATCCGCCCGGTTGCCCAAGACATTGAAGCTCTCAACCCCCAACAACTGGCCATCATCGCCACCGGGTCCCTGCGACAATTCCCCTTTGAAACCCTCCGGGACTCACAAACCGACCGTTTCCTCCTGCAACAGTACCCCAGTAACCCATCCATTACCTTTGGGAACGTGCCGGGGCCAGGGCCTTGATGGCGACGTTGTGGAATGTGGATGACCAGGCCACGGAGGCGGTGACGACGGAGTTTTATCGTTTGGTGATAGAGGAGGGGTTGACTAAAGCCGAGGCGTTGCGGGAGGCGAAGTTAAGTCAGTCTCACCGTCATCCTTATTTTTGGTCGCCGTTGGTCTTGATTGGCGACCCCCGTTAGCGACTCAGGGACTGAACCGGAGTCTTCCCTGGGTGAACGCCTCAAAATGCAGCTATGGCATCATCTCAGGGGTCCCTGCCAACCGCTCTAATTCGCTAAGTCAAAGGGTTTCCGGGTCAATCCCGAGTTCTCGCAGTTTCGCCAAGGCGCGATCGCGTTCCTGTCGAGCCAAATCCCGTTCTGCAAACAACTCCCCCGGCTCCTTAAACGGCTCCCCGTCAGGATGATAGAGAACTAACCCATCCCCAGACCGTTCAAAGCGAATGTTTAATAGTGGGGAAGTCCAGGGCAAGTGTAGCGGCGTGACTAACACAAAGCTATCCGTTGCCGCTGCCCGTTGATAGCCCCAAAAATCATGAGATTGAGGATTATAGAAAAACATCTCCAGCACCCCATACTGCTCATAAAACTGCTGTTTCGCCGCCATCTCGCTCATGGTGTTACTGGGGGAGAGGATTTCAAACACGACCTGGGGCGCCATGTTATCTTCCTCCCATTGTTTGTAACTGCCTCGGTCCCCATCGGGACGACCGAACGCTACCATGGCATCGGGGGCCTGACAAGGTGCAGGGGGACGCTCAACGGGAACCGGATACCAGAGCAAATCCCCGGCGACAAATGCCATTTCATCCTTAAGCAGTTGCTTGAGGTTGCTCACCAAACGGACAATCCAGCGATACTGGAGCGTGTTTTCTGCCATTGGCTGACCGTCGGAGTCGGGGTAAAGACGTTCAGAGGAAATCGGAGTTTGAACCATTGTTCACGACCAGGGTGAATTAACACTGATTCCAGTGTAGCCATGTCCACAGCCCTCGTAATTCTCCATGGGGTATCTTGGACAGGATGCGGGTCACAATGAGAATTGCTGAGTCCGTTAGGACATCCTTATTTTTTGTGCATCCGAAATGGAGAACCCCAATTTGCTTTAAAACTGGGGTTCTAGAGTTGAATTAGAGCTTAATGGAAACGGAACTAAGCTGGAACGAGGGCTTCTTCCAAGTGCATCCAGCGGACAAATCGCTCGCCGCCGACTTCCACCACCACTTTGACGCGGGGTTCAAGTTTCGGCAACGCCGTTAGATATTCGAGTTCTTGACGAGAGAGAACTCGGCCATCGATAATCCACAGTAATAACCCCTTGCAGTCTTTGGGGAGATTCTCCAATTCTGTGGTCACGACTGGGGGGAGATAGGCAATGGGACCCACTGCACCATCGCCATAGTCTTTTTTCCCTAAGTGGGGCGGACGCACCCCGTGAACGCCCATCAGGTATGCGGCTAAGTCTCCTAAACCCCGAGCGTTGAGGGTGACGTTGCTATAGCCAGCGGCTCGTACTCGCCGTTGATAGCGGCCGGCGAACCCGCCTTCGAGGGGGGCATAAACCGCCAGTGACCCGGCATTCTCCAAGTCTCGTAGAAATTTTTTACCGTTGATCAAGAGTCCCATAATTTAATTCGTAAGATTCTATTGAGTGCAATTTGTGGGCGATCGCGAAGCGTGCGGAAACGGCAATCACCGCTCAGACCACCGCTCAGACCCTAGTATAGACCCAAGCCTAGCCCTAGCCTCGAATCCCGAGAGGCGATCGCCCCCCCCGAAGCATTGTCCTCAAAAAAAGATTTCCTCTTTACCTAGACACTCGCCACAAAATACTATATATTAGGAAGTTGCGACTGAAACTCGTAAGAAGCGCTCGAACGACTCCACCTGAGTTGTTCATTGCATCGCGCCGCCTAAGTGGGACTGGCTAGTTTCCCAGCAAGGCATACCGGTCGCAAGCGTAGAGGCTTTTCCCAGCGTCTCAAACCCTAAATTTGGGGCGATGCGGGAAGACGGAGATGGGTTGTTTAAGCTCTCCTGACCGAGACTTGAGCAGGTCAATCCGGGGATACTGGGTCAATTCCTAGCAAACTGCTGAATTTTCCTAAGTCTCAACCGAATCTTAATTCGGTCGCCTCGGAATCAGCTTTCGCGAAACCCCAGCCAACAAATCTGCGATCGCCAAGATCACCCTCAGACGCACTCCCACACCGGAGTGTCGTTCTAGCGTGACTTGGTGTTGGTCTGGCGCGACGTTGAACTCTTGGGTGCGATCGCAGCCCACCTATCTTCAGTCTGTGTAGTGGCGAAACAAGGAGAAAGCAGTACCGTGTCTGTTGGGATTCTCGGCAAAAAGGTCGGCATGACCCAAATCTTTAGCGAAGATGGCAAAGCCATCCCCGTTACAGTCGTCGAAGCCGGTCCGTGTAAAATCACACAAATCAAAACCAAAGAAACCGACGGTTACGAAGCCGTCCAAATTGGTTACGAGGACGTTAAACCTAAAAACCTTAACCAACCCTTACTGGGTCATCTGAAAAAATCCGATGCCCCCCCTCTGCGTCACCTCCGTGAATACAAACCGCAGAGTGTGAGTGAATATGAACTAGGGCAAACCCTGACCGTAGAGCTGTTCAGCGATGGTCAACTCATCGACGTGAGCGGCAACAGCATCGGTCGAGGCTTTGCTGGATATCAAAAGCGCCACAACTTCAAACGTGGGCCAATGTCTCACGGGTCAAAAAACCACCGCTTACCCGGTTCAACCGGCGCCGGAACCACCCCCGGTCGGGTCTACCCCGGTAAACGGATGGCCGGTCGTAAAGGCGGCCGTCGTGTCACCGTGCGTAAACTCACCGTCGTCAAAACCGACCTGGAAAACAACTTAATCCTCGTCAAAGGTGCCGTTCCCGGCAAACCTGGCACAGTATTGAGCCTCAGTCCAGCCAACATCGTTGGTCAATCGTAAACGTCCCATCCTGGAACAAAACACAGACAATCAACATGGTTAATTGTGTCGTTCGCAACTGGCAAGGTGAAGAAGTGGGACAAGCTTCCCTTGACCTCAACGTTGCCAAAGAAGAAACCGCAGCCCACATCGTTCATCGCGCCCTCGTGCGTCAGATGGCGAATGCGCGCCAAGGAACCGCATCGAGTAAAACCCGCGCTGAAGTGCGCGGTGGCGGTCGCAAACCCTGGCGTCAAAAAGGAACCGGTCGCGCTCGTGCAGGTTCTATCCGTTCTCCCCTCTGGAGAGGTGGTGGTGTCATTTTTGGACCCAAACCTCGGGATTACAACCTCAAAATGAACCGCAAGGAACGGCGGCTGGCCCTGAGAACAGCCTTCCAAAGTCGCTGTGAAGACCTAATTGTGGTCGAAGAGTTCGCCGAGGAATTTCCCCGTCCCAAAACCCAAGACTTAGCCGCAGCCCTCAAGCGTTGGGGAGTTGAGTCCGAGCAAAAAGCCCTGCTAATTTTGCCCGAACTGCCCGACAACATTTATCTGTCGGCCCGTAACCTAGAGCGGTTAAAAGTCATCACCGCGACCAATCTCAACGTTTACGACCTCTTGCACGCCGACACCATCATTACCACGGCGGCTGGGTTAGCCAAGATTCACGAGGTTTACAATGACTAAACCCCTTGACCCCCGTACCCTGTCCGACCTCATCAAACGTCCCATCATCACCGAGAAAGCAACCTTGCTGATGGAGACAAACCAATATGTCTTCGACGTGTCGCCCAAAGCGACCAAGCCAGAAATCAAAGCCGCTGTCGAACAAGTCTTTGACGTCAAGGTCATCTCCGTCAACACCAGCACCCCCCCTCGCAAGAAAAAACGAGTCGGGCGCTTTGTCGGTTACAAAAGCCAATACAAACGGGCCATTGTGCGTCTGGCCGAGGGTGATAGCATCCCGCTATTCCCCGACGTGTAACCCAGACCCGTTACCCAGACGTTTAACCCAATCGGTCTTTACTTAGCAAACCCCAGCCAAGGTCAATACTATGGGTATTCGCTCATACCGCCCTTATACACCGGGAACTCGACAGGCGACCGTTTCGGACTTCGAGACCATTACCCGCGATAAACCCGAAAAGAGCCTAACCAAATCCAAACACCGCGCCAAAGGTCGTAATAACCGAGGCGTGATTACCTGCCGCCATCGTGGTGGTGGACACAAACGTCGTTATCGTGTGATTGACTTCCGACGGGACAAACATAATATTCCCGCCAAAGTCGCTCAGATCGAATACGACCCCAACCGTAACGCCCGCATTGCTCTCCTGCATTACCTCGACGGTGAAAAGCGTTACATCCTGCACCCGACGGGACTCGCCGTTGGAACCCGGATTATTTCCGGTCCCGAGGCTCCCATCGAAGTCGGCAATGCTCTGCCCCTAGCGAACATTCCGTTAGGGACTACCGTTCACAACGTTGAACTCAACCCCGGACGCGGTGGACAAATCGTCCGCGCCGCTGGAACCAGTGCTCAGCTAGTGGCAAAAGAAGGCAACTTCGTCACCCTGAAATTGCCCTCTACAGAAGTTCGCATGGTGCGCCGTGAATGCTACGCCACCATTGGCCAAGTGGGCAATGCCGACGCGAGAAACCTAACCCTGGGTAAAGCCGGTCGTACNCGCTGGAAAGGTCGTCGTCCTCAAGTTCGAGGCAGCGTCATGAACCCAGTTGACCACCCTCATGGTGGTGGTGAAGGCCGCGCCCCCATTGGTCGCAGCGGTCCGGTCACTCCTTGGGGTAAACCCACCTTGGGCATGAAAACCCGCAAGAAAAACAAACAGAGCAGCAAATACGTGGTGCGGCGTCGCCGGAAGACCTCCAAACGGAGCCGGGGCGGACGCGAGAGTTAGCATATTCTCGTATTTTTGTCAAGCCCTTTGGGGCAAGCTTTGTTTTGTCCGCTGGACACCCCCCGTTTATACCCCTGTTTGCAATACCTATGAGTCGATCGCTAAAAAAAGGCCCCTTCATCGCCGATAGCTTGATGAAGAAACTTGAGGCCCTCAACGCCAAAAACGAAAAGCAGGTCATCAAGACCTGGTCTCGTGCCTCGACCATCGTGCCGCAAATGATTGGACATACCATCGCCGTCCATAACGGACGCGCTCATGTCCCCGTTTACGTCAACGAGCAGATGGTTGGACACAAACTCGGAGAATTCGCCCCGACGCGCACCTTCCGAGGTCACGCCAAAAGCGATAAGAAAATCCGCCGATAACCTGAAAACGAGTAAGGAGAAGCCTGATGGCTGTCGATACCACTGAACAAGTGAAGGCGATCGCGCGTTACGTCCGCATGTCCCCCAAAAAAGTGCGTCGTGTCCTCGACCAAGTTCGAGGTCGCTCCTATCGGGAAGCACTAATTATCCTGGAGTTCATGCCCTATCGCGCCTGTGAGCCTGTGCTGAAAGTCCTACGCTCTGCCGTGGCTAACGCTGAGCATAACCAAGGACTCGACCCCCAAACCCTAGTCGTTAGCGAAGCCTTCGCCGACGAGGGACCCGGACTAAAACGCTACCGCCCCCGCGCCCAGGGTCGCGCCTACGCCATTCGCCGACCCACCTGCCATATCACTGTGGCAGTGGCGCCTGACTACGAAGAAGACTAAGAGAGGACTCGACACTCGTGGGACAAAAGATTCACCCAACAGGTTTTCGCCTTGGGATCACCCAAGAGCACCGCTCACGGTGGTTTGCCGATAGCAAACGCTATCCTGAACTGCTACGCGAAGACCGTCTGATTCGGGACTATATCAGTAAAAATCTCAACAACGCCGGCATTTCCGAAGTCCACATCGAGCGCAAAGCCGACCAAGTGGACCTCGAAATTCGCACCGCCCGTCCCGGTGTGGTCGTCGGTCGTGGTGGCAGTGGCATTGAGAGCCTACGAACCAACCTACAAGCGCAACTCGGCGGAACCAACCGTCAAATCCGCATCAACGTCGTTGAAGTGGCCCGAGTTGACGCCGACTCTGGCTTAATCGCCGAATACATCGCCCAACAACTCGAACGTCGGGTCTCCTTCCGCCGAGTTGTCCGCCAGGCCATTCAACGGGCGCAACGGGCCGGCGTCGAAGGCATCAAAGTGCAAGTGTCTGGACGGCTCAACGGTGCAGAAATTGCCCGAACCGAATGGACCCGTGAAGGTCGAGTGCCCCTGCATACCCTGCGGGCTGACATCGACTATAGCTACCGCACCGCTCGTACCGTGTACGGCATCTTGGGCGTGAAAGTCTGGATTTTTAAAGGCGAAATCCTACCCGGACAAACCGATAAACCCGCTCCGAGCGCCCCTCAACCCCGTCGTCGCCAACAGCGTCGTCGCCAATTTGAAGACCGTTCCAACGAAGGATAAGCCTCGGCAATTGCTTCGGCAATTGTGAGACCCATCCTGCCCTTGTCCACCGTTTGATCCGTTGATCATGCTTAGTCCCAAACGTACTAAATTCCGCAAACAACATCGCGGGCGGATGCGCGGCTTAGCAACCCGTGGGAACACCGTTGATTTCGGTGATTTCGGACTCCAGGCCTTAGAACCGTCCTGGATTACCTCCCGCCAAATCGAAGCCAGCCGTCGTGCGATGACCCGCTACATCCGACGCGGGGGAAAAATCTGGATTCGCCTGTTTCCCGACAAACCCGTTACGATGCGCCCTGCTGAAACCCGGATGGGTTCTGGTAAGGGGAACCCTGAATTTTGGGTCGCCGTGGTGAAACCCGGTCGCATGATGTTTGAAATCGCCGGGGTTCCCGAAGAAACCGCTCGGGAAGCGATGCGCTTGGCATCCTTTAAGTTGCCCATTAAGACCAAGTTTATCAAGCGCGAAGGAGAGTAAACCCACTATGGCTCTACCCCAAATCGAAGAGGTCCGCAACCTCTCGGCTGAACAACTCAACGAGCAGGTTCTCGACGTTAAGAAACAACTGTTCGACCTGCGTTTACAGCAGGCCACCGGACAGTTGGAGAAAACCCACCAGTTTAAACACCTGCGCCATCGTTTAGCTCAACTGCTGACGGTCGAAGGGGAACTCAAGCGGCAAGCGGCGGCAGAAGCCGCATCTCAAGCAGCTCCTGAAGCCGAGGCTGAGGCTTCTACCCAGTCTACGCCGGGTGTTGAGACCACTGAAGCGGCCCCAGATTCGTCTGAGGCTGCCGCTGAAGAAGCCACCACTGAAGAGGAGTAGGAGCAGTGAGTTCACTGTCACCGTTCACTTCCTGATACATCTCTCATCCCCATTTGTTATGGCAGTTAAAGAAAGAATTGGCATCGTCGTCAGCGACAAAATGGATAAAACCGTTGTTGTCGCTGTGGAAACTCGAGTTCCTCACCCCAAATATGGGAAAACGATGGTTCAGACTCGTCGCTACAAAGCCCATGACGAGAACAACGACTGCAACGAGGGCAATATCGTCCGTATTCGTGAATCCCGCCCTCTGAGCAAACAAAAACGCTGGGTAATCGTCGAAACCCTCAGCCACGCCAGCGGAGTGTAACCCTCCCCTGAGCCATTCCCTTGTTCACCGAACCCCCCATAAGGGAGACCGACCGTGATTCAAAAAGAAACCTACCTCAATGTCGCTGACAACAGCGGGGCGCGGAAGCTCATGTGCATCCGTGTCCTTGGGGGGAATCGTCGTTATGCCCACGTTGGCGATACCGTAATCGCCGTCGTCAAAGACGCACTCCCCAATATGCCCATCAAGAAGTCCGACATCGTGCGCGCCGTCATCGTCCGCACCCGTAAAAATCTTTTACGGGAAAGCGGTATGAGCATTCGCTTTGACGACAACGCCGCCGTAATTGTCAACCCCGAAGGAAATCCCAGAGGCACTCGCGTCTTCGGACCTGTGGCCCGGGAACTTCGGGAGAGAAACTTCACCAAAATTGTATCCCTCGCGCCGGAGGTCCTCTAAATGGCTAAGAAACAACGCCAAACCACCCCCGTTCGCCACAAAATGCACGTCAAAACCGGCGATACCGTCCAACTGATTGCCGGTAAAGATAAAGGTAAAGTGGGTGAAGTCCTGCGAGCCATCCCTGAAACCAGTCAGGTGATTGTCAAAGGCGTCAACATTCGCACCAAGCATGTCAAACCCACCCAAGAGGGTGAATCCGGTAGCATCAATACCTATGAAGCCCCGGTTCACAGCTCTAATGTCATGCTCTACTCCAATAAAGAAAAAGTGGCTAGTCGGGCTTGCTATACCTTTACTGAAGACGGTCGTAAAGTCAGAAAGCTCAAAAAAACTGGCGAAATCATTGACTAACTATCAACTGGGGCGATCGCACCCCGACCCCCGTCCTGACCCAGACCAGGACATCATCGAGACATCACGATCATGACACAGCGACTCAAAACCCTCTACTTAGAGACCATTGTTCCCAAACTCAAATCCGAGTTTAACTACGAGAACATCCACCAAGTCCCCCGACTGTCCAAAATCACCGTCAACCGAGGCTTGGGTGAAGCGTCCCAAAACGCCAAAGCCCTTGAATCCTCCTTGCGGGAATTAGCCGTCATCACCGGACAAAAACCTGTGGTCACTCGTGCTAAAAAATCCATTGCTGGCTTTAAAGTCCGCGAAGGAATGCCCGTCGGGGTTATGGTAACGCTCCGTCGAGAACGGATGTATGCCTTCATCGACCGACTGATCAGCATTTCCCTACCCCGGATTCGCGACTTTCGTGGCATTAGTCCCAAAAGTTTTGATGGTCGAGGCAACTACACCCTTGGGGTTCGAGAACAATTGATCTTCCCCGAAGTGGATTACGACAGTATTGACCAGTTGCGGGGGATGGACATTTCAATTGTCACCACAGCAAATAACGACGAAGAAGGTCGTGCTTTGCTCAAGGAAATGGGAATGCCCTTCCGCAGTAATTGAGGCAGGTTAGATAAGAGGAAACTATGGCGGCTAACGACACCATTGCAGATATGCTGACGCGCATTCGCAATTCAACCTTGGCGCGGCACGACACGACGCAAGTGCCGTCCACCAAGATGACGCGCAGCATTGCCCAAGTCTTACAAGACGAAGGCTTCATTTCAGATTTCACAGAAGACGGCGAAGGCATCAACCGCCATCTCGTCATCTCACTCAAGTACAAAGGCAAACATCGTCAACCCACCATCAAGAAGCTTAAGCGCGTCAGTAAGCCGGGCTTACGAGTCTATTCCAACCGGAAAGAACTCCCCCGCATCTTAGGCGGAATCGGTGTTGCCATCATTTCCACCTCCCACGGGATCATGACCGATCGCGAAGCCCGTCGCCAAGGCGTTGGCGGAGAAGTTCTCTGCTACGTCTACTAGGCCCGAGGGCTAGTTGACCCTTCTCTCATCCCGTTCCACCCGTAAGACAACCGCAGAGAAACCGCAATGTCTCGAATTGGCAAACGTCCTATACCCGTTCCAAAGAACGTCACCGTCAACATTGACGGACAAGCTATCTCCGTCAAAGGTCCTCTCGGGGAACTTTCACGAGACTTCCCCCGCGAAGTCAGCTTCACCCAGGAAGACGACGGAACGCTCCTGGTGACTCGTCGCGATGAGTCCCGTCCATCCCGCGCTCGTCATGGACTCAGCCGCACCCTGTTGGCCAATATGGTCGATGGAGTCTCCAAAGGCTTTGAACGACGGCTCGAAATTCAAGGCGTGGGCTACCGTGCTCAAGTTCAAGGCCGGAAACTGGTTCTCAATGTTGGCTACAGTCAACCTTTTGAACTCAATCCACCTGAAGGCATTGATATCAGCGTCGAAAATAACACCAACGTCATTGTTAAAGGGATTAACAAAGAAATCGTTGGTAACGTCGCGGCTCAAATTCGTGGTGTGCGTCCCCCTGAAGTCTATAAAGGCAAAGGGATTCGCTACGCTGGCGAACAAATCCGTCGTAAAGCCGGGAAAGCCGGGAAAAAATAATTTCCTCTGGCTGAACCCTCAGGCTTTTAATTTCCCTTTACCTCCAGGCTTTTTAAACGCCGATTCCCTATTGTCACTATGAAACTGACCCGAAAGCAGTCCACCCACCGCCGACATCGTCGGATTCGCCGTAAAGTGCAGGGAACGACGGAACGCCCGAGAGTGGCTGTCTTCCGTTCTAACCAGCACATTTACGTCCAGGCGATTGATGATAGCCAACATCACACCGTAGCCACGGCGTCGACCCTAGATCCCGATTTACGGGCTAACCTCTCGGGAAGCGCCACCTGTGAAGCTTCGGCAAAAGTTGGTGAACTTCTCGCCAAACGCCTTCAGGACAAAGGCATTGACAAAGTTGTATTCGATCGCGGGGGCAACCTCTATCACGGTCGAGTGCAAGCCTTAGCTGAAGCCGCTCGTGAAGCGGGTCTTCAGTTCTAAAACGTCTCTAAAACGTACTACGCACGACAGGAGCCAACATGGCAGAACAACGCGATCGTCGCAAAAAAGGCAACCGTAACCGCGAAAAAGACTCCGAATGGCAAGAGCGCGTCGTCCAGATTCGCCGCGTCACCAAAGTGGTCAAAGGCGGTAAGAAACTCAGCTTCCGCGCCATTGTTGTCGTTGGTAATGAACGAGGACAAGTCGGTGTGGGTGTGGGTAAAGCCGGTGATGTCATCGGTGCCGTCAAAAAAGGCGTGGCCGATGCCAAAAAACATACCGTTACCGTCCCCCTCAACAAAGCCAGTTCCATCCCCCACCGAATTAACGGAGAAGCTGGAGGCGCTCGCGTCATGATGCGTCCCGCATCCGCCGGTACTGGGGTAATTGCCGGGGGAGCCGTTCGGACGGTCCTCGAATTAGCCGGTGTTCGTAACATCCTGGCTAAACAACTTGGGTCGAGTAACCCCCTAAACAACGCTCGGGCCGCTGTCGATGGACTCTCAGCCCTACGCACCTTTGGCGACGTGGCCAAAGAACGGGATATTCCACTTGAGCAAGTCTTTTCCTAAAGACCGCTTCAGTCCGAACTCAATCCCCAAATCCGGTTAACAGTTGACCCCAGGGTTCGCTGTTTCCTAACGGGCGACCCGATTGGCACGCCCCAACCAAACTGTTCACTGTTCACTGTTATACATCATGAGATTACAAGACGTTCAGCCGCAACCCGGCTCTAAAAAACGCCGCCGTCGTCTCGGTCGTGGGATTGCTGCCGGACAAGGGGCAAGCTGCGGCAAAGGAATGCGTGGCCAAAAGTCTCGCTCCGGTGGCGGCACCCGACCGGGATTTGAAGGGGGTCAAATGCCTCTATACCGCCGCGTACCGAAGCTCAAGCACTTTACGGTTATTAATCCGAAACAGTACACTGTTGTTAATGTGGGTCAACTGGCGTCGTTTGAAGCTAATGCTGATGTGACCCTAGCCTCTGTGTTGGAGGCCGGAATCGTTAACGCAGCTCAAGGACAGCTTAAAGTCCTCGGTGATGGCGAGTTAACGACTGCTCTAACGGTGAAAGCCGTAGGCTTTACGAAAACTGCTCGTCAGAAAATTGAAGCCGCTGGCGGTCGCTGTGAACTCATTACTGGGAACACCTCTGACGACGGCACTCAAGCTGACAGTGCTGAGTAGAGACCGGGCAAGCACAATGGCATCGACGCTCATCTAAGCTCACAGGTATCAGCTAGAGGTTCCCGTTATGGTAGTCAATCGAGATAAAGCACCAACGGCTCAGGAAACATTTATGCAGATGGCCCAGGCGGCCGGTCTTCGTGGCCGGATTCTGGTGACCATCGGGTTAATTTTTGTGGTTCGCCTGGGAATTTATCTTCCAGTTCCCGGCATTGACCGAGTTCGCTTCGCCGCTGATTTGCAGGGTAGTCCTTTCTTGGGACTCCTCGATGCGTTTTCGGGGGGAGGGTTGCAAACCTTAGGGATTTTTGCCCTAGGGATTTTGCCCTTTATTAACGCCTCGATCGCCATTCAGCTCCTGACGGCGGCGTTGCCGACGTTGGAAGATTTACAGAAAAACGAGGGGGAAGCCGGACGACGCAAGATTTCCCAGATTACTCGTTATATCGCCCTTGGGGTCGCGATTCTGCAAAGTATCGGGATTGCCCTCTGGACGAGTGCCTATGCCGATAATCCTGGGCCGCTGTTCGTGGCTCAGACGATGATTGCTCTGGTCACCGGTGCAATGTTCGTGATGTGGGTCTCGGAGTTGATTACCGAGCGTGGCATTGGCAATGGTGCATCTCTGTTGATTTTTGTCAACATTGTGGCGGTGTTACCGGGTTCGTTGGGCAACACGATTCAGTTGGCTCAACAAGACCAATCGGTGGTTGGGCGCGTGATTCTGCTCTTACTGGTGTTCCTCATCACCATTGTTGGCATTGTCTTTGTCCAAGAAGGGGCTCGACGCATTCCTATTATTTCGGCGCGTCGTCAGGTGGGTCGTCGTCTCTACCGTGAGCGTACGAACTATCTGCCGTTGCGTCTCAATCAGGGGGGCGTGATGCCGATCATTTTTGCTTCGAGTTTCCTGATTTTGCCGGGAATTATTGCTGGTGCAACGAACAATCCAACCTTGATTCGGATTTCTGAGTATCTCAGCCCCGGTGGTCCAACTCCCTGGCTCTATGCGGCGTTTTATCTGGTGCTGATCCTGTTTTTCAGTTATTTCTACGCTTCCTTAATTCTCAATCCTGTGGATTTGGCGCAGAACCTGAAAAAAATGGGATCGAGTATTCCGGGGATTCGTCCAGGACGGGCAACCAGTGAGTATATTGAGCGGATTCTCAATCGGTTAACCTTCTTAGGTGCTGTGTTCCTAGGTTTGGTGGCGACGGTGCCGACAGCCGTTGAGAGTGCGACTCGGGTGACGACGTTTCAAGGATTTGGGGCAACGTCCTTGTTGATTTTGGTGGGGGTTGCCATTGAAACCGCCAAGCAAATTCAAACTTACGTCATCTCGCAACGATATGAAGGAATGGTGAAATAAAGAACTATGCGTTTGATTTTTTTGGGACCGCCAGGGGCGGGGAAAGGGACACAAGCACAACGGGTTTCTATGCGTTTGGGAATTCCTCATATTTCCACCGGAGATATTCTCCGCCAGGCGGTAGCGAATCAAACGCCCTTGGGACAAAAGGCGAAGGCCTATATGGACCGGGGAGATTTGGTTCCTGATGAGTTGATTTTGGGTTTGGTTCGGGAACGACTCGAACAGGAGGATGCTCAACAGGGCTGGATTCTCGATGGGTTCCCCCGCAATTTGTCTCAGGCGAAGTTCTTGGATGAGTTGTTGGCTGAGATTGATCAGGCTTGCGATCGCGCTGTGAATTTCACGGTTCCTGATGAGGATATTGTGCAGCGACTGTTGGCCCGGGGTCGTCAGGATGATCAAGAGGAGACGATTCGTCACCGCTTGACGGTGTATCGCCAAGCCACGGCGCCTTTGATTGAGTTTTATGAGCAACAGTCGCGCTTGGTCTCGATCGATGGTAGCCAAGAGATGAATGCTGTCACCGAACATCTCAGCCAAAATCTGGCGGCGTGATACTAACTGCGAGGATTTGTCAAGGCATTTTACCTGATTTTTTGATAAAAATTTGATAAAATACCCGGGGAAATCCTGGGGAGCGATTGCGGTTCCCGCACGCTTCACGAGCGCCCCAATTTGTTGAATTGAAAGGAGACCTACGTGGCTAAACAAGACCTCATCGAGATGGAAGGAACCGTAACCGAGTCCCTTCCCAACGCAATGTTTCGAGTCGATCTCGATAACGGCTTTAACGTTCTGGCCCACATTTCTGGGAAGATTCGCCGCAATTACATCAAAATTCTGCCCGGCGATCGCGTCAAAGTCGAATTGACCCCCTATGACCTGGAAAAAGGTCGTATCACCTACCGCTTGCGGAAAAAATAACTGAGATTGGCATCTCAGGGAACTTCCCTCGCTTCAGCAGCGCGTCACAAACGGCTCCATCAGGAGTCGGTTTCCCTGTCGCAAAACCTGAAAATCAGTTATAATATCAAGTTTGTAAGTATTGCAACCGAAGTCATGAAAGTTCGAGCATCAGTCCGCAAAATGTGCGAAAAGTGTCGCGTGATCCGACGACGCGGACGCGTTATGGTTATTTGCACAAATCCTAAACACAAACAACGTCAGGGCTAACAGGTTTGATCGGCTCTCCCCCCGCCCACCCAACCAAGTCTTATCCCCATCATACCGAAGCAAGAATCACTGAAAGGGCACAGTTGGGCGAGAACGCCCCCCCACCCAGGTAACACCACTGAATTTCATCATAAGGAAGAAACATGGCACGGATTGCTGGAGTTGACCTCCCCCGCGACAAACGCATTGAAATTGGACTGACCTATATTTACGGCATTGGCCTAAAGCGATCGCAAGCGATCTTAGAAGCAACGGGCGTCAACCCCGACACCCGCGTCAAAGATCTCAGCGATAGTGATGTTGCCAGCCTGCGGCAACATATCGAAGCGACCTATCAAATCGAAGGAGATTTACGTCGTTGGGAAACGATGAACGTCAAACGACTCGTCGATATCGGCTGTTATCGCGGTCGTCGTCACCGGATGGGACTGCCCGTGCGGGGACAACGCACTCGTACCAACGGTCGGACCCGTCGCGGCACCCGTCGCACCGTTGCCGGTAAGAAAAAACCCGGTCTGAAAAAATAAGTCCGATTCACATCCCAATGCTCGTCGTTAGAGTCCCCTCTCCCTGGGAGGTTCTTGACTCTGCCTCGACCCTTGTCGCCAACCCACCGCGAACCTAACTCCTAACCACAACCTAACTATGGCCAGACAACCCAAAAAATCCGGTCCACGGAAGCAAAAGCGTAACGTCCCCAACGGCGTTGCCTACATTCAATCAACCTTTAACAACACCATCGTTACCATCACCGACGCTCGCGGCGAAGTCATTTCTTGGGCCTCTGCCGGCTCCAGTGGCTTCAAAGGTGCCAAAAAAGGAACCCCTTATGCCGCCCAAACCGCTGCTGAAAGTGCCGCTCGTCGCGCCGGTGACCAAGGAATGCGTCAAATTGAAGTCATGGTGAACGGCCCCGGTGCCGGTCGTGAAACGGCCATCCGTGCTTTACAAGGGGCGGGTTTAGAAATTACCCTGATTCGCGATATCACCCCCATTCCACATAACGGCTGTCGTCCCCCCAAACGGCGACGGGTCTAACCGTGAGCAGGGGCAGACCCTGTCTCAACATGCACCAAGCTTCAAATGGGGAATCAGTATTCGGGAGGTCACGCCGTGGCGCAGTTTCAAATTGAATGTGTTGAAAGTAACACTGAAAAAGACCAAGGACAATATGGGAAGTTCACGGTCGAAGCCCTAGAACGGGGACAAGGAACCACTGTGGGCAATGCCCTACGGCGAGTCCTGTTGTCTAACATCGAAGGGACGGCCATTACGGCTGTCCGCATTGCTGGGGTTAACCATGAGTTCGCCACCATTCCAGGAGTCCGTGAGGATGTCTTGGAAATCTTGCTCAATATGAAAGAGGTGGTCTTGAAAAACCACGGGGGTCAGCCCCACATTGGCCGTTTGATGGTTCAAGGGCCGGCCATGGTCAGTGCGGAGCATTTTGATCTCCCATCGGAGGTTGAACCCACCTCGGTCAACCAGTACATCGCCACCCTGGCTGAAGGGGCGACCCTGGAGATGGAGTTTAAAATTGAAACCGGAACCGGCTATCGCTCTGTTGATCGCAGCCGAGATGAAGGGGGGTCCCTCGATTTTCTGCAAATCGACGCGGTATTCATGCCGGTGCGCAAAGTTAACTACACGGTAGAAGATGCGCGCATTGGTGGCTCCCTCGATAAAGATCGGCTGGTCTTGGAAATTTGGACCAATGGGAGTCTTTCCCCCCAGGAAGCCCTCAGTCAAGCGGCCGGGATCTTGGTAGAGTTGTTTACGCCTCTGCAAGATATTACTCTCGAATCTCTCAAAGACGATTACACCCCCGACGAAGACCCCACCAGCCAAATTCCCATTGAGGAATTGCAACTGTCGGTTCGGGCGTATAACTGTCTCAAACGGGCTCAGATCAACTCCGTGGCCGATTTGTTGGATTACTCCCAAGAAGATCTCTTAGAAATTAAGAACTTTGGTCAAAAATCGGCTGAGGAAGTGATCGATGCACTTCAACAACGCTTGGGGATTACTCTTCCTCAAGAGAAGGCCAAAGCCTAAGTTTCGCCGTCGTTTAGCTCAAGGTTAGCTCAAAGTATTATGCGTCACTCTTGTCGTGTCCCTCAACTCGGCAAACCTGCCGATCAGCGTAAAGCCCTGTTGCGATCGCTGACTACTGAGTTGATTCGTCATGGACGAATCACCACCACTAAAACCCGCGCCAAAGCGGTTCGTTCGGAAGCCGAACATATGATCAGCTTGGCCAAAGAAGGAACCCTGGCGGCTCGCCGTCGAGCTTTGGGGTATATGTACGATCCCCAATTGGTTCACGCCCTCTTTGCTGGGGTTAGTGAACGCTATGGGAATCGTCAGGGCGGCTATACCCGCATTCTGCGCACTGTGAGTCGTCGCGGTGATAACGCAGATATGGCGATTATCGAATTGGTCTAAATTCATGGGCGATCGCGTGCCAATGCCAACCCAGCGGGTAGCCCTAGTGGTGCAATACCTCGGTCATCTCTTCTACGGTTGGCAACGACAACCCCATCATCGGACGGTTCAGGAAGAAGTGGAAATGGCGATCGCCAAAGTCTTAGGCTATCCGGTTACCATCCACGCCGCCGGCCGCACGGATACTGGGGTTCACGCCGCCGCCCAAGTTGTCCATGTGGACTTAAACAGTCCCATTCCCGCCCACAAATGGGCTGTGGTGCTCAATAACACCCTCCCAGAAGGGATTCTTATTCGCGCCTCCGCCCCGGTCAGTTTTGACTGGCACGCCCGCTTTTCGGCGACTTGGCGACGTTATCGGTATCTGTTATACACGGCAGCCCGTCCTAACCTGTTTATCGAGCCGTTTGTCTGGCATTACTATCACGAACCCATTGATGAACAGCGGATTCGGGCCGCCTTAACTCCCCTCCTGGGTCGTCACCATCTCTCGGCCTTTCGTCGCGCTGGGTCGTCTCGCCCTCACTCTTGGGTGGATGTGCAAGAGGTTTTGTGCCAGCGACGAGGACCCGTGGTCTGCCTAGAAGTCCAAGCCAGTGGCTTTCTCTATGGCATGATGCGCTTACTGGTGGGAATGTTGGTGCAAGTGGCAACGGGACGGCGATCGCTCGACGAATTCCAGAATATCTGGAAACACGAACGACGGGAAGCCGTGAAGTATGCCGCCCCCGCCAAGGGACTCTGCCTCTTAGATGTGGGCTATCCCCAGAGTCCATTCCCCCCGGAGGCGCGATCGCAGGCCATGCCTCACTTCCTATTTGACCCCTTATCCATCACGCCGGATCATTAGATTATGACTGCAAAAACCCATATCCCACCCGTTGACTCGCTCGATCGCCAATGGTATGTCATTGACGCGACCAACCAACGCCTCGGTCGACTCGCCAGTGAAGTGGCTCAAATCCTACGGGGCAAAAACAAAGCCAATTACACCCCTCACATGGATGTCGGCGATTTCGTCATTATTATTAATGCCGAAAAAGTCGCCGTCACCGGTAAAAAAAGCTCCCAGAAGCTCTATCGCCGTCACTCCGGTCGCCCCGGTGGGATGAAGGTCGAAACCTTCGCCAAACTACAGGCTCGCCTTCCTGAGCGAATTATTGAGAAAGCCGTTAAAGGGATGTTGCCCAAACAAGCCCTCGGTCGGCAACTGTTTACCAAACTCAAAGTCTATCGGGGACCCAACCATCCCCATGACGCTCAACAGCCTCAAACCCTCGTCATTGACACCAATACTGGAGAGAACTAATGGAAACTGACCAAAACCGCGTTGTATATTGGGGAACCGGACGACGCAAAGAAGCCGTTGCCCGAGTTCGTCTCGTCCCTGGAGATGGCCAACTCGTTGTCAACAAGAAACCCGGCGATCTCTATTTACAGTTCAACCCCACTTATATTTCTAGTGCTAAGGCTCCCCTGGAAACCTTGGGCTTGGAAAATGAATACGATATCCTGGTGACGGTTCAAGGCGGTGGCTTAACCGGACAAGCCGACGCCATTCGTCTCGGGGTGGCTCGGGCCTTGTGCAAACTCGATCCCGATAACCGTCAACCCCTCAAGATTGAAGGCTATCTCACCCGTGACCCCCGCGCTAAAGAGCGGAAGAAATACGGCTTGCGCAAAGCTCGTAAAGCGCCTCAATACTCCAAACGTTAAGAGTTGGTTGGGGTTCTCCTTCGTCAAGTCACGCTGCTGACGGACGAGGGGGAATTCGCGTTAGAATGGCCGTACTCAACCGGTTAGGTCAGATAGCACAAGGCAGCCCTCTAACGGACAACCGGCTCTAGCTCGGTTTTTGTTCACCCCCTGCATTCAAAAGAGATTAGAATCATGCCCAAAGAAGGAATTCACCCCGACTGGTACCCTGATGCCAAGGTGTATTGTAACGGCGAGTTAGTGATGACCGTTGGTGCAACTCAACCGGAAATCCATGTGGATGTTTGGTCCGGGAATCACCCGTTTTATACCGGTAACCAGAAGATTATTGATACGGAAGGACGGGTTGAGCGCTTCTTGCGTAAGTATGGTATGACCGATACTCATGAAGAGAGCGATTCTCAGTCTTAGCCAGCTCCTATTGTTGGGCGCGATTGCGGTTCGGTGTACGCTTCGCGATCGCCGCCCTCTTTTTTTATCCAATGGCGCACCCCCAACTCCGTCATCTGTTGAGCGTCACATTCTGAGAGAGCATCCAAGGGCATTATGGCTGAACAGTATTTATTAGACAAACTCAAATCCGTTCAACAAACGTTTCAGGAATTAACGAAACGGATGGCCGATCCTGATGTGGCCAGAGACCCCGATGAGTTTCAGAAAGTCGCCAAAGCCCGCGCCTCCCTAGAAGAGACGGTGCTAACCTACGAGAAATGGCAGCAGTTGACGCAGGAACTCAAGGGAGCCGAGCAGGTGGTGAAGGATTCCGGGGGTGATCCCGAAATGCGAGAGATGGCGGTGTTGGAAGTTGAGGAGTTGCAAGGGGAAATTCAACGCCTCGAAGAGCGCCTCAAGGTGTTGTTATTACCCCGCGATCCTAATGATGATAAGAACATCATGTTGGAGATTCGCGCCGGAACTGGTGGCGATGAAGCCGGAATTTGGGCGGGGGATTTGGTGCGGATTTATTCGCGCTATGCGGAAGGCCAACGCTGGAAAGTGGCGTTACTGAGTGAGTCTCCGGCGGATATGGGAGGCTTTAAGGAGGCGATTTTAGAGATTAAGGGTGACTCTGTGTACAGTAAGCTCAAGTTTGAGGCTGGGGTTCACCGGGTGCAACGGGTTCCGGCGACGGAAGCTGGGGGACGGGTGCATACCTCGACGGCGACGGTGGCGGTGATGCCAGAAGTCGATGATGTAGAGATTAAGATTGATCCCAAGGACATTGAGATGTCCACGGCCCGTTCTGGGGGTGCTGGAGGCCAGAATGTGAACAAGGTGGAGACGGCGGTAGATTTGTTCCACAAGCCGACGGGGATTCGCATTTTTTGTACGGAGGAGCGATCGCAGTTACAGAACCGGGAACGAGCGTTACAGATTTTGCGGGCGAAGTTGTATGAGATGAAGTTACGGGAACAGAAGGAGGCGGTGACCTCGATGCGTCGTTCTCAGGTAGGGACTGGGGCGCGATCGGAGAAGATTCGCACTTATAACTATAAGGATACTCGGGTCACAGACCACCGTTTGGGTCAAAACTTCAATCTTGATTCGGTGTTGGAGGGAGAGATTGAGCCAGTGGTTCAGGCTTGTATCACTCAGGATCAGCAGGAGAGTTTGGAACGGTTGGCGGAAGCGAGTAATACACCGACGTCGGTTTAAGTGTCAAAACTCGCTTATAGTAGATGAAATATAGCATCTTAATCCAATGGTCTGAGGAAGACAATTGTTATCTTGCGAGTTTGCCAGAATGGGGTGAGTTTGCCAGGACTCATGGAGATACCTATGAAGCAGCTCTTAAGAATGCAAAAGATGTTTTGGAGGATTTAGTTTTTGCCTATAATAAGATTGATAAACCTTTGCCGACTCCTCAAATTGCCATCAGTGGGTTGACCAATTCTTAAGTTCGTTGATAGTGTCGAAGTTCTTGTTGAGCTTCTTGAGTCATTTTGCGGCGTAGGTCGAGGGGTAAAATCACTTCTCCATTGGGTCGCCAATCCCGCAGTCGCATTAAAACATTGATGTCTCCTTCACGAATCCAACCGCGATAATAGGCATCGTCGGGGGAGCGATCGCGCAGCAGTTGTAACATTTCTTGCTGTTGTTTGGAATCGGCGATCGCCTCGCTGATGAAGGGGATTAGATCCGAATAGGCGATCGCCTCGAAGGTGGGATGGCGGAGGGTGTTATCGACGTAGCGTTGGGCGAAAGAACGGGGAAATCGCATTAACAGCAAGGAACGGGGAAGATAAAAATTGAACCCCCAGGCGCGATCGAGTTCTCGACGCACCACATCGGCTTGGGGGAGTTCGCCGTTGCGTCGTAGTTGTTTGAGGAAGGAGGGGATTTGCGGATCGCCCCAAGGGAGGATGGTGAGGCGATCGCTTTCGATGCGATCGAGTCGGTAATTGTGCCAATTGATGATGCCATGAGGGTCACAGCCATAAGCACTGAGATATTTAGCCCGCCGGACATAGTGAAGACAGACGGGATAGGTGACAATGGAGACGGTTTTACTTTGGCTAAGACTATAGTTAAACTGAATCACTCCCGATGAGGGAAGTCGCCAGAGTTGTTCGAGTTGTTCTTGATAGGTATCGACTCGATCTTGGCTGTCGGGAGGGAGAATATAGTCGAGATGAATGAAAATACGGGGGTCATCTGAACTGGGTTTGGAGCCATTGGAGGCGAGATGTTCCCAAAGGGTTTGAATGACCAGTTCTAGGTTCGGTTGCACAAAGGCAACGGATTCGAGAATGGGCAACAGTTGCCGAATTTGTTGCGATGTTAAGAGGTTGGACTCGACTGAAGTGTTGGCTGAGAGTTGCGGCAATTTAGCCGGCGATAGACATTTAAATTTTCCCCAGCCTAGGGCTTTTAGCCATCCTAATTGGGCCAGTTGTTTGAGGTCATCTCGTAGGGAGCGATGAACGGTGGCGAAGGGACAACTGTTGAGAATATGGTCGAGATCGCCCGGGCTGAGTCCGGTGTGAAATTGGATCTCGTCCCGCCAGCGGGATTCTGAGAGACCCCATTGAGGGGTGAATAGGAGGCTGTGGGCGGTTTGGTGACAGAGACAATGGCGATCGCCACAGTGTTGACTGACGGCATCGGCGGCGGTTTGGTCGTCTTTGGGGTGACGGGGGCTGAAGAGGCGATCGCGGACATGGGGATAGCGAAAGGGGTTGGGTAAGTCCATCGACCAGTTGGGGGCGGTTCCGTAGAGGCGATCGACCCATAGCCAGAGTCGGATCGACCGTTGCAGGCGATTGGCCAGTTGGCCGGCAGCAAAGCCTTGTAATACCTCTGGAGTGGGCGCTTGGACGACCGGTTGTGCCATAGTTTAGAAGACCCCAATTCAACCTGGGTGTTAGAGTAGCACAGATAAACACCTAGGGAGGATGAATCCCGTGACAACCGCCGCCAGTGGTATTCAATTCAGCCTCAGTCGAGGTCAATCCCCCGATGGGGTGGAGTATCAGGTTTTAGGGATTAAGCTGACGCAACAGATTGTCAGTCCCGAGGATTTGGGGACTATTGAACTTCCCCAGGGGATTGATACTCGGATTGGGGTGATTCTCGATGGACGCGGACCGATTTGGCTTTATGGCTACCTGATTCATGAACTGCATCCGACGGCTTGGGTGGCCTGCAATGACCCCCGGCTGGGTGCGGTGGTGGTGGCGACTCATCGCAAGGGAGTGGCGGTGGGCCAGGTGATTGAGTTAGGCCAGGGAGGCGATCGGCTTCATCCAGCGTTAATGGTGGTGGGTCCCCCGGATAGTGGTAAAAGTGTATTTTCCCATTGTTTATTTCAAACGTTACTAACAGTAAATCCCAATGTTTATCTACAACGGGCTAATTGGGATGGGGAGGGAAATTATACCTTGGAACTTCCTCCGGGAGAAGACCCGGAACGATTTAAGGCGGCGAATAAGGGTCGGTTAACGGATAATTTTTTTCCTTACCATTCTGGAGCAATTTTGGCATTACGTCGGCAAAAAGACTTAACAATTGTGGATGTGGGGGGGATGGTGCAACCGGAGAAACAGCCGATTTTAGAGGCTTGTACGCATTATCTGATTATTAGTTCTAAGCCGGAGGAGGTGGAACGTTGGCATGAATTTTGCCGCGATCGGGGTAATTTGACTCCAGTGGCAGTGATTCATAGTACTCTGGAAGAATCTGAGGTTATCGTTCAGGAGCATCCAGTCCTTGAGGTGACTTGTGGGCCGTGGATTCGCGGCAATTCCTGTTCTGTTCCTGACCTGGTGTTGGCGGAAATTCAGAAACTGCTCCCGAGTGCGTCCCGGTTAAATTGTTAGTGGTGATGGCTTCTATGACGTCTTCTTTGGCACATCGTGATGGGTTGCGCGTGTTGCTCTAATTGGACTTTTTGTAGTACACAGTAGTTTGACTGTGTTTGATTTTATCGCAAATAGTTATCATCGGTTACATGAACATAGAATTTGGAAATATCAAAAGCTATAATCCTGATCGAGGATTTGGATTCATCAGTCGTACTTTCTTGAATCCTAATCAAAAAGTGTTCTTTCATATCAAGAAAATAAAGAGGAGATATCCTCAGTTAGCTCAAAAACTGGATAGCGGGGAACCTTTTAAAGCTATCTTTTGCTGGTATGAAGTTGAAACCACCCAAAAAGGAGAGCAAATGAGGCGGATGTGGCTAAACGCAGAGAGTATTCCTCAAAGTTACACTCATGAATTATCTGGTTTAATCCAGCAAGTAGAGACTATCTGGAAAAATATAGGCTCTCCCAAGCCGAGTTGGCTTGACATGGTAACAACAGAATTGATTGGAGTTGAGCGCAAGAATGAACTGGGGATTGAGCGAGATAACCTAGAAACTCAACTCAGAGAAGCAGAGCAGGAGAAGTATAGAAAAGTAGAAGCTCAACGAGATAAGGAAGTTAAGTTATTAGTAAAAAAACATGAATTAACAGAAGTAGAAGCTAATGAGTTGCATCAACTATTAAAACAGATGCGTCCCTTAGATTTTACGCATAGCAAGCAACTTTCGGCGTACATCGTGAGGTACAAACTTGGTTATAAGTATAAAAATATATCGGGTGTGTTAAGAATGGAGGAGGGAGGTGAAGAATGGGATTTTCATGGCGGTTTTCCTCCAGATATTTACAGAATTATTTGCATGGAACTGAGTTTGGAAAACCAGAATACTCGTGCTAGACCATTAAAATTTACCCCATTCAAATACACCTACTAAGCCAGGGATTTTGCATGGCTATATAAAAAACAAAGCGAAATATTAAATACTTTTTTTTGCAACGCAATCAACACTAAGTATTTTCTAAGGACAACACCTATTTCTCGATAGCGAAGCACTCGGCTTTGCTGATTGTAAGCCAGGACGTGGACAGTAAAGGAAAATCATTAAATTGCTTCTAGGTTCGGTGAAACCTCAATC
>P_2C_Liq_1_UnCtyDRAFT_1000213_pt1 | contig 24436 bp, 18 predicted proteins | sample Pon2CUnioCityCA_2_FD_10234 | JGI IMG/M metagenome (IMG submission 10234) | reverse complement strand
CCCGACAGCCTTAAACTCCTCGCCCAGCCGCTCCGCTGGCAACCAGTCCTGCACGGGGCTGAGCCGCGGCTCGGGCAGATCATCGCCCGCCTCGCCAAACAGGCTCACCTGATTAGAGGTCTTCTGCTCCATCACAGCCGCCGAATAGGCCATCAAACCCTCAAGGCTGTCAAACACACGCCGCCGGTTGCGATCAAGCACATCAAACGCCCCCGCCCGCGCCAGCATCTCTAGCGGCCGCTTACCCACGCGCTTGAGATCCACCCGCCGCGCAAAGTCAAACAGCGTCACAAAAGCCGCATCGCCGCGCGCTTCAACGATCAGTTTCATCGCCTCGACACCGACGTTCTTCAAGCCCCCCAGCGCATAATGCAGCACTTGGTCCTTAACCGTAAATGTCGCGCCAGAGCGGTTCACACAGGGCGGCGCCCACTTCAGCTCAAGCCCCTTGCGCACTTCTTCAAAATAGACAGCCAGCTTATCTGTGAGGTGGATATCACAGTTCATAACCCCCGCCATAAACTCGACAGCGTGGTTCGCCTTCAGCCAAGCCGTCTGATAGCTAACCACAGCATAAGCCGCCGCGTGGCTTTTGTTAAAACCGTAGTTGGCGAATTTTTCGAGCAAGTCAAAGACCTCGGAGGCCTTTTTCTTGTCGACACCATTCTCCATCGCCCCCTTTTCAAACTTGGGGCGCTCCTTGGCCATCTCTTCAGCGATTTTTTTACCCATCGCACGGCGCAACAAATCAGCGCCGCCAAGCGAGTAGCCCGCCATCACCTGAGCAATCTGCATAACCTGTTCTTGATAAACAATAATCCCCTGCGTTTCCTCAAGGATATAGTCAATCGAGGGGTGCACAGACTCGCGCTCCTTAAGCCCGTTCTTCACTTCACAATAGGTCGGAATATTCTCCATCGGGCCGGGGCGGTAAAGCGCCACAAGCGCCACAATGTCCTCGATACAGGTCGGCTTCATGCGCTTGAGCGCATCCATCATCCCCGAGCTTTCCACCTGAAACACAGCCACAGTCTTGGCCCGCGCATAGAGCTCGTATGATTTGGCGTCATCCAGCGGGATCGCGCCAATATCGTTCTCCGCCCCCGCTGGCGGCTCATAAAGCTCGGTGCCATCCGCGCCTTGGTGCAAATCGCGCCCCTCGGCGTGGATCAGGTCCACAGCGTTCTGAATAACCGTGAGAGTCTTGAGGCCCAAGAAGTCAAACTTCACAAGCCCCGCCTGCTCGACCCACTTCATATTAAACTGCGTCGCAGGCATATCAGAGCGCGGGTCTTGATAGAGCGGCACAAGCGCGTCCAAAGGTCTGTCGCCAATCACAACGCCAGCGGCGTGGGTCGAGGCATTGCGCAAGAGGCCTTCAACCTGCTGGCCATAGTCAAGCAAGCGCGCGACAACTTCCTCGTTCTTCGCCTCCTCGCGCAGCCGCGGCTCTTCTGCCAAAGCCTTCTCGATGCTGACAGGCTTCACCCCCTCCACAGGGATCATTTTGCTCAGTCGGTCGACCTGCCCATAAGGCATCTGCAACACGCGGCCAATGTCGCGCACAGCGGCCTTGGAGAGCAGCGCACCAAAGGTAATGATCTGGCCCACTTTGTCGCGGCCATATTTCTCCTGCACATAGCGGATCACTTCTTCGCGCCGGTCCATGCAAAAGTCGATGTCAAAGTCAGGCATACTGACCCGCTCGGGGTTCAAGAACCGCTCAAACAGAAGCGAATACCGCAAAGGGTCAAGGTCCGTCACCGTCAGCGCATAGGCCACAAGCGAGCCCGCCCCCGAGCCACGGCCAGGCCCGACAGGGATGCCATTGTCCTTGGCCCATTTGATAAAATCGGCAACGATCAGAAAGTAGCCCGGAAAGCCCATGCCCTCAATAATATCAAGCTCGAAATCAAGCCGCGCCTGATAATCCTCAACAGACACAGCGTGAGGAATAACAGCCAGCCGCGCCTTGAGGCCCGCGTTCGCTTGGCGGCGCAGCTCCACAACTTCGTCATCAGCAAATTTCGGCAGGATCGGATCACGCTTATAGGCCTTAAAAGCACAGCGCTTGGCAATCTCGACGGTGTTCTCAAGCGCCTCTGGCAAGTCGGCAAACAAGACAGCCATCTCGCGGGGCGACTTCATATAATGCTGCGCCGTCAGGCGGCGGCGGTCCTCCTGCTGGTCCACATAAACGCCATCCGCGATACAAATCAGCGCATCATGCGCCTCATACATACTGGACTTGGGAAAATAGACGTCATTGGTCGCCACAAGCGGCAGGTTCATAGCATAAGCCATCTCGACAAAGCCGCGTTCGGTCAGACGCTCGGCCTCGGGCGTGCTTCCGTCCTCGGCGGGGTGGCGCTGAAGCTCCACATAAAGCCTGTCGCCAAAAATATCTGCCAGCGCCTCCATCAATGCCTGCGCCGCTGGCCCCTGCCCCGCGCGCAAAAGCCGCCCCACGGGGCCGTCTGGCCCGCCCGTCAAGCAGATCAGATCGCCCGCGTTTTCGCGCAGCTCCGCCAGCGAGACTTGCGGCAGCTCGCCGCCGTTGTCGATATAGAGACAGGAGTTGAGCTTCATCAGATGCTCATAGCCCGCCTCGCTCTGGGCGAGCAAAACAATCGGCGCAGGCGGGCGTGGCCGCTCCCCCGGCTCAAGCTTGTGATAACCCAAATCAACCTGACAGCCGATGATCGGCTGAAGCCCCGCGCCCTTGGCCGCTTCGGAAAACTCAAGCGCACAGAACATATTGTTCGTGTCCGTCACCGCCACGGCAGGCATACCCATATCCGCACAAAGCTGCGGCAGCTTCTTCAGCCGCACCGCCCCCTCCAGAAGAGAGTATTCGGTGTGGACGCGCAGATGAATGAATCGGGGTGTATTGCTCATGAGCGCAACCTAGCCCCCCAGCGCCAGACTGAAAAGCAACAAGAGTGCCCCCCCTTGCATCCTCTTTCCAGAAATATCCCGGGGGGTCTGGGGGGCTGGCCCCCCAGTTTAACTGTGGTCTGGGGGGGCTGCCCCTCAGCTTGGTTGCTCAAAATGCGGGCAACGCCCGCTGCGTTAACCAATTTTCGGCCCAAAAGTTAACAAACAGGCGGTGCACGGGGGGTGCACGGGTTGTGCACACATATCACCCCCTGTTATTTCTCCCGAATTAACGAATTAACTTTTCCACTTTCGCCAAATCATTGAAAGAGATTACCAAGACAAGGGTCATTCGAATCTTGCATGAAACAGGCTTTCAGCATTTGATGATCCGCAACAAATAAAGCGCATCCGATGGGGCAACCCGGAAAGGAAAACTGCGTGACAGGGACATTGCTAAAGATAGAGGGCCTCACCAAGGCCTACCCCGGCGTCGTGGCAAACGACACTGTTTCCTTTGAGATAAAAACCGGCGAAGTCCATGCTTTGCTTGGAGAAAATGGCGCTGGCAAGTCAACGCTCGTCAAGATGATCTATGGCCTCGTGAAGCCCGACAGCGGCACAATGTTGATGAACGGCGCGCCCTTCGCTCCGCCCGAACCGCGCGCCGCGCGCGCCGCAGGCGTGGCGATGGTCTTTCAACACTTTTCCCTGTTTGATGCGTTAAATGTGTCTGAAAACATAGCCTTAGGTATGGAGCACCCGCCCGCCCTGCGCGATCTCGCGGAGAAAATCCGCACCGTGTCTGAGGATTACGGCCTCCCGCTCGACCCTTACAAAACCGTCGGAGACCTCTCCGCAGGCGAACGCCAACGCGTTGAAATCATTCGCTGTTTGCTGCAAGATCCCAAGCTTCTGATCATGGACGAGCCGACTTCTGTGCTCACCCCGCAAGAGGTCGAGATCCTGTTTAAGACCCTGCGCAAGCTCACCGCCGAGGGCGTTGCGATCCTCTATATTTCCCACAAACTCGAAGAAATCCGCGCGCTTTGTGACGCCGCCACAATCCTGCGTCTTGGCAAAAATGTCGGAACCTGCATCCCCGCCCAAACCAGCGCCCGCGACATGGCCGAGCTCATGGTCGGCACCGAGCTTCAGACCCCCAAAAGCGCAGGCGCAACGCTGGGCGATGTAGTCCTTGATATCACAGGACTTTCCATGCCCTCGCCCAGCCCTTTCGGCACGCCTTTGCGCAACATTCACTTGCGCCTGCGCTCAGGAGAAGTGCTTGGAATTGGCGGCGTGGCCGGCAACGGGCAGGACGAGTTGCTGCTCGCTCTCTCGGGCGAAATGCGCACCGCCCATGACGCAGTCAAGCTCAAAGGCGAGCCCGTCGGCCAGCTCCCGCCCAACGCCCGCCGTCAGCGCGGCTTGCTCACAGCCCCCGAAGAGCGCCTCGGCCACGCCGCCGCCCCCAACATGAGCCTCACAGAAAACGCCCTCCTCACAGGCAACACACGCCGTGAACTATCCCAAAAAGGCTTTCTCAAATGGGCCCAAGCCCGCAGTTTTGCTGAGGAAATCATCGAGAAATTTGATGTGCGCACGCCCGGGCCTGACAATGCTGCGCGCTCGCTGTCTGGCGGCAATTTGCAGAAATTTGTCATTGGCCGCGAGGTCTTACAAGAGCCGGATGTGCTTGTCGTCAACCAGCCCACATGGGGCGTTGATGCCTCCGCCGCAGCCAGCATTCGCCAAGCCCTGCTTGATCTCGCAGCTGGCGGCACAGCCATCATTGTGATCAGTCAAGACCTCGACGAATTGATGGAAGTCGCCGATAATTTTGCCGCCCTCAACGAGGGCCGCCTTTCAGAAACCCGCCCGACCCAAGGCCTGACAATCGACGAAATCGGCCTCATGATGGGTGGCGCACACGGAATGGAGGTGGCCCATGTTTAAGCTCGAAAAGCGCCCGCAGGCGTCGCAATCTTTTGCATATCTCACCCCCCTTCTTGCCATATTGGCAACCATGGTCGCTGGCGGCCTTTTGTTCATGGCCCTTGGTAAAAACCCGTTTGAAGCCATCCGGACGATTTTCTGGGACCCGCTCTTTGGAGAGTTTGCGTCGTTCTCCCGCCCTGATCTTCTTGTCAAAGGTGGCCCCCTTATCCTGATCGCCATTGGCCTCTCTCTTGGCTTTCGCGCAGGCATCTGGAACATCGGCGCAGAGGGTCAGTATATCGTCGGAGCCATATGTGGCGCAGGCGTAGGCCTCGCGTTTTATCCTATGGAAGCTTGGTATATTTTCCCCCTGATGGTCCTCTCAGGCGCGCTTGGCGGCTGGGCTTGGGCCATGATCCCCGCGCTTCTGAAAGTGAAGTTCCAGACCAATGAAATCCTTGTGTCGCTCATGCTGGTTTATGTGGCCGAAAAGCTTCTTGCCGCTATGTCCCTGGGTTTATTACGAAACCCTGACGGCCATGGCTTTCCCGGATCACGCAACTTCAAAGACTATGAAACCGCTTTCAACGGAGAGCTTATCCCAAACACAGGGATGCACTGGGGCGTCGCTATGGCCTTTATCGCTGTGATATTTGCCTATGTCTTGCTCAATCGCCATATGCTTGGCTTTTCTATCCGCCTCACAGGCGAGGCCCCGCGCGCCGCAAAGTTCGCCTCGGTCAATCCAACCCGTGTGATCTTGTTTTGCCTTGGCACATCAGGCGCTCTGGCGGGCATGGCTGGGCTGTTTGAAGTCTCGGGGCCTGCGGGCCAGATCAGCATTGATTTCAATTCGGGCTACGGGTTTACCGCGATTATCGTCGCCTTTCTGGGCCGGTTGCACCCCGTTGGTATCCTCTTTGCAGGGTTACTCATGGCGCTAACATATATTGGCGGAGAACTTGCACAGCTCACATTGGGCCTGCCCGCAGCAGCAATCCAGCTTTTTCAGGGGATGCTGCTTTTCTTCCTTCTGGCGGCTGATCTGCTGACAAACTATCGTATCAAACGCGTGAAGAAGGAGGCTGTGTAATGGACCTGTCTGCAATCAATCCCGCGCTTCTCCTTGCGTCTCTCCTTGTCGCCGCCACGCCCATCTTGCTCGCAGGCATAGGCGAGCTCGTCGTGGAGCGCGCAGGCGTTCTCAACCTTGGGGTCGAAGGCATGATGATCACAGGGGCCATCTGTGGCTTCATGGCGACAATCGTCACCGGCTCACCAGCCTTGGGCTTTCTGTTTGCGGCCACGGGCGGCGCGGCCTTGTCCTTTCTCTTTGCCCTGCTGACGCAATACGCCTTGGCCAATCAGGTCGCGTCGGGCCTCGCCCTGACGCTCTTTGGCCTCGGCCTCTCCTCTCTCTTGGGGCAGGATTATGTCGGCCTCAAGCCGCCCTCCACACCCCAGCTTGATATCCCCCTGCTCTCGGACATTCCGTTCCTGGGCACAGTTCTCTTCAGCCACGATGCCATCGTCTATCTCGGCATTGCTCTTGTTGCAGCGGTCTGGGCCACACTCAAATACACCCGCGTTGGCCTTGTACTGCGCGCTGTCGGCGAGAATCACGACGCCGCTCACGCGCTTGGCTATAAAGTCGTACGCATCCGCGTTCTTGCCATCATGTTTGGCGGTGCTTGCGCGGGCCTTGGCGGTGCCTACATCAGCCTTGTGCGCGTGCCACAATGGACCGAAGGCATGACAGCGGGGGCCGGCTGGATCGCCCTCGCACTTGTTGTCTTCGCAAGCTGGAAGCCATGGCGCGTTTTACTCGGAGCTTGGCTTTTCGGCGGAATAAACGTGTTACAGCTTAATTTACAGGCAGCAGGTGTCGCAATACCTGTCGAATACCTAACAATGTCGCCTTACATCATAACAATCCTTGTGCTTGTCATCATGTCAGCCGACAAATCTCGCGCACCGGCTTCGCTCGGTCGCATCTTCCACGCCTCGAGCTAATGCTTTAAGTTAACCACAGAATCCAACCTGGGAGACCACAGACTATGAGACTCAATCACCTTCTCGCCACAGCTGCCGTGGCGCTCGGCATGGCCACAAGCGCCTTTGCTGATGACAAAACCAAAGTCGGTTTTGTCTATGTTGGCCCCGTCGGCGACGGCGGCTGGACCTATGAGCATGACAAAGGCCGCCTCGCGGTCGAAGCCGAGTTCGGCGACAAAGTCGAAACTGTTTTTGTTGAAAGCGTTCCTGAAGGCGCTGACTCCGAGCGCGTGATGACACAGATGGCCCTGCAAGGCGCCGATCTGATTTTCACAACCTCTTTTGGCTACATGGACCCAACAATCAACGTTGCCAAAAAATTCCCCAACGTGAAATTTGAACACGCCACAGGCTACAAAACAGCCGAAAACGTCTCTGTATATTCAGCGCGCTTTTATGAAGGCCGCGCCATTCAGGGCCATATTGCGGGCAACATGACCGAAAGCAACATCATCGGCTATATCGGCTCTTTCCCGATCCCAGAAGTGATTCGCGGCATCAACTCCGCCTTCATCCACGCCCGCAAAGTAAACCCTGATGTCGAGTTCAAAATTGTTTGGGCCTACACATGGTTTGACCCCGCCAAAGAAGCTGATGCTGCCAAAGTTCTGATCGAACAAGGCGCAGACGTGATCCTGCAACACACCGACTCAACAGCCCCTCTTGCAGCCGCTGCAGCCGCTGGCAATGTTGTTGGCTTTGGTCAGGCGTCTGACATGGCCGAGTTCAAAGACGGTCCACGCGTATCATCCATCATCGACGATTGGGCGCCCTACTACATCGCGCGCACAAGAGCCGTGATGGACGGAACATGGGAAACCATGAGCACATGGGACGGCATCGGCGCTGGCATGGTTGGCATCGGTGAAATCACCGATAAAGTGCCCGCAGATGTAAAAGCCGAAGCGCTTGCTCTCAAAGCCGCTCTCGCAGACGGCAGCTACCACGCGTTCACTGGCCCGATCAACAAACAGGACGGTTCAGTTTGGCTCGCAGACGGCGAAACAGCTGACGACGGAACACTCGCAGGCATGAGCTTCTATGTAGAAGGCATCGAAGGCGACATTCCTCAGTAAGCCTCAACACTTACACTTAGAAAGCCCCGCCTCACAGCGGGGCTTTTTTTGTGCGCCAGCTTGTGCCAGAAACACGCGAGAACAGGAGCACATAGAATGCACGACATCATCGTCATAGGCGGCGGAATCGCAGGCACATCAGTCGCCGCACGGCTCGCCCCTCACGCCAAAGTGCTTCTGCTTGAGGCCGAAACGGCTCTCTCCTACCACGCGTCTGGCCGCTCCGCTGCCCTCTATGAAAGCAACTATGGCCTGCCATCGACTGTCGCGCTCAGCAAAGCCAGCAGTGAGTATTTTCATACCGCTCATGGCGGATATCTCAGCCCACGCGGCCTCATGATTGCGGCGCGCGTTGACGAATTTGACGCCTTCCAACACGACAGTAAAACACTGGGCCTTGAAGTCATCAGCCCCACGGAAGCGCGGAAAATGCTGCCAATTCTCAACCCCGAAAAACTCGCTCACGCCTCTTATCATGCGGCCGCATGGGACATTGATACGGACCGCATGGTGCAGGATTTTGCGCGAGAGCTGCGCTCCCATGGCGGCGAGATCGTGCTTGGCGCTCCCGTGAAATCTATTGTGCGCAACGGTGCGGGATGGGTCCTTGAAACGCCCTCCGACAGCTATCAAGCAAAGCTCATTGTCAATGCGTCTGGCGCATGGGTCGATGAGATCGCAAAGCTGGCAGGGCTTGATCCCCTAGGCTTCACGCCCCTGCGCCGCTCGATGGCGCGTATTCCTGCCCCGGGCGGGCATAATGTTTCAAGCTGGCCGATGTTTTTCGGCGTTGGGGAAAGCTGGTATGCCAAGCCAGATGCCGGCTCCCTGATCGTCTCTCCCGCCGAGGAAGACCCGATGCCGCCCATGGACGCCTGGGCCGACGATATGGTTCTCGCCGAAGGCCTTGCCCGCTACGAAGAACTGGTCACCGAGCCCGTCACTCGGATCGAAGCCAATTGGGCGGGCTTGCGCACCTTCTCTCCCGATCGCGCGCTGACCATAGGGTTTCACACCGATGTCCCAGATTTCTTCTGGCACGCAGGTCAAGGTGGGTATGGCTTCCAAACGGCCCCCGCTGCAAGCCAGCTTGCCGCCGATCTTATCCTCGGGCGCGCCTCTGAGCTGGACGCCCAAACCCGCACCGCCCTCAGCCCCGAAAGGTTTTGCTCATGAGTGCTCCACGCGATCTTTTGTCTGTTTCAGGCTTTGCAGAAAAGGATGGGAGCAACCGCCTTTTCGCCCCCTCAGCAGCACGCAACATTGGGCCGATTGCCGATGTCCTTGCCCATCATGCGCCCAAAACAGGCAAGGCCCTCGAAATCGCAAGCGGCACAGGGCAGCACGTTGCCGTTCTGGCTGGGCGTATCCCGCAGCTTCTCTGGCAGCCTACCGATGTCGACAGCGCCCGCCTTCTCAGCGTCAATGCTTGGGCGGCCCAGTCAGGTCAGAGCAATATTCTCCCAGCCGTCTCCCTCAATGCCACCCGCGCCGGCTGGAGCCTTGAGCATCCGGCTCAAAGCCTGATCACCGTCTCCAACCTACTCCACCTGATCAGCGAGGTCGAAGCCAGAACACTCCTCTCGGAGGCTGGAAAAGCTTTGGCACCGCAAGGGGTGCTGCACATTTATGGCCCCTTCCTGCGCGACGGAACAGCCACCTCCGAAGCCGACGCAGAGTTTCATGCCAAGCTTCAATCAGAAGACCCCGAAGTTGGCTATAAAAGCGACTGGGATGTCATCGACTGGATCCAATCCTCAGGCATGGATCTTGTTCAAGTGCTCGAAATGCCCTCCAACAATATTTCCTTCGTCGCGCGAAGGCCTTTCTGATCTAGGTCAAAGCTGACGCAGCATAGCCGTGGTCTTCCTTGGGGAAATTCATCAAAGGATCACACTATGACGTGGCAAGCCAAACTTGACAGCACACGTGAGCAGCTGCGCGGATTGAACAAAACAATTCCCGACACCACCCGCGCCTTCGGCGCTTTGGGAAAGGCTGTGAAAGAGGGTGGAACACTCGACTTCAAAACAAAAGAATTCGTTGCGCTCGGCATAGCGGTCGTCAAACAATGCGATGCCTGTATCGCCCTCCATGTCGAAACACTGATCAAATCGGGCGCGAGCCGCGACGAAGTGAGCGACGTCCTCGCCATGTCCATCCAAATGGGGGGCGGACCAGCCATGATGTATGCCGCCAAAGCGCTTGAGTGCTTTGATGAGCTCGCGGGCTAAATCGGCGACGGAAACCTGGCGGGGCTGCGTTTGACGCTCAGACACAACAATTGGACATACTATGAAATCTTTCCTCACCACAGCCGCCATTCTTTTGAGCGCAAGCACAGCCTTCGCAAGTGGCCACGGCAACCCTGGCGCACATTTTATCGAAAACTGGGACACCAATGGCGACGCCATTGTCACCCTTGATGAGGCCACAGAGCGCCGCGAAGATGTGTTCAATGCCTTTGATGCCGACAGTGACGATATCTTGAACACCGAAGAATACGATCAATTCGACGAAGCCCGCGCCAACGACATGAAAGAGACCGGAATGGGGGCTGGCAAAGGCCAGAACAATCCCGCCAATGGAATGGCGCGGGAGTTCACCGATCAAAACAGCAACGGTACGGTGAGTCGCGCAGAGTTCAAAGCCTCGGTTCCAGACTGGTTCGCTCAAATTGACAAAAACAGCGATGGCGTGGTCACAAAAGACGACTTCGCAAAGCGTTGATACGCCGAGCAGGCGAACCTGCGGAGCCCCACAGTTGATCCAAAACCAATACGTCCCGCCCTTGGCAACACGCCTCTTTTTTGCGTGTTGCCATTGCTGCGTCTGTGTGACCTGTTCTTTTGCCCATCAGCCCGCCAGCCTTGGTAGGTCCCTGTTTTGACAACAATGCCCCCGTCGTTTTCCATGGGCCCGCGCCACACCAATTCCCAATGCACGGCAGCGACGCAGAAAAACTCCAAGACAGCCTAAGCGGGCGCAAACCCCATAAGGCTGGCGTCCGCTTCGCCTGTGTCAAAGCCACAGAAGACAGTGACGCGCTGGGCCCTAGGTTCGCCTCTCACGGGCGCGGCGCACAGTGAGCAAATGTGCCAAAATCAAAGAGCGCGCGGCCCGCTGCGCTGGATGTGGAGTGAACCCCGTTCTCTCCAAGCGGCAAACCGCGCCCAGTGAGCCGCGTCCCTGTCTTTTTCTTTCCCTAAGTATCCTGGGGGTGTGGGGGCAAAGCCCCCACATCGGTCGGATTTGCAAAGCAAATTCGACCCCCTTCAGCCGTCCTTGCGGATGGTTTCGTTCTTGGGGTCATAAGGGCTGTCGCAGGTCACAACCGCGTCCCAAAGCCGGTCCTGCATTTTGACCTTAAGCTTCGTGCCCTCCACAGCCAGCTCTGGCGTCACATAGCCCATGCCGATTGAAGTCTCAAACGCCACAGAATACCCACCCGATGTCAAGCGCCCAACACGTGTGCCATCTTCCGAATAAAGCACTTCACGGCCCCAAGGGTCCGCATCAGAGGGCCCGTCGATCAACAGCGTGCAGGCCTTCGAGCGAATGCCCTTTTCCACCATCGCCTCTTTCCCGTGGAACTCTTTTTCAAGGTCAATAAAGCGCGGCAAGTCGGCTTCGGCAGGTGTCGCATCACGGCCCAGCTCGTTGCCAAAGGCGCGGTAGCTTTTTTCCTGACGCAGCCAGTTCTGCGCCCGCGCGCCAACAAGCTTCATACCATACGGCTCACCCGCTTTTTCCAAGAGATCAAACAGGTAGTTCTGCATTTCGATCGGGTGGTGCAGCTCCCAGCCAAGTTCCCCCGTATAAGCCACACGGATCGCATTCACAGGACACATCCCCAGCTCGATCTGCTTGGCCGAGAGCCAGGGGAAGCGCTTGTTGTTGAGCGCGCCTTCCGGATCAGCATCATTAATCACGGCTTTCAATACATCACGCGACTTCGGACCAGCGATGGCAAAAACGCCCCATTGGCTGGTCACATCCTGAATTTCGATGTACCCAAAGTCGTCCATCTTGCTCTCTGCGGCCTTGCGCAGGTAGTCAGCGTCATACTCGGTCCAAGCCCCTGCAGAAACAAGGTAATAGCTGCTCTCACCATTGCGCACGATGGTATATTCCGTGCGCGTCGTGCCATGCGCCGTGAGCGCATAGGTCAGGTTGATACGGCCCACTTTGGGCAGCTTGTTGCAGGTAAACCAGTCCAGAAACGCCGTTGCGCCGGGGCCCTTTACAATATGTTTGCTGAAGGCCGTCGCATCAATCAGGCCAACGCCTTCACGGATCGCTTTGGCTTCGTCCACAGCATATTGCCACCACCCGCCGCGGCGGAACGAGCGGGCGTCATGGTCAAAATTGTCAGGCGCATCAAGCGGGCCGTAATAGTTCGGCCGCTCCCAGCCATTCACAAAGCCAAACTGTGCGCCACGCGCCTTCTGGCGCTCATATGCGGGGGCTGTCCGCAAGGGGCGACACGCAGGGCGCTCTTCGTCAGGGTGGTGCAAGATATAGACATGATCATAGCACTCTTCGTTTTTGCGCGCGGCAAATTCGGTCGTCATCCAGTTGGAAGAATAGCGCTTGGGATCAAGGCTTGCCATGTCGATCTCGGCTTCCCCCTCAACCATCATCTGCGCAAGGTAATAACCCGTGCCGCCGGCAGCGGTAATTCCAAAGCTAAAGCCTTCCGCAAGCCACATATTGTGCAAGCCAGGCGCAGGCCCAACGAGCGGGTTGCCATCGGGCGTGTAGCAGATCGGACCGTTGAAGTCGTCCTTCAGACCGCTTTCTTCGCACGACGGAATACGATGAATCATCGCCATATATTGCTCTTCGATACGGTCAAGGGCGAGCGGGAAGAGATCGGCCCGGAAGCTGTCGGGCACACCATGCTCAAAGACTGCAGGCGCGTTTTTCTCATAGACGCCCAAAATCCAGCCGCCACGCTCCTCGCGCACATAAGACTGCGCGTCCGCATCACGGATAACAGGATGCTCAACGCCGCCCTCGGCGCGGAATTTCACAAGCGCGGGGTCTTGGTCCATGACGATAAACTGGTGCTCGACAGGGATCGCGGGCATCTTGATCCCGAGCATCTTCGCCGTGCGCTGTGCGTGGTTGCCCGACGCCGTCACAACGTGCTCGGCAGTGATCACAATTTGCTCCTCAGACGGAACAAGATTGCCACCCTTTTCCACCATCTTGGAAAGTGTCACTTCCCAGTGGGTGCCATTCCAATGAAACGCATCCGCCTGCCATTTGCGTTCGATCATCACACCGCGCTGACGCGCGCCCTTGGCCATGGCCTGCGTCACATCGGCGGGGTTAATGTAGCCGTCAGTGTTGTGATAAATCGCGCCCTTGAGGTCTTCGGTGCGAATAAGCGGCCAACGCTCTTTGATCTGCTCTGGCGTCAGCCATTCATAGGATACACCACAGGTTTCAGCCGTGGAGGCATAGAGCATATATTCGTCCATACGCTCCTGCGTCTGCGCCATGCGCAAGTTTCCAACAACGGCAAATCCCGCATTCAGCCCTGTTTCCGCTTCGAGCTGCTTATAGAACTCAACGGAGTATTGATGAATATGCGTGGTTGCATAAGACATATTGAACAGCGGCAACAAGCCAGCCGCGTGCCATGTCGAGCCAGAGGTGAGTTCGTCACGCTCGATCAACATAACATCATCCCATCCCGCCTTGGCGAGGTGATACGCGATAGAGGTGCCAACAGCACCGCCCCCGACGACAAGAGCTTTAACTTGGGTTTTCATGAGCCGACTCCTTGGCTTGGCGTTGAACATCATATGACGCAAAGCCAAAGCCAAACGAGGCAGACTCCCGACCGCTTAGGGCAAAAAACGACTCTCTTGAATTCGACGAAGCCTACAAAGCTTGCTGCTGAACAGCTTGATGCTCACTCTGACGGAGTAACACGCGCCGGATGAAACGAAATCCCACGGCCGCCGCGCTGGGTTGCAACTTGTGGCAAACGGGACTTTTCATCACGTGACACTTTCAAGCGCTCCCAAACCTCAGGGATCACATCATCGACATTCCGCGTCGCCTCTGTGTTTACGAGCGTGCGGGTCTTGATCTGTCCACGCTCCGCGTCTTGCCGTGGGGGTGCCGTCTCGCCAGTCGCCTCTACGCGCTGATCCACTTGGTCTCCGACACGCGCCACAATACTCTCTTTGTAGCGGGCCACCCCGTAAGATTGCACATCCTGCTGCGCATGGCGCGCCTGAACATAGTAATCAGCCCCCGCCACTGTAAAAACGGCAATCGCCAAAAAGGAAAGGGTTATGGTGCGGGACATTGGCTTACCTGTCGTCTATTTGCGGCGTTTGTGGCCTCCACATCATTTAAAAATAATAAAACCTTAAGGTCAAAACATGGCAAGTTCTTGCTGTATTTATGGTTTATTCGCCCAACGCGATCCCTTCGCGGCGCGGGTCTGATCCGCCTGAAAGGCCGTTGGCGTCACGCAGAATCAAGTTCAAACCCGAGTTCAAACCCGTCACATTGACCTCATACCCCATATCTCGCAGAGGGCCTTCCAACGCCTCGGCTGATGTGCCAGCCTCAAGGTCATATCGTCCGAAACGGTTCACAAGATGCGGCAAGCTAACTGCCGCCTGCGCATCCATCTCCCAGTCAAGAATCGCCACAACGGTCTTGGCCACATAGGGAATAATCCGCGATCCGCCGGGGCTGCCCAATACAGCCATAGGCGCACCATCCCGCATCACAATCGTTGGTGCCATAGAGCTTCGGGGCCGCTTGCCTGGCTCGACACGGTTGGCAATCGGAACACCGTCACGGTGCGAGCGGAAGGAGAAATCCGTCAGTTCGTTGTTGAGCAGAAAGCCTCCGACCATAAGCCGCGAGCCAAAGGCATTTTCAATCGTTGTCGTCATGGAAAGCGCATTGCCAAAACTGTCGACAATCGAGATATGCGACGTTGAAGGCAGCTCGATCGCCTCATCATCCGCCAGATGTAAGCTGTGATCAAACTCTGGCTCTCCTGCGCTGACAGCCGCAAGCGCTGTGTCACCCGCCAAAAACTCTGCGCGCTCACGCAGGTATTGCGCATCAAGCAGCCCCTTTACAGGCACAGGCACATAATCGCTGTCCGCAATATAGCGCCCACGATCGGCGAAGCTCAGGCGGCTGGCATCCCCGATCAACCGCCACGCGCGCGCCTCCTCTGGCGGCCCCAACTCATAAGGCTCAAGCAATCCGAGCGTCTGACCAACACTGATCCCGCCCGAAGACGGCGGCCCCATCCCGCAAACGTCATAGCCGCGATAAGCCGCACATACCGCCGCACGCTCTCGCACCTGATAGAGGGCAAAATCAATCTCGCTCAAGACCCCCGCGTTGTCGGGGTCATTGCGCACCTTGTCCACAATCGCCTTGGCAACCGACCCCGTATAAAACGGCGTCACACCATTGCCCGCCAAAGCACGCAAACTTACGGCATAGGCGGTATTGCGATGCAACGCACCTGCGGCCAGTGCCCTGCCGTCAGGAAAGAAATACCTCTGCGTCTCAGGGTCGCGCCTCAAGCGGTCGGCATCAGCAGAAACCATAGTCGCAAGACGTGGCGAAACAATAAAGCCCTCTTCGGCCAGAGTGATCCCTCGTGAAAAAAGGCTCGCCCAAGAGCGATTGCCCCAACGGCGATGCGCCTCTTGCATCAAGGCAGGCGTCCCGGGAACGCCGACAGAACGGCCTCCCACAACAGCATCAAAGAACTTGAGAGGCGCGCCTTCAGCATCCTGAAACAGCGTGGGGCGCGCCTCCAAAGGCGCGGTCTCGCGCCCGTCCAGCGTTGTGATTTCACCTGTTGTGGCATCATACCAAAGCAAAAATGCTCCGCCGCCAAGGCCAGAGCTTTGCGGCTCAACCAGCCCCAAAACCGCCTGCACCGCGACCATGGCGTCCGCCGCTGTGCCGCCCTCGGCCAAAACGGCGGCGCCAGCCTCAGCGGCATAGGGGTTTGCCGCTGCAATCATCCAGCGCTCTGAGCGCATGGGCTTGCCGGCCGCTTTTGTCATAAGGGCTGCGCCCACAGCCTCGTTTAGGACATATCCGCCAAGCTCCGTTGTGCCTTCAGGCGCAACCTCATCAGCGGCTTGCTGCGCACCAAACGGGGCCGCGCTCATGAAGAGTGTAGCGGCCAAAGCCAGACTGCAGATGTATCTCATCCAGACCACTCCTTTTACGCAACCGGTGGCTCTTTCACACAGAACCCAAGCTCTAAAGCATGGAGGGCACAACCTGATCAGGCGGGCGGTGCCCATCTGCGAATGTTTTGATGTTGATGATAACTTTTTCACCCATCTCAAGACGGCCTTCAACAGTTGCACTCGCCATATGCGGCAGCAGCACAACATTGTTCAGATTGCGCAACTCAGAGTTCGCCTCGCCTTCATGCTCAAAGACATCAAGCCCTGCTCCGGCAATCTCGCCAGACTTCAAAAGCCGCGTTAGAGCTGGCTCATCAATCACCTCGCCCCGCGAAGTATTGATAATGACAGCGCCGTCTTTCATCAGCTTCAAACGCCGCGCATTCATCAAGTGAAACGTCGAGGGCGTATGAGGACAGTTGACCGATATCACATCCATCCGCGCCACCATCTGATCAAGACTTTCCCAATAGGTCGCCTCAAAGGCCGTTTCCGTCTCATCGCGCAAACGGCGGCGGTTGTGATAATGGATTTGCATCCCAAAGGCGCGCGCACGCCGCGCCACCGCTTGGCCAACCCGCCCCATGCCCAATATTCCGAGCCGCTTGCCGCTCACCCGCGTGCCCAAAAGCGCCGTGGGCGAAAAGCCCGAGAACCCGCCGTCTTTGATCTGCTGCAAGCCTTCAGGAATGCGCCGCGTCACAGACATCATCAGCGCCATGGTCATATCGGCGGTATCATCCGCCGAAACCCCGGGCGTGTTGGACACAAGGATGCCCCTCTGCAAGGCGCTCGCCACATCAATATGATCAAACCCTGCCCCAAAATTGGCAATCAGTTTGAGGCGCTCGCCCGCGCGCGCAAGCAAATTCGCATCAATCGTATCTGTGAGCGTCGGAACAAGAATATCCGCGTCAGCCATCGCCTTGGCCAGCTCCTCGCGGCTCATCGGCGTGTCGTCTTCGCGCAGCGTCACATCGAAGAGTTCTTTCATTCGTGTTTCGACAGGCTCAGGCAGGCGTCGCGTCACAACAACACTCAGGCGTCCAGATGGCATAGGCAAGCTCCATTCGCTTTTCTTTTTTGTGCGTTACTGGCAAAGTGAACGATAGATAGCCGAGGCACAAGAACCCAGCGGCAAAAAAGCAGCAACGCAGGCAAAAGCATGATCCGATACCTTACAGCCATTTTGTTGGCCCTGACGGTTTTCGCAACCACCTCACGCGCCGAAACACAGCGCGGAAGCGCCACGAACCTGCCCATTCCCCGCTTCGTGTCCATTAAATCTGATGAATGCAACGTCCGCCGCGGACCATCGCTCAGCCACAAGATCGACTGGGTCTTCACCCGCAAGGGTATGCCCGTCGAGATCACGGCAGAATACGGCCACTGGCGCCGTGTGCGCGACCGCGACGGCGTCGGCGGCTGGGTGCATTACTCTTTGCTCTCAGGCTCGCGCAATGTGATTATTGACGAAGATATGCTTGCGCTCAACATTCGCCCGAATCCTGACGCGCAAATTTCAGCCCGACTCGAATCCGGCGTGATTGCCCGCCTTATGGAATGCAACGCTGACTGGTGCAGGCTCTCGGCGGGCGGATATAAAGGCTGGGCCCGAAAAACAGCGCTTTGGGGCGTCAAACCAGATGAAATCGTTGAATGATGCGGCCCTTAAGAGTGACTTGTGAAAAATTTTCATATCAGGCTTGAAAGCGTCGCCTCTTGCGCGTAATTAGCCCTCAGAGTTGGGATGTGGCCTAGCGGTAGGGCAACTGTTTTTGGTACAGTAGATCGTAGGTTCGAATCCTACCATCCCAGCCAATCACTCTTAAAATAAAGAGACAGGTTTGCCAGCAGGCCAATGTGGCCTGCTGAATATCATATCATCACGTGTCCGATCCGCTATCAAACAAGAGCGTCAGAAGCTCGGAGAACTTTGCGTCTGGCTCCAGCAAGCGTGCGCGCGCAGCCCAGATCGCTCTCCGGCGCGCCTCAGGCAGGGCTGCACAGAAGTTATAAAACTTACGTTCAACCTCGTCCAAACCCATCGGTGATTCTGGTCCGCCCCGCGCATGAACATCGCCTGACTGAAGCGTTTGACCGTCTTTCAGGACCAGCGTCACATCAGACCACCGCCCAAGAGGGAAGCGGACCGAGTGGCGCGGCTCTTCGGTTACGCTGATCTTGGCAAGCGCCTCCGCCACGGCTTTGTCCTTCAGCCCGTCTCCCGAAATATGCTCTGGCCCAATGTGCCCGTGCACAAGCCGCGTCGCCAAAGCGAAGCCAAGCGAATATTGCGCCTGAGACGTTGTTTCGGGCAGCCCTGCATAAAGTTCTGCTGATTCTGCAAAGGTGCGCACTTCAATCCGCTCGATATCAACCTCGCTCAGCTGATGCGCCTCAAGCATCCCACCGAGCGCATCTATCGCCGCATGGGCCCAGCGGCAGATCGGATAGGGCTTGATATAATTCAGCTCCACAGTCCAAAGCCTGCCCAAATCAGCCCAATGTTCAGCCGCCTCTTCAGCCTCAACCGTGATCGCTGGCGCGCCGGTAAAGCCGTCTTCAGCCATCAAGACAGCCATCGTGCCAACCAAAGCGCCCATCCCCGAGCCATCATGAAGCATCGTCGGCGTTGCAATTTCGCGCATCATCTGGCTGCGCGGCCCATGGTATTCGGCAATCCCAAGCGCGTGACGCAACACCTCGGGGTCATCGCCGCGCAGGCGACAGCCCAGAGCCGCAACCCCAAGCGCATTCCAGGCACCAGAGGTGTGATAGTCGCTTACGCTGCCATGAAGGGCAATCGCCGCCCGCGCCGCAACTTCATAAGACATGGCCAAAGCCTCAAGCGCCTCGCGCGCTGTCAAATCAGGCATCTGCTCGGCAAAAGCGCAGAGTGCTGGCACAACAGCACAGCCGATATGGCCCTTGGTGGGGTTGTAGCCGTCATGCCCGTCAAGATTGTCAATTTGCGTCGCCAGCGCAAAGGCCGCCCCCGTAATCGAGGCCTTTCGCCCGTCAAACAAGAGTGTCGCCTGATCTCCCACCTCGGCCGTGTTCTGAAAGCGCACCACATGATTGCGCGCGATCCGCCCCGCCTCCATATCCGCAGCGCCTGCCGCCACACCCAATGTGTCAATCAACAAGGTTGCCGTCATTTCAAGCGAAGTGTCAGGCGCATCAATCGGCCCCAACACAAAAGCCGCAATCTCGTCATATGTCATGGTTGCCCCCAAATCAGTTCGGGGCCGCACCCCACAGAAAAACTCTGCGAGGCGCGTTAGACTGCGTCAATGGATTTTGCGTCATGCTTTAGCGCGCAAACGTCACCTTGCCATTGCAAATTGTGACAACCGCAATGGCATCTGTCACATTTTCGGGCGCCAGCTCAAACAGATCATGGCTCATGACAGCAACATCCGCCATCATCCCAACGGCCAACTGCCCCTTACGGTCCTCCCTGAATTCAGCCCAGGCATTGGTTTTTGTATAGCTCTCCAATGTGTCCACGAGGCTCTGCGCCTGGCTTTTCCAAGGCACGCCCAAGTTTTGTGGAGCCACTGCCGCTTTCACATTGGTCATCACATCCACAGGGATCACAGGCCAATCTGTCGAGAAAATAACTTTGGCCCCTGTCTCGCGAATATCCTGCCACGCATAGGCACCGGCAATCTGGTGATCATGCAAATACTGCCCCACACCCGTTGGCGGGAAATATCCGCCAAACGGCGCATGGCCCGGCTGGATTGAGGCGACAATGCCAAGCTTAGCAAGCCGTGGAATATCGCTCGGGTGCATCACTTCCAAATGCTCGATACGGTGGCGGCTGTCGCGGAGGCCATTGGCGTTTTGTGCCACCTCATAGGCATCGATCGTGCGCCGCACCCCCGCATCGCCAATCGCATGAACCGCAATCTGAAAGCCCAGACGGTCGGCTTCGATACAAGCCGCCACAAAGTGCTCCTGCGTAAAGACTTCGTCGCCCATGTTCCCGCCCGCTCCCATTTCTCCGGGATAAGGCTCAAGCATCAGGGCGGTGCCACTCTCGACCACACCGTCGATAAACATCTTCAAATGCGAAGAGCGCACCATATCGCCCTGAAAGCGCGCACGCATCGCGGGCGCTTCCGCCGCAATGCGCTCAATCGGGTCTGTGCCTTTGAAATGAAACGGCACCTCACAGCGGCACAAAAGCCGCCCTTCGGCCTCAAGCTCTTTCAGAAGTTCGGCCTGATAAACATTGCCGTCCATCAGATGCAGTCCCGTAATGCCCTGCTCCGCACAATGCACCAGCCCTTGGGCAATCACGTCTTTATCCATCTCGCGCTCGGCTTTGCTGGGCGCAGGCACAGGGTCTTTGCCTGTGGTCAGCCCCATCATTTCGCGCCCGCCATGCTTTGTCAGCGCCAGAACGGGGCTATAGGCTCCCGGCTCCAGCAGCTCGCCGCTGGCCAAGCCATCCTCACCCATCACAATCAGCGATCCCGCATCAACCTCCCCGCCCTGAAGCACCCCCGCCAGCTCAAGCGCCGCGGTATTGGCCCAGACCGTATGATGATCAGGGGCAAACATCGCCAAGGGGCGGTCTGGCAGAATATAGTCAAGGTCATGGCGCGTTGGCGTCTTGCCCGTGCCCAGAATTCCATAGTCACACATCACGCAAAAAACGAGCTGTTCCTCAGCGTTTTGTGCGGCATAGGGCCTGATTGCCCCCGCCATCTCCTCCAAGCCGCTCACACCATAAAGGCTCAGACAGCTCAGTTCGACAGACCCGCCAAACAGATGCACATGGCTATCAATAAAGCCGGGCAGAACCGTGCCACCCTTGGCATCAATCACGCGCGTGCTCGCGCCAGCCATAGCCATAATGTCACGCGTGCTGCCAACGGCCGTGATAATGCCATCGGCAATCGCCAAGGCTTCGGCCTTCGGCTGCGTCATATCAAAAGTCGTCAATGCGCCATTATGAATAATAATATCAGGGGTCATTTCGCTCTCCGCAAAAGAAAAAAGGCCCCGCCACACGGGCGAGGCCAAGTCGTCTTACTTCTGAAGCTCTGTCCAGATCGCCGTATACAGCTTGGTCGCTTCTGGCGGGCAGGTCTTGGCCACATAAGCCGCTGCTTTCAACTCCGCAGGCACAACAATCTCAGGCGCTGCCTTCATATCCTCTGGCATAAAGGCTTCCGAGCCAGAGATCCCGTTTGCATAGCGCGCAAAGGAAGACAGCATCGCCGCGTTTTCAGGGTCCATGATGAAGTTGAGGAAGGTTTTCGCTTCATCAACATTCTTGGCATCAGACAGGATCGCCGCATTGTCCATCCAGACAGGGAAGCCTGTTTGCGGATAGCCAAAGCCGATATCGGCGTTTTTCTCACGTGCGCGGAAAGAGGCCCCGTTCCAGTTCACACCAGCCGCCACATCTCCCGCAGCAAACTTCTCGATCATGCCATAATCCATCGAGATCCAGTTCGGCTTGGCCGCCTGCAACGTGTCGCGCACTTTCATAAGGACTTCTTTGTCCGCCGTGCACTGCTCACCGCCAACATAGTGAATGGCCATGCCCATGACATCGTTCATCTCTGGCACAACGTTGATCTTGCCCTTGAGTTCCTCGGGCGGATTAAAGATCACGGCTGCAGTGTTGATGTCCCCACCATAGATCGCGGTGTTCACAGTCACCCCGACAGTGCCCCACTGCCAAGGCACGGTATAATTGCGCCCCTTGTCAAACTCGACATCAACCCACTGCGGGTCCATGTGCTTGAAGTTCTCCATCTCGTTGGGCTTTGACTCCATCAAGAGCCCCTCACCCACAAAAATCGGGATATACGTCCCCGACGGCACCACAATATCAAAGCCGTGTCCGCCAGCCTTGATCTTTGCGAGCGCCGTATCATTGCTGTCATAATCGGTGATCGTCACTTTGATGCCCGTCTCGGCCTCAAACTTCGTGATCATCTCGGGCGAGGTATAGTTGCCCCAGTTGTAGATGTTGAGCGCGCCGTCCGCATAGGCGGGGGCCGCCAGCACCAGTGCCATAGCTACCATTGTTTTTTTCATTGTGTAGTCTCCCTGTGGTTGGTTTGGGTTGGTCTAGTTTCTTATTTTACTCAACAGCGTAAACCCGATCACCATCGTGACCGAAATACCAATCAGCACTGTCGAGATCGCGTTAATCTCAGGCGTGATCACGCGGCGCAACTGCCCCAGCATATAGGTCGGCAAAGTGTCTTGCCCTGCTGATTTGACAAACTCTGTGATCACAACATCATCCAAAGAGATCACAAAGGCGAGCATCGCGCCGGCCAGAATTCCGGGCCAAAGCTGGGGCAGCGTGATGCGCCGAAACGCCTGAAACGGCGTCGCATAAAGATCGGCCGCCGCCTGCTCAAGGCTGAGGTCCATGCCCTGAAGCCGCGCGCGGATCGGCAGATAGGCAAACGGAATACAGAAGGCCGAATGCGCAATAATCAGATACAAGAGCCCAGAATATCCTGTCGCAACCTTGATCATCGCAAAGAAGATCAGAAGCGCCACAGCCGTCACAATTTCAGGCACCATGAGGGGCTGGTTGATCATGGCAAAGACAGCTCCCTGCCCCTTGAACTTGCGCGTCCGCGTGGTCGCGAGGGCTGCTAAGACTGCCACAGTTGTCGAGATCAAAGAGGCCCAAACCGCAATGATCAAACTGCGCACAGTGGCTTCCTGCACCAGCTCGTTTTCCCAAGCCGACTGATACCAACGCCAGGAAAACCCCTCCCAGATCGCAATCGAACTGCCCGAGTTAAAAGAATAGGCTACAAGCAACAGGATCGGCAGATAAAGCAGCACAAAACACGCCACAGCAATTGTCGCAAAGCCCGTCTGGCGGCGGATGTTAAAGCCCTTACTCTCAGCCATGCTTCACCTCCTCGTTTCCGACAGCGCGCACATAAGTGAGCAGCGCCACCATAACGATCGCCAGCAAAGTGATGGAAAGCGCAGCCCCAAGCGGCCAGTTGCGCCCCTGCCCAAACTGAAGCTCGATCAGATTGCCAAGCATAAGCTGGTTGCCCCCACCCAAAACCCGCGGCGTCACATAAGCCCCAAGAGAGGGCACAAAAACAAGGATCGACCCTGCAATCACCCCGGGCTTCACAAGCGGCAGGATCACACGGCGCAAAACCTTGAGGCGCGTCGCGTAAAGATCATAGCCCGCCTCAACGAGGCTAAAGTCGAGACGTTCCATCGACGCATACAGCGGCAAAACCATCAGTGGCAAATAGACATAAACCATCCCCACAGCGATCGCGAATTCGGTATAAAGCATCTGGATCGGCTCATCGATCAGCCCAAGCGCCAGCAAGACAGTGTTGAGCGTGCCCTCATTGCGGATCAACTCCACAATCGCAAAGGTGCGAATGAGCAAGTTGGTCCAAAAGGGAATGATGATCAGCAACATCCAGAAGTCGCGCTGTTTCTTGGGGCGCGTCGCAATGAAATATGCTGTGGGAAACCCAAAGAAGATACAGGCCAGAGTGGTCATCAGCGAGAGCTTCACAGAGCGCCAGAAAATGCTGAGATGCGCATCTGAAAACCCAAGAGTGTCGTCAAAAATATCGCGCTGCATAAAGACATTAAACCAAGCATCCGTCGAGAAGCTCCACTCAACGCCGCCATAATCACCCGCCGTCAGGAACGAATAAACCAGCGTAATCAGCAAAGGTCCGCTCGCCGCAAACAAAAGAATAATCAGCGCAGGCGCAAGCAGCATCCACCGCACCCGCGAGGCTCTCTTGGCTTCCTTTTGGGACAGATCAGCCATGCCTCAATCCCTCAAAACCTGCGCGACATCCGCGCCAAACGTCACACCAACCCGCGCACCACTCTCAAATGACGCCGCCGTATCAGGGCTGTTTTGTTTACGGATCACAAAAGCCGTCCCGTCATCCAGACCCACATGATAATGCGTGTCCGTGCCAAAATAGACCACATTGCTCAGCGTGCCGGCCAACATCCCCTCCGCCTCATGCACCAAAGACGTATGCTCAGGGCGCAGCGCCAGCGTCACTTGCCCGCTGACGTCTGCCCCCTCATGAAGACGCGCCGTTGTGGTCTGCCCCGAAGCAAGACGCACAGTGGCCTTCCCCTCGGCGCTCGAGACCAGCTCGGCAGGCAGAAAATTCGTATCGCCAATAAAATCGGCCACAAACCGCTCGGCAGGGTGGTCATAAATATCGCGCGGCCCGCCGATCTGGCGGATGGAGCCTGCATTCATGACAGCGATACGGTCAGACA